>OLRS01000927.1_pt1 | contig 31205 bp, 25 predicted proteins | sample 1673171 | NCBI WGS metagenome assembly OLRS01 (sample SAMEA3136762, study PRJEB25190) | human gut metagenome | biome: human gut; feature: human-associated habitat; material: faeces | place: Austria | collected 2013
CTTCCAGGCGCTCGGTAATTTTACGGATGTTCTCCTCACGCTTCTGCTTCTCATCGGTGAAGACTGCCTCTTCCATCTCTGCGGGCGGAACGATCTCCTTGATGGCTGCGAACAGCTCTTCCGGTACTGCGCAGCTGGTGTAGCTGTGCTTTTCCTTGCCGCACTCTGCTACGATCTGGTCGATGAACGCGATAACCTGCTGGTTTACCTCGTGAGCCTTATAGATAGCCTCGATCATCTTTGCCTCGGGGATCTCATTGGCTCCCGCCTCGATCATGATGACCTTCTCTCTGGTGGAAGCTACGGTCAGCTTCAGGTCGGATACCTTATAGTCTGCCTGACCCGGGTTTACGATGAACTCACCGTCGATCATGCCGATCTGTGTCATAGCGCAGGGACCTGCGAACGGAATATCAGAGATCGCCGTTGCAATAGCGGAGCCCAGCATCGCTGTCAGCTCCGGGCTGCAGGTGGGGTCTACGGAAAGCACCAGGTTGTTCAGGGTTACGTCGTTCCGGTAGTCCTTCGGGAACAGCGGACGCATGGGACGGTCGATAACACGGGATGTAAGGATGGCGTTCTCGGAAGCCTTACCCTCACGCTTGTTGAAGCCTCCCGGGATCTTGCCTACGGAATACAGCTTCTCCTCGTACTCTACGCTTAAAGGGAAGAAGTCGATGCCGTCGCGGGGCTTGTCGGATGCGGTTGCTGTGGAAAGCACGGTGGTATCACCGTAGTGCATGAATGCTGCGCCGTTAGCCTGCTTTGCGACGCGTCCTACGTCTACAGTCAGTGTACGGCCGGCCAGCTCCATAGAAAAACTCTTGTACATAATATTTCTCCTTGTTTTGGCTGGAAGTAGGAGATTCGTTACTGTGAACAGTAACGGAGAAACCGAAACTACTGATTTGCGCGGGATGCGCTCCTGCGTACATCAGTGGTCTCGGAACATTTCTCCTACATGGTGAATGGGTTACACAAAAACCGGGCGAAAGAACCGTGAGATTCCTCCGCCCTTTTGGAAACTTATTTTCTCAGTCCTAATCTCTCAATCAGGCTACGATATCTCTCGATATCCATCTTCTTCAGGTATGCAAGCATGTTACGTCTCTGACCTACCATCTTCAGAAGTCCTCTTCTGGAGTGATGATCCTTCGGATTCGCCTGCAGATGAGCGGTCAGCTCCTGGATACGAGCGGTCAGGATAGCTACCTGTACCTCCGGTGAACCTGTGTCACCCTCTTTTAAACCGTACTCTGCGATAATAGCCTGCTTCTTTTCCTTTGCGATCATGATGTTTCCTCCTTATATTTTTTATACGCTGGGTATCAAGCAATGGTCGGAGTGTCCGATAACCGGATACCAGCAAACTCATACTCCGATAGTGTATCATAGGGAATATGGGGGTGTCAAGGGTGATTTTTCAAAATCAGTCCTTCAGGATCCGGGCCGCAGTCACCGGGCTTCTGTAGTACATATTGGAAATGGTGATTCCGGTGCGGGCGTTGCTGGCATGTACCACACGGCCTCCGCCGATGTACATGGCTACATGGTTGATATGCTTGCCGCTGCCATAGAAAATCAGGTCTCCCGGCTTCACGTCGCCGACGCTGATCTTTGTGCCGCAGTTAGCCTGGGCTCTGGATGAATGGGGCAGAGAGATACCGAAGTTCCGGTATACGGCCAGAGTAAAGCCGGAGCAGTCCGCGCCCCTGGTCAGGCTGGTGCCGCCCCACACGTAGCGGTTACCCACATACTGCTTAGCGAAATCACAGATAGAAATGCGTACGTCGGTGACGCCCTCGCCGTACAGCGCTTCGGACAGAGTCAGAGCTGTGTCCAGCTCGCTTTTCACATTCACGTATTCCGACGCCACATAGCCGTCCTCGCCGTCGATATCGACTTTGATCCAGTCGCCCATATCCTCGATAACCTGAAGCTCCTCGCCTGCCGGAACCTTGGTCCAGTAATCCGCGTCGGTGCTTGGCTCCATCCGCACATACAGGGAGTCTGTATTCACCTTCGCCATGGTCTGTCCCAGCTGAAAGGCCAGGTCGATGGCTTCCTGTCCGGTATACAGGTACTCGGCCTTCACATAGCCCTCTACCTCGCCGGACTTGATATGGGCCCACTCGCCGTCGATCCCCAGCACCTCACAGGCGCCGTTTTTGCGAAGCTTACCCACCAGGGAGCCGCTGCCGTCCGCCGCCTCGCGGATGTTCAGGCTGTCGTCCACGTTGGCAATGGCGATATTCACATAGCCCTCCAGCGGCGTACCGGTCCATACCACCTCCGCGGTGGCCTGGGTCTGCTCCTCGCTGTCTGTGGTCTGATCAAAATTGGATGCGATTCCCTCGCCGAGACCGTCCCCCAGCGGCGCAGCCTGCGCCTGCATGCCGACCATGGCCATGAAAATCGCACCCATTACAAATCCCGCTTTATATCTTTTAAACATACAATCCTCCGTATTGATTATCCGGTATAATTATTACAATTTTGTTAAGAACCTATTACACCTTATAATAATCGGGAAGATTTGTCAAGGAAATCTTTTTTGATTTACGTGGATTTTGCGGATTTCTGTGGGTTTTCCGCAGAATTACCGCCGCACCCGCCGTACCAGCCGGTTCAGTTCGTCCCGATCCCACAGCTCCACGCCGATTTCATCCGCCAGCTCCTCCGCCGACGGGGTAAAATAGCTGTTGGTCAGCACCACCGGCACGTCGCAGCCGTAGAACTCGGCTCCGGCATAGGCTTCCTGTACCGCCTTATTGCTGATTTTCGCCCGGTAATGCTTGCACTGGATGGCGTAGGAGACTCCGTCGCGCTGCGCCAGCACGTCCACGCCCTGGTCGCCGCTGCCCCGGGTGACCTCCACATGAATATAGCCGTCCCGCGCCAGCAGTCCGCCCACATATTCCTCAAATTCCCAGCCGTCCATGTCGTCATAGTCGGCCCGGCGGAAACGCCGGCGTTCCTTCCGCCAGCCATGAATCCGGCCGGCGCACCGGAATATGGTCTTAAAAGGCCAGAACAGCACCCGCAGTAGAAACAGTGCGGGTGCCGCTATCAGATAATAAAATAGTCTCATGAAACTAGTTTTCTCTTTCTCCAAAATATTTTCTGCCCCAGGCCACGTCTTTCTCAATCCGCTCCTTTAAGGCTTCCAGAGAATCAAATTTCCGCTCCGGGCGCTCAAAGCCGTAGAAGGATACAGTCAGCGTCTCCCCGTACAGATTCCGGTCAAGGTCAAACAAAAAGGTTTCCACACCTTTTCGCGTCTCTCCGCCTATGGTCGGCTTGTAACCGATGTTGGTGATGCCCTCAAAAATCTCGGAAGCAATCCGGGTTTTGGTGGCATAGACGCCGTTGGGCGGCAGCAGCTTTGAAAGCTCCGGCTGCTGATTGATGGTGGGAAGCCCCAGGGTCCGGCCAATCTGATGGCCATAGAGCACCTCTCCGGTCACGGAATAGGCGTAGCCCAGCAGCTGATTGACCAGCTCCATATGGCCCTGCTCCAGTTCCTTACGGATCCGGGTACTGCTGATTTCCCTGCCGTCATAGCAGGCTTTTTCTACTACCTCCACCTGAAAACCGCATTCCTTCTGCATGTCCTCCAGAAGCCGGTAACTGCCCTTCCGGTTATGGCCGAAATGAAAATCCGTCCCCACAGCCAGATATTTTACATGCAGCCTCTTTACCAAAATCTCCCGCACAAAATCCTCTGCCTCCATATGGGCTATGGATTCCACAAAGGGGCACTCTATCAGATAGTCCACGCCCCATTTTTCCAGGAGATTTCTCCGCTCCTCCGGGAGCAGAAGGGTGGACCGTTCTCCGAAATCAAAGGTAAAAATCAGAGCCTTTAAGCCTTCTTCCTTCTTTTTTAAAATGCGGTTCACCAGAAGCTGATGTCCCATATGAAGCCCTTCGAACTTTCCCAGGGAAATGGCTGTCGCTTCCGTTGTCTCAAATTCTGTCGTTCCGGTAATTAATCTCATGGTAAATCCTTTATCCTATCATTTTATCCCTCAGGATAAAAACATTTTCTCGGGCTTATAGCGTCTGCCGCCCTGTTCCCGCCGGTAGAGCCCCCGGAAATCCCCTTCGGAATTGTATACACGCACGCAATTGCGCTCCAGCTCCGTACCTTCCGGCGGGCACTCCCCGGTCGTTTCCGCGATATCCTCTTTTCCAAAAGGATTGCCGTTTTGAATCAGGCGATCGCTCTCCTGCCTGATACGGACTGCCGGGCAGACCGCAAAGACGTCGTCCACCGGAAGCAGTACCTCCTCGATGCGGCCCTCGTGCATCATTGTCTCCAGTTCAGAAAGCTTATGGCTGTCCGTCAGTTCAAAACGGTCTACTTTGGTACGCAGCAGACTTTTCATACAGCCGCCGCAGCCTAGCTTTTCACCGATGTCCTGACAGAGGGTGCGGATATAGGTACCGCTGCTGCAGGTCACCGTAAAGGTCACCTCCGGGAGCCGGATTTCGTGAATCTCCATATCCAGAATCCGTACCCGTCTGGCCTGGCGCTCCACCTCTTTGCCTTCGCGGGCCAGCTCATAGAGCTTTTTTCCGTTGACCTTCAGGGCCGAATACATGGGCGGGACCTGGTCGTAGTCGCCAAGGAAGCTCATGATCGCCTCCCGGACCTGCTCCCCGGTGGCTGTCACCGGCGCTTCTGTCAGCACCCTGCCGGAAGTATCCTGGGTGTCGGTGGTCTGTCCCAGCAAAAGCACTGCCCGGTAGGTCTTCTCTTTTTCTGTCAGAAGTCCGCAGAGCTTTGTGGCATTTCCCAGACAGACAGGAAGAACTCCCTCCGCATCCGGATCGAGAGTTCCCGTATGGCCTATCTTTTTCTGTTTTACGATTCCGCGGAGCTTCGCCACCACGTCGTGTGAGGTGAAGCCCGCTTCTTTATAGACGTTGATTACACCATTCATGTTATACATCCTGATTCTGATTCAGCTGCTTTTCGATGTGCAGGGTCAGATTGTTGACCACATCGTAAAAGGTTCCGTGCATGGTACAGCCCGCCGCCTTTACGTGCCCACCGCCGCCGAAATAAGCGCAGACTGCGCTGACGTCCACAGGGCCGTTGGACCGAAGGCTGACCTTATACTGATGATTGCCTGTTTCATAAAGGAAAATGGCTACTTCCACGCCGTCGGTCACGCGCAGCTGGCTGACGATACCGTCCAGATCCGCAGGAATTGCTCCGTAAAAATCCATATCCTTTTCCCGGATGCGGCCTACGATAACACGACCATCCAGCAGAAGAATGCTCTCCACCAGCGCGCGGCCCAGAATCTGGTTCTGGATGTAGGTTTTCTTATAGAAGGTCTCATCCACAATCCGGCTGAAGTCGATGCCTTTGGCAATCAGGCTTCCCGCGATCTGCATGGTCTTCGGGGAAGTATTGGAATACTGGAAAACGCCGGTATCATGGACAATGCCCATGTACAGCGCCTCCGCTGTGTGTCTGGAAATTTTTTCCTCTTCCATGGTTTCCCAGGCAAGCTCCGACGCGCTGCTGGCGTCGGCTACTACCCAGTTCACATCCGCAAAACCCGGATTGGTAACGTGATGATCAATGCAGACTGTATGCTTCGCGGCGTCCAGATACCTGACCGCCGCTCCCAGCCGCTCTTTGTCACTGGCGTCCAGAGAGATAAATAAGTCATAGACCTTATCCTCATTACAGTCCGTCTTTACCAGCTCCGCGCCGTTCAGGAAGCGGAACTTGGGTACGATCTGTTCCAGATATACGTCCGCCTGAATCTCCGGGTAATTGTCCCGGAGATAATTCCACACGCCCAGACAGGAACCCGTGCAGTCTCCGTCCGGACGGATATGTCCGCTGATCGCCACTGTCTTCACATTTGTAAGCTCATCCTTAAGCCTGATCATCCTCTTCATCCTCTTCTTTACTGCCCTGGTTTACGTCGTCGATAAGCTTTGACATATGGACGCCATACTCGATAGACTGATCCATGACAAAGCGGATCTCCGGGGTGTTGCGCAGGTTGATAGACTTGGCCAGAGCACGGCGGATATAGCCCTCCGCGCTCTTAAGGCCTGCCAGCGTATCTGCCTGGGCCTGCTTGTCGCCCAGGACGCTGATGTAGGCCTTTGCGGTCTTCAGGTCCGGGGCAACCTCCACTTCTACCACCGAAGTCATCGGGCAGATGCGCGGGTCCTTGATCTCATTTAAAATGATATTGCTCAGCTCCCGGCGCACCTCGCCGTTGATTCTTGTATTTTTAATACTGTTTTTTCTCATATATTATTCACCTCAGACAATGCCCTATCTTGGCACCTCTACCATGGTGTAAGCCTCTACGATATCCAGCTCCCTGATGTCGTTGAACTTCTCGAAGACCAGACCGCACTCGTAGCCTGCCTTGACTTCCTTCACGTCGTCCTTGAAACGCTTCAGGGACGCCAGCGGGCCGTCGAAGATCTGCTCGCCCTCGCGGGTGATACGGCACTTGCAGCCTCTCTGGAATACGCCGTCCAGCACATAGGAGCCTGCGATATTGCCCACGCCGGACGCCTTGAAGATCTGACGCACCTCTGCGTGGCCCAGCACCTTCTCCTCGAAAATCGGATCCAGCATGCCCTTCATGGCTGCCTCTACGTCGTTGATGGCGTCGTAGATGACGCGGTACAGACGCAGATCCACCTTCTCGCGCTCCGCGGTTTCCTTAGCAGTCGCGTCAGGACGCACGTTGAAGCCGATGATAATGGCGTTGGACGCTGCCGCCAGGCTGACGTCGGACTCGTTGATGGCTCCTACGCCACCATGGATAATCTTTACTACTACTTCCTCGTTGGAGAGCTTTAAGAGACTCTGCTTTACGGCCTCTACAGAACCCTGTACATCGGCCTTTACGATGATATTCAGCTCCTTTAAGTTGCCGGACTGAATCTGGGAATACAGATCGTCCAGGGACATCTTGAGCTTGGTATCCTCGATGAGCTTCTCTCTGCTCTCTTTTACATAGGTCTCGGCAAAGGCTCTTGCCTCCTTGTCGGTCTCCGGAGATACGAAGATCTCTCCGGCGTTGGGCACGTCATTGAGACCCAGAATCTCGACCGGCTTGGACGGGCCTGCCTCTTTCACGCGGCGGCCATTGTCATCCATCATGGCGCGGACCTTACCGTGGCAGGAGCCTACGGCAATGGGATCTCCCACATGCAGGGTTCCCTTCTGTACCAGCACGGTAGCAACCGGGCCCTTGCCCTTGTCAAGCTCTGCCTCGATAACCAGACCTCTCGCCCGGCGGTTCGGGTTGGCCTTCAGCTCCAGAACCTCAGATGTCAGCAGAATCATTTCCAGCAGGTTATCGATACCCTCATGGGTATGGGCGGATACCGGGCAGAAAATGGTGCTGCCGCCCCAGTCCTCGGGAATCAGCTCATACTCGGTCAGCTCCTGCTTTACACGCTCGATATTAGCGCTGGGCTTATCGATCTTATTGATGGCAACGATGATCTCGATGCCTGCGGCCTTGGCATGGTTAATAGCCTCAATGGTCTGGGGCATTACGCCGTCGTCGGCTGCAACTACCAGGATGGCGATATCGGTGGAGTTAGCTCCACGCATACGCATGGCGGTGAACGCCTCATGTCCCGGTGTGTCCAGGAAGGTGATCTTCTGACCGTTGATGCTTACCACGTAAGCACCGATGTGCTGGGTGATTCCGCCTGCCTCGCGGTCAATGACATGGGTGTCACGGATGGCATCCAGCAGGGAAGTCTTACCATGGTCAACATGACCCATAACGCAGACTACCGGCGGACGGGATACGAGTGTCTCATCGCTGTCTTCCGTATCCTCCAGCATCTTCGCGATGACGTCTTCCTTCTCCTCGGGAACCGGATCGAAATTCATTTCCATAGCCAGCTCGCCTGCCGCCTCAAAGTCCAGTTCGGAGTTTACGGTTACCATCTTGCCTGCCAGGAACAGCTTCTTGATGATCACGGACGGCTGAATCTTCATCTTCTCCGCCAGATCATGGATGCTGATCATTTCCGGAATTTCGATAACCTTGGGGGTGTTGTCTTCTTTCTTAGGCGCAGGTGCCGGCTGACGAGTCTGAGCAGCGCCCTTACCTCCCTTGCCGCCCTTCTGATTCGGACGGTTACCGCCCTGGTTCGGACGACGTCCGCCCTGACCCGGCTTGCCATTCCAGCTATCATTGAACTTTGTGTTCTTATCTTTCTTGGTATCATCATTGCGATTCTTATTCTCCGCTCTGCGGTTCTCGTTCTTACGAAGCTCTACCGGTGCTGACGGGATATCCATGGAAGAACGACGGTTGTCTCTTCCCTGGCCTCCTCTGTTCTGGCCGTCGCGGTTCTGATAGCCGCCGCTTCTCTGGCCGTCACGGTTCTGATAGCCGCTGCCCTGACCATCGCGTCTCTGGCCGTCTCTTCTCTGACCGTCACGGTTCTGATAGCCGCCCTGACCGTCTCTTCTCTGACCATCGCGATTCTGTGCCGGTCTGCCCTGGCCTGCCGGTCTTGCGTTATTCTCAGACGCTGCCGGACGGGACTGGGGCGCTGCTGCCGGTTTTGCCGCCTCTGTGACCGGTTTTGCTGCCGGTGCTGCCGCCGGCTTTACTGCCTCGGTCTTCGGAGCCGGTGCCGGTGCTGCCGCAGACTTTGCCGGTGCTGCCGTCGGTTTTGCCGCAGGCTTTGCTGCCGGACGGGACTGTGCCTGACGGGCTGCCTGCTGCTTTTTCTCGGCTCTCGGATCCTTGATGCCGGTCTTACTGTTGTGGGTATTGTATACAGCAATGATCTTTTTCTTCTTCTTTACTTCCTGTTCTTCTCCATTTGTATTCATATGGCTGTTTCCCTCCAAATTTCTACCTCCGTTATGATTGATTGTTCAGCTTCTTCACAATCTCAAATTCTTCTCTATACTCTTCGCAAGTCCCTCATCCAGAATCGCCAGGGACGCGCGGAATTCCTTGCCCATCGCGTGGCCCAGCTCCTCTTTTCCACCATAGAAATACACAGGTACTTCGTAGTAGTCACACATATTTTGGAACTTCTTTTTTGTATTATCGGACGATTCATCCGACACAATGACAAGCGCCGCCTTTCCGGACTTGACTGCGTGCTCCGTGGCGAATTCGCCGCTGGCGGTCTTTCCTGCCTTCTGGGCCAGGCCTATCAGGGATAATACTCTATTCTGTGCCAAGCTCATCCAACTCCTTTTCCAGGCTGTCGTACACTGCTGAAGGAATGGCCATCTTCAGGGAACGCTCCAGGCCTTTGTTCTTCCGGGCTTTTGCAAGACATTCCTTGGAAAAACAAAGATACGCGCCCCGACCGTTCTTCCGGCCTGTGGCGTCCAGCACAATTTCATCCTCCGCTGTCTTAAGGACTCTCAGCATCTCTTTCTTGCTTTTCATTTCCTGACAGCCCACGCACTGGCGCATCGGTACTTTTTTATTCATCCTGACTCTCTTCCTCTGTCTCTGTCTCAGCTGCTTCTGCGGCCTGCGCTTCCTCGTAAGCCTGGGACTCCTTATACTCCTCGAAGTCCTCGTACTCCTCGTACTCCTCGTCTACGTCCAACCAGCCCTCGATTTCTCTTGCCTGGGTCTCGCTCTTGATGTCAATCTTGAAGCCGGTGAGCCTTGCTGCCAGTCTCGCGTTCTGGCCTTCCTTACCGATGGCCAGGGACAGCTGATAATCGGGAACCACAACCTTGGCTGTCTTATCCTCCGGATCAGCCAGGACCGCGATCACCTTGGCCGGGCTTAAGGCGTTCTCAATCAGCAGGGCCGGATTCTCATTCCAGTTGATGATGTCGATCTTCTCGCCGCGCAGTTCATTTACAATCGCGTTGACACGGGCGCCGTTCATACCGACGCAGGCGCCTACCGGATCCACGTCCGGATCGTTGGACCATACGGCGATCTTCGTTCTGGAGCCTGCCTCACGGGCGATGCACTTGATCTCCACAATGCCGTCCCGGACCTCGGTTACCTCGGACTCAAACAGGCGCTTTACCAGCTCCGGATGGGTTCTGGACAGCAGGATACGCGGTCCCTTATTGGTATCCTTTACTTCCAGGATATATACCTTGATACGCTCGGTGGGCTTGAATACCTCACCCTTTACCATCTCGTTTTCATTGAGGATGGCGTCTACCTTACCCAGGTTTACGCTGACATTGCGGCCCAGGTATCTCTGTACGACGCCGGTCACAACCTCTTTCTCCATGCCGTAATACTGGTTAAACAGAGATTTTCTCTCTTCCTCGCGGATCTTCTGCAGGATGATGTTCTTGGCATTCTGTGTGGCGATACGTCCGAATTCCTTGGATTTTACTTCCACATTCACAATGTCACCCACCTCGTACTTGGGGTCGATCATCTTCGCGTTGGACAGGCTGATCTCGGTCACATCATCCTCTACCTGCTCTACGACCTTCTTCTCCGCAAGTACGGAGAACTGGCAGGTAACCGGGTCGATATTGACCTTGATATTGTCGGCCTTGCCAAAGTGCGCCTCACAGGCTTTCAGCAGAGAGTTCTCGATGGCCTCCAGCATGGTCTCCTTGCTGATATCCTTTTCTTTCTCCAAAAGCTCCAGAGCTTCCAGCAGTTCTGTGTTCATTCTTTTCTTTCCTCCTAGTTTTTCACTCTTCTATTAAAAATCAAACGCCAGACGAATCAGCGCAATGTTGTCTCTGTCAAATATCTGTTCCTGTCCGTCCTCTGTCTCAATGGTTACCGTGTCCTTATCCCAGGCTTTTAATACGCCGCGGAATTCCTTCTGCCTGTCTACCATGCGGTAGGTGCGGATCTCCACTTCTTCGCCCTTGCTCCGGATAAAATCACGTTCTTTTTTCAGCGGTCGGCCAAGGCCCGGGGAACTGACCTCCAGAATGTAGGAATCGTCGATGAAATCGTCCCGATCCAGCAGATCGCCCAGCTCCCGGTTGACTACCTCGCAGTCATCCACCGTGATTCCGCCCGGCTTATCGATGTAAGCCCGCAGATACCAGTTACCGGCTTCTTTTACATACTCCACATCCACCAGCTCGAAGCCGTTGGCTTCCATGATGGGCATGAGAAGCTTCTCTGTCTTCTGTTCGTACTCTTCTCTCTTTGTCATAGTCTTCCTTTCCCTGGGCGGTCGTGTTTTTTATTTCAAAAACAAAGAGTGAACTTTCGTTCACTCTTTGTCGGCCGCGCTATTTATTCTATTACAATGTAGCACACTTTTTCCATAAATGCAAGGGGTTTATACGTTAATTTCTGCTTTTTCTCCGAGAATATCGCTGTATTTCTCCAGAATCGGCTTTACCACCTGTCCCAGGAACGCGTCTACCTGCTCCGGGGCGCGTCCCACATAGCGGGAGGGCTCCATAGTCTTCTTCAGATCCTCCAGGGAAAGGCCGAAGGCCGGGTCTGCGGCAATCAGCTCCAGCAGGTTATTCTCTTCGCCGTTTACCTTCACATTCTTTCCTGCTTCCATGGAAAGCTCACGGATACGCTCATGCAGCTCCTGGCGATCGCCGCCTGCCTTGACCGCGTCCATCATGATGTTCTCGGTGGCCATAAAGGGCAGCTCTGCCATCATGTGCTTGCGGATCACCTTCGGGTATACCACCAGGCCGTCTACCACGTTCAGGCACAGATCCAGGATGCCGTCGATGGCCAGGAAGCCTTCCGGAATGGACAGACGCTTATTGGCGGAGTCGTCCAGGGTACGCTCAAACCACTGGGTGGCGCTGGTGATGGCCGGGTTCAGGGCGTCCACGATCACGTAGCGGGACAGGGAAGCGATTCGCTCGCTGCGCATGGGGTTGCGCTTGTATGCCATGGCGGAGGAACCGATCTGGGATTTCTCGAAGGGCTCTTCCACTTCCTTCAGATGCTGCAGAAGGCGGATGTCGTTGGACATCTTGTGGGCGCTGGCTGCAATGCCTGCCAGCACATTCAGGACACGGGTGTCCACCTTACGGGAGTAGGTCTGGCCGGATACCGGGTAGCACTCCCTGAAGCCCATCTTCTCCGCGATCATCGGATCGATTTTATTGATTTTCTCTTCGTCGCCCTCAAACAGCTCCTTGAAGCTGGCCTGGGTGCCGGTGGTTCCCTTGGATCCAAGAAGCTTCATGGTGGAAATCACGTGCTCCAGATCCTCCAGGTCCAGGCAGAATTCCTGCATCCACAGGGTCGCTCTCTTTCCCACGGTGGTGGGCTGGGCCGGCTGGAAATGGGTAAACGCCAGGGTCGGCAGATCCTTATACTTATCAGCAAAAGCTGCCAGCTCATTTAACACGTTGACCAGCTTCTTATGAACCAGCTTCAGGGCCTCGGTCATGACGATGATGTCTGTATTGTCGCCCACATAGCAGGACGTAGCGCCCAGATGGATGATGCCCTTTGCCTTCGGACACTGGCAGCCGTATGCGTATACGTGGGACATGACGTCGTGGCGTACCTCTTTCTCACGGGCCTTTGCCACGTCGTAGTTGATGTCGTCCTGATGGGCCTTCAGTTCGTCGATCTGCTCCTGGGTGATGGGCAATCCCAGCTCCTTCTCGGTTTCAGCCAGGGCGATCCACAGCTTTCTCCAGGTGCGGAATTTCTTATCCGGGGAAAAGATGTACTGCATCTCTTTACTTGCGTAGCGCTCGGATAAGGGGCTTACGTATCTGTCTGTACTCATGTTTTCTCTCCTCTTTGTTTTTCCATTTATTTTACTATATTTCCCGCCATATCACAATCTTATTTTCCGGGCTTATTTTTCTTATTTTTCAAAGCTGCCCCGGATGTCCTCGGTGGGCGGCGCAATTGGGTACTCGCCGGTAAAGCAGGCCGTGCAATGGCCCATGCCGCCAATCATCTCGCCCAGGCGTTCTGTCTTCAGATAGGCCAGGGAATCAGCCCCGATGACCCGGCGGATCTCCTCGATGGTCCGGTTATGGGCGATTAACTGCTCCTCCGCCGGTACGTCGGTACCGAAATAGCAGGGGTGCAGGAAGGGCGGGGAGCTGACCCGCATATGTACCTCTTTAGCTCCGGCGTCGCGGAGCATCTTCACAATGCGGTCGCTGGTGGTGCCGCGGACGATGGAATCATCGATCATAATCACGCGCTTTCCATTGACTGCCTCTTTCAGGACATTCAGCTTCACCCGGACGCTGGATTCCCGGCTGCTCTGGCCCGGCTTGATAAAGGTACGGCCCACATAACCATTTTTCACAAAGGCGGTACCGTAGGGGATGCCGGACTGAAGGGAATAGCCGAGGGCCGCCGCATTGCCTGACTCGGGTACGCCCACCACCAGGTCGGCCTCCACCGGGCTGTCCATGGCCAGGAATCTACCTGACTGAATCCGCGCCTGATAGACGCTGACGCCGTCGAAATGACTGTCCGGGCGGGCGAAATAGATGTATTCAAAGATGCAGCGCGCCTCCTGATCCTTCGGAAGGCAATGGCTCTTATCCGATTCGATGCCTTTCTGGGGCGTAATTGTCACGATCTCGCCGGGCTCCACGTCCCGCACAAAGGTGGCGCCGATGGTATCCAGGGCGCAGGTCTCACTGGCCAGGATGTAAGCGTTGTCACGCTTGCCGATGCATAAGGGACGGAAGCCGTAGGGGTCTCTGGCTCCGATGAGCTTTCTGGGGGACATGACAATCAGGGAATAGGCTCCCTTGATCTTATCCATGGCCCGGGAAACTGCTTCCTCAACGCTCCCCGTGTGGATTCGCTCTCTGGCGATATGGTAGGCGATGACCTCGGAATCAATGGTGGTCTGAAAAATAGCTCCGGTGTATTCCAGCTCCCGGCGGAGCTCCGGCGCGTTGACCAGGTTGCCGTTGTGGGCTAACCCTAAGGTTCCTTTCACATAATTTAATACCAGCGGCTGGGCGTTCTCTCTGGTACTGCTGCCCGCCGTGGAATAGCGGGTATGTCCTACGCCGATATCGCCCTTCAGGGCGCTTAACTGTTCCGGCGCAAAGACCTCATTTACCAGGCCCATGCCTTTATGGCTTTTTACCACGCCTTTGGGACCGTTCGTATCGCTGACCGCGATGCCGCAGCTCTCCTGTCCTCTGTGCTGCAGGGCAAATAAGCCGTAATAAATCGTAGAAGCCACGTCGTTGCCGTCGAAATCATAGATTCCGAACACGCCGCATTCCTCACGGAGCTTCTCGTCCTCTTCGTATTGTTCATGGATTTGTTCTCTGTTCATGGGGTACCTCCGTCCTGTGCTTTTCTTATAAAGATGCTTTTCTGTACGGATGACGGTCAGATAAGGCCGTCGGAATTTTCTCATTTAGTACGTACAAAAGTATAAACCATGATTTTTTGAAATGCAAGGGCGGATCGGGGGACGGTTATTACTTATTCTAATTGATAATTTGGTGGTTTTCTTATAAAAATGCGCAAAAAAATCCCGGCATCTCTGCTTTTTCGGTCAGGGGCGCCGGGGTGCGAAATGTTTTTGGTTTTTATTCGTTTTTTTCAAATAAATACTGTTCTAATTTTTCCAACATCTCATCTATTTTTATGTACTCCCGCATTTTTTCCGGATCTTGAATGGTTTTCATCCGCTCCCGTAGCTTTTTCTTCTTTTCAAACAGCTGCATAAGTTGCCACATCTCCCGCATTGGCCGCATTTGAAACTGAAACGCCTCCTTGGCCATGTACCTTCCGATTTCTGTCTTTCCGCAAATCATACCATCCTCGGAGCGTTCCATGTGTAAATCAAATTTCTCATCCGCCGGATCTATAAAACCTTTTCCGTCCACAGTGGAAATATTCGGATCCTCCGATGGCCATTTTGCCGCCTTTTTGCGATTACATACCCAACAGGCATAGACAAGGTTTGTATAATCATTTACTCTGTCTTCCGCATATTTTTTCGGCACAAAATGGTCAATCTCGAACTTATTTTTCGTGATCGCTTCTGTTTTTCCGCAATATCCGCACATATGTTGAAAATCTTCTCGCAGTTCTGTCAGATATGCTTTATAATCTGCCCGCTTTTCAAGCCCGCTTCTGCGTCTTATTACTTTATCGCCATGCACCCTCACAGCATTTCCCCCGATTTATTTTTTTAATAATCTGTCCAGTTCTCCCAGAAGCTTATCCACCCGTTCACTCAGCCCGCTTTCCAGCATCGCAGATGGTACTTCATCTACTTCTCCATAGGCTTTTAAAATGTTAAATACCTTTTTTAATTCCTCTTCTTCCCCGCCTGTCATGCTTTCAGAATTCTTTTTCTCAAGCAATGCTTCATATCGTTCCTTATATCTTTGGACCGTATTGTCATATACCTCCGTCATCTGCTTTAACTGCTCACAAAATTCCGTAAATTCCTCTTCATGCGCACCCAGTATTTTCCGATCATATATTGCATTTTTCACAACCAGTTTTTCATCCACAGAATCCTCCGGATAACTGGTCATAATTAAATACGGAAATCCCGGAAGTTTGTCTTTCAGATAAAAAGCGAATTCTGTCCCATTAAAGTCATATTTAGACGATAATTGATGATCAATCAGCAGGCATTTGATATGCTCCTTTATGATCCAGTTCTTCACCGCCTCCATATTGCCTTCCGGCGCTATCAGAAGTTCCAGTTCCTCTCTTCTCATCCGCTTGATATAATCATCCAGAAGCTCTTCGCTATCCTCCACCATTCCTATTCTATACATACGCACCTCTACTTTTTCAAATATAACGTTATATAGTAGCCTGTTTCTGCGGTCGTGTTCCGGGATAAATCTATTTTTCCCTGGTAATCATCGACCGTATTTTTAACAATCCACAATCCCATGCCGGTACCGATTTTCTGTCCGGAAGCATCTCTTTTATCTGTTTCAAATACTTCCAGCGTTTTATCCGGGTTCATCTTATAAACCGGGGACAGACCGGCTCCGGTATCCGAATAATCTATTCGGATATATTCCTCATCTTCCGAAATACTCAGTTCTATCTTCTTTTCCTTTACCCGTTTTTTTTCAAACGAAGCTTTACTGTTTGAAATCAGATTCGATAATATTGTTTCCATTTCATACGGAAAACATCTGAGGTATACTTCCTTTTCTTTTCCTGCATACTCTATTATTATATGTTTGGACTGCAGCACTTTATTCCAGGAATCTATACCTTTTACAAAGAGAGCTGCGATATCTGTTTTTCGCCGCTTTCTTTTATCCTTCTTTACTGCCTCAATAGTCACCTGGAACCAGGAGTCAAATCCATCCCGAATAGTATCCGCTTCATTTATATAAGAAAGCGCCTCTTCCATATCTTTGTCTTTTTCCAGGGCCTCTTTCGCCATCACAATCTTAAGATTCAGTTTATGGGACAACGTTTTAAATTCATGGATACAGGTATTTGTAACAATTCCTGTCGTGGCCAGCATACGAAGCATCTTGTTTTCATTTTCCAGTTCTTCAATCTGCTCATCTTTCGCATCCAGAGCCTGCTTCGCCTGCTCCGCATCCACAGCAGTTTCTCCTGAAGGAGCCTGGTTCTGTTTTCCTTCCGCCTCCGCTTTTTCGCGCTCTTTCTTCTGTTGTGCTGCTTTCTGATTGATATCATCCTGGATTTTTTTTGCCGGATGCTTTTTATCATAGTCATCGCTGAAAATTCTGCTTATATATTGTCGATCTTTTTCCAGGATTCCCAAAATTCCCTGTAAAAACTCCTGAAGCAAAAGAAACTCCGGGGTCTCCATAATTCCTTCTCGATTTGACTGATCCGGCAGCATTACATTCATACGGGAAATAAATACCGATCCTAACATCTGATCCGCATTGACCGTCCACTTTCCTTTGCTGCCCACACCAGCCGGGGAAAGTGAATGGCGTCTGGACAGCTGAAGCCAGTCGTAGGCTGAGGTCTTCGGATCTCCATACGGCCTCACCCGAAAGTTATCTCTGTAAATCTTAATCCCGCCAAAGGTATCTCTTACATCGGTTCTTCCCGCAATGCTCTTCTGATAAAATTTTTCTCTGTCTTTTTTCGTCTGCGTCCGTTTTGCGAAATACAGCACTCCGCTGAATGCCCCCAGTGCCTTTTCCCGCGTCTTTTCTACTCCGGGCACAATCTCACCAAATGGGATTTCAAACGTCTGCGGAATTCCATGGAAATACGTTTTTTCTTTCTGCAATCCCAATTCCTTTAGGATCTTATCCTCATCCTGCCCAAATTCATACTCATTTCTCAGAAGCTTAATAGAAACCGGCTTCTGCTCATCTGACACCTGAAACTCTATCTTATAGTCATAAGAGAACGCCTCCAGATCACTGAAAACTTCCGCGTCCTCTATAGTCGTTTCATTATTAAAACAATAGATCTTATACACAGAAGACAGTTCATAGGGAATCAGGGACGCCAGGCTCTCTTTCAAGCCATGCAACAACTGTTCATTCCATTCATCGCGCAATTCCGTAAGTAAAAATATTGTACCATTCTGTCTCCATTTTTTCTCTATCAGTCTGCGTACCTGTGGATTACTACAGCTTTGGATAAATTCTGAGAACCCCATCGATGTCTCATCCAGTTCCGCTCCGATTTCCGTAATATTTCTTCCTTCCGAAAATGCCGTCCAATCTACCGTCCATAATAATTTTCCACTACTATTCCGGGTTCCTGTCAGCATCTGGCATTTATCCGCAATTCTGTCCAATGCAAACCGACCAATCCCCTTTTCACCTGTCTGAATGCGTCCTTCCCCCGATATATAATTTCCTTTTTTTGAAGAACGTCCGATCGTCATCCAGTGATTCTGAATGGTCTGCGCCGTCATGCCGCTTCCATTATCTGCTAAATAAAGTGCGTTTTGTGTTTCATCATAATAAAGAACGCAGCAGCTCGCATCCGCATCATATGTATTCTTTACCAGTTCAATCACAGCGCCTTCCAGCTTTGATACGTTTTCCCGGCCTATCAGTCTTGCTGTGTAAGCATCTACATTAAATGGAATTCTTGGCATAAATCCCTCCTGCACTTAGTCTGCATCTATCACATAGTTTTTAATATCATTCACCGAAATCCGGTAAGAAGTCGGGGTTGTCGAGGTACCGTGTACTTTTACATGCTCATAAAATTCTCTGCTTTCCAGAATTTCTTTTGCTTCTTCTAAATTCTTCTCACTTTCCGGTTTGCATTTAATGAAATAGCCCGCATACGGTACTGCGTCCTCCCCCGCATGATACACATGATTCTTTTTTGTGATAACCATCGGCATAATCAGCTTTTCGCCTTGTATCCGACCAATTGCCTGACTGCGTCCGTATTGAAACCAGAGCGCATTTTTATCCGCTTTTCGCTCTTTCAGCCTCTTTTTAAATTGTCTCATATATGACATCGCGTATGGAAAATATCTCTTGAATTCTTCTTCCGTATAACCTGTAGCCTCGCCTGTTTCCATACGATACGGGAAAATAATTTTATCCTTCTTCCCACTTTTTTTATTTAAACTCTTTGTACTTGCCGCATCCTTTACAAGTTCTTTTTCTATTCGGTATTTTCCTACTATATAATAAGGCTCCTGATACTCATACTCTTTAAGGACGAACGCCTCGTTCAGCAATGTTGCCACGCTGTTTGTCACTTCAAAATATTCTCCAAATCTATGGGCATTTCCTGGTGTTTCTCCTGATATTGTCCATTTTTTTCCCATTAAATCCGCTTTTCGGATTTCTATTTTCCGCCCTTCAGCCTCCAGATAATAGTCTGCCAGTTCCGGCTTCCGTTTCTCATTTTCACAAATCAGGATAATTGATGATGTAAGCGCATCCGGGAATATCGATATCGTACTATAGTCATGGATCTCTGTGACATAAGGCAACGCAAAATCACGCAGACTTTGCGCAAATTTATTGGTCATGATACTATATGGAATCAAATAAGCCATCCTGCCCGCCGGCGCCAGATCAGAAATGCTCGCCTCCGTAAATGCATAGCAATAATCAAATCTTCCATATGCACAGGTACGATACTTTTTTTTCAATAATTCCCTCTGCATTTCATTCATATCATGATATGTAATGTATGGTGGATTTCCTATAATAAAGTCATAGATTCCTTCCTGTTGCTGCGTAAGAAAATCTTCATTCCTGACATTCCAGCTCACCTGGGTAATTCCATATTTTTCTGCCGTCTTGTCTAACCTGTCTATACATCGTCTTATGCATTTTTCATCTATCTCATATGCACAAATATCTCTCTCAAGTCCATTCCGTATCTCATCTGATGAACGCTTCTCTCTTTTTGCACTCTCAATGTAGCGAACGATGATCTCTTCTAAAATATTCCCGTCACCACATGAATTTTCCAACACCCGTTTTCCATATAGCTGTCCTCTATAGCACACGTCATCCAGCAGTATTTTCACATATTGTAAAGGTGTGGGGATTTGACAATTCCCTTCCATTCATTTACCTCATCTCTTATCAACGTGTTTCTATCCATTCTTTTCATACCTATAAGTATACCACAGAATGAAGGTAATTCAAGAATGAATGCCTTCTAACGAATTCACAAAAAAAGATACTGCCATACCATTCTTGACTTTCACTCTCCAACCCTCTATCCTATAAATAGACCTGTTTTTACGTGACATCGGATTTTTCCGGGAAAGGAGTTTTTTATGAATCCTCTTCGTATCGGTATTTTGAGTACTGCCTCTATCGTACCGCGGTTTGTGAACGCTGCAGGAACTGTGGAAGGCTGTGTGGTGACGGCTATCGCTTCGCGGAATCTGGAAAAGGCCGCTGAGAAGGCGCGGCTCTGGCGGATCCCGCAGGCTTTTGGAAGCTATGAGGAGCTGATTGCCTCGGATCTGGTGGATATCGTCTATATTGCGACCATCAACAGCGAGCACGCCCGCTATGCGCGGCTTGCGCTGGAGCAGGGGAAGCATGTATTCTGTGAGAAGCCTTTCGCGCTGAAGCCGGTCGAGGTGCGGGATCTTTTTATGCTGGCCCGGGAAAAAGGGCTTTTTGTGATGGAGATGCAGAAATGTGTCTTTCTGCCGGTGGTGCAGGAGCTGAAAAGGCGCATTCAGGCCGGTGAATTCGGGCGGATTGCTATGGCAGATTTTTCCAGCTCCTTTGACGCCGGTTACAATAGCTGGATGTTCGACGCTTCCAAAGGAGGCGGACCTCTCTTTTCCAACGCCAGCTACAGCCTGCAGCTGATGCAGTATCTCTTTGATTCCTTTGTAACAGAGCAGACCGGGCTCTGCACCCGCGCAGACAGTCCGGTGGAAAATCAGTTTGCGGCGGTGATGCGCATGGACAACGGCCTTATCTTCACCAACAAGACCAGCACGGCGGCGGATACAGTCCATGTGGGCTACCTCTATGGGGAAAAGGGCTATGTGGAGCTGCCGGATTACTGGAAAGCCCGACAGGCAATTCTGCATTTTAAGGGGCAGGAGCCTATAGTGCTTGACTATCCCTGCGACTTCGAGCTGCGTTATGAGCTGGAGCACGCCCTTAGCTGTATCCGGGCCGGGCTGACCGAGAGTCCGGTGATGACCGAAGAGATGTCTGTACGGGCCATAAAGACCCTGTACGCGCTGCATCGGAGCTGGAATCACTGAACCCAATACAGTTTTGAGATTGTTTAGAAAAACTTAACGCTTTTATCCTTGTATACAGAGGATTTCTGTGGCATACTGACAATTAGCCGGACAGTTTCCCTGAAATGTCCGATCAATCTTTTGTGTAAGGGAAGGAAAACCTGTGAAGGATTCTGTATATAAAGAAAAGCTGCTGTTGCACGGAAGCGATATTCTCGCCTCCGCCAACATGCAGCTGGAAAAACAATTTATGCAGCACGGAAATGTATCCGTCTTCGACCACTCGGTCGCGGTGGCCTGCACCTGTATCTGGCTGGCCGACCGGCTGCGTATCCGGGTGGATGAGCGGGCCCTGGTGCGGGGCGCGCTGCTCCACGATTATTTTCTCTACGACTGGCATGTGCCGGATAAGAACCACCGATGGCACGGCTTCTTCCACGCCGGAAAAGCGCTTGCCAACGCGTCCCGGGATTTTACCCTTGGGAAAATCGAGCGCGACATGATTGCCCGCCATATGTTTCCGCTGAACATTACGCTCCCCCGCTACCGGGAAAGCGTGATTCTCTGCATCGCTGATAAGCTCTGCGCCACGGAAGAGACCGTGACCGCCAGAAGCCAGTATCGAAAAATCAGTATGCAGTATTAGTTTCGTCTCACGCCCACAAACACTGCGGCGGATCTGGGATGAAGCCGGTATTCCAAGCTCTTTCAGATAGGGAATTTTTTCCCGGATTCCGGCGAAGGTTCCCGGATTTTTTACGCCGGAAGAAGCGTCCTTCGTAAAGCCCCGGACATGAAACTCGTAAATGATCAGATCCTGTATAGGCCTGACCGGATCGATGTGAGCGCCCCAGTCGATTTCCGTTCATCTGCCTGGCTCCCCTATCTTCTTTTCTTTTACATCTGATGTCTCACAATCCGGTACTCGTCCCCGTACTGGAAATAGGGACAGCCGTGGAAGCTGCCCTGAATGAAGAGGCGCATTTCGTCCTCGTCCAGGTCCATTTCGCAGACGTAGTAGCCGTAATCGTCGTCGTAGACGTAGTTGCCGCACATCTCGCAGTTGGTCGCCTTCGGCTTTTTCTTGGTCATGTGGATTCCCCCTTGTCTATTCTGAAAAATGGAATCTGCTTCTATCTTCCATTTTTTTACTCTAGTGTATAGGCGCAAGCACTTTCTGCATGTTCCGCTTCATTTTCTCGGTCAGGCGGGCGTACTGAATCAGGTCCTCTTCCTCGAAGCCTGCGAATCTGGCCTCGTCGTAGTCCCGCTGGACTGCCGCCAGCTCCCTTAAAATCGGCTCTGCCTCCGGCTGGAACATGACGCGTACCCGTTTTTCCGGGGCCTTACGCACCAGTTCGTCTTTTTCCCTGCTTTTTTCCTTCTTCTGGCGCACGGGCTTCGGCGTCGGAACGTCCTCCACCTTAATCAGCCCCCTCAGCACCAGCTTCTGAAGCTGCATGCTCAGGGCGCTTCGGGATACCCCCGCGAAATCCGCCAGTTCTTTTTTACTTACCGTATCGCCCTGATGGTTCAGGCACAGCAGCAGATAGGCCTCCACCGCAGTCAGATCATTTTTCAGGGCGGCCACCTCCAGATAGCGCTGCATCAGCTTCCGCTCCCGGTAAAGATCGGAAAGCATGCCCTCGCCCGCCAGAGCCGCAGCGCTGACGCCCGCCCGTTCGTCGCCCAGCTTCTTGGTGCCGGGCAGCAGCGGAATGCCCACCAGGCCATCGCTGGCCGCGTCCACCAGGAAACGGTAGAGTTGGAGACGGTTTTTCTCGTATTCTTCCTCGTTCCACACATGCTTATAGAAATTGTGGTAGTACTCAAAGACGCCCAGCTTCATCTGAATGGTCTTGGCCAGGCTGGTTCCCTGGGTGGTGACCAGAGAGCCTTTCCGCTTCACATAGTAGTAGATGGGCGCGCGCAGGGCCGTGATGCGCTCCGCGAAACGGATGTATTCCAGGTTGAACATAAAGTCCTCGCACCAGCTGATTTCCGCATTCATGCGAAGGGCATGTTCCTCAATAATGGAACGGCGATACAGCTTATTCCAGAGCACGCCGTAATAGTAATCCGCCGGGCTCTCCATCATATGGGCCGCAAACTCTTCGGGGCTCATAACGCCCTCTTCCTCGATATCGCCTTTCCGGGATACCCGCTCACCGACCACCCGGTAGAAATCCGCGATGACCAGATCACAGCTTCCCTCTTCCGCCGCCCGCACCAGAAGCTTGGTGGAATCGGGCGTCATCCAGTCGTCGCTGTCCAGAAACTGAATGTAAGTTCCCCGGGCCTCGGACAGAGCCTGATTCCGGGCTGCTGAAACGCCGGCGTTTTCCTTATGGAAGACACACACGCGGGAATCAGACGCTGCGTAAGCGTCACACATGGCTCCTGATTTGTCTTTACTTCCATCATCGATGAGAAGCAATTCAAAGTCTGTATATTCCTGCCCCAGCACGCTGTCTACACAGCGGGCCAGGAAGTTTTCCGCATTGTATACAGGAATAATAATAGAAACCGCAGGGGTTCCCGCATTTTCTTCCTTCACAGGTTCATCCTCCTTTTGCGTCTGTACACTTCTCTTCTATCTCCGTAAATACTTCTTCCAAGACTACCGTCACATCGCACTACTATCTTTTCCATCTTTACACGATTCGCTTGAATTTCTTCTCAATCTCCTGCTTCGACATGGAGATAATCGTAGGCCGTCCATGGGGGCAGTTGTAAGGATTATCGAGGGTCAGAAGCTCCTCGATCAGTTCCTTCGCCTCCGCCGTGGACAGGCGCTGGTTACCCTTGACTGCAGCCTTGCAGGACATGGAAGCGATCTTATCCAGAATCATCTCGGTGTTTTTTCCGCTGACGTATTCCAGATCGTCTAAGAGCTCCATGAATAAGTCTTTTTCCGCCAGCCCGTACAGATTGGCCGGAACTGCGCTGACCGCGTATTCTTTGCCGCCGAAGGGCTCGATCTCGAAGCCCAGCTCCTGAAAATAGTCCTGATATTCGGCAAGCTTCGCCGCCTCCTGCATATTCAGGGTCAGGATCAGGGGCGGGCTGACCATCTGGGACGTAATTTCCTTGCTTGCCAGGGTTTTGACCGTGCGCTCGTAGAGCACCTTTTCGTGAGCCGCATGCTGGTCGATCATGTAAAATTTATCTTCGAACTGCACCAGCCAGTAAGTTTCAAATAACTGACCAATGATGATAATGTCGGATTTTGTCTTGGGATTCAGGAGTCGGTGGTCGAAGAGATCCTGCTGCTCGTATGCTGTATCCGGGGCTTTTTCTATCCGCGCGGTGATATCGACTGCTTTCGGTGCTTTCACTGTCGCCGCTTCCAGCATGGCTGCCTGCTCCGGCTCTGGAGCAGCCACAACCGTTGTCTCCATGGCTTCGTTCTCTTTCCGAGTCACCCGGTACACGCCATCCTCCCGCAGAATCCCCGGCTCCACAGCACGCTCCGGTACAGGTGTTTTCTCTTCCGCCTGTACTACCGGCTGTTCCTGCTGCCGTTTTTCTATCTTTAGCTCCAGCATCGCCAGCTCCTCATTACTGAAGATCGAATCCTCCTTCAGCACTGGCTTCGCTTCTACCTGCTTCGCTACCTTCTTCTCCTCAAATTCCGCGTTGACCCGCTTTCGCATCTGAGCCATAAAATATTCCAGATTCCGCTCCTGCGGGGTCGGGGTCTGCTCCGGTTTTGCCACCGGTGCTACCGCCGTGCTTTTCTGCCGTGTCAGACTGCTGAGCGGATTTACCCCATTTCCCGGAACGGGCTCTGCCGTCTCTTTCTTCTCCGGCTCCTCTTCGACCAGCTTCACCTCCGGAATCAGCTCACGTCCCATAAGTCCCTGGTGTACGGTCTCACGCACGAACCGGTACAGCTGCTCCTGGTTAGAGAATCGTAACTCCATCTTCGTCGGATGCACATTCACATCCAGAAGCCCGCCGTCTATCGTAAAATGCAGCGCCGTAAACGGGTACTTATGCTGCATCATGAAGGTCCGATAGCCCTCTTCGATGCCCCGGGCGATCACATTACTCTTAATATATCTTCCATTGATAAAATAGTTCTCAAATCCTCTGTTTCCCCTGGACACCGCCGGTTTCCCAATAAAGCCCGTAATCCGCACCGGCCCCTGCTCTGCGTCGATCTCCGCCAGATTGGCCGCGATCTCCCGGCCATAGATATGGTAAATCACATCCTTCAGGTTATGATTGCCCGAGGTGTGAAGCTTTGTCTGTCCATTGTTGATGAACTGGAAGGAAATGTCAGGACGGGACAGAGCCAGACGCTCCATCAGATCGCTAATATAACCGGCCTCGGTCATGGGGGACTTTAGAAACTTCCGCCTGGCCGGGGTGTTATAAAAGAGACTCCGCACCAGAAAGGTGGTGCCGTCCGGCGCAGCCATATCCTCCAGCTTCTTCTCCGCGCCGCCCTCGATGACATAGCGCACGCCAGCGTCCGCGTCCCTGGTCTTCGTAATCAGCTCCACCATGGCGATGGACGCGATACTAGACAAGGCCTCACCGCGGAATCCCAGAGAAGCCACATGAAACAGATCCTCCACCACCCGGATTTTACTGGTGGAATGGCGCAAAAAGGCAACTGCCACCTGGTCGCGGTCGATGCCGCTTCCATTGTCAGTCACCCGGATAAAGGAGGTGCCGCCGTCCCGGATTTCCACCGTGACCGCCGTAGCCCCCGCGTCGATGGAATTTTCCACAAGCTCCTTGACCACAGAGGAGGGCCGTTCGATGACCTCTCCCGCCGCGATCTGATCGATTGTTTTCTGATCCAGTACCTGAATATTTGCCATCCGATCACCACCTGTTCTTAATCTTGTTCTGCAGCCGATAGATGGTATTGAGCGCGTCCAGCGGCGTCATATTACCCAGATCCATGTCCCGGATCTCGGTAATGATATCGTCGTCCTTCACCGTATCGAAAAGGGAAATCTGCTCGGACTCCATGCTCATTTCCACCGGCAGGGCCTTCGGCTTCAGAGAAATATCCGCTTCGCTTAACTCCTCCACCAGCTCCTTTGCCCGGGCAATGACCGGCTCGGGCACGCCCGCCAGCTTGGCCACCTGGATGCCGTAGCTTTTGTCCGCGCCACCCCGGATGATTTTCCGCAGGAACACGATGTCGTCGCCCTTTTCCTTGACGGCGATGCAGTAGTTATTCACACCCGCCAGGGATCCCTCCAGCTCGGTCAGCTCATGGTAATGGGTGGCAAACAGGGTCTTGGCCCCGAGAATCTTCGGATTGCTGATGTATTCAATGACCGCCCAGGCGATGGCCAGGCCGTCGAAGGTGCTGGTTCCCCTTCCGATCTCGTCGAGAATCAGAAGGCTGTTGCCGGTGGCGTTCCGTAAGATATTCGCCACCTCTGTCATTTCCACCATAAAAGTACTCTGTCCGGAAGCCAGGTCGTCGGAAGCGCCCACACGGGTGAAAATCCGATCTACGACGCCGATCTTCGCGCTGTCCGCCGGAACGAAGCTGCCGATCTGAGCCATCAGCACGATGAGGGCCGCCTGGCGCATGTAGGTGGATTTTCCGGCCATATTCGGGCCGGTGATGATGGAAATCCGTTTGGCGTTATTATCGAGATATGTATCGTTGGGAATGAACATGTCGTTATCGATCATTTGCTCCACCACCGGATGGCGGCCGCCCTTGATGTCGATGATTCCCTTTTCGTTCATCTTCGGGCGCACAAAATGATTCCGCTCCGCCACAAAGGCCAGGGACGCGAACACATCCACCATGGCCACAGCCTTGGCAGTCTTCTGAATCCGCAGCACCTGGGAAGCAATGTTGTCCCGCAGCTCACAGAACAGGCCGTATTCCAGAGCTGTCAGCTTCTCTTCGGCCCCCAGAATCGTATCCTCCAGCTCCTTCAGCTCCGGCGTAATATAGCGCTCTGCGTTGGTCAGGGTCTGCTTGCGCATCCAGGTCTCTGGAACCATATCCTTGTAGGAGTTGGTGACCTCCAGATAATAACCGAATACTTTATTGTACTTGATTTTCAGATTTTTGATACCGGTCTTGTCCCGCTCCTCGGCCTCCAGCTTTGCCAGCCAGCTCTTGCCCTCGGTCTTGGCCTTCCGGAAGCGATCCACATCCTCATGATAGCCGTCCTTGATGATGTCGCCGTCCCGGATGGAAATGGGCGGATCCTCCTGAATAGCTTTTTCAATCATAGCCTGGATATCCGTCAGCGTATCCAGATCCTCCCGCAGCTCACAGAAAAGCGGAGAGGAAAAATCTTCCAGTAATGTGTGGATATGAGGCAGCATTTCCAGAGATGACCGGAACGCAATCATATCTCTGGGATTGGCCGTCTTATAACTGATACGGCCAATCAGACGCTCCAGATCATAGATGGGATTCAGGTATTCCCGCAGCTCTTCCCGACTGATTACATGCTGATTCAGCTCCTCGATAGCCGCATGGCGCTTCTCGATCTCCGCCCGATCAATGAGGGGCTGCTCTACCATGCCCCGAAGGGTTCTGGCCCCCATGGCGGTCTTTGTCTTATCCAGCACCCACAGAAGCGAGCCCCGCTTCAGCTTTTCCCGCAGGGTCTCTGTCAGCTCCAGATTTCTCCGGCTGGAGCTGTCAATGATCATGTATTTGCCGATGGTATAGGTCTTAAGGTGGGTCATATGGGTCAGGGGCTGCTTCTGAGTCTCATAAAGGTATTTCAACAGAGCGCCCGCTGCGATCATACCGCAGCTTAAATCTGTAAGGCCAAGTCCCGCAAGATTTGCTGCCTGAAAATGCTCCAACAGGGTATTTTTACATAATTCGTCGTCAAAATACCATGACTCCAACGGATAAAGGGCGATATTCAGACGGAACTTCAGATCCTCCAGGTCCACGCCGCTCATGGAAAATGCCTCGTTGCAGATGATCTCCGCAGGGGCAAATTTATTGATCTCATCCAATAGCTTCCGCTCTGAATCCACCTCGGTCACCAGATAATCACCGGTGGTGATGTCCGCTGTGGAAATCCCGTAACGATCGGACAGATAAACGATACACATCAGATAATTATTCTTCGTCTCATCGGTGGTGCTTAAGTTTGTACCCGGTGTCACGATGCGCACCACATCCCGGGCCACCAGGCCCTTGGCTTCCTTCGGATCCTCCATCTGCTCGCAGATGGCCACCTTATAGCCTCTGGACACCAGCCGGTTTAAGTATCCCTCTACAGCATGATAAGGAACGCCACACATAGGTGCGCGTTCCTCCAATCCACAACTCTTTCCTGTTAATGTCAGTTCCAGTTCCCGGGACGCGATCTTCGCGTCGTCGAAAAACATTTCATAAAAATCGCCCAGACGATAGAATAGTATGCAGTCCTTGTATTGCTCCTTGGTCTTCAGGTACTGCTGCATCATGGGTGTCAGTTCCGCCATGAATTTTCCTCCTAGCTGTTGCTGGAAACGGTTCCGGTCTCCGCATCCACCTGTACCACAGCTCCGCTCTTCAGTATTTCCGTCGCGTTGGCCGCGTTCACAATAACCGGAATATCCAGGGTCAGACCTACGATGGCCGCATGGGAATTGCTTCCGCCATGCTCCGCAATGACTGCCTGGGCGCTTTTGAGCTCCGGCAGCATCTCATTGGTAGTCTCCGGTACAACGACGATATCGCCGGCTACGAAATTTTTCTTCAATTCCTCTGCGTCCTTCGCCACACAGATCGGGCCGCAGACCTTCTTCTTGGTATAGCCCTTACCTTTGACCAAAATCTTACCCGCTACCTGTACCTTGATCAGGTTCGTGGTTCCGGTCACGCCAAGGGGTACGCCCGCGGTCAGAACCGTCAGATCACCTCTGGATACCAGACCGGCCTCCTCTGCGGCAGCCACCGCGCTGTTGAACAGAGCGTCCGCGTCATCCTCCTTCGGGAGCAGCAGCGGCTGTACGCCCCAGTACAGGTTCAGCTGACGGCATACGTAATCATCCATACAGCAGCCGATGATCATGCAGCCCGGATGATGCTTGGCTACCATTCCCACAGTACGGCCGGACTTGGTGACCGTGATAATCGCCGACGCGTGCAGGTCCACGGCTGTGGTGCAGGTCGCATGGGAAACGGCGTTGGTGATATCGGTCCGATCTTCGATGCTCCGGCGCTTGAAACGCTCGTCATAATCAATATCCGCCTCGGTACGCAGGGCAATCTTTACCATGGTCTTCAGGGCCTCTACCGGATACTGACCGGAAGCAGTCTCGCCGGACAGCATAATGGCACTGGTACCCTGGTAAATGGCGTTGGCCACGTCAGAGGTCTCCGCACGGGTTGGGCGCGGATTCTTCATCATGGAATCCAGCATCTGGGTAGCAGTGATAATCGGCTTGCCTGTCTCAAAGGCCTTGCGGATCAGCTTCTTCTGGATACTCGGCACCTCTTCTAAGGGAATCTCCACACCCATGTCGCCGCGGGCAATCATGACGCCGTCGGCCACGCGCAGGATCTCGTCCACATTTTTAATACCCTGATCATTTTCCACCTTGGCAATGATCTTGATGAAATTACAGTTGTTCTCTTCCAGGATCCGGCGGATCTCCAGAATATCGTCGGCAGTCCGGGTGAAGGAAGCAGCGATGTAATCAAAGCCCTCTTTCACCGCAAACAGAATATCGTCCTTATCCTTTTTACTGATAAACGGCATCTTCAGCTCGACGCCCGGCACATTGATACCCTTCTTATTGGAAACGGTTCCGCCGTTCTCTACGCTGCAGATGATCTCTTTCTCGGTCACCTTTACAACCTTCAGGCCGATGAGACCGTCGTCGATCAGGATGGAATCGCCTTCCTGTACGTCTTTCACCAGGTTTTTGTAGGTAATGGAGACCTTTCCTTCATTTCCCAGCACATCCTCGGTGGTCAACACGAAGGTCTGTCCCTTCTTCAGCTCTACCTTTCCTTTTTCAAATTCGCCGGTTCGGATCTCCGGGCCCTTTGTATCCAGAAGCAATGCAACAGGCAGCCCCAGCTCTTCCCGGACCCTCTTTACACGCTCCAGCTTTCCTCTCTGCTCCTCATGGGTTCCATGGGAGAAATTCAGTCTTGCTACATTCATGCCTGCCAGCATCAGTTCGCGAATCACTTCTTCGGATTCGGAGGCAGGTCCCAGAGTACAGATAATTTTCGTTTTTCTTAATTTCATGGTCATCTTCTTCTCACTCCTGTTTTCTTTTTCTATCTTTTCCATTTTACCCGCCCATTATAACACCTGAAAAGAAGCGCCGTCAAGAAACGGCGCTGTAAAAGTTATCGAAAATTTATCTGTGTTTTTTTACCTTTATTTAACAAAATAGGCGTAATTGGAAATGGCGTTTGTATAGTCTCCCTCCGTCGTTCCATCTGGGTTCACAAGCCATTCCCCGTCCACTCCCTTAAGCCGAGCCTGCGCCACATTGCCGCCGGAGCGAAGCGCCGCGTTTGGAACTTCAAACACAGCTTTCCCATCCTCAAGGGACGCTGTATAAAAGTTTGTGCCATTTACCTGCAGGGACACCGCCGTACCTTCCGGCACCTCTGTCTCCACTACAATCCGTACATTTCCCCGTTCGGACGTCTGATCCACTTCCGATATCCAGATCAGGCTGGAATTGGCATAATATCCGAAGGATTTCCGCAGGCTTTCCACGGACACGAACTGCTCGTCCATCCAGGCCAGCCGCTCCTTCATAAAGCGCTTAAGCTCCGCGATTCCCTCGTCAAATTTCTGGCCCTCGAAGGTTCCCATGCAGCCGCCCCAGCGGGCGTCGTTGGCCTGGGCCGCAGGGCGTAAGTCTTCCGCGTATCGATCGATGGTTCCGCCGTCCCGGATCAACTCTTCCAGCACCGTTTCCCGGATTTCCTGATACCGCTCCTGTAATAAGGCCAGAAAATAGGGATCCCGGATCAGATAACGGTTCCATTGCACCGTCTGGTAGTAAGCCTCGTTGGCATAGTAGGCGCTGGTGGTACACCACTCTTCTGTATACCAGGTATTCAGTGTATACATGCTGTTGCCCCAGCCCCAGTCGTAATCCCAGGCCGGTCCCAGGGACCAGAGACCCTCCAGATCCTTATACAGATATACGCTGTTCTTCATGGCGTCCCAGTTCATGGTAAATTCGCAGAGCAGAAAATTCGTCAGAAGGGAATCCATATCTATCAGTTCCGAATAATGCTTTCCGTCATTTTCACTGTCCTGATATTCCCGTTCTTTATAGGAGACGCCTTCCCGCGCGAACTGATTCGCGTAATTACAGTACCCCTCATCCACCACCTCGTAGTGGGAATCGGAATCGTGATAGCAAAAATCAGAAGAATGAAAGGCGTATTCCAGCGTCTGGATCTGCCTTTTTATCTCCGCGCGCAGGGTCTCGCTGGTCTCCCCGTTCTCCGGATCTGCAAATCCAATAGGCTCATGGTAGGCCGTCGTAAGCGTACTGTGGCGGTTTCTGGAATCCAGCTCCAGAAGCACGCCGCCTGTGGGCTCAGGAATTTTTTCTCCGTCCAGATAGTCTGTGACGGTAAATCGTGTGGGATAATCTGTGCCGTTCGCCGCGTTCCAGTCCGC
>OLRS01000970.1_pt1 | contig 30654 bp, 22 predicted proteins | sample 1673171 | NCBI WGS metagenome assembly OLRS01 (sample SAMEA3136762, study PRJEB25190) | human gut metagenome | biome: human gut; feature: human-associated habitat; material: faeces | place: Austria | collected 2013
CGAGGACACCGTCAACGACTTCAGCGGCTTCGAGGGTATCTGGCTGGGCGAAGCGAACAATGACTACGATTCCATGGAGATCGACGCCGAGGGCAACTGGACCCTCTATCTCAGCGGGGAAGTGGTGGATGAAGGCTACCTCCGCTATGAGCCGGAGTGGGAGGCTATCTATGCCTACAGCAACCTGGATGATTCCGGCAGCCTCATTGCCATGGAGGAAGGCCAGCTCTACAGCGCCGCTTACGGTTACTTCAACTACGGCGATGGGATGGAGTACCTCTGGCATGAGGACGATGGCAGTCCAGACGGAAACCCGGACTCCTATTGGAGCTGGGATTCCGACCTCTGCCAGCGGAATGTCTCGGAATTCAAGGGCATCTGGTACTATGACGGCGATCTTTCGTCTGAGACCTATATCGTCATTGACGGTAATGGAAACTGGAGCTATTACCAGCGCGTTCCCGGCGTTGAGCCTGCGGAAATGGATTGCGGAGTGTTCACCTACTCCATGGACGAGGTGAGCACCTATTATGCGGACTCCATCATGTATGACGGCGTTTCTTACCGGGTCTTTGAGGTTGACGAGGATGCTCTGGTCTGGGGCGATGAGGGCGTTTACTACATGATGGAATGATGGAAAGGAGGGAAAACCATGAAGAATCGATGGAAACATATTTTTATCTCTGTGCTGGCTATGGCAATTTGCCTGAATCTTGCCGCCTGCGGCAATTCTGACGATGTAGTGGGAGATGACTGGCGCACCACCGGCGTGGTGGCTGGCAGCGGTACCATTACCCATGATGGTGAGAGCGTGGACGTGCTGGTCACGGTGAGTGAGAGCAGCGCGGCCTTCTACCGGGATCTGCCGGAGCAGATTCTCTTTGACAGCGTGTCTTTTCCCATGAATATTCCCGATGCGGAGCAGGCATTCAACGCCATCTCCTTCGAGGATATCGACGGCGATGAGGAAAGCGATGTGCTGGTAAGCTTTATCCACGAAAACGGCGACGCCACCGAGCTGATCTGGATCTGGGATCCGGTGGAGCGCTATGTCTTCCGGGAGGATCTCTCCACCGTTGCCGTCAGCGGCGACCTCATCGACAGCGTAAACGGCGGCACGCTCCTGCCTGTGGAGGGTATCCAGTCTCAGGAGCCGTACTTTACAAGAAACGGGCTTGCGATCAATGCCGCCGTGGAGATGGGGACCTTCCTGCTGGAAGATGGGGTTTGCAGCTATGCGGGACTTGGCGACGGCTACAACATCGACGACTGCTATTGGGAGATCATAAAGAACGGCGATTACGCCCACGACGGCATCCGCGAGCTGCACTTTGACGCCATCTGTTATGTTCCGGAAGGCTCCATTCCCTACTTTGATCAGCAGTATACGACTGTTACCAGCAGTGAACTCTATGACTTCTATACCGGTATGTGGCTCATCACCTCAACGGCCTACGGCAACAGCCAGCGCGGGGACAACTATTATCTCCACACCGTCAGCTGGCAGGGGAACAGCTACCTGATTGAATTCGCGTATTCAACCGACTGGCAGTACAACGTGGGGGACTGGGCGCAGGTTCTGACCAAGAGCTACGCCGTCTATCTTCCGGAGGATTATGACGGACTCGTTTTTGCCGCAGAGGCCCAGCCGGACAACTATAAAGACAGTGCCAAACGTATGCAGCTGGACAGCATTTCGCCCGAAGCTGCCCTTATGGATATTGACACGGTAGAGCCCTATCGTAGCCTGTACTTCAGTCTGTGTTACTAAAAGGGAGGAACGGCTATGGGAATGAAACGCAATGACTTTGACACGCCGGGAGCAGGGCGCATGACGGATGCGGAGCTGTCAAAAAAGCTGGGAAGCTATCAGAGAATGGAGAGCATCGGCATATTGCTGGGCGTTATTCTGGTGATCACCGGGTGCATCATGATGTTTGTGTATCGCAATCTCATGGTGATCTGCATTCTGGTCTTTACCGGTGTGGCGCTGTTCCTGTTGGTGGCAAAGCCCGCCCAAACGAAGAAAAAAGCGTTGATGCAGCAAGAGCTGGGCGGCTATTTCTGCGCAGAGCTGACAAAAGCCTTCGGCCCGGAGCCGGAGCAGGCCACGCTGCCCATCGACTGGGCGTACCTGGAGGCAGCAAAGCTGTCGGCGGTCTCTTTTACGGAGTGTACCGTGACGGACTTTCACGAGGGCGAGCACAAGGGGCTGCGGTTTTCCGCTGCCAACGTGGAGCTGCGCCGCACGGTAGAAGAACGCTCCGGCCCCGACAACGACAACTGGATGACTCGAACCGAGACGCTGTTCCGCGGCATCGTGGTACGCTGCAAGGGCATCTGTGACCCGGCGCTGGATATGACCGTAAACGACATGTTCCAGGAGCGGAAAAAGGACGATATTACCGATTCCGTTTTGTTTAGAAAGCATTTTTCTGCCCACAGGTCGGACGGGAAGGCGGCGGACGATCAGGTGACGCAGCAGCTTCGTGAGCTGGTGCAGAAGCTGGAGGCATCTTCCAACAGTTCCAAGCTGTGCGGTCTTATCCTCCGTGACGGCGATCTGACGCTGGCCCTGAACACCCGGTATGTGTTTGCGGGCGTTCCGGAGGAGCTGGATCTGCGGGATATCGACGGCATCCGAAAGTGGTTCACCGCCTCGCTGACCGGTATGGGCAATCTGCTGGATCTGATAACGGAAAGCCCCGCTCTGACAGGCACGACAGAATAAGGAGAAGAATATGGAAGAAAGGGACATGAACATGACGGATGAACATATGGCGCAGGAGCTGCGTAAGAGTAAGGGTAGCAAGCTGGGCGGAAAAATTCTTTCGCTGCTGGGCGTGGTGATTGCCGTGGTGGGCATCATTCTGGGCGGCAACCTTGTGATGATTGTCATCGGCGGTGTGGTTCTAAGCCTGGGGCAGATGGTGCAGGGTAAGTCCAAGGACAAGGCAGGCCGGCAGACCTTCGACGCCATCGCGCCGGACATCGTGGGCGCTGCCCTTGAAAACGTGCAGATGAACCCTGCGCCGCATCTTCTGGACGCAGAGGACACGAACATTCCCCTGCCCGGCCACACCCATTGCAGCGGCAGTGGGTATATCCGCGGAACATATCGCGGCCTGACCACGGAACTATGTACCGTAAGGCTGACGGAAGTCAGCGAGTTTCAACGGGAGGAGACCGGCCTGTGGGAAAAGAACGAGCAGGTGGTTTACACCGGCCAGTGGATGCTGTGTGAACTGGGACAAGAATTTCAAACATGGCTGACCATCTGGCCGCGGGACAAAATGGATAAGCTGTTCAACGCCCGAACGATCAAGACAGGCAATGAGATGTTTGATAAAAGATTTAATCTGAGCAGCGGCGATGCGCAGGCGGCCCTTTGCATCCTGAATCCCGGTTGCATCGAGCAGATCCTGGCACTGGCAGATGCCTCCTTCGGTAAATTTGCCGTGAATCTCAATCCGGATGGCAGGCTGTATCTTGCCGTCCACAGCGGTCGCGGTTTTTTTGATATCGGCAAGGGTCGGGAGATGCCGGATCAGCTGCGCCGGCGCTTTGCCTGTGAACTGCGCTGGTTCACAGATTTGATCGACGTATTCCGCGGCGTATAAGGGAGGTGGGGCATATGCCTTTTTGGCTCGCTGTTATGTTGCTGTTGCTATCGATGTTGGGGAGTGTTCTCTCACACCGTTACTTGCGGAAACCGGTTCAAATCGTCTGCGTTATGCTCTGCGTCCTGCTGGCAGTGGTATGTGCCGCTTATATCGGACTGACTATTTTGTTTGTGGATGCCGTGCGGAACCAACCGCCGGTGTCGTAAAAAGGAAGCCCCGCCCATGGCGGCAGGAAGGAGGACGTATGAAGAATATGAAAGTAATCGTGATTGGTTTCATTCTTGCGGTAGTGCTTGTGGCATGGCCCGTGGAATATACGCGATATATTACAGCGGGAACCGGCTTTGTTCTCGGGGCTGTACTGGTGGCATGGCTCGGGGTCCGCCAGCGGAAAGGCGCATGGAAGGGATACAAGGATGACGTGCGGCGGTACACGGGCACCACGATGATGAAGGTGGTATGGATCGAGGAATCGGTCGATGAAAGGTGGGAGCACCAGGAGGACGGCAGTGATCGGCTGCGTCGGGAGACGGTCTATCTTCCAACCTATGAGTACACTGTAAATGGCAGGACCTACCGCTACGCAAGCCGTCAGACGTTGTCCGGCAAGCGGGAGCTGGGGCGGCAGGTGGTGGGATATTATGACCCCAAGCAGCCCGACCGCATTACGGAGGACAGACCTCGAAAGCCCGTTTTCGGCGGATTCCTTTTCTTCGTTTTTGCTGTGTTCCTGCTGTGGTTCGGCATTATGACCTTCACCGGTCAGGTCTCTATTTCCTGATACCGAATATCCAGAATCAAATAGAAGCAAAAAGCGAAGGCATCCAAAATGCCTTCGCTTTTTACTTCTGTTTTTTACAGCTTAATATTCTTGAAAAGGTCTCCCAGGGTGGTGGTCAGCTCCTCGGCCTTCGGGATTTCGATTTTTTCTTCCGGAAGATCTTCCGCAGCGGTTTCGTTCAGCGCCTTCATGCTCAGGGACAGCTTGCCGTCCTTGATAGCGATAACCTTTACCTTTACGGTGTCGCCGACCTTCAGCACCACATCCGGGCTCTTGATGCGCTTCTCAGAAATCTGGGATACGTGAACCAGTCCGGAGAGACCGTCGCCCAGATCGATGAATGCGCCGTAGGGCTGGATGCTCTCGACCTTTCCTTCCGTTACCAGACCGACCTGTACGCTGGCCAGCTTTGACCGACGCTCCTCGGCAGCCTTCTCGCGAAGCAGCTCTCTTGCGGAGAGAACCAGCTTCTGGTTCTCCGGATCTGCAGTGATAACCTGTACCTGGATCTTCTTATTCAGCCAGTCCTCCAGGTTCTCCACATAGCCAAGAGAAAGCTTGGAAGCCGGGATAAAGCCGCGGATTCCTTCTACGTAAGCGACTACGCCGGACTTGACAATGCCGCCGATTTTTACGGTGAGAACGGTCTTGTCCTCCAGATACTGTACCAGAGTCTGCCACGCCGGATCTGTGATGTCAGCCACATCATTCTCCTGTGTATCCTGGAAGGAAGCCTCCAGCTCTTCCTTGAAATCGTCCATTGTTGTTTTTTCTTCCATTTCCCAATACCTCATTTCCTATAAAATTCAGATTACAGACAGATTTCTGAGAAATCCGCTGTCCAATAGTTCTATTATATGGTAAAATGGTGCAAAAAGCAAACGGAATCAGGAGAAAAATAGATGAATCGAGTGAAAATAAGAAAGATTGTTTTTGGAGAAGGAAGACCGAAGATCTGCGTTCCGATAACGGGGCGCACCAGAGAGGAGATTGCGCTGCGGACGGCAGAGCTGAAAGCGGCGAAGCCGGATCTGGCGGAGTGGCGCGCCGACTGGTATGAAGAGGTATTTGACAGGAAAAAACTGGAAGAAATGTTGGAGCGGCTGCGCGGAGAGCTGGGTGAACTTCCGCTTCTTGTGACTTTCCGCACAAAGGAAGAAGGCGGTGAGCAGAGTATCGGCGCTGAAGCTTATGCGGAATTTCTGCGGACTGTGCTGGCGTCCGGGCAGGCGGATCTGATTGACGTGGAACTGTTCCGGGGAGAGGCGCTGCTCCGGGATATCTGTGAGGAGGCCAGAAAAAAAGGGATCAGAGTCATTGCGTCCAGCCATGATTTCGAAAAGACGCCTGCAAAAGAGGAAATTATCGAGCGGCTGACCCGGATGCAGGACTGCGGCGCGGATCTGCTGAAGCTGGCTGCGATGCCCCGGGACGCAGGCGACGTACTGACTCTTTTGTCTGCCACTTGGGAAATGAAGGAGCAGTATGCAAAGCAGCCCGTTGTCACCATGTCCATGGGAGCAAAAGGAGCGGTGAGCCGTCTGGCAGGAGAAGTCTTCGGCTCTGTTATGACCTTCGGAAGTGCAGGCGTAGCTTCCGCGCCGGGGCAGGTGAGCGTGCCGGAGCTTAAGATGGCGCTGGAGGTGCTGCAGCAGGAGTGAGAGGCTTTTATATCTGCTGCTCTGACTTTTGATGGAATTAGAAAAGCATAAGATATTTTTTTCTAAAATAATAGATGGCAAAATAGGGAGCCAGGTATAGATCGTGCATAATCTGTGAATAAGAAATAGAAAATGTGGTGATTTAATGAACAATCCCACCATAGAAAATGTGCTGAACCTGGCCCTGGATGCCACCCCACAGGAGCGCGCCCGCTCTGAAAATCTGGACGTAGGCTTCGACAGTGCGGAAAAAACCTGGGAGTTGATTGTGAAATATTCCGGGTCGCTGGATGAGCTTCAGCAGGCTGGCATTACGGTGACGGAGCTTCTGAATGAATATGCAGTGCTGCTTGTGCCGGAAAATCTGGTGGAACTTCTGGTAGGCGTTCCGGAAATAGAATATATCGAAAAACCAAAGAGGCTGTTTTTCTCTGTAAATCAGGGAAAGACAGCTTCCTGCATTACAGCGGTGCAAAGCGGGCAGTATGGCCTGTACGGGGAGGGCGTGCTGGTGGCGCTGCTGGATTCGGGGGTGGATTACGCCCACCCGGATTTTCGAAATGAGGATGGTACAACACGGATTGTGGCGCTGTGGGATCAGACGATACCAGGCAGACCGCCGGAGGGCTACCGTATCGGTACGGAATATACGGCTCAGGAGATCGACGAAGCGTTGACGGCAGAGACGGAGGCGCAGCGTTACGCCCTGGTGCCGAGCCGGGACATAAGCGGCCATGGCACCAGGGTTCTCGGCATTGCGGCGGGCAATGGCCGGGCCAGCGGCGGACGCTACCGGGGAATCGCAAGCCGCAGTCCGATCCTGGCCGTGAAGCTGGGAACGCCCCGGGAGGACGGCTTCCCCAGGACCACGGAGCTGATGCAGGGGCTGGATTACTGCATTCGAAAGGCACTGGAGCTTCGCCTGCCCGTGGCAGTGAATATCAGTATCGGCAATACCTATGGAGCTCATGACGGCACATCCCTTCTGGAAACCTATATTGCGGACATCGCCAATGTCTGGAAATCTGTTATATGTATCGGTACGGGAAATGAAGGGTATGCAGCCGGACACACTGCGGGTGTTCTGCGGCGACAGACGTCGGAGATGATAGAGCTGGCTGTGGGCGAATACGAAACCGCTTTCAATATCCAGATCTGGAAATCCTATCTGGATGAAGTTGATATCACACTGATAAGTCCGGGCGGGAGAAGAGCCGGACCAATCCAGAAGGTTCTGGGGACTCAGCGCTTTCTGCTGGAGGAGACAGAGATTCTGCTGTATTACGGGGAACCTTCGCCCTACAGCCAGTCCCAGGAGATTTATCTGGAATTGCTGCCCCGGAGCGATTACGTGGACACTGGCATCTGGACACTTGAACTGTCCGCCGGCGAGATTCGCGATGGCCGCTATCACCTGTGGCTCCCCAGCGCTGTCGCCCTGAACGGCGGCACCCGGTTCTTACACCCATCTGCAGACACTACCCTCACGATTCCATCCACCGCCCGCCGTGTCGCAGCCGTCGGCGCTTATGACAGCCGCACCCTTACTTACGCCGATTTCTCCGGCCGTGGTAACACCCGTGATCTTCGTGAGAAACCGATTCTCGTTGCCCCGGGCGTCCGTATTCTCACCACCGCCCTCGGTGGCACCTACGCCGAAGCCACCGGCACATCCTTCGCCACCCCCTTCGTCACCGGTGCGTCCGCCCTTCTGATGGAGTGGGGCATCACAGACGGCTACGACCCCTACCTATACGGTGAAAAGGCCATTGCCTACCTAAAGAAAGGCACCCGGTCCCTGTCGGCCTTTTCGGAGTATCCGAATCCGCAGGTGGGGTGGGGAGCCCTCTGCATAAAACAAAGTCTTCCCGAAATATAAAACTATCCTTTCGAATAGTGTCCTCTGCCTGCGGCATCTGTTATAATACTATCATAGCGGGAAAGGAGGAATCTGCCATGTCAAAGAACACCAAAACCACCGATGATAAATACATCTGCCCGGAGAAAGCGGTGCGGAAGCTTCGGTCGGGCCGGCGGTTTCGGACGCCGTTGTATCTGTATGGCGTAACCGGAGTGGGAAAGACATCACTGATTATCCATAATCTGAATATGAAGCGATGCATTTACTACAGTGCGGCAGAGACGGAAGCCAGTCAGATCGCGGTCCGGGAGCAGGGCGTGGAGCATACGGTCGTTATTGACGACCTGCAGAGTGTGACAGGCGTGGAAGAACGGGAGGCCTATTATAAGGTGATTCAGGAACTGTTGGGACGGGAAGATGTCTGGCTGATTCTGATTGCGCGCTGTCCCTTCCCCCGTTGGCTGCTCACTCTGCGTACCAAATACATCTTTGTGGAAATAGAAGAATCCGATTTTCTCTTTTCCATTGAAGAACAGCGTGCATACCTGGAGCAGTACGGGATCTGTCTTCCGGACGAGCTCCATGAGAGGGCATGGAGAATGGGCGGCGGTAATCCGCTTTCGTTGCTTTTCTTTGCCATGGAAAAGGGCGATCTGGAACGTACCCAGAAACGTGAATGGGATTATCTGGAAAGCCATGTATATGAGCAATGGGATGTGGAGCTACAGGAATTCTTTATGAACATCTGCATCGTGGAGACCTTTACAATCAGGTTGGCGGCTATGCTGACCGGTCGAAGCGATGTGGAGAAAGTGATCGCCAAGGCAGAAGAAACCGGCAATTTCTTTGAGACAGCCGGAGTGGACGGTGTCTGGAAATGCCGCTGGCCCATGCGGAAATCCATGCGTCAGAGACTGGGCAGAAAGAAAACGCTGGAACAAATCCGCCGGCTTTATTATACTGCCGGATTATACTATGAATTGGAGAATCAGATACCGGAAGCGCTGTCCATGTATGAGGAGTGCCGGGATATGGAGAGCATTTCGCGACTTCTGATTTCCAATGCAAATAAAAATCCGTCCAGCGGGTGGTATTATGAACTGCGCCGCTATTATCTGGAACTGCCGGAACAAATCATAGAGGAGAGTCCTGCGCTGATGGCGGGGATGAGTCTGTTGCACTCCATGCTTATGAACATCGAGGAAAGCGAGCGATGGTATCAGGCATTGGAGCAGTATGCAGATACGCACACAGGCGGCCAGCGAAGGGAAGCCAGAAGCCGGCTGATATATCTGAAAATTGCGCTGCCCCATCGGGGAAGCATGGATATGATTGATTTAATTAAAAATGCGGATCTGTTTCTGCGTGAGTGGAGAAGTACGCTCCCGGATCTGTCTGTGACCAGTAATCTGCCTTCCATGATGAATGGCGGGAAGGATTTCTGCGAATGGAGCAGAAAAGAACGGGAAATGGTGGTGAGTATCGGAAAGCCTGTTGAATTTATTCTGGGAAAATATGGGAAAGGCTTAGTGTCACTGATACTGGCAGAGAGTTTTCTGGAAAAAGGCGAGGACACCTTTGAGATATTTTCTCAGGCGGAAAAAGGAAAAATGGAGGCCGAAAGCGGCGGAAAACTGGATCAGGTATTCGTGGGCATTGGGACACTGGCCTGGTTGTCGGTGCTGAAAAATAATGCGGAAGGGGCAGCGGCATCCCTTGCAGGCTTTCGGACGCGCGCGGAAAAGGAAGCGCCGAATTTACTGACAAATATCGATGCCTTTCTATGCCGGATTTCCCTTTATCAGGGAAATGACGGGGCGTCCTGGATGGAGCAGGCGCCTGACGAGACGCTGGAATTCAGTATCCTGGAACGTTTTCGTTATCTGACCAAGACACGCGTGTATATTCAACAGAAGCGTTATGAAGAAGCGTATTGTCTGTTGCAGCAGCTGCTTTATTACGCGGAAACCATGAATCGGACCTACATTCTGATGGAGCTGCATCTTCTTCTGGCAGTGGTGCAGTACCGAACCGGACAGGAGGAATGGCGGGAGAATCTGCAGGCATGTGTCAGTCAGGCAGAAAGCTATCATTTTGTGAGACTGTTGAGCAGGGAAGGGAGCGTTCTGCTTTCGATGCTTGAAGAAGGAGAACCGATCTGGAAGGATCGCTCATTCCGTAAGCAGGTGCTGGAAGAATGCGGACAGATGAAGGAATTTTATCCGCGGTATCTTGGCGGCAGACAGGAAGATGAAATTATTCTGAGTGAAAATGCGGTAAAAATTTTGAAATATCAGTCCGAGGGGCTTTCCTCAGCGGCCATTGCGGAAAAAATGAAGCTGTCAGAAGCTACAGTGAAATACCACAGTCGGGAAACTTACAGGAAATTAGGCGTGAAAAATAAAACAGCGGCTATCGCAGAGGCAAAAGAGAGAAAAATGATTTAGATACTTGACTTATTTTCCAGAATCTGGTATTCTTCGTGTATCAGAGATTCTTACTGATTCACAGAGGAGCATCTCCTCACGATTCCACGAAGAAGAAAACATGCAGACAAAGCGGCAGGAAAGGTAGGTAGTCAGGTGTAGAAGAACGGAGAACGCTGGACGACGGTTACTTACGAAGGAGGAGGATACGAAAAGAAAGAAAGGACAGATCATGGAATGAAATGGAAAAAGTGGTCCGGGAAGCGACTGCTGACACTGATGCTGGCATTGACGCTGTCAGTGTCTTCTTTGGGTCCTCTGATTGGAGGAGGAAGCATAAGCTATGCGGCAGAAATGTCGGAGACACCGGATGTATCAGAGAGTCCCGGAAAGGCCGGGGAGACGGAGGTGACCGTTCGGCTGGAAGAACCGACAGAAGAAGCGACAGATACAGAAGAGCCGGATTTGGATACAGAAGATCCGGCAGAGAGCGTCAAACAGCCGGAAAACAGCGGGGTATCGGAAACGACAGAGCAGGAGGAACCGGAGGAGCCCGGAGAGTCTGAAAAAGGACTCCGGACACTTCGGATCCGCTGTGAGGATCCGAACGGCAATCCTTCCGAAACGCTGTCGGCAGAGGCGGACAGCGACGAGCTTTACGAAGGAACCAAGGTAAAGATCCGTGTGACCAACACGGGAATGAATATCTGGGCAGCTGAAATCACCTGTGAGGATGGCGAACTGGAGGCTGTAGAGGAAGAAGATATCCTGACCTTTGAAATGCCGGATGCGGACGTGGAAGTTCGTATTTATGAACTGGAAAGTCAGGAGCAGGGGGAGCTGTCCGGGGAAGACAGCAGCATTCCCGGAGATTTCCAGGGAAATCAGTCCCATACAAGGAAAGACAATGAGCCGGATATTGAACTTGAAAAGTCTGCCCGCTGGACCAATATCGAGGATGGTTACGCGGAACTGACGATCACAGAAAAAGATACTTCAGATTATTCTAATATTCCCACCGATTATATTATCATTCTGGACAGAACGAGAACCATGGCGCTGAGCGATTACAATCATGAAGACGGAAGCGCGTATAATTACATGGGTTATCATTCTCCATGCATCAATCCCGCCCATTATTATTACAAGGGTGGTATTTATTTGCACATGATAGATTACTTTACAGGGTATGATTACATAAAAAATGTGTGGTTTTATAATCTGCCGGGCAGCTTTGATTTCTGGGAGCGCCATTACAACCAGAATGGAACCAAAATCATGCCGACACTGGAAAATGGCTGCTATGATCGGCTTTCCATGGCAAAAAAGGGAATCCAGGAGCTGGTGGATATGATTGCGGCCCAGAATGCGAAAGTGACCGGAGACGGACTGCGTTCCCGGGTGGCGTTCTGGAGTTTTGCGGATGAATACAGTAAAATCACAGGCGATAAGCGGGATAAAGGACTGTATAATTATACGCCGCTGACGGACGATTACGAGCAGGTGAAGCGGGCGGTCAGCGAGGTGAAGAATTATTCCGGAACCTATTATCTTTCGTCCCTTCAGGAAGCGTATGATATTATTACAACACGAAACGCCACGGACAGCCGTCGGAAAAATGTATACACCAAGGTCATATTTATCTCGGACGGCGAGTGTGAAACGGATTTGGCAAATGTGAGGGCGAAGGCAGCACAGATTCGCAGTCTGCCCAATACGGAGCTGTTTACGCTGGCAATAGGCATGACCGCAGACGCGTCAGGTGCGAAACTCCTGCAGGAAATAGCGGGAAGCGCCGATCATGCAGCCAATTTCTGGCAGACCTTATCCTTTGACGGAGGAAATGGTTCCGCATTTGCCCAGACACTTTTAAATATTGAAAAAAAAGCGTCAGAGGTTAAGGCAGTTCGGAAGACGCTGACGGATCAGATTGAGACGAAATATTGGGAACCGGTGGAAATTCTGAGCGCTGACGGCGGACAGGCATCCCTTAACCGGGCCACTGGAAAGCTTATCTGGAAAGTGCCGGATGAAGCGGGAACGACCTATCGCTGCACCGTGAAGCTGCGTTTGAAGGAGAAGTACCGTTATCTTCTGGCGGATGCTGTCTATCCCACCAACAGGGATGAGACAGGCACAGGACAGCCAGAGATTTCGGCAGATCCGGTGAAGGCAGGCGCAGTGCTGGATTACGCCATTGAAGGCGGTATGTATCATCAGCAGACGCGAAAGGCAGGCGTGGTCACACCAACGCTGAAGTATGGAACCTTGCAGTTTCAGGGGAAGAAGAACTGGACTGTTTCAGGTTCCCGGGCAGACAGTCTGGTTGTACGCCTGATGCGGACACTTCCGGGACAGACCACGGCTACACAGGTCAATAATACACGAACTAACGGAAGCCGGGGCTGGCGTTACAGCTTTAATCGACGCGTCATGCCGGATGGAAGCGAGAAGCCGCTTATCAAATATGACGAAAGAGGCAGACTCATTTCCTATCAGGTGACGGAACAGACGCCAGGCTATTATACGCAGCTGGAGAGTCTGGTGACCGGTGGAGACGTGACAGATACCCAGTTGTACAATGAACCCTTCAAGGTAAAGGTTCAGGTGGAAAAGACCGACAGCGAGACCGGCAATCCCTTGAGCGGCGCGGAGTTTTCTGTCTTTATGTGGAGCCGGCGAGCCGGAAAATATCTGCCCTATAAGGGAACCACAGAAGGAACAGGCCAGACTTACGAGACAGGGACGTTGAACGGCGGTTCGGAAGGCATGAAGCTTACGGAAAACCAGAAAGGGATATACATAAGCCCGGCCTGGCTGTACTACGCGCCGGATAATCAGGGTAAATTCCGGGTTATCGAGACGCAGGCGCCGGAAGGCTATTACGGAGACTGGAAGGGGGAGAACGAAAAAAATGTCTATGACCTGGTGATTTCGCCGGATGCAGCGAGAAACCGAGAGACGATTTCGCTGACCAATGGGGACAGCGGAACCTTTGAAAATCAACGGGTCAGGGGAAAAATCCGGTTTACGAAAAACGACGCGGAGGGAAAGGAGCGCGTTTCCCAGGGCGAAGCCAGTCTGACCGGTGCAGCCTACAAGCTGTTCGCAGCGGCGGATTTGATCCATCAGGACGGCGACACAGGTGCTCTGTACCGAAAGGATGAGGAGATTCGACTGCGCTTTACCGGAAGCCGGGACGGTGTGCGGTACTATCGGCAGGATCCGTCCGGAAGGGACACGATAGAGATTGGGACGGGCTGTCAGATCTGCATCGAAAATTTGGAGCTTGGCTGCTATTATCTGCAGGAGCAGGAAGCAGGCGAAGGCTACCTGGTCAATCCGGAGAAAGCGGAATTTACCCTGGAGTGGCAGGGCGAGGAAGTACCGGAGGTGGAAATCAGGGATTTCAAAGTCTATGAGCAGGTGAAAAAGCAGCGGCTGACCTTCTACAAGGTGGCAGGAACGGATCGGACCGACCGGTTGGATCCTCTGGAGGGAGCCGGATTTTCCATTTATGCCCTGTCAGAATTCGCAGATGGAAGATATGCGGATCTTTCCGACGTGGAGGTGGTGCAGGCAGTCATAGATGATTTTCGGGACGGGCAGACATTGGATTACCGTGCCGTGCGCGCTTTTTGCCCGGCACAGGTCTTCGCGGAGGCGGACAGTGCGGAAGTGAAGGCTGGAAAGCTGGTTAAGAAACTGGACTATGGAGAGGGATATGTCTATGAGGCAGAGAGCCCGAACGAGTATCTGACAGGCGAGCTGTTCAGCGACAGTCGCGGTATGGTGACGACGCCGTCCCTGGCCTATGGCCGTTATCTGATTGTGGAGACAACAGTTCCGAAGAACCGGATTGCTACCCGGCCCTTTGTGGTGCAGATAGCGGGTGACGATCGGGACGGAACGGTCGAGGGAGACGGACGGGGACGGAAGCTTTCGGATCTGGTGATTCTTCAGGACCGTCCGGTCAATGCCCTGGTACGGATAGAAAAATACGACAGTGTCACGGGAAAGCCGGTGCAAAAGCCGGGTGCGTCCTACGTGATCCATGATACGGAGGGAAAATGGTTCTCTTATTACACAACGGAATGGAGCTCGGCCCAGAAGAAGGCCTATCAGGAGCAGTATGGCGATCTGGTAGTGCAGTATAGCCAGGGCGCGCAGCTTGGAACCTATACAAAGCCGTATACGACCCGGCAGGTGAAGAAGGATGGAACCTGCTATGTGGATACGCCCACAGCGCTTCCGACCGGTATCTATGAGCTGGAGGAAGTGTCCGCCCCAGACGGATATATCCTGCAGGGGTATGAGGGCGTCATTGCCAAAAAGAGTATTTTCGAAAGTGGAAACGGAACCTTTTACGAAACGGAGGCCGATGGAAAATGGAGGCCGACGCCGGAAGGCTCTGTGAAATTCATCATTTCCTCGGGAGAGGCAGTTTATGACAGCGAAGCAAAGGCTTTCGTAGTGAAGGTGCGCCAGAAAAACACCCCGGCAGTGGGTAAAATCAGTGTGTACGCGGAGGGGGAACAGCTGAAAGGAGCACAAAAGACGGAAACAGGATATCAGTTTACCTATGAGGCTCAGCCGGTGGCGGGCGCGGAATTTGAAATCCGCGCGGCAGCAGATATCTATACGCAGGAGGGAGCAAACAAAGAGAAGCTATACGAAGCCGGAGAACTGCTCATGACCCTTGTGACCGATGCAAAAGGCCAGACCTGGACCGGACAGAAGGATCTGGAAGGAACCGATATTCCGTGGGGGCTTCCGCTTGGAAGCTACACGGTGACGCAGGTGAAGGCGGGCGCAGGTTTTGCCCTGAGTACGGAAAACGCGAAGCCCCGCAGTATTGAGATTACCTGGGCGGGCCAGGAGGTGCCGGTCATTTATCGGGATACGATGTATCAGAATCCCCGGCAGCAGGTGCGGCTTGCCATAGAGAAACAGGACGCCGAGACCGGGAGGGTGCTGGCCGGAGCAGCATTTGGACTATACGCGGCGGAGAATATTGCTGATTACCGGGGAAAAATCCTGGTGAAAAAGGATACCCTGCTGGGTCAGGCGGCCACGGCGCTGAACGCGGAAGGAAAGGTAGAACGCGCGGTCTTTGCCGTAGATTTGCCACTGGGCAGATATTACGTGAAAGAGCTTCATGCCCCGGCAGGATACGCAGGCAGCTCCATGCGCGTCAATGTGGACGCTTCCTACCGGGCGGATCAGCGGGAAACCATCAGCCTGAAGGGCGTGGTGAAAAATGCCCCGATCCGCGTACAGATTAACCTGATGGACTGGTTTACGGAAAACGAGCTGACCGGCGCAACTCTGCAGCTTTTGGACGAAAATGAGTCCGTTGTGGAAACATTCACGACTGTTTCAAAAAACAATCCGATTATCCGGAAGCTGGAGCAGGGAAAAACCTACCGGGTAAGGGAACTGGTAACTCCGTCGGGCTATGAAGAAGGATTCCTGCTGAAGGACGGCTATGTAACGGACAAGACAGACAGCCTGGAGTTGTCCAAGCAGTATGCTTCGAATAACGGGAAAAAGGATGTGGCCTTTACCGTACTGGATACGGGAAAACTCCAGGTGGTGAGCCTGTTCCTGAAGCCGGAAGCCGGTGTTCTGGAAATTACGAAGGAGGGACCGGTTCCGGTGGGAACGGAAAAAGAAACCGATGAAAATGGCAACCGGATTGAGACCCCGATATATGAGATTATGGGACTTCCGGGAGCGGAATATGTGCTTCAGGCGAAGGAACAAATCGGCTATCCGGACAGCCAGGAGGGGGTACTTTTTGAAAAAGACGCATTGGTGCTGGAACAGTATGCGGAACAGAAGAAAACCGGAGCCATGCAGTATTTTACCATAGATGTGCCGGAAGGAAAGGGCGAGCTGGTGAAAGCAGAACGCATGCTGCCGGATGGTACGGAGGCAGCGCTTGTGCTGCGGACCGGGCAGGATGGCAAGGTGCAGGTAACCGGACTTCCGGCGGGAAGCTACCGTGTCGTGGAGGTGAAGGCTCCGGCTGGCTATTATCGGGATCCGGGAATGTGTACGCAGACGGTGGATCTGGGAGACATCATTTCCGTACGGTTTGAGAATCCGAAACAGGAGATCGAAAAACCGGGTGAAGATCCGGATAAGGATCCAGATAAAGATCCGGATGCTCCCCGCCGGATCGGCATGCTGGCAGAAAAATACGGTGTGGACGGAGAAGAACGGATTCCGGTATTCGGCGCCGCCTTTACCCTATACGCGGCAGAGGACGTCCGCAATATTTTTGGTGAGCTGATTTACCGGGAAGGAACGGAGGTGGAGACGGCCCTGTCCGGAGCGGACGGGCTGGCGCGCTTTGTGACAGATGTTCCCATCGGTCTCTACCGCATCCGGGAGACGAAAGCGCCGGACGGCTACTACAGCAGCACGAAGGAGATTCTTTATGACGTGGCGAAGGACAGGGAGGATGATTCCGTTCATTACCTGAATTTCAGTGATTTTGTGGAAAATGCCCCGACGAAGCTCACGATCCGCCTGCAGGACGATCTGACCCATAACGAACTGGCGGACGCCTGCCTGGAGATTACGGATGAGAAGGGAGAGCCTGTGGAAACCTGGATGACCAGAGTGGATAACGGGTATACCATCCGGGGGCTCTCTGTGGATAAGTGTTACACCATCACAGAAAAGCTGCCGCGGGAGGGCTATCTGGTGAAATTTACAGAGAGCTATACAGAGAGCGGCAATGTGGAACTGCGGGAGCCGGAGGGAGCAAAAGTGGAGTTTCAGATTCCGGACGCGCCGGGCAGTGTGACAGAGGGCGGCCATCTGAACCCGGCCTCAGTGCCGGAGACGGGTTGCATTGTCCTGGAAAATCCCTTTGTAACCGGCGATGTGCATCTGCAAAAGGACGGAGAAATTCTGGAAAGCTGGACACCGGCACAGCATGTGGGTCAGTGGCTGCGTTCGACCTTTGGATATCGGGAAAAGGGTCTGGGTCAGGTGGAATTCGCAGTCTATGCGGCGGAGGACATTGAACATCCGGACGGCGTCACGGGAATTTGCTTCCGGAAAGGTGAGCAGGTGCTGACGGGTGTACGCTCTGAAAAGCAGGAGGCCCGGGGCGTTACAGATAAGAGTGGCATACTGGAGTTCAAAGAACTTTATCTGGGCCAGTATGAGATTCGGGAACTGAAGACAGCGGAAGGCTATGTGCGCGATGAAAAGCCGATTCTCTTCACCCTTGCTTACCGGGACGGCTACACCAGTACGGTAGATGCGCGGCAGGGAAGCGTCCGCTGGCTCAATCCCCGTCAGAGGAGTGAAGTGACCGTGCATAAGACAGATGCCGCCGACGGTAAAGCCCTGGCGGGAGCAGAAATCGGCCTGTATACGGCAGAACCCGTCAATCGGGCGGATGGCACCTGTCTCCTCACGGCGGACACGCTTCTGGAAACAGGCGTTACAGACGCGGACGGCACCCTTGTTTTCACGGCAGATCTGCCCTTTGGCTGCTATTATGTGAAGGAGATCACAGCTCCGGATGGGTATCTGCTTTCAGAGGAGAAGCAGCCGTTTACCCTTACTTACGCAGGGGAAAATACAGAGCTGATAAAGTTAAGCCTGACGATTCAGAATATGAGAAAACCGGAAGAACATGCAGGAGGTCCAGGCGCGCTGACCAGTGCCCAGGCTGCGCCGACCGGGGATGAGACGCCGGTGGAAATCTATCTGTTTCTGCTGCTTATGAGTCTTATGGCAGCAAGCAGAATCCTTATGGAAGTACGGGAGAGAAAACGCCAAATGAAAAACAGGGATTGACTTTTTATCTTTTGTTGTTATGATTTTAGTATCAAAGGATTCTAAAATCAGCACCTGGAATTCAGGCGCGATAAAGTAGGAGGACGTATGGATTTTATTACAATTGGAGAGATGGTAATTGATTTTCTTCCCGGCCAGGAAGAAGGAAGCTACATTCGTAACGCAGGCGGCGCGCCCGCAAATGTAGCAATCAGCGCGGCAAGAAACGGACTTCAGGCAGGCATGTACTGCAAGGTGGGCAATGACGATTTCGGAAAGTTTCTGCTGAAAACCCTGCGGGAGAATCATGTAACGCCTCTGGCACCGGAGATGACAGACGACGCGACTACAACCATGGCATTTGTGTCTCTGAACGAGCACAATGACAGAAGCTTTACTTTTGCAAGAAAGCCCGGCGCGGATATGCTGCTTCAGAAGAGCGAGATCCGGGACGAGGATCTGAAGGACTGCCGTATCGTACAGGCAGGCTCTTGCAGCCTTTCTGCCGGACCGGCGGTAGAGGCTACCGAGTATGCCATGGCCAGAGCGAAGGAGCTGGGCAAGCTGGTAGGCTTTGACATCAATTACCGGAATCTGATGTGGAAGGATGACAAGAAGGCCTGCACCGAGAAGGTGCTTTCCATTCTGAAATATGTGGATTTCCTGAAGCTCTCCGATGAGGAGATTGACATGGTAGGGGGACATGATAACCTTCTGAATGTCATGAAGGAATATGATATTGCAGCGGCAGTCCTGACCCTGGGCGGCGATGGCGCGGAGGTATTCTACGACGGAAAGTCTTATGTGGTTCCGGGCTTTCCGGTATCCCATGTGGCAGACACCACGGGAGCCGGAGACGCGTTCTGGGGCGGTTTCCTTTCCTGCGTGCTGAATCACGGGGTATCTTCTGTAGACCAGCTGAATGCGGAGCTTCTTAAGGAAGCGGTAAAATACGGCAATGTGAGCGGCTCCCTTTCCGTACAGGAGAAAGGAGCGATCTCATCTCTGCCTACCAGAGAGAAGGTTGAGAAGTTTCTCGCAGAGAACTGATAAATGCTATGGCTAGACTAGGTGTAAATAAAGATTATCTGAAAAAACGAAACCGAGGTCTGGTACTCCAACTGATTGCTACGGGAAAATGCACCTCCAGAATCGAACTGGCAAGAGAGGTGCATCTGACCAAGACGGCGATCTCCGCGATTGTCAATGAACTGATTGAGCAGGGATACTTAAGAGAAGCGGCAGTGACGACGAAGGCAAAGCTGGGAAGAACACCTGTAAAGCTGGAGATTAGTCCTGAAGCTCCGAAATACATAGGAATTCTGTTTGGACGCGGCTGCCTGGAGGCGGCGATCTGTGATTTGAACATGAATATCATTGCCTACGAACGGGTAGAACGGGAATGGTCGGGCGGACAGGAAATCATGGAGGTCGCCTACCGTCTGTTGGATCGCCTGCTGGAGCGGGAAGAAAAGATCATTGCCATCGGAGTAGCGACGCCGGGACCGGTAGATGTGAAGAAGGGCCGGATTATCAATCCGGGTTATTTTCACGGAATACAGAATCTGGATGTGGCGGAGCCTATACAGAAGCGCTATGGAATTCCGGTGTTCCTGGATCATGATGTCCAGAGCGCGGCACTGGTGGAACAGCTCTACGGAAACGGGCAGGGATATCAGGATGTGTTGGTACTGGGTATTGAAAAGGGCGTCGGAAGCGGTATCATGACCAATGGGCACAGATACCAGAGCAATTCCGGTTATCCTCCGGAGATGGGACACCTTTCCATCAACCATCATGGCCGGAAATGTGTCTGCGGCAATATCGGCTGCCTGGAGGCTTACATCGGTTCTGACAGAGTGCAGGAAAAGATAGAGACCGCCTTTGGCAGGAAGATTCCGTATCGGGAATTCTGTCAGATGGAGGATCCGGAAGCAGAGCGGATTATGCAGGAGCTGATTAACGACTTGTCCTGCGCGATCATCAGCCTGCAGAATATCATGAACTTCGAGATTATCCTGTTGGGAATGGACAGCATCTACTGGCAGGAAAAGTATCTGAAGCGGCTGGAGGACATCATCAATGAACGGAAGTTTGCCAACAAAAAGGTACGGACACTGGTGAAAAAGGTAAAGTTCATGGAAAAAATGCCGGTCCTCGGCGCTGTATGCAATGCGGTAAGCAAGACCTTTGAAGGTGAAATGCTGGATTAAATGTTAAAATAAAATCAATGTACAAAGGAGAAGAATGCTGATGGGAGAATGAACCAGCAGACTTCTCCTTTTTTGTGTAATTTATACAAAAAAGAAAACAGCTTTTGTGTAAAACATAAAAATTGGAATTGCCGGATTGACAAATGATGAGAATGATGTATAATTTGTTCATATAAAGTTAGTAAGGGCAATGCACTAATGTACAAGATGTAGGAGAAAAGGAAAAATGAACGAGAAAATTTGGGCAAAATCCTGTCATATCTCTCCATCCATGATTACACTGGATATGTGTAACCTGGAACAGCAGTGCCGGATGGTAGAGGAAGCCGGACTGGAGATGATTCATGTAGATATTCTGGACGGACATTTCAGCCCGAGTATGCCGCTGGGTCTTGATACGGTAAAGCAGCTTCGAAAGAAAACCAATCTGGAGTTCGAAGCTCATGTAATGGTAACAGAGCCGCAGTTCTTTATCGACGAACTGATTGAGGCAGGCGCTTCTCAGATTGTATTTCACATAGAAACCTGTGACCACGTGGACGGTATGCTGAATTACATTCACAGCAAGGGTATCCGCGCTGGTGTGGCTCTGAAGCCGGCGACGCCGCTGTATGAGCTGGAGTATATCCTTGATAAATGTGACGCAGCGCTGCTGATGCTGATTAATCCGGGCTTTGCCCAGGTGAAAGGCGAGGCACAGACAGCTTACTCGGCAAAGAAGATTCATGATTTACATGAAATGATTACCGCCAGAGGGCTGGATACCAGAGTAATTCTGGACGGAAGAATTTCCCCGGAAAACATTTCTACCTACGGAATATCCGGCGAAGCGGATATCTTCGTAGCGGGAAGCACCTGTATCAAGAAGGATGACCAGACCGGAAGCCTGAAGAGGCTGAAGGCCATGGAAGATGAGATTAACAGCAAGAGGTCATAAAGATGGGATATTACAGTGATAATTATAATGAAACCGTAAAATCAGTCCTGGGTGAGCTGGACAAGGCTCTGGGAGCCGTAGAACCGGAAACGGTTGAAAAATTTGTACAGGCAGTTCTGGAAGCAGACCAGGTTTACTTTGTAGGAGTCGGAAGAGTACTTCTCTCCCTGCAGGCTATCTGCAAGAGACTGGCGCATCTGGGAATCAAAACCCACTATGTGGGAGAGATCACCGAGCCGGCTATCACCGATAAGGATCTTCTGGTTGTAGGATCCGGAAGCGGCGGATCCCTGTTCCCACTGGGAATTGCGAAGAAGGCACATGGAATCGGCGCTAAAATTGTACATATCGGTTCCAACCCCAACAGCGAGATGAAGGACCTGTGCGAGTTCATGGTTCGTATTCCGGTGAGAACCAAGAATTATCTGGAGGACGAGATTGATTCCGTACAGCCTATGACATCCCTGTTTGAGCAGAGCCTTCTGCTTTTCGGAGATGTGGTTGCGAAAATGATTATCGACGAGCGCAAGATTGATATGAAGAGCCTCTGGAGATATCACGCAAATCTTGAGTAAGCGGTTGAGAGGATGACAGCAATGGATAAGAAACTGATGAAATATTGCGGAAGCCTGCAGCAGATGGTATACGCCCGTCCGATTGTTTATAAAGAGGGACGCGCGGAGCACATGAACGCCATCGAAGCAAAGTGCGGCGACATTTTCTTCCATTCCGCGGCGGATAAGGCGCTGGATATTACGGATTTTTCCTATAAGGGCATGAACATGACGTTTCTTGCGAAGCCCGGGCTGGAAGGAAGAAATCAGTATGACACCAACGGAGAGGAAGCGCTTCGAAGCATCATGGGTGGATTGTTCTTCACCTGTGGCCTGGAAAATATCTGCGCTCCCTGCACCGTAGACGGAAAGGATTATCCGATGCACGGCCGTATGCGTACCACACCGGCCGAGCATGTATGCACAGATGTGATTACCGAGGGCGAGACCTGCAAGCTGGTGATTTCCGGCGAGATGCGGGAGGCAGAGCTGTTCGGTGAGAATATGGTTCTTCGCAGAAGGATAGAAAGCGTTCTGGGAGAAAACAGTATTACGGTAACGGACGAGATTGAAAATCAGGCGTTTCATCCGGAGCCGCTGATGCTCCTGTATCATTGCAATGTGGGATATCCGTTCCTGAATGAAAACTGCGAGCTTTACGTACCTTCCAAAAAGGTGGTCGGAAGAGAAGAATTTTCTGAGAAGCACGTAGAACGATGGAACAAGCTGGAGACGCCCATTGACAATGAGTGCGAGTACGTGTTCATCCATGATATGCAGTCCGACGACAAGCTGGACACGATGGTACTGGTAGCCAACCATGAGCTGAACATCGGCCTGACCATTGAGTTCAACCAGAAGAATCTTCCATATTTTATGGAATGGAAATCCATGGCGTCCGGAGATTATGTCCTGGGTCTGGAGCCGTCCAATTCCAGCGTATACGGAAAGCTTCATCATATTGAAAATAATACCGTACATTATCTGGAACCCTTTGAGAAGGAGACCAATGTTCTTAAGTTCTCCGTCATCGAGGGAAAAGATAAGATAGATGCAGCAATAGAAAAAATCAATGCGATAAAAGCATAGAAGGAGTCAGAGTTATGAAGAGATCAGAAATTAATGCAGTTATCAAAAAATTTGAGGCATTACTGGCAGAGTACAAATTCGCGCTTCCGCCGTACTTAAGCTTCACTCCGGAGGAGTGGGCAGAGAAGGGTCATGAGTATGATGAGATTCGTGACAATGCTCTGGGCTGGGACGTAACAGACTACGGTGAGGGTCATTTCGATACCTTGGGTCTGGCACTGATTACCATCCGTAACGGTAATGTACATAACCCGAAGTATAAAAAGCCCTACGCAGAGAAAATTATGATGTGTGATTCCGGTCAGGTTTCTCCGATGCATTTCCACTGGAATAAGATGGAAGACATCATCAACCGCGGCGGAAACGACATTATCTTTACATTCTATAACGCAGATCCGGAGACAGGAGATTTCCTGGATACCGACGTTATGATTTGCCAGGACGGCAGACAGTACACCATGCCGGCAGGAAGCAAGGTAACCCTTCACCCGGGCGAAAGCATGACACTGTATCCGTACCTGTACCATGAGTTCATCATTCCGGAAGGCGGCCCGTCCCTGATTGGAGAGGTTTCCGCAACCAATGATGACAATACAGACAACCGCTTCAAGAATCCGCTGGGAAGATATCCGTCCATCGAGGAGGATGAAGCACCGTACAGACTGCTCTGTACAGAGTATCCGGCAGCAAAATAAGAGAGACCGGAATAAAAGGGAGAAAGTGTATACTTCCGGAGTGGGAAGTATTTAAATACACTCTAAAAAATCTTTTCAAAATTAGGAGGATGAAAAAGATGAAGAAAAAAGTTTTAGCAGCGCTGATGGCAACAATGATGGTTGCATCTCTGGCAGCATGCGGCTCCAAGCCGGCTGAAAGCACAGACGCAGCAGCAGACACAAAGACAGAGGAGACCGCAGAGACTCCGGCAGCTGACGCTGACGCAGCAGGCGAGACAAAGGATCTGGCAGATCTGAAGCTGGCATTTATCGTTGGTACAGAGAACGACGCTTTCTATCAGAGCGTTGAGGAAGGTATCAAATCTCAGTGTGAGAAGCTCGGTATCCCGGCTCCGACACTTGGCGACCAGGAGCTTGACGGAAACAAGTGCTCCGACCTGATCAACAACTACGTAGGCGCAGGCTATGACGCAGTTGCACTTTCCGCAAACGACCCCGCAGGAACCATGCCGGCTATCCAGGCAGCTAACAAAGAGGGCGTTAAGATCTTCACATTTGACTGTACACTGGATGACCAGTATCTGGATCAGTACCTTGCATTCGTAGGCTCCAACAACAAGGCTGGTGGTGTTACTGCTGGTGAGTACGTTGCTGAGCATGCTCCGGAAGGATCCATCGTTGGATGTATCACATACGCTTCCGCACAGTCCACTCAGGATCGTCAGGCTGGTTTCGAGGAGACCATCCAGGCTGCTATCGACGGCGGCAAGGATCTGACTCTGATCGAGTCCCAGGATGCTGATAACGACCAGGCAAAGGCTGCTGATATTATGCAGAACCTGATCACAAAGTATGGCGATGACCTTTCCTACATCTTCGTAGTAGGTGACCCGACCGGTTACGGCGCACTGTCCTCTATCCAGGCAGCAGGCGCAAACACAAAGATCGTTGGTTTCGATGCAAGTGAGACAGCTTGCCAGTACATCGCTGACCCGGTTGTTGGTAAGATTTGGGAAGCAGAAGTTGCACAGGATCCGGTTGGTATCGGCGCTGGTATCGTAGATAAGATCGCTGAGTACTTCACAACTGGCGCAATCGCAGGAGATCAGAAGGACCTGATCGAGTGTAAGCTTGTAACTGCTGAGAACGTTGCAGATTACCTGAAGTAATTTCTATAGGAAATCAGACTAAGTAAGTATTGGTCTAAAGTGCCCAGGCCATTGGTTCTGGGCACTTTTTAATAAAGAGGGAAATGGAGGACAGATATGGAACCGCTCTTACAGGTAAAAAATATTGCCAAAGAATTTCCGGGCGTAAAAGCGTTGGAGGATATCAGCATTGATTTTTATCCGGGTGAATGCCATGCTCTGGTCGGTGAAAACGGCGCCGGAAAATCTACACTGATTAAAATTATTGCTTCAATTTATAAGCCCACAAGGGGCGAAGTCATTCTGGACGGAAAAGTATGTAACTTTAAAACTCCGAAGGATGCTTTGGATGCAGGTATCGCAGTTATTGAGCAGGAGACAGCAATTGCTCCCCATCTGACCGTAGCTGAGAACATGTATCTGGGATGTGAGCCGAAACAGAAAAACGGCTTGCTGGATCGTAAAAAAATGGAGGCCGATGCGCAGGCCGTTCTGGACGAAATGGGTCTGGAAGTAGATGCGCATACTCTTTGTTCCAAACTGACCGCTGCACAGCTGCAGATGGTCGAGATTGCAAAGGTTATTTCCAAACACGCAAAGGTAGTAGTCCTTGATGAGCCGACTTCCTCACTTTCTGAGAAAGAGATTGATTCTCTTTTTGAGCAGGTCCGGAAGATGAAAGCTGCCAACACCACAATGATTTATGTAACACACCGTATGGCAGAGCTTCCTATCATCTGCGAGAAGTGTTCTATCTTCCGCGATGGTCTGAAGGTGGCAGAATATAAAGTAAATGAGGTAAGCGAGCAGACCATCGTCAACAGCATGGTTGGCCGTGAGCTGGGCGCTTATGTGAAACCGGAACATACCGCGAAGGAAGAGATGCTTCGCGTTGAAAACCTTACTCAGAAGGGTGTATTTGAAAATGTAAGCTTCCATGCCAATGCCGGCGAGATTGTAGCGTTCTCCGGTCTGGTTGGAGCAGGACGTACCGAGGTTATGGAGGCGATCTTCGGAGCTACCAAGATTACTTCCGGTAAGGTATTCCTGTATGGAGAAGAAGTACATATTAAGAACCCGGCGGATGCAATTCGGCGAAAAGTCGGACTTGCTACTGAGGACCGTCGTCGTACCGGACTTCTTCTGAAAAAATCAATTGAAGAAAATGTTGCGCTGCCGAACCTGCCGTTCCACGCAAAGAATGGTTTTGTCAATGTTCCCTGGGAGGTATCCACCAGTGAGGAGTACATGGACAAGCTGAAGATTAAAGCGCCGAACATCAAGGCACTGTGCGGAAATCTGTCAGGTGGTAATCAGCAGAAGGTTATCCTTTCTAAATGGCTGGCAGCCGGTGTAAAGCTTCTGATTCTGGACGAGCCTACCAAGGGTATCGACGTAAATGCGAGAGCAGAGTTTTATGCATTGATGAACCAGTTTGTTGAAAACGGCGGATGTATTATCATGATTTCCTCTGATATGCCGGAGGTTATCAAGGTTGCTGACCGTGCTTACGTTATGTCAGAGGGACATCTGACAGGTGAGCTGAACCGTGAGGAGATTACAGAGCTGAATCTGATTTCTCTTGCAAATCCGGTTACCGATGGTTCAGACAAGCAGTAATACCGAAAAAAATTGGAAGGCTTATAGATATTCAAAGCTTATAGATAAGAGAGGAAAATAAAATGAAAGAAAAAAATATTAAACAGTTAATTACTGATAATATTGTAATTGTCGTACTGGTTCTTCTGGTTATCGGTTTCTCCATCGGTAACACGACCTTCCTGAAGACAGCAAACGTAATCAACCTGTTCGGACAGATGTGTCTGAACGCAATTCTGGCAACTGGTCTGACCTATGTAATCATCCTGGGCGGTATCGATATCAGCGTTGGTTCCTCCATGGCGATTACCGGTATCCTGGCAGCACAGGTTGTACTGGCACTGAACATTCAGTCTACACCGCTGATTATGGCAGTCCAGATTCTGGTTGGTCTGGCAGGCGGAGCCCTGATTGGTCTCTTTATTGGCTGGCTGGTAGCGTATAGAGGACTGGTTCCCATGATTTGTACCCTGGCTCTGATGCAGGCATTTCGTGGACTGGCTTACATCATTTCCGGCGGCGGTCCGGTTTATGGTCTGCCCACTGGCTTCTCTGTACTGGGTGCAGGACGCCTGATTGAGACAGAGAGCTTTAAGACAGGTATTATTCCGGTTATCGTACTGTTTACCATTATAGTTGTTTTAATTTTCCACATTATTCTGACCAAGACTGTATTCGGACGTCACGTATTCGCAGTTGGTTCCAATGCCTCTGTAGCGCATATGTGTGGTATCAATACAAAGATGGTAACACTGAAGTGCCATATGATCTGTGGTATTACAGCAGGTCTGGCAGGTATCGTAGCAGCTTCCAAGGTAAACAATGGACATCCGGCAACCGGTGACGGATATGAGATGTTCGCTATCGCGGCAACCGTTCTGGGCGGAACTTCCCTGGCCGGCGGTTCCGGATCCGTAGCAAGAGCGATGTTTGGATGCGCTATCATTGCAGTTATCAACAATGGTATGACTCTGATGGAGATTTCCGCATACTGGCAGAAGGTCGTAATCGGAGCAATCATTATCCTGGCAGTTATGCTTGATATGGCACAGAAGGGCAAAGAAGAGTAAGTATGAAGTACTATTTGATTATTGATATCGGCGGAACGAAAACAACCTCTGTAGTGTTCAATGATCAGGGGGAGCCGATTACTGAATTTAAGGTAAAAAAGTCCAGAACCTATGAGGGTGAGGATGCTGTATTCCAGAATACCATTGAGCTTGCTTATGAGGTTCTGGAGGAAGCCGGAAAAACAAAAGAGGATCTGGCGGGTGTTGGCGTTGCGGCGCCCGGTCCGCTGGATTACCGTACCGGTCTGATTATTGATGTACCGATGATGGGCTGGAAGAATTTTCCACTCGGAGATCGACTGAGAGAAGAGTTCAGCGTTCCGGTTTATGTGGAAAATGATGGAAATCTGGGCGCGCTGGCAGAGGCAAATGTAGGTGTGGCTAAGGGTGAGCAGGTGGTTCTTTATCAGACCATCAGCACCGGCTGCGGCGGCGGTATTGCCATCGGAGGAGAGATTTATCACGGACGCTCCGGATTTGCCGGAGAGTTCGGACACATGACAATTAATTTTGCGGGTCCCAGATGCGGCTGCGGCGGAAGCGGATGCTTTGAGCTGTATGCTTCCGGAACTGCAGTAAATCAGCGCATGAAACGGGATATCCGTTCCGGAATCAAGTCCGCTGCTTTTGAAAGCATTGACTATGATCCGGAAAAGGTAAATGGAAAAATCCTGAGTGACGCAGCAGCAGAGGGGGATGCTTATGCCATTGACATGCTGCGGCAGGAGGGATACTATATTGGTGTGGGACTGTCCAATCTGATTAACCTGCTTGACCCGGATGTGATTGTTCTGGCAGGCGGAATGGCAAAGGCAGATAAGTATTTCCGTTACAGCATGATGAACGAGATACGCAGACATGCCTGCTTCCCCTTTGACGAGGACAGAATCCGTGTTTCCGAGCTGAATGACAAGGTTGTAGCTTACGGCGCGTATGTCATGGTGAAAAAAGCCATTGACGGAAGCCTGTAAGGTCAAATTTAAGAAAAGAGGAGAAATATTATGCCGTTACTTACAATGAAACAGATTATGGCTGACTCTGTTAAGCTTGCTACTACAGATGTTGATCCGAAGGAAAGATATGCAGTAGGAGCATTTAATTTCAGTACCATTCCGGAGATGGTTGGCATCGTAGAGGGTGCCCGTGAAAAGAATGCGCCGGTTATCCTGATGGCTTCTCTGGGTGCAATCAAATACATCGGTTCCCTGGAGCTGATTGCAGAGACTGCAAAGGGTATCGCAAAGACTTATCCGGAGGTTCCCTTCTGTCTGCATCTGGATCATGCGACAGATATGGAGCAGATTAAGCAGGCTGTTGTGGCAGGCTTCACCAATGTTATGATTGACGCTTCCAAGGAAGACTTCGAGACCAACATTGCAAAATCCAAGGAAATCGCGGATTTCGCCCATAATCACAGTCCGTATGGTATCAACGGCTGTTCCGTAGAGGCAGAGCTGGGAATGCTGGCAGGTCACGAGGACAATATCCACGTAGAGGAGTCCGGAAAAGCATATACCGATCCGTCATTGGTAAAGGAATTTGTAGAGAGAACCGGAATCGATGCTCTGGCAGTTGCTATCGGTACCGCACATGGTTTCTATAAGGCTGCTCCGGAAATCAAATTTGACCTTCTGGAGGAGATCCGCAAGCAGACAGATGTTGCGCTGGTGCTTCACGGCGGTACCGGTGTACCGGAGGATGATTTCCGCAAGTGTGTTGCTATGGGTATGAGCAAGATTAATGTGGGAACAGGACTGAAGAAGGTATATACCGACGCAGTCAGAGAGGCAATCAAGACACTTCCGGAGACTGAGTATGACCCGCGTAAGATTGCAGGACCGGGACGTAAGGCAATTGCAGCTGAAATCGCAAGCAAGAGTGATTTCTTCAACTGCAGCGGAAAGGCTCCGGCTGTACTGAAGAGCATTTACGGCTAAATCAGAATCTAAAACAAGAAAAAAAGGGCAGGTATTTTGAAAAAAGTATCTGCCCTATGAGTTTAAGGAGGGTTTTATTATGCTTACAAATTATGTGGAAGGTTATCAGCACATCGGAATTCCTACAGATGATATCAAAAAGACAGAGGAATTCTATCTGGGTCTTGGCTTCAAGCTGAAATGGGAGACCACCTACGGAGGACATCCGGTAAAATTCTTTGAGCACGGCAATATTATTATTGAGACCTATGAGAAGGATGGAGGCGCAACCAACGCTACCGGCGCTATTGACCACGTAGCTCTGAACTGTACCGATATCGTAACCTGTGTAAAGGAAATCAGAGAAGCAGGCTATTATATCAATGAAGGACCGGCATTTCTGCCTTACTGGGAGCACGGCGTAGAGTATATCACCATTCTCGGACCGAACCATGAGGTAGTAGAATTTATTCAGAAGTTTGCGTCCGAAGAGGAAAAAGAAAAGGCGGTGAAGGCACTTGGCTGAGATTTGGACAATGGGCGAGACCCTGGTTGAGATTATGAGAACAGAGGTTGACAAGCCTCTGAATGAAACAGCACTGTTTTCCGGCCCCTATCCGTCCGGATCCTCCGCAATTATGATTTCTACGGTTGCGCGGATGGGACACAGCTGCGGAATTATTTCCGGTGTGGGAAAGGACGGTTTCGGAGAGTGTATGCTGAACCGTCTGAAGAAGGACGGCGTAGACGTATCGAAGGTTCTGGTAGATCCGGACGGTTCTACAGCCTGTGCCTTTGTAGCCTACGACAATAAGGGCGACAGAAGATATCTGTTCCATTGGGATGATACTCCGGCAACCAAGGCAGTGATGCCCGATGTGACAGAGCCGTCCCTGAAGGAAGCAAAGTATCTTCATATCATGGGCTGTGCGCTGACGGCTCGTCTGAGCTATGGCTGGGAGATTGTAAAGACTGCCAGGGCCATGAAGGCCCAGGGAACCAAGATTAGCTTTGATCCCAATGTACGTGTGGAGCATCTGACCAATCCGAAGAAGAGTAAGGAATCCTTTGAGATTATCAATGCGGTGTTGGAGATCACCAATCTCTTTGCGCCGGGTCTGGATGAGCTGAAGCTTCTTACTGGTCTGGATGATGTGGACGCGGCAGTGAAGAAATGCTTTGAGAACCCGAACCTGGAGATTCTGATGCTGAAGAACGGAGATAAGGGCTCTAAGATCTATACCCGTGACGGTCTGGTGGTAGAAAATCAGGCTGACGGTACTGTGGAGAATGTTT
>OLRS01000987.1_pt1 | contig 30342 bp, 27 predicted proteins | sample 1673171 | NCBI WGS metagenome assembly OLRS01 (sample SAMEA3136762, study PRJEB25190) | human gut metagenome | biome: human gut; feature: human-associated habitat; material: faeces | place: Austria | collected 2013
GACGGGAACCCACGTGTTGCGTTTGGCCTCCCCGCCGGCCGTCGAGGCGTTGCGGCCGGGCATCAGACCGATCCCGCGGATGCCGGCGCCGTTGCCGATCTCGATCTGGATGACCCGGCGTTCCCCTTCCGACAGGTGCGAACATACTTCTCCCATAGGTGCAACATCCCTTCGGACTGGTTATCCGGACAATCTCCAATCTAACGAGTGTTGCACTTTCAATTAGACAACGGGACCCGAAAAACGTCTTGTATCTGCGAGTTTTGAGAGCGGCCCCTAAGGGGCCACCCATACGATGACCACAATATGAGACATTTCGGCCTCAGGGGCCGCTCTATTACCGCATAAAATTTCAAAAGTCAAGACTGTTCTTTCAGGTTTTTTTTCTCTATATTGCATAGATGGTTTAGAAAGCGTTGATATGGAGAGGAATCCAATATGCGATGTCGTGCGGTAGCGCATCTTCGGGCGGTTGGATGTCGTTCGCTGGCCGTCGTCGCGGCGCTGTTCACGGTGATGGCCGTCATGTTCGCCCCGCAGGCGATGGCCGCCGACGGTTCCGCGGATTACGACACATGGGCCGACGTCGCCGCCGCGATGGACAAGCAGCTGCAGCAGGGGCAGAAGGAATACAAGGACGGCAACACCGCCGGTTCCACGTCCGACTTCATGGCCGCATACAACGAGATCTATGTGGCGTCCAACTTCACCCAGGTCGTGACCGACAACATCGGCTCCGACAAGCAGGCCTCCCAGCAGCAGGCGTTCCAAGACATTCAGGACCTGTCATATGTGACGGGCAACGAGGCGAAGATCGAACAGAGCGTGACCGCGCTCGTCTCCGACCTCGACAGCACCGCCAAGCAGCTCGACGCGAACACCAAGCTCGCCAATCCCCGCTGCTACGACAAGGCGCTGCAGGAGCAGATCGCCAAGGAGCGCAAGGTTCTGCAGTCCAAGCAGAAGAAGAACCCCGGCAAGGGCGACCGCAGCTGGACCGATGTGGCCAACGAGATGATGCCGATCCTCGACAAGGCCTACAAGTCGTACGCAGGCGGCGACGGCGCGAAGGGCGCTACCCTCGTCAACGACGCCTACTACCAGTACTACGAGAAGCTCGGCTTCGAGAAGAACGTGATGAACGCCATCAGCGGCGACCGTGTCTCGCAGGTCGAGTACCAGTTCAAGATGTGCCGCAAGTCGATGAACACAGGCGCCTCGCTCAAAGACACCAAGAAGCTCGTCGACGATTTGAAGGCCATGCTGGTCGAGGACGCCGGCAAGCTCGACGGCGGTGCCGCCGACAAGGAAGGCAGCTTCACCAAGTTCATCACCAGCTCGGTCGGTCAGGCGTTCCTGATTCTGATTCGTGAGGGTCTTGAGGCGCTGCTGGTGGTCGCGGCCGTGGTGGCGTACCTCGTCAAGTCCGGCAACAAGCGTTTCACCAAGTGGATCTACGTGGGCGTGCTCGCCGGTCTTGCCGGCGCAGGCGTGGTCGCGGTCATCTTCGTGCTCGCGTTCGGCGGGTCTGGCCCGATTCAGGAGATCATGGAAGGCGTGTGCGCCCTGATTGCCATGGCCATGCTGCTATGGACCAGCAATTGGATGCTCAACAAGTCCAGCGTCGAGGCATGGAACCGGTACATCAAGGAGAAGACCGAAGCCGCGGTGGCCTCCGTCTCCTCACAGGTCGATGCCGGCGAAAAGGTCGCGTCCCGTACGGTGATCTCGCTCGCCATGCTGAGCTTCCTCGCCGTGTTCCGTGAAGGCGCCGAGACGGTGATCTTCTACCAGTCGATTTACGCGATGAGCCGCGATACGCATGGCATGGTGATTGGTGCCGTCGCAGCCGCGGTGGTGCTGCTGATCATCTTCTTCGTGATTCGCTTCACGTCGGTGAAGATTCCGATCGGACCGTTCTTCCTGGTCACGTCGATCCTGATGTCGGTGCTGGTGGTCGTGTTCGCCGGCGGCGGCGTGCACTCGCTGATCGAGGGCGACGCACTCCCGGCAACGTATCTGCAAGGCGTTCCGACGAACGACTGGATCGGCTTCTACCCGTACGTCGAATGCATCATCGCCCAGGTGATTGCGGCCATCGCGGTGATCGCCCTGTTCGTGGTCGGCTTCATCAAGCAGCGCAAGGCGAAAGCCAAGGCTGCCGTGACGGCCGGTGCCGCGAACGGATCCGCCGAGGCCGTCACCGACGGCTCCGCAGCCAAGGCGCCGGCCTTCGACGCCGACTCCGCCGCTCACGCCAAGAGTGGCGAATAACCAACACTTGCCCCGAACAATCAACCCAACAATCTGTGAATACCATTCACTACACAACAAAGGAAATAGAGAAATGATGAAGAACAAGAAGATCGCCGCCCTGCTCGGCGTGCTGCTGGCCGGTTCCATGGCCTTCTCGCTGTCCGCGTGCGGTTCCACCAACAATGCTTCCGACAACAAGTCTTCGGGCAGCTCCTCTCAGTCCAGCGACAAGAAGGACAACTCCAGCTCCGGCGCAGGCTTTGAAGAGGTCCCGGTCGGCCCGTCCGGCACCGCCGAGGAGCAGGACAAGGACGCCGGCCCGCTGACCGTCGGCGCCGTGTACTTCCAGCCGATTGACATGGAGCCCGCCTCCATGGGCCTGAAGGCCGCTGATTCAAGCTTCCACCTCGAAGCCGACATCCACGCCAACCAGAAGGGTACCGAGCTGGGCTACGGCAAGGGCGACTTCGTCCCCGAGCTGACCGTGAACTACACGATCATCGACAAGTCCACCGGCAAGGAAGTCGAAGGCGGCAAGGCCACCTCCGGTACCTTCATGCAGATGAACGCCTCCGACGGCCCGCACTACGGCGCCAACGTCAAGCTCGACAAGGCCGGCACCTACCAGCTGAAGCTGTCGATCGAATCCCCGGCCAAGAAGGGCTGGATGCTGCACGTCGATCCCGAGACCGGCGTCAAGGGTCGCTTCTGGACCGAGCCGATCGAGGTCACCTTCGACAACTGGGAATACACCCCGCGTCAGTGGTGATTGACATTGCCTGAGTGAAATGCTCCTCTCTGCCCGAGAGGAGCTTTCGCTGTTTTTATGACGGAATGAACGGAACATAATAGACGGAACAAGGAAAGGGTGCGAATGCTCGAACAGTTCGTAGCGGTGATGCCGGGCACGCTGGGGCCCGCGTTGCTGGTCATGTGCATGAGTGTGATGCTGACCGTCGGCGAGGGGCGTGACAAGCCGATCAGCTCCCGATGGCGTCTGTGGGGAATCCTCATCGGATTGGTGGCGGCGATCGTGTTCGCCGGACTGCGTGCATCCGCGGTGATTAACCAGCGTACATTCATCAACTACCCGGTGCTGTGGTGCTGCGTGGTAATCGACCTCCTGCTGATCGTGTTGGTGTTCGTGAACCGACTGATCACCCGCAATTGGCGTCGGCACGCCGCGGTGATGCATCTCGCCAATCTGGTGGCGGCGTTGGGCGTCGCGCTCACCGTGTTCTATGCGCTGCCGGACGTGATCCTGCAGCTGACCATCTGGGTCGAGCCGGGAGACCCGATCTTCACGTCCGATATGCTGCTGCGTGCGCTCGGCTTTGTGCTGGGCATCATCGCGTCCGCGGTCATCGCCGCGATCTTCCGCACGATGCGTTCGACGGCGGTCCGTCCGGCGTTCCTGTCCGCGGTGCTGGTGGTGCTGGTGATCCAGCTGATGCAGCATCTGACCGGCCTGCTGCAGATCATGCAGGCCCGCACGCTGCGGTTCCCGCACATCGCGTTCGTGATGCTCGCCTGGCTGATCAACAACAAGTCCGGTTTGATTATGGCCCAAGCGTTCATATTCCTGATTCCCGCCGTCGCCTCGGTGGTGGCCGGCTTGCGTATGCCGGTTTCTGCGAAGCGACTCGCGGCCGACGTCAATGCGGCCACGGTGCGCAAGCACAAGGCGTTCCGGCGCCGTGCGATCGCCGCCGCCGCATGGAGCGTGGTGGCGATGATCGGCGTTACCGCGACGCTGACCTTGGGCGTGGCCGCAATCAACCAGCAGCCGACTCTCTCGCCGCCGGAAGCGTATTCGCTCAAGGACGGCGTGGCCACGATCCCGTTCAGCCAGGTCGAGGACGGCCATTTGCACCGCTTCGAATACAAGGCCAAGGACGGCACCGTGATGCGCTTCATCATCATCAAGAAGAACGGCGGCGCGTACGGCATCGGCCTCGACGCCTGCGAGAACTGCGGCGACGCCGGATACTACGAGAAGGACGGAAAGATCATCTGCAAGAAGTGTGAGGTGGCCATCAACCTGGCGACCATCGGCTTCAAGGGCGGGTGCAACCCGATCCCGTTCCCGTACAAGACCGGTAGCGGCAAGATCACCATTCAGACCGCCGACCTGGACGCGCTGAGCGCCCACTTCCAGTAAGGCAGGAAGGGGTTTAGACCATGTTCTTTCTGAGAATGATCAGGCGCTCGTTCACCCGCCAGTTACGCAGGCGCCTGCTGATCGCGCTGACCGTGTGCCTGTCGGCCACGGTGTCGGTGTCGATGCTGGGCGTCGTGTTCGACGTGGGCGACAAGCTCAACGCCGAGCTGAGCACGTATGGCTCGAACATCACCGTGCAGCCGAAGTCCGATGCGGTGGTGTCCGACCTGTACAACATGGAGGGCGGCCCGCAGTCCGACGCGGACCCGACCTCGTTCCTGAAGGAGTCCGACGCGGCGAAGATCAAGACGATTTTCTGGGCGTTCAACATCACGAATTTCGCGCCGCAACTCAACGTCCACGCGCAGGTGAACGGCACGGCGGCGGCGGTAGTCGGCACGTGGTTCAACAAGACGCTGAAGCTCGCGTCGGGTGAGACCACCGTCGTGGGCATCGATGGCATGCGCTCATGGTGGAAGCTCGACGGCAGCTGGCCGAAGGATGACACCGATCAGGGTGTGATCGGCACGACGCTCGCGCAGCAGCTCGGCGTGGGACGCGGCGATACGGTCACCTTGCGCAAGACCACGGCGGCCGGGAACACGCACGAGCAGAAGATTCGCATCACCGGCGTCTACGATTCCGGCGACGACGACAACAGTGCCATCTACATCTCCTCATCGGTGGCACAGGTGCTGTCGGACCTGCCGGACTCCGTCGACAAGATCGAGGTGAAGGCGCTGACAACGCCGGAGAACGATCTGGCGCGCAAGGCGGCCCAGAACCCCGCCGCGCTCAGCCAAGACGAGTGGGAGACCTGGTATTGCACGGCATACCCCAGCTCAATCGCCTATCAGATCGAGGAGGTCATTCCCGGCGCGGTCGCCAAGCAGGTGCGGCAGGTCGCCGCGCTGCAGGGCAACGTGCTGCAGAAGACCCAGGCCGTGATGATCCTGATGACGGTGCTGAGCCTGCTCGCCGCGGCCGTGGCAGTGGCCAACTTGATGGTCGCCTCGATCGGCGAGCGGTCGAGCGAACTGGCCCTGCTCAAGGCGATCGGTGCGACCGATGGCGCGGTGTCGCGCCTGATGATGGCGGAGACCGCGGCGATCTCGCTTCTGGGAGCCATCGTCGGCGCCGCTTTGGGCTCGGGCGTGGCGCAGATCATCGGGCAGGTGGTGTTCGGTTCGGGCATCACCATGCGCCCGATGGTGTTCGTGCTGGTGTTCGTGCTGCTGGCGCTGACCGTGCTGCTGGCATCGGCGTCGTCGATTCGCTCGATTCTGAGCCTCAAGCCGGCGGAGGTGCTGCATGGACGCTGATCGTAAGACGATGATGAAGGAGGCGTGCTGAGATGACCAATACCGGTATGTTCTTCAGGATGCTGTTGAGTGCGGTGTTCCGCAGGCGGTCTCGCGCGGTCATGGCCGTGGTGGCGTCGCTGGTCGGCGCCGCTACGCTGTTCTGTCTGGCGATGATCTGCATCGCCGTGCCGCAGCAGATGAATCAGGAGATGCGAGCCTATGGCGCCAACCTGATCGTGACGCCGCTCGCCGATTCGGAGAACGGCAAGTCCGGCATCGATGACGCGATGGTCGAGCACACCACGGAGATGGTGAGCGCCAAGGGCTCGGAAAAGCACGCCACGTACCGTTACGAGAACGTGCGCGTCAACGCGGCCCCGTACGTGATGGCCGGCGTCAACCCCGCGCAGGTCAGGAACCTCAACCATCATTGGGTCGTCGACGGCTCCTGGCCGTCCGCGGGCAAGGTGCTGGTCGGCCGGGACGTCGCCGATGCGATGGGCTTGAAGGTCGGCGGCAGCATCACCATCGGCTACCGCGCATCAGACAACGCCGCGTCCTCGGGACAGGCGAGCCAGTCCGGCACTGGTGGCACGGCGCAATCCGGCGATGAATCCGCGCAGTCCGGCACTGACGGCACGTCAGACGGCCAGACCTCGTCCGGCTCCACCGGCGCCCAGCAGACCCAGAACGGCCACGTCTCCAGCGACATCATGGACACGTCCGGCACCGAGTTCCGTGTGGCCGGCATCGTTGACACCGGCGGCAGCGAGGATTCGATCATCTACGCGCTGGCCGGCGACGTGGACAAGCTCACCGGCTCCACGCGCGGCGTGGACGTCATCGAATACTCGTCGGGCGCCTCGGACCTCACCGCGCTGGTCAACAGCATCAACGATATGACGTCGATGCATGTCAAGGCGCAGCAGGTCACCAAGATCACCGCTTCCGACACGCGCGTCATCACGATGCTGCAGACGCTGTTCTGGATCGTGTCGCTGGTTGTACTGGTGTTCACGCTGGTCGGCGTCGGCACCACGATCAGCTCCATCGTCTCGCAGCGGCGCAACGAGATCGGTCTGCGCAAGGCGCTCGGCGCGAGCTCGCATGCCATCGGCGTCGAGTTCTATGTGGAATCGGCGGTGTATGGCCTGCTCGGCGGCCTGCTTGGCACTGCGACAGGCTATGGCATGGCCCGCTGGCTGTGCGCCACCGTGTTTGAGCGTTCCATCGGTTTCAACTGGTGGCTCGCCGTCGTGTCGGTGGTGTTCAGCGCGCTGGTCGCCGTCGTCGCATCCATCCCCCCGGTGCATCGCGCCACGCGCATCGACCCCGCGGTCGTGCTGCGCGAGGAATAGTTGGAATAGTTAAGGAATAATCATGGATATGCTGCTTGAACTCGATCATATTTCCAAGATCTACGGCGACCTGCATGCGGTCGATGATCTGAGCCTGACCGTTCCGCAGGGCGAATGGCTGGCCATCGTCGGCTCGTCGGGTTCCGGCAAGACGACGCTGATGAACATGATCGGCTGCATGGACACGCCGAGCAAGGGCTCCGTTTCGCTGGAGGGCCGCAAGCTGGAGGATCTGAACGCCGCCCAGCTCGCCGACGTGCGCAAGAACCTGATCGGCCTGGTGTTCCAGAAGTTCTATCTGGTGCCGCACCTGACGGCCGTCGAGAACGTGATGGTCGCGCAGTACTACCATTCGGTCGTCGACGAGAAGCAGGCCCTTGAGGCGTTGAAGAAGGTCGGTCTGAAGGACCGCGCCCACCATCTGCCGAGCCAGCTGTCCGGCGGCGAGCAGCAGCGCGTGTGCGTCGCGCGTGCGCTGATCAACAACCCGAAGCTGATTCTCGCCGATGAGCCCACCGGCAACCTGGACGAGAAGAACGAGAAGATCGTCCTCGACCTGTTCCGCCAGCTGCATGACCAGGGCACCACGGTCATCGTGGTCACCCATGACGCTCTCGTGGCGAGTTGCGCCCAGCGTGAAATCATGCTCAACCACGGCGTGCTCGTGGGCGAGAAGTGGAATGATAAAAATGCACATGATGCGTACGTAGCGGCCGGTGGCAAGCCTGCGTCCACCGGTTCTGACGCCGAAGGTGCGCAGCATGGCGATTCTTCCATTGATTTCATTGATCCTACCAAGGCGGCGAAGACAGGTGGTGACCATGAGTGACGGCAGCGCTCTGCAGCATGACGGGCTTGCGGACGGCGGTTCCCCGTCGAAATCCCGCACGCTGAAGAGCGTGACGGTGGCGGCCGCGGGACTGATCGCGGCGACCACGTTGCTGGCCGGTTGCGGCGAGCCCAAGGCCGCGCCGATGAACGACGAGTATGCCGGCAATTCCGGCGAGACCGAGAAGTCGCAGGAGAGCGAGTCCCAGTCATCGAGCGGCTCCGACAGCTCCTCCAAGCGCAAGTCCACGACCTCCGACAAGAAGGACACCGGCAACTACAAGGACGGCACCTATTCGATCAACGGCCAGTACGGGCCGGTCGGAGAGGATTCCATCGACGTGCACCTGACCATCGCCGACCAGAAGGTCGAGAAGGTCGAGATCGTGGGGCATCCGTTCACGACGATCTCCAAGAACCACCAGAATGACTTCGCCGAGGCAATCAATGGCGTGGTCGATGGCAAGCCGCTCAAGGACCTGAAGGTCGACAAGGTGGCCGGAGCCAGCTGGACGTCGGACGCCTTCAACAAGGCGTTGGAGGTCGCGCGGCAGGAGGCCTCGATTCAATAATCGCATGTCGGTTCGTATGGCGCTTGGGTGGCATGGCATGTCGCCCAAGCGCCATTGTCGTATAAGGGGTGCCGAGGCGCACGATATTACGATTATCATGTACGATTGTACATGTTGTTATTCGAATAACCGTGTGTTGTGCGATAAAATCATGATGTCATGGGATGCGGTGTCTCTGGCGGTGATGGGGGCCGCTGCATCGGGCGGAATCAGACGGTAGGAGGAATGATGGCTCAGGATTACCGCGAATTGGCCACGACTCTCAGAGGCCGTATCGATGCCGGTGAGTTTCGGCAGACCGGGAAGCTGCCCACCGAGGACCAGCTGATAGAGGAGTACCAGACCACGAGGTACCGCGTGCGCAATGCCATCGCGGTGCTCGCCGAGGCCGGCGACGTGTTCCCGGTGCGGGGCAGCGGCGTGTTCGTGCGCGAGGACCGTGAGGGCGATTACCTGTCGATCGGCACCACGCGCGGCATTTCCGCGGAGTACCCGCATCGCAAGGTGACGTCCGTGGTGCAGGAGTTGTCGCTGCTGCAGGCCGACTCCGTGCTGGCCAAGCGCATGCACTGCGCCGAGGGTGATCAGGTGTGGCGTGTCGTGCGTCTGCGGCAGGTCGACGGCAATCCGCTGGCATATGAGACGGCGTGGTATCTCAAGGAATTCGTGCCGTTCATCAATGAGCAGATCGCCGAGGGGTCGCTGTTCGGGTACGCGCGCAACGACCTCGGTCTGAATTTCGGCTTCGTCGACAAGGTGCTGTACGCGGGCAAGCTGGAGGCGGACGCGGCCCGGGTGCTTGGTCTGAACGAGGGTGATCCCGCGCTGTACCTGGAGGATGACTCGTTCCTGACCAACGGCCGTCTGTTCAACTCCTCGTTCATCGCATACCATTACGTCAACGCGAGGTTCTTCACGATGACCTCGATGCGCTGACGCACGGCAGCCGGCTCCGCTCGTAAGGCCGCATGGCCGCCACGACCATCGACGAAAGGCGGACGACGATGTCCAAGATCATCCTGTTGGACGTGGACGGCACACTGGTCGACTACGACAACAACCTGCCGGACTCGGCCGTGAGGGTCATCCGCGCGGCCTTGAATTCTATCTGGAAAGCAACAACGGCCTGTTCGCCAGCGAGGGCTTCGAGGAGGGCGCGCTCGACGCCATCCGCGAGTATTCCGCCCGCAAGGGCAAGGAGAACGTCAATCGCCTGACCGTGCGCGAGGCGTTCCCCGACATGATCTTCGACGGTGAACTGTACCGGGACGACGTGAACAAGATCAGCTACGTGCTCGGCTCGTACCGGGACTTCCTCGACACCCGCGGGCGTTTCCCCGACCTCGAATCGGGCACGTGGGGCGGTAGGGGAGCGACGGCGCTGTTCGGCGATCTCGGAGTCAAGGGCATCACCAAGGCCCATGCGATTGACCGGCTGCTCGCGCATCTCGGCGCGAATCGGCAGGACACCGTCGCGTTCGGCGACGCGGCCGTCGACATCCCGATGCTGGAGTACTGCGCGGTCGGCGTGGCGATGGGCAACGGGTCGGAGGACATCAAGGCGATGGCCGGCATCGTCGCCGGCGATGTGGAGGAGGACGGGCTCGCCCGCGCTTTCGAACGGCTCGGCCTGATGTGAGCCGTCGAAGTAAAAACGATTAATTTATTCGAATAAATTTTGACCACCGGCGTGTCGCAATCTTGACCAGTGAGCGCTGACAATGGCTGAATTATGCCGATAATCGGTGTAATAACAGCGATGTGACCATATTTGACAGGATTTCCATAATCCGTATACTAAAAGCACAAGTTATTCGAACAACAAAAAGTATATCGAATAACTGAAGGCTGAAAAGCCGTGCTGGAAGTACAACAGAAGATGCGGACTACGAAGTCCGCAGATGTCCAAGGAAGGACTCCTGTGATGAAGGAAAGGTTCACCAACGTCGCGCAAAAGACGCTTGACGTGTTCGTGAAATTCGCGAGCACCAAAGCCATCACCGCGCTCAAGGACGGCTTCGTGCTGTCCATGCCGATCACGCTCGTCGGCTCGATCTTCCTGCTGATCGCAAACCTGCCGATCACCGGCTACACCGATTTCATGGCCCGGATCTTCGGCAGCGATTGGAATCTGGGTCTCAACCAGATCAACAACTCCACGTTCAACGTGCTCGCGATGGTCATCGCCGTCGGCATCGGCTACTCCTACGCCCGCAACGAGAAGATGGACGGCATCTCCTGCGGCATCCTGACGCTGGTCTCGTTCCTCATCGTCTCGCCCTCCACGCTGACGGTCACCAGCGACACCATCAAGGCGCTGGGCGGCGACACCGCCACCATCTCCAACGTCCTGCCGAACACGTGGATGGGCGGCAACGGCATCATCTCCGCCATCATCATGGGCCTGATCGGCTCGTGGGTCTACACCACCTGCATCAAGAAGAACCTGCGCATCAAGATGCCCGACGCCGTGCCCGAAGGCGTATCGAACGCCTTCTCCGCGATGATCCCCGGCTTCTTCATCATGTGCTACTCCGCGATCATCTACCAGGTGTGCCAGGTCTTCGGCGGCGTTTCGCTGACCGAGCTCATCTTCAAGATCATCCAGACCCCGATGCAGGGCCTGACCGACAACTGGGCCGGTGCCATCATCATCGTGCTGCTCATGTCGCTGCTGTTCTGGTGCGGTCTGCACGGTCCGAACATCGTCTCCGGCATCATCTACCCGGTGCTCACCGCCAACTCGCTGGTCAACCAGAACCTCATGGACCAGGGCATCAAGGCCACGCAGGCCAACGGCGGCCACTATCTGGTGCCGCAGCTCATCGACTGCTTCTGCAAGTTCGGCGGCGTCGGCCTGACCCTCGGCTTCATCGTCGCGGCGCTGCTGGTCGCCAAGTCCGCCCAGGTGCGCGAGCTGTCCAAGCTGTCGCTTGTCCCCGGCATCTTCAACGTGAACGAGCCCATGATCTTCGGCCTGCCGATCGTCTATAACCCGATCATGCTCATCCCGTTCATCTGCGCCCCGCTGGTCGCCGTGATCCTCACCTACGGTGCCATGGTCATCGGCTTCCTGCCCGCCTTCGGCGCCATGCAGGTGCCGTGGACCACGCCGCCGATCATCTCCGGCTTCCTGCTCGGCGGATGGCAGGGTGTGGTGATCCAGGTGCTGATCTTCGCGGCCTCCATCGCCATCTGGTTCCCGTTCGTCAAGATGCAGGACAAGATCTGCCTCAAGCAGGAGCAGGACGCCGCGGCCGAGTAACCGTCAGGCCGCCGGCCGGCCACTGCGGCCGGCGACCGGTCCGCACGACACAACTTCAACCCAACCCCCTCAACAAGCCAACAAGTCAACAGCGCGGCCGCAAGGCCGCACCCCACGAAAGGAAACCATCATGCATATCGTCCTTTGCTGCAACCAGGGAATGTCCACCTCCATGCTCGTCAAGAAGATGCGCGAAGCCGCCGTCAAGAACGGTGTCGACGTGCAGATCGACGCCTACCCGATCTCCGAGATCGAGGAGAAGGCGCCCGACGCGGCCGTCATCCTGCTCGGACCGCAGGTTCGCTTCGAACTGAACCGTGTCAAGGGCCTGTTCCCGAACATCCCGGTCGAATCCATCAACCCGCAGGACTACGGCCTGGTGCGCGGCGAGAACGTGCTCAACCACGCGATCGAGCTCGCCGGCAAGTGATCTCCCTATCCCGGCGTCGTCCGATACGACGGCGCTGGGCATTCCCTCCCTCAATCCCTCCCTCATTCCCCATCACCCAACCCCACGAATGACCGTCCGCCGCGAGCCGGTGACCGGCGCGGCGAACACCGACGAAAGGACAGTCCAATGGCGGACGCACCCGAAACCCTTGACATGGAAGTGCTGTGCATGCAGATGATCGTCGCTGCCGGCTCCGCGAAATCCGATTACATGGAAGCGCTGCAGGCCGTCAAGGCCGGCGACTATGAGACCGCCGCCGCGAAGATGAAGTCCGGCGACGAGCAGTACGCGGCCGGCCACGAACAGCACGCGAAGCTGGTGCAGCAGGAGGCGGCCGGCGACCCGGTCACGATGTCGCTGCTGCTCACCCACGTCGAAGACCAGATGATGTCGACCGAGACTGTGAAGCTCATGGTCACCGAGCTCATCGACCTGTATCGAAAGCTCAACGGCTGAGGGCCTTCGGCGCACGACGCGCATATCACGTACGGCAAACACAAGTAAAGGAACAAGCATCATGGGATTTCCCGAGAATTTCCTCTGGGGCGGCGCGGTCGCCGCACATCAGCTTGAAGGCGCATGGGACGTGGACGGCCGCGGCCCGAGCATCTGCGACGTACTCACCGGCGGGGCGGCCGGCGTGGCCCGCAAGATCACCGACGGCGTGATCGACGGGCTCAACTACCCGAACCACCGCGGCATCGACTATTATCACACCTTCCGCGAGGACGATGCGCTGTTCCGGGAAATGGGCTTCAAGTGCTTCCGCACATCCATCTCCTGGTCCCGCATTTTTCCGAACGGCGACGAAGAGGAGCCGAACGAGGCCGGACTCAAGTTCTACGAAGAGCTGTTCTCCGACTACCGCGCCAAGGGCATGGAGCCGGTCGTCACCCTCTCCCACTTCGAAATGCCCCTGCACCTGGCCAAGATGGGCGGCTTCACCAACCGCAAGGTCGTCGACTGCTTCGTGCGCTTCGCCACCACGGTGATGGAGCGCTACAAGGACCTGGTGACCTACTGGCTGACCTTCAACGAGGTCGACAACCAGATGAACATGCACACGCCGATCTTCCCGTACACGAACTCCGGCATCATCCCCAACCCGGACGACACCCCGCACGAGGTGGAGCAGAAGGTCTGGCAGGCGATTCACAACGAGTTCGTCGCCGCGGCCATCGCGGTCAAGCGAGGACGCGAGATCAACCCGGACTTCCAGATCGGCTGCATGCTCTCCTTCGTGCCGATCTATCCGGAGACCTGCCGCCCGGACGACGTCATGCTCGCCCAGGAGCAGATGCGCAAGCGTTACCTGTTCGGCGACGTGTACGTGCACGGCGAGTATCCGCGCTACCTGCTCAAGTGGTGGGAGCGTGACGGCATCGACATCGCAATGGAGCCGGGCGACCTCGACGCCATCAAGGACGGCATCGTCGACTACATCTCCCTGAGCTACTACATGTCCGTAGCCGTCAGCTCGCAGGGCTCCACGCTCGACGCGATGGAGCACGGCCTCGACGGGCTGGTGCCCAACCCGTACATCAAGGCCACCGACTGGGGCTGGCAGATCGATCCGGTCGGCCTGCGCTACTCGCTGTGCGAGATGTACGAGCGCTGGAACAAGCCGCTGTTCATCGTCGAGAACGGCGTGGGCATGTACGAGACGCCCGACGAGAACGGCTACATCGCCGACGACTCGCGCATCGAATACCTCAAGAGCCACATCGCCGAGGTCAAGAAGGCCATCGACCTGGACGGCGTGCCCGTCATGGGCTACACGGTCTGGGGCTGCATCGACGTGGTGAGCTTCACCACCGGCGAGATGAAGAAGCGCTACGGCCTGATCTACGTGGACGGCGACGATGAAGGCCACGGCTCGTACAAGCGCAGCCGCAAGAAGTCCTTCGGCTGGTACCAGCACGTCATCGCCACCAACGGCGAGGAGCTGTAAACCCGAATCCCGCCGCGCGCGAGCAGGCGCGGCGGGATGGCGTTACGCTCTGCGACCTGGTGCCTGGCAGCAAGGGCGGGGGACTGCGTTTCGCTGCGGCCACCATGGTCGTGCCGCTCGCCGACACGGTGGCGATCGGCGACAGCGACAATGATCTGACCATGATCGAGGTGGCCGGCATCGGCATCGCGATGGGCAACGGGGAGCAGTGCGCCAAAGACGCCGCCGATTGGGTCGCCGATGCGGTGGACGCGAGCGGCCTCGCGCACGCCTTCGAGCGGCTGGGCGTGGTGGAGCGGCCCCAGCCCGCGCACGGCACGGCTTTCCGGCAAGGAGCGTAATCCATCTGACTGTATTACGATGGAACATGATTCGTACACCGACGTCGGAGGTATCGCCGTTATGACATCCAAGCAGAACAACTATCTGCGCGAGCGTGAAAAAGCCAATGCGCGCTCGCCATTCTCCAAACGAACGCCGGAACGTGTGATCATGTGCGCCGGTGCCGTGTATTCGGTCGGCATGGCCATCTTCTTCGCGCTGTCGTACTTCGGCGTGATTTCCAGTACGTCCGAGGCCGCCCGGACGTCGGCTCAGGCCGTGACCGCGCTGAGCCGCAACAGCAGCAACACGGCGCTCATCATCCTGTACGCCATCGTGACGGCGGGAGTCGCCGCGGTGACCATATATATGGCCGTGAAGCACATGCAGCCCGGTCCGCGGTTCAAATGGACGGTCGGCTGGATGATCTTCGTGATGGTCTTCTCGCTGTTCACCGCTGACATGGTGGGGCTGATCGCGTTCGGCGTGGCCTTCGGCATGTACATGACACGCGATTGGCAGCTGCTGCGTGCCGTCAACGCCGCGAACGCCGGCAAACGCTCGTCGAAGCGCTGACGCATGGCCTCTGACACGACCAGTCAGCGTCGCGACGGGCAGGAGCTCGCCGCGGACGTCGACGCACTCGCCAACCAGGCGGTACTCGCCGACGTCGAACAAGAAGCGAAAAGCCACTCCGGCAAGGATGCCGCGGACAGGCGGCTGCCGCTGATCGCCCGCATCTACGGCGTGCTCGTGCTGCTGCAGGGCGTCATCACTCTCCCCGTCATCGTGCTGATGGCGGGATATTCGGTGCATGAGATTCTCGACGGCCGTGTGACCGTCGACGTGCTGAACCTGACATTCATCCTCACATGCGCCCAGACGGTGGTCTCCAGCGCCAACGCGGCATGCCTGACCGTGCTGGGCGTGCTGCTGATCCGCAACCGACGGCGGTATTCCGCCTGGTGGTCGTATATCGTCATGATGGTGACGTTCGCCGAGGGACTGCTGTCGCTCGCATTGGACGGGTTGGGCGCGAATCTGCTCGTGCCGTCCATCCAGATGACCATACTGGTCGCGCTCGCCATAACCCTTGACCCGACTCTGCTGGAGGAACGGCGGCTGCAGCGCGCACTCAAGCGCATGGATGAGCGCGACGAATACGAGGCGGCGCTCGCCAAGGGCATGGTCGGCCGCGACATGAGCGGCAAGGGCTATATCTCGCTGGATTTCTTCAACCTGTTCTGGATTTTCGTCATCGGCTGCATGATCGGGCTGGTGGTCGAGACGATATATCACTGGTATTACTACGGCGAATATCAGGATCGCGCTGGCATGCTGTGGGGGCCGTTCTCGCCGATCTACGGGTTCGGCGCCGGATTCATGACGATTCTGCTCAACCGGCTGTGGCGTTCGAACTGGGTGCTGATCTTCTTCTCCAGCGCTCTGATCGGCGGCGTGTTCGAGTACTGCTCCAGCTGGTTCATGGAGGTCGCGTTCGGTATCAAGGCCTGGGATTACACGGGCGAATGGCTGTCGATAGGCGGGCGCACCTCCGGCAAGTACATGGTGTTCTGGGGGATTATGGGGCTTGCCTGGATCAAGTTCGTGCTGCCGTACCTGCTGAAGTTCATCAACCTGATTCCGTGGAAGGTACGGTATTCGCTGACCGCCGTGGTGTTCGTGCTGCTGTTCATCGACGGCATGATGACATTGATGGCGTTCGACTGCTGGTACGGGCGCATGGCGGGGCATGCGCTGGATTCGCCGATCACGCAGTTCTTCGCCGACCATTTCGGCAACGATTTCATGGCGAACCGGTTCCAGACCATGTCCATCGACCCGTCCAGGGCAGGGCGCATGTAGGTCGTGGGCCGTGCGCGGGCGGAGTGCAAGACCGCCCGAAGTCCTACACTGGTGCACCGGAAGCGCCTGGAGAAGGCGCGGGAAGGGTGGCAATGTCCAGCAAACTGGTGTTTCTCGATATCGATGGCACATTGGCCGACGAACGGCATGAAGTGCCGATCTCCGCGCAGGAGGCATGCAAGGCGGCCCGGTCGCGCGGCCACAAGCTGTTCATCTGCACCGGACGCTCGATGCCGAAGATCGAACGCGGCATTCTCGATCTCGGATTCGACGGCGTGATCTCGGTGGCCGGAGCGCAGGCGGACGTCAACGGGCGGGTGCTGTTCCGGCATGACATCGCGCCCGAAGCGATCGACGCCGCAACCGCGTATTTCGAACGGCACGGCATCGAGAACTACCAGTGGCAGGGCGCGGACGGCATGTACATCTCGTGCGGGTATGCGCGGCATCTTGAATCCAAGGGGTCGGCCGTGTGGAAGAACGGTCAGTTCGCGCGGTACTGGCATCTGATCGACGACATCGCGGTGCCGGACGGTTCCACGCTGGGGCATGTCATCCATGCGAGCAAGGGATCGTATTTCTCCGGAGCGGATCCCGATGTGAGTTTTGATGACGTATCGCGTGATTTGGGGGAGTGGTTCACGCTGGTTCACGGCTCGTACGATGATATTTCGCCCAACAACGGCGAGTTGCTCATCAATGGCGTCGACAAGGGCACGGCCCTGTGCGATGTGGCGAAGGACCTCGGCTACAGCATCGCCGACACAATCGCGATTGGCGACAGCGACAACGACACCGCGATGCTCAAGGCCGCGGGCACGTCCGTGGCGATGGGCAACGCCACTCACGGCATCGAGTGTTTCTGCGACATGACCACCACCGACATCCACGACGACGGTATCGCCAACGCCTTCGTCACCCTAGGCCTGATCTGATTCAGTGCGTCGCGGGGCGACTGCTGTCTTGCCTCCCCCCGCTGGCGGGCTGAGCCGTTAAGCAAACAGCGGAGCTGTTTGTAGGCGAAGTCGAGCTGACAGGCGAGCAGCAGAATGGTCGTGCGTAGCACGTCCGTAGTTGCAGGGCCCGGAGGGCTGCCGCGTAGCGACTGGGGGTGGTCGTCAGTCAGCGCGCGCAAGATGCCGCCTGCGCGCAACGCCGTACTGGACATTGTCCGGTGTTCGCGTGTATCTTGGTAATGTTGCCCCTTTAGCTCAACGGTTAGAGCAGCGTCCTTTTAAGTCGTGGGTTGTGGGTTCGAATCCCACAGGGGGCACGGTTAAGTCCTTGGAAATCGGCGTTTCCGGGGACTTTTTGCTTGCCATTGACTTTCGGCCCTGGTAGGGGCCTGATGGGAGGTGCTTCCTTCCGTCGATTCGTTGCTCGTGTTGAAATCCAACATTCGGATATCATGAAAATTACCAATACCCGCCTGAAGCCGTGACTGCTGCTCTTACATGTGGCGGATCTTTTCATCTGCGATATCAGAGGGGAGTGTGACGATGGCGTCCATTACCGTACATCCAGCCACGCTCCGGTGGCTGTAGCACATAGAGATGGTCTTGCCGAGCTTCCTCAATGGCTAAATGCGGATGCTCCGTTGGACTTGTCTTTTACCAAGCTATCCACGATTGGTTCTGCGTTGCAGATGCCGTTTGGTGCGTTGGTGCGTTCCGTGGTTCCTGAAGCTCGTGAAGACGAGCTGATTAGATATCGGACGATTAACAATCAGGGAGTCGAAGCGAGCCGGAATCTTCGAGATACGATTGTTACTTCAAGGATTTCATGGCTCCGAACGTAGGGGATCGCCATTTCCGTGTCTTCTGGGTGCCGGCCAGTGTTTTTCAAGTGATGGTCGGCGGCGACGGGAAACCGCTCGCTGATGTCCTTCATGACGAACGGGCTCCGATGGATGCACTCCATCGCCGACCCGAAACAACATGCTCAAACGCTCGACAATGTATTAGGAGCATCAGAACACAACGGAAGACAGGCCGGGGCCGTACCGGTCATGGAACCGGCCCCGCGCGTGGGAGCGAGCCCGACGATTCATGGGAACGGCCGTCCGCCCGTCGTTCCTGACGGACCGCCGAGACGATATGGGGGGTGGCATCCTTCAGAAATGCGGCGTGTCGGAAAGAAGGGGCAAAGGGGAGGGGGCGCGTCGGGTGGAAGACGTCCCTCGTCGCCGTTCCGCGTTATTCTGCCTTCCGCAGTGAGGGAACCAAGCCGATCCGTCCGGAGGGAGGTGCGCATGCCGGCATCGTCGAAGACCATCGTCCGCGGTTGGGGAGCCGTCCTGGGCCTGGAGGACGTCCGGAAGGCCTACGACGCACGCCGCCGGGCGTCGTTCAGGGGAAGGCTGCTGTCCGTCGTGTCCGTCGCGCTCGTCGTATCGGGGTTGGTGGTGGTGTCCGTGCCGGTCATGCTGCAGTCGTGGTCCGCCGGGGAACAGTCCGCCACGTCCGGTCGTCTGGAGGAGACGGTCGCGGACCGGCCGTATCAGCGGGCGGAGAACGAATTGAAGGAGGCGCGCGCGTACAACCGCAACCTCGCCTCGCACGGACAGTACGTCCTCGGCGAGGCCAACGACCCGTTCACGCAGACGAGGGGTTCCGTCTCCGACAAGAGATACCTCTCCATGCTTGACGCTGGCGAGGGCGTCATGGGGTCGGTCGACATCCCGAGGATCGGGGTCGACCTGCCCATCTACCACGGCACGTCCGAATCCACGCTCGAGCTCGGGGCAGGCCACCTGTACGGCAGCAGCCTGCCCGTCGGAGGCAAGGGCACGCACGCGGTCATCACCGGGCACAGGGGTCTGATCAAGGCATTGATGTTCACCAGGCTCGACGAGCTCAAGAAGGGCGATTCCTTCTACGTCAAGGTGATGGGCGAGACCCTGGGCTACAAGGTCGACCGCGTCAGCGTGATCGAGCCGTCCGACGTGTCGAAACTCAAAATCGTCGAGGACGAGGACCGTGTCACCCTGATGACATGCACGCCGTACGGGGTGAACACGCACCGTCTGCTCGTGTCCGGACTGCGCGCCGCGATCCCGGACGAGATCCCGGACGAGTCACAGGTCGTCGACCCGCGTCCGGTCCCTCTGTCCGTGGTGGCGGCCTACGTGCTCGCGGCGTTGTGCATACCGCTGTTGTTCACAAGAGATTCTGATCCGCGGCGTCATAGTTCGGGCGTGAAATCCGATTCCGTCCTTGGAAGGAAGCACTGATGAGAATGGCGGAAAACGGAAAAACCACCGGGGGGGGGGATAGGTTCCTCCTGGCCGTGATGGTCGCCCTCGCCATGGTGCTCGCGTTGTCGGTGGCCGGCACCGCGAGCGGTGAGGACATGCCGGCCGGCACGTCCTCGGCGGAGACAGCGGTGAAGTCCGCCGGCAAGACGGGCGAGATCACGTTCCCTGCCGGCTCGTACATCGTCGACATGGGCGACACCTTTTCTGACGACGCCCAGCTCAAACCATACGGCCTCATCTACGATCTCGTCCTCAACGCCAAGGTCCCGGTGTACTGGGTCATCAACGGGAGCAAGACCAGCCAGACCGGCGTGGACCTCACCTACAACGGCAGGAACTACATCTCCGGCCCGTTCGTCATATCCGGCGACGACGTCGATTACAACGTCAGGTCGATGCTGTTCAAGTGGCGCGGCTACGGCGTGCGCATCGATGGGCCCACCGACACCGCCGTCACGGTTGCCGACAGCCGGAAGATCTCCTCGGTCCCCCGCGTCGTGCTCGACAAGCAAAACGGCGATATAGCCAAGAAGTACCTAGTCAAGTCCGGCATCCTGCGGAACGAGAATGCCAGCGATGACCGCGTCTACAAAGAAAAAGCGACTCCGGCGGACCTGGACTCTTCCTGCGACGACATCTACGTCATGCCGCACGCCGAACCGACCACAGCGACGCATAGCCCACTCGCCTCCTTCAACAAGGGCGGCGGCTACATCTGGGCCGGATGCCACGCCGTCTCCTATCTCGAAAGCAATACCAAGGGCAAGGGCGTGGATGACGGTTCCATGTTCTTCCTGTCCACCAACGGCCTGCTCATCGGAGACAAGCATAAAGGAGCGTCGGGTGTAAGCGGCGCCTACCAGGTGGCGGGCGCCGCGTCGGACCCGATCATGCAGTTCGTCGGGAACACGTTCGCCGCGCACGCCAACGGAGCGGAAGAGATCTACATGCCCGCCCCCGGCAGCGCGTGGCGCGCCACCACCAGGGTGCTGGAGACCGACCCGAACCAGTGGCAAGTCCTCGCCGGTATGTCTCCCGGTCCGGCCGTGTTCATGGCCGTGGGTCCCGGATACGGCGACTACGGCAACGGCATGGTCATGTACGAGGCCGGACACGAATTCAAAAAAACACCGACGCCGACCGCAACGCCATACGAGCGTTCCTGAACTTCCTCATCCTGTCCGGAGTGGAGAAAAGCCTCGACGTGAAGGCCACGATCCCGTCCGACGCCACGGCCGGATCGACCGTGCAGGCTTCCGTGACCGTCACCAAAGGCACGCCGCCATACACGTACCAGTGGCAATCCGACTGCAACGCGTCGTTCTCCGACCCGACCGGATCGGCCACTTCCATCACGTTCCCGAACGAAGGCCCATGCCATGTGAAGGTCACGGTCAAAGACCAATGCGGCCGCGCCACGTTCGACACCCGGCTGGTCGACGTCAAGACCCGCAAGGGAACCGTCTCATGGCGCAAGACCGACACCGAAAACAATCCGCTGGCCGGATCCTCCTGGACTCTGACCGGCCCGGACGGCCAGTCCAGGACCATCACGGACAACGGCGAAGGCGACGAGGATCGGACCGACGGATCGTTCAGGGTGACAGGCCTCGACATGGGCGCATACACGCTCACCGAATCCCAAGCCCCGTCCGGGTTCCACAAGGATGACAGTAGCCACCCGTTCACGCTCGACAACACGCATCCCGACTGGACGTTCGCCAGTGGATTCGTCAACAGCCCGACACCCGCCACGGTCACCGTGAACGGCTCCAAAACCCTGACCGGCCGCGATTCGAAGAACGGCGAGGCGTTCAGGTTCACGTTCATCCCATCCGACCAGGCCACCAGACAGGCCGTTAGGGACAAGACCATCAAGGTATCCAAAACACGGTCCGTCGGCGGTCTGCGGGACGGCGTGGCCAAGGACTTCACCTTGGCCACGGCGACCGTGTCCAAGGCCGGCACGTACACGTTTGACGCGGCCGTGGACCGGACGGACTGCCCTGGCGACCTTGCCTGCTCGAAGGCCGGATACCGGATCACCATCACGGCCATCGGCGGCACCGCATCCAGCGGCGCCCTCACCGTCCATGTCTCCATCGCAAGGACCAAGGACGACGAGGGAAACACGGCCGACGCCACCGGCATCGCGAAGGCGGCGTTCACGAACACGCGGGTCGCACAGAGCGCGCTGCCGTTGACGGGCGCGTCCGAGGCCAGGAACAACACGATGCTCGGCCTGTCCGTCATCGCCGCGGCGCTCGTGCTGGCCGTCCTCGGAGCGAAATGCTCCAGGGCGTAGCGACAGATTTCGCGCGCCGCACGCGCGGCGCGCGGCCCGTCCGGCCGTCCGGCCGAACGGTCGTTCATGAAAGAAGGAGAGTTCCCCATGAAACTCACTAAGATCACGGCGATGGCGGCCGCCATCGCCACCGTCGCGGGACTGGGGGCCGTCGCGGCGTCCAGCGCGAACGCGCAGGTCGTCACGGACGGTGAGAAGACCATCACGTTGAACGCCACGAGCGCGGACCAATTGACTGGACACACGTTCAAGGTCGTGAAGGTCGCGTCCTACGACGTGTACGGCACCGCCCCGAACCAGAGCGTCACCCTCAAGACCGAGGACGGCCTCAAGAAGGATATTGCCGACTACCTGAAGTATACGGGCACCGGCGATCCGCTCGCCTGGGCGCAGCAGCAGGACCAGACCAAGCTCGACAAGTCCACCACGAGCCCGTGGCTGGGCGACGGCACCACCCGCGGCCTCGCCGACAAGCTCGCGTCCAAGGCCACGACCACGGTCACGTCGACCCTGTCCAACGAAAACAAACAGGCCACGTTCACGCTGGACAGCCCGGGCCTGTGGCTGATCGTCGACCAGGCCGTGACCGGCAAGAGCAGCAAGGCCCTGCCGATCCTCGCCGGCACCAAGCTGACCATCAACAACACGGTGTACTCCTCCGGTTCCATCGACATGAAGAACCAGACCGCGTCGGTCAGCAAGACCGTGACCGACCAGACCGTCGCAGCCGGGCAGGATGCCTCCTACACGATCACGACCAAGGTTCCGAACTACGTGGGCTACAAGGTCAACGGTTACCAGTTCACCGTGTCCGATAAGTTCGCGCACAACGCGCCACTGTCCTACAAGACCGACACCCTGAAGGTCACGGTCGATAACAAGCAGCTGACGGCCGGCACCGACTACACGGTCACCGGCTTCAACTCCACGTCCAAGACCTTCATCATCGACCTGAGCGCCTACATCAAGGCCAAGGGCTTCAAGGGCACCCCCGCCGATGACTCCAAGTTCACCGACGCCGACCTGGTCGGCAAGAACGTGACCGTCGAATACAAGGCCACCGTGACCGGCAGCACCGGCAACACTGGCGCCGCGAACACCCCGACGATCAGGTATCCGAACGATCCGAGCAACAACGAGAGCAAGCAGGAAGTGCCGGGCACCCCGGTCAAGGTCTTCAACTTCGACTACACCTTGGTCAAGAAGGACAAGACCACCGGTGCTGCGCTCGAGGGTGCCAAGTTCGCCATCAAGAATGCCGACGGCAAGTACCTCGCCTACACCCCCGACAAGGACGGCAACGGCAAGTGGAGCACCCTCGACACCAAGCCCGCCGCTGATGCCACCTCCGGCGTGTTCACCACCGGCAAGAACGGCCAGGTGACCTTCCCGGCCCTCGACGAGGGCAAGTACACCATCGAGGAGATCGCAGCCCCGAACGGCTACGTCAACGTGGGTGTGTTCTTCAGCTTCACGATCGCGGCCAACCTCTCCGGCACCGGCGCGGACCAGACCGCGAAACCGTCCTACACGATCGACGCCGATGGCGTCAGCAGCGATCGTTGGGGACTGGTCTCCGACGGCAGCACCGCCGAAGTGGTCGTGGAGAACGTGAAGAGCATCACCCAGCTGCCGCTCACCGGCGGCGCGGGCACCGTGCTGTTCACCGTGGTTGCGGCCCTCCTGATCGGCGCCGGCGTGACCGTCGGCGTCAAGTCCCGCAAGGCGAGCGCCATCGCCTGAACGGTCTGACGGATGCCCCCGGCCCTTCGGGTCCTTCTCCCTCAAGGGGACGTCCGTCCGAGAGGCCGGCATCCCATGGAAACCGCCATGGGATGCCGGCCTTTGCCGTATATGGCGTCTCATACGGAAAGGAACGGCGATGAGAAGGGAGTTCACTCCTGACGAACCTCGTACCTGCGCGGCCTGTGGGCCGTGTCCAACGTCACTCCGACGCGCATCATCTATTCCGACGAGTTCAAAAGATACTTCCTCCGCGAACACGGGAAAGGCAGGGGAGTGACCGAGATCTTCCGCAACGCCGGACTGCCGGTGCTGATCATCGGCGGGAAACGCATCGAACGCTGCACCGCCCGGTGGGGCCGGCCGGATCATTGTCGTCACCAATGAGCAAGCAGTACATCCCATCCCCAACAACCCGTTGAAGAAAGAGCCTAAGATTCCCGATGTGGTCGAGGCGATGGGCGTGCGCGCCATAAACCTACGTGAGTTCTATGACGCTAGCGGCGATCTCATTCCCCTGCCGTATCCCATTCAGCCGACACTCTGATCGTGTGCTGTCGGCGCGGCGTAGCGGTCATCGTGATCATTTATCGCATCCTTTGCTGTTCCATTCGTGTGCGTCATCGGCGTAACCACCTCGCGTGTGTCGCCCGGGACATTGAGACAGAACAAACGCAATGGCTTCCTGAGCCGTGGCTTCAATGGAGGGATTTAATCGTGTGTCGGCGCTGTTGCGGCAGTGAGGCGTTCCCTCTGGCGCAATCGCTGAAATGCCTGTATGATTGTCCTTATGTCGGACAATTCAGAGAGTGCCGCTGTGGGGCATGGCGGCGAGAGAGACATGGCTCGGGATATTGAAGCGTCATCGATCGCGAGTCATATCGATCTGTTCTTCGATGAACTGCATCGCATTGACGTGGCGTATTCGGATTACGCTCGCCGAGCCGGAGTGTCGGATAATGTGATGTGCATTCTGGACTACCTCAAGGACCATGATGGGGCGTCGCAGCGGGCGATCTGCGAGTACACGCTGTTGCCGCGGCAGACGGTCAACAATGTCATCGCATCGTTTGTGGCGCATGGGTTCGTGGAGCTTGGGGACACCGAAGGCGATCGTCGGGTCAAAACGGTCCGTTTCACGCCTGCCGGGCGCAGATATTGCAACGGCTTGATCGCGCCGAGTCGCGCCGCGGAGTATCGGGCGATGAGCGAGCTTCCTGACGAGCTGCGCAGCGCGTTGCTCAAGGGCATGGGCGTCTACGGGCGGGTGCTCCGCAAACAGATGCATGACATTTCCGTGTAGTTTTTCCCGTCTCGGACTTCGCCACGCCGTATGGCTCAATTGTCCTACTTTGGGACAATACTGAGATATGAGCGTAGACGACTTCGCGAGGGGAAGGAAGAAGCATGCGGCTGGTTGCCCGTTTCATGAAGCCATACTGGGCGCTGTGCGCGGTGACGACGGTGCTGCTGCTGGTCGACGTCGTCGGCGCGCTGGTCATTCCCACATTCGCAGCGGAGCTGCTGAACGAAAGCGCGACATCCGCATCATTCAAGAAGATGACCATCACGGCGGTCGGCATGGGCGTGGCCGCGCTGATTTCCGGCATGTGCGCCGTGGCGGGCGGATGGTGCTGCTCGCAGCTGACCTCTCGCGTCGGCAAGGACATGCGCATGGCTCTGTACCGCAAATCCATGGATCTGTCGATCTATGATTTCCGCAATTTCGGTACGGCATCGATAACCACGCGAACGATCAACGACGTGGTCAACATCCAGATGGCCATGACCAATGTGCTGTGCATGCTGATGCCGGTGCCGATCATATTCATCATCGCGCTGACCCTGTCGTTCCGGCTCGACGTGACCCTGTCTCTGTGGCTGCTGGTGGCGATAGCCTTCGTGTGCGTCGTGGCGCTGTTCATCATGCGATCCGCGGCGCCGTTGTTCCGCAAACTGCAGAAACTGCTTGACCGCATCGGCGCCGTGCTACTCGAAAACCTTACCGGCGTCCGCGTGATCCGCGCCTTCAACAAGGAATCCCATGAGCGGCGGCGCATGGACGGCACGTTCGTCGACTACGCCGATACGTCCATCAAGGCGAACCGGCTATTCGCGAACCTCGACGGCCTGTCGTACTTCGGCATGAACGCATTCATCGTCGTCGTGTATTTCCTCGCGGGAGGACGCATCAGCGCCGGAAACTTCCAAATCGGCGACATCACCGCCATCGTGGAGTATGCGATCATGGCTCTGTTCTATCTGATGATGGCGCAGATGGTGATCATCACCTTGCCGAGGGCACTTGAATGCTGCGAGCGTGTGCGGCTGGTGCTGGACCACAGTCCGCAGATCGCCGACCCGGAGCCGGGCGCGGCGGTGGATATGAGCGGCCGCGGTCCGCTCCCGGACGGCGAGGTGCTGGCGTTCCGCGATGTGACATTCCGTTTCGCGGACGCGCAGGAGGACACGTTGCGACATGTCAGCTTCTCCTGCAAGACGGGCCAGACCACGGCGATCATCGGTGGCACGGGCTCGGGCAAATCGACGATCGCCATGCTCGCACTGCGGTTCCATGACGCCAATTGGGGAGAAGTCACCCTCGATGGCGTGGACGTGCGCAAGATGACGCAGCACGATCTGCGGCGCCGCGTGTCCTACGTACAGCAGCAGGCGTGGTTGTTCTCGGGGACGATTGCCGACAATCTGCGGTACGGAGACCGGGATGCCTCCGATGAGCGGCTGAATCATGCGATCGATGTCGCGCAGGCCCGCGAGTTCGTCGATTCGCTGCCGCAAGGACTGGAATCCCGCGTCGCGCAAGGCGGTACGAACTTCTCCGGTGGGCAGAAGCAGCGTCTGTCGATTGCGCGCGCACTGACCGGAGACACCCAGCTGGTGGTGTTCGATGACAGTTTCTCGGCGCTCGATTTCAAGACCGACGCCGCGTTGCGGCATGCGCTCGCCGCAGAGACGAACGGGCGTGCAGTGCTCATCATCGCGCAGCGCGTGAGCACCGTCCAGCACGCCGACCAGATCGTCGTGCTGTCGGACGGACAAGTGGCAGGCATCGGCAAACATGACGAACTGATGGCGGACTGCGAGGTGTACCGCGAAATCGTCGAATCGCAGACCAAGGAGCCGGCAATGGGAGAGGAGGCGTGACGAGAATGACAACGCAGAATGACGATATGACGGAAACCGTTGTGAACGCGGGCGACACGGTAAAGACCGACGACATCGAGCTCGAAGCGCCGAAGAACGCGATGGCCACAGCTCGGCGGCTGTTCGTGCAGCTGGGCAATCAGCGGGTGCGCCTGTGCGTGGTCGCCGCGTCGATTCTGCTGTTCACGTTTTTCCATATCGCCGCTCCGATGTACAGCGCCGTCGTGGTGGACTCGATATGGGATGCCGTGCAGGGCGCATGGCGTGACGGCGTTCCGTTCTCAGTAAGCTGGAACGCCGGCGGTATCGGCTGGACGATCCTGATTCTGGCAATCCTGTATCTCGGCGAGTGGGGCTTCTACTACCTGCAGTCCTATCTGATGGCGTCCGTGGCCGAAAACCTCAACCTGACGCTGCGCAAGCAGATCAGCGCGAAGATCCAGCGGCTTCCGCTGCGCTTCTTCGACCGCAATAAGCCGGGAGAAGTGCTGAGCAAGGTCACCAACGATCTTGACCGTATCAGCGAAGTCATGCAGACGGGGTTGCTGCGACTCATCACTGCCATCACCACGGTGACCGGCTCGCTGGTCATCATGGTCTACTACTCGTGGCTGCTCACGGTCGTGTTCCTCGTGTTCATGGCATTGAGCATGTGGGTAACCAAACTGGTCGCCCGCAAGAACCTCGAGATCGCGTCATTGCGTCAGGAGACCATCGGAGAGCTGACCGGCCTGGCCGAGGAATACTACAAGGGCCGTAACATCATCAAGGCATACAATCGCGAGGAAGACAGTGCGGCAGCGATGGAGGACGCCGCCGAACGCACCCGAAAAGCCGCGCAGCTCGCCGACTTCATCACGATATCCGTCAATCCTCTGATCCGCATGATCGCGCGGTTCTCGCAGATGGCGGTGATGCTGCTCGCCGGTTGGATGGTACTTGGCGGCCGCATGACCGTCGGCGTGGCGCAGGCGTTCTACCAATACATCAACCAGGTGTCCGAACCGCTGACCGAAGCCAGCTACATGATCAACTCGCTGCAGTCCGCGCTCGCGTCCGCCGAACGCACCTTCGAGCTGTTGGACGAGGAAGAGGAACGGCCCGACCCCCAGCCCGCTGACGCGGCGAAGGTCGCTGAGGAGCCTGTGCAGGGCCGTGTGGTGTTCAACCACGTGAGGTTCGGATACGATCCGCAACGGCCGCTGATGAAAGACGTCAACTTCGTGGCCGAGCCAGGGCAGAAGATCGCAATCGTCGGGTCAACCGGCGCGGGCAAGACCACGCTGATCAACCTGCTGATGCGATTCTACGAGATCGATGGCGGCGCGATAACGCTTGACGGCGTATCCACAGCCGCCATGACGCGAGGCGATCTGCGCCGCGAATTCGGCATGGTGCTGCAGGATACGTGGCTGTTCGGCGGCACCGTGGCGGAGAATCTCGCCTACGGGCGGCCCGATGCGACCCGCGAGGAGATCATCGCGGCGGCCAAAGCCGTGCGCGCCGACTACTTCATACGCACGCTGCCGCACGGCTACGATACCGTACTCGACAACGAGGCCGGGAACCTGTCGGTCGGACAACGCCAGCTGCTCACCATCGCCCGCGTCTTCCTTGCGGATCCGCCGATCCTGATACTCGACGAGGCTACCAGCTCCGTCGATACCCGGACCGAGGCGGAAATCGGCAAAGCCATGACAAGACTGATGGCAGGACGCACCAGCTTCGTCATCGCGCACCGGCTGTCGACGATCCGTGACGCGGACCTGATTCTGTATATGGAACATGGTGACATCATCGAGCACGGCAACCATCATGAACTGTTGGAACGCGGCGGCCGTTACGCCGCACTGTACAACAGCCAGTTCGCGTGACACGTCAAGGCTCATCGACGGGCGATCATGCCGGCGATGAGCCTATGCCTCGCGGTCGAGCGGAGGCAGCTTGTGCAGGGTCCGCACGATGTCGCATTGGTCGCGCAGCGTGTCTTCGGCGGCGCACATCGTCGGGTACCACATGCGTTTGCGCAATGTGGAATCCGCCCTCAACAGCATGCCGTCATCGCTGGCGTACTGAAAATGCAGATGACTGAGCAGGCCGCCGCTCGCCAGCGCAGCCCGTTCGGGCATCGGATCCATCGCCACCAGCACACTGAACGGGCAGCCTGCCGGCGCTCTCCTGCCGCGGCGCCCCGTGGCGAGGCGCCATCCTCCGAATCCGCATCGGCCTGACGGTATCGGAACGAGCAATCGCGCAACCGTATGATCACATCGCTCATAGTATGCCGCCGATGCTCAGTGCCAGCGTGATCGTGCAGACCGCCATCGCCGCCCAATCAAACCAACGCTGTGAATCTCCGTTATGCGGGTATGCCGGCCGGGCCGTCCCAATCCCTTGGTAAGTGCCGCGACCGACAGGTCATGCGAGACGATCGTCGCGTTCATCAACAGCGGAACCAGCACGAACTCCAGCGACTGGGCCGGATGCCGCAGCAGCGCGAGTCGGCCGGAGGCAAGACCGCGAAGGGCCATCGCGTCGCGGGTTCGCTGGTAGTCCCGCCCGATTGTCGGAAAGAACCGGATGACCACCATGCAGGGGATGGCCGCCGATTCGGGCATGCGCATACGACGCAGCGCGCACACGAATTCGCTGACGCGCGTGGTGGAGAACGCGTAGGCGCCGGTGATGAAACAGGGCATCATCATGCGAAGCCCCACGGAAAACAGCCCGACGACATGTATCCAGGCGTCGGCGCCAGAGCCGGAGGCCGACGCGGCGCCCGAAGCCCCCCCCGCCGTGTCCAGCGTCGCCGCGTCCGACAACAATCCCAACCCCAGCAGAACCGCATAGCAGGCCGTCAGCCGCAGTCCCATACGCCAGCGTCCGGCAAGGAACAGCGGCGTGAGGAACAGTGCCGTCAGCAGCGCTTCGGCTCGCGCATCCGCGTGGAAGAACAACAGCATGTTGGCGAGCAGCAGCAGATACAGTTTCGCCCGAGGGTCGAGGATGACGGCCGCTGGCGCGGGAGCGGACTTGGATCTGCTCATGCCGTCTGCGCCGGCTGCATATGCGCCGATTCGCCCCGCATGGCTGCTCTCGAATGTTGCCCGTGAATTCATGATGTGCCGGTGTTGATGTTCGCGAACACCACGTAGCTGATGAGGATGCCGATCTTGCTGGAGTATTTGCCGGCTTTGGCAATCAGGTCGGCGGCCAGCGCGAAGTACAGCGCGGAGAACACGCCGATGTTGATCAGATCGGGGATGTCAGCTTGCCGGAGCGGCTCTGGCGTGCGGTGCCGGCCTCGGCGGGGCTTCCCGCCTGTGCGGTCGGGCGGGCGCGCCAGACAAACTGCGCCGATTGCGATGCCTTGCCTAGATGCGTGGGCCGGGGCGCCACAATACGGGTTGAAATAGCCGAAATCCGCAATTCCCCGTGTCAAATCGCCGTTTTGTGGCCCGAAAACGGCGATTTGACACGGGGAATTATCAAGAACGGCTATTTCAACCCGTGTTTTGGTGAAGTGCGACACCGCGATGG
>OLRS01001008.1_pt1 | contig 29922 bp, 27 predicted proteins | sample 1673171 | NCBI WGS metagenome assembly OLRS01 (sample SAMEA3136762, study PRJEB25190) | human gut metagenome | biome: human gut; feature: human-associated habitat; material: faeces | place: Austria | collected 2013
AGCCATGAAGATGGCGTCATCGAGCAGGAAGAAAAAGAAATGATCAACAATGTGTTCGATTTCGGCGATGCCACAGCAAAGGATATTATGGTGCCGAAAGTCGACATGAGTTTCCTGGATGTCAATGCATCCTATGGGCAGACCATGGATGTCTACCGGGAATGCCGGTACACCCGTTATCCTGTCTATGAAGAAAGCACCGACAATGTCATCGGCATGCTGAATGTGAAGGATCTGCTGGTCTACGAAGACAAGGAACATTTCAATATCCGTAATATATTGCGAGGAGTTCTGTTTACTCATGAACACAAGAAGACCTCTGATCTTCTGTTTGAAATGAGAAAGAGTTCCACCAACATGGCCATCGTTCTGGACGAGTACGGTGTGACAGCCGGTATGGTTACCATGGAAGATCTTCTGGAAGAAATCGTGGGAGACATCCGGGATGAGTACGATCACGATGAAGAGGATCCGATCCAGAAAATTTCAGATCATGAATATCTGGTAGAAGGTTCCATGAATCTGGCGGACTTCAGCGATGAACTGAATCTGCATCTGGAATCTGACGACTACGATTCCATCGGCGGCTACATGATCGGTCTCTTAGACCATCTGCCGAAAATCCGGGAGTCCATCACCACACCGGATGGTATTTTTCTGCAGGTTCGGACGAAAAACAAACACCGGATTGAAAAAATTTACGTAAGACTTCCGGAAACTTCGGCAGAATCCGAAACTACGGAGCAATCCGTGTAATCAAGATCTGGGGTCAAAAGATGCCATACGAATTGTTCCGTACTTCGTACTCCCACAATTCTGGCATCATCCTATACAGTATAAAAGAGATTTTCCTGTAGCTTATAAAACCACAGGAAAATCTCTTTTTTCACATCATTTTATGTAAATCGGACATTCGCAATCCGCTTTCGCTATTTGCTCATGAACACAGTCACTTTTTGATTACTCAATTACATGAATCCATCCTTCCGGAGCTTCAATCCTGCCTTCCTGGATATCAACCAATGTCTCACGCAGCTTGGACAAAACCGGTCCCATCTCATCCATACCGCTTGCAAAGCAGATTTCACGACCATGATCCACAATCTTTCCAATCGGAGAAATAACAGCTGCAGTACCGCACAGACCGCACTCTACAAAGTTCGGAACTTCATCCAGGTATACTTCTCTCTGCTCTACTTCCAGTCCCAGGTAATGCTCTGCCACATACATCAGGGAACGACGTGTGATAGAAGGAAGGATACTGTCAGACTTCGGTGTTACGATCTTGTTATCTTTTGTAACAAATAAGAAGTTGGCTCCGCCTGTCTCCTCTACTTTTGTACGGGTTGCAGCATCCAGATACATGTTCTCTGCATAGCCTTCTTCATGTGCTGTTACGATTGCATGTAAACTCATGGCATAGTTTAATCCGGCTTTGATATGACCTGTTCCGTGAGGAGCTGCACGGTCAAAATCTGTAACACGGATCGTTAACGGTTTTACTCCGCCTTTGAAGTATGGTCCTACCGGTGTTGTCAGTACACGGAACTGATACTCCTGCGCCGGTTTCACACCAATAACAGGGCTGCTTCCGAACATATACGGACGGATATAAAGTGTTGCACCTGTGCCATATGGTGGCACATATGCAAAGTTTGCTTTTACTGTTTTTTCTACTGCCTCAATAAATTTATCTTCCGGATAAACAGGCATTTCCAGTCTTCTTGCAGAATCTGCCATACGGGATGCATTCAGATCCGGGCGGAAGATTACTACTTTTCCGTCTACGGTTGTATAAGCTTTTAATCCTTCAAAAACGGTCTGTGCATACTGTAATACGCCTGCACACTCGTTTAATACGATGTTAGCGTCCTCAGTCAGCGTTCCTTCATCCCATGCGCCATCTTTATAATTTGCAACAAAACGTTTGTCTGTCTGACGATATCCAAAGTCCAGATTTTCCCAATCGATATTCTTCTTTTCCACTGTGAGGTCCTTCTTTCTTATCTATTTTGCAGTTTCCACATTTAGTTCCTGCATTTAGTTCTTTTTTCTATATGTACTGTTATACAGCAATTCGTATAGTATTTCCAGTTCTTTTTTTCAAAACAGTTGTATTTTTTTCATGTTTTCTCGGAATAAGATGAATTATTTTTCACCCGATAATTCATCTCACATCTCTGCATCCTGGCTTGTTTTCTAATCTGTTATCTGCAGGAAGTAGCAATTGATTCGATGGCTACCGCACCGCCACGCACGATTTCCACACTCTGAAACCGTTGTTTTAACAGTTCGATCAGCTCATTGTTTCTGCGCTCTGTGAGCTTACACTCCAACAATACACTGTCCACACCGATATCTGCAGTCTCCACATGAAACACCTGCGCGATACGGAATACTTCTGCCTTATCCGTGTTGCTCAGTTTTTTTACCTTTGCAAACATGATCTCCTTCATATGGATCGGCACATTGGTCAGATCCATGACTTTGATGACCTCTACCATACGGTTCAGCTGTTTCTTGATCTGTTCAAAAGTAATGTCATCGCACATGGTACTGATCGTGATTCTGGAAGTATCCTCCTCCTCTGTCGTACCTACGGTCAGACTTTTCAGGTTATAAGATTTTCCTGCAAACAAACCGGAGATTTTTGCGAGAACACCAACCTGATTTTCTACATATAATGCAATCCATCTATCTTTCATTGATTTTCTCCTCCCCTATTTGCTTTTCAGAATCATATTGTTCATTGGATTTCCACCCGGAACCATTGGAAGTACAATTTCCTCAGTTGCGACCATGAATTCAATAACAGTCGGTGCATCCGTATTCTGTTTTGCGGCCTCCAAAGCCGGGATAATATCCTCTTCCTTTGTAACACGGATGCCATGTGCACCGTAACTCTCTGCCCATTTCATAAAATCCGGTACATATGGCGGGCATTTTTCATTTGGTCCCTTGCAATGCTCCGGACAGCCTTTGCGACGACGCAGACAAGTTGCGGAATAACGTTTTCCATAGAACAGCTGCTGCATCTGACGCACCATGCCAAGGTAATAGTTATTGAGCAGACATACAGTGATCGGGGTCTGCTGTACCACAGCAGTTGCCATCTCCTGCATATTCATCTGAAATCCACCGTCACCGGTAATACATACGACATCTCTGTCCCGGTGTCCCATTTTTGCACCAAGTGCTGCCGGAAAACCAAATCCCATTGTTCCAAGGCCACCGGAAGTGATCATCCTCTTATTTTTATTTACATCCAGATACTGGCTGGCCCACATCTGGTGCTGACCTACATCAGTAACATAGGTAACTTCATCATAAACCTGATTTAAACCTTCCATGATCATCTGCGGTGTCATGCCTTTATCCCGGCGCATCTCCAGCGGATTTTCATGATCCCAGGCTGCAATCTGTTTTACCCATTCATCCGTATCCTTCGGTTCCACCCATTCCAGCATCTGCTGCAGGGCAACTTTTGCATCAGCTACGATCGGCACATCTACCACAACGTTACGGGAAATGGCTGCCGCATCGATATCCACATGAATAATCTTCGCTTTTGGTGCAAATTCATTCAGGTCACCTGTGATACGGTCGTTGAAACGGGTTCCGATGGAAAAGAGCACATCACATTTGCTGACTGCAATATTTGCCGCATAACGGCCATGCATGCCGCTGTTTCCCACATAATAGGGGTTATCTGTAGGAATTGCGCCTTTTCCCATAACAGTCGTAACAACCGGAACATGTGTAATATTTACCACCTGCTCCAGCAGTTCACTGGCACCTGCAATATTAACACCACCGCCGGCAAGGATCAGCGGACGGCGTGCTACCTTCAGTAATTTTGTTGCTTTTTTCAGCTGTCCAAGATGAACACCTTCATTAATTTTATAACCACGGATTTCCACATGATCCGGATATTCTGCCGGACCGGTTGCAGTCTGGATATCCTTTGGCAGATCGATCAGGACCGGACCCGGTTTTCCGGTTTTCGCAATATGAAATGCCATCTTGATCGTTCTTCCAAGATCTTTGCGGTCGCGGACCGTTACACTATATTTTGTAATACCGCGCGTCATACCTACGATATCCACTTCCTGGAACGCATCATTGCCAATGAGATTTAACGGTACCTGCCCGGTAAACACAACCAGCGGGATACTATCGTAAAAAGCATCTGCAATGGCTGTGACAGTATTTGTCGCACCGGGTCCGCTTGTTACGAGGCATACACCGGTTTTACCGGTCTCACGGGCGTAACCTTCTGCTTCATGCACCAGAGCCTGTTCATGTCTCGGCAATACAAGATCAATCTTACCATTCAGATATAATTCATCAAACAAATCTGTTACCGTTCCGCCCGGATAGGCAAATACAGTATCTACGCCTTCTTCAAGAAGCGCTTTTACAAATAATTTTTTTCCTGTTATATCCATTCAACTCTCTCCTTTTAAATCCACCCTAACGTGCGCAGCAAAAAGATCCATCCCGTCAGCGTTACAGAAGCCAGCAGCGTCGTAGCCACCACGATACTTGCCGTCAGCACACCGTCGTTATGCATATTTTTCGCCATGATATAACAGCTCGGGGTCGCCGGTGCTGCCAGCATGACTACGAGAGCAACCATTTTTTCGCCCCTGAAACCAAGAGCAGCTGCAATCGGAATAAAAATTGCTGCCTGGGCAATCAGCTTGATAAAAGCAGCCCAGAGGGTAGGTTTGATTTTGGCCAGTGCCTTTTTTCCTTCAAATCCCGCGCCAAGTCCGATCAATGCAAGTGGGGTTGCCATCTTTGCCACATTGTTTACGGTCGAATTTACCAGTTCCGGCAGTGGATTATGTAATAATGCCACGATCAGACCAAGGACTATGCCGATGATAATCGGGTTCTTCAGGATATTGATACCAGCCTGCTTGATTCTGCCTGTATCACGCTCATTCTCCGGGTAATCCCCTTCAAAAGTCAATACAAGCACGGAATATATGTTATACAACGGAACTGCACCAATGATCATCAGTGAGCCCATTGTAGATTGCCCGTAAATATTCTGGATAAATGCCAGCCCCATGACCGCCGCACTGCTGCGGAAGGATGCCTGAACAAAAGCACCGGTCATGGATCTATCTTTCATAAAAATCTTCGTCAGACCATACACACTCCAGAAGCAGACAGAAGTAGTGATTGCACAAAACAGCACATACTTCAGATCAAATACTTCCTGGATATTAACGGTTGACAGATCACGAAAAAGCAAAAACGGTAACGTCACTTTAAAATTAAACTTATTTGCCACCGTAACGAAATTTTCATTCAACATACCAATCTGACGCAGGAAATATCCAATCACCATAACGAGAAAAATCGGTATCGTTACATTGATACTAAATAAAAAATTGCTCATCCGTTATGCCTTCTTTTCATATTTATAGAAATGATATTCCAGGTCGAAATAGGTCTGTTCCTCACTGTCTGCGGTAACCATCCACGCCTCTTTCTCATCCAGATTCGGAAACCAGGCATCTGCCTCGTAAGCAAAATCGATCTTCGTAATATGTGCAACGTCGCACTCATCCAGAAGCTGCTTGTAAATGCTCTCGCCGCCGATGACATAGATATCCTCGCTCGGATATTTTTTCAACTCTTCGTGCAGTTCCTCCATATCATGTACAATGACTGCACCGTCAGCCTGGTAACTGCGATCGCCTGTCAGCACAATATTCACACGATTTTTCAATGGCTTCTTTCCCGGAAAGCTCTCCAGTGTCTTACGTCCCATTACAACCACTTTCCCGGTCGTTGTCTCGCGGAAAAATTTCATATCATCCGGAATACTCACCAGAAGCTTATTGTTTCTGCCGATGGCCCAGTTTTTATCTACGGCAACGATTAAATTCATAAATCAGCGTCTCCTTTTACATATTTTTACATAAAATACTCTCTTGTCCACAACAGTCGCAGGTATTTTTTAAGAAAATTCCTTACACTGCGATCGGAATATCTTTAATCTGCGGCTCTGTCTCATACCCTTCCACATGCAGATCATCCGTGGTAAACGCGTAGAAATCCTTCACCTCCGGGTTCAGCCATACCTTCGGCGCCGGATGCTCCGGTCTTGTGATTAGCTCCTTAATGATATCCACATGGCGGTCATAGATATGCGCGTCCGCAATCACATGCAGCAGCTCGCCCGGCACCATGTCGCAGACCTGCGCCACCATCATCAGCAGAATGGCGTACTGGCACACATTCCAGTTATTGGCCGCCAGCACGTCCTGGGAGCGCTGGTTCAGCACCATATTGAGTACCAGCTTCTCCTCGCCCGGCCGCTTGGTCACATTATAGGTAACGCCGTAAGCGCAGGGGTACAGATGCATCTCACTCAAATCCGAAAATACATAAGTATTCGTCATAATCCGGCGGCTGTAGGGATTCTGCTTCAGATCGAAAAGCACCCGATCCATCTGATCCATGTCACCCTCCCGGTAATGGCTCTTCACGCCGATCTGATAGCCGTAAGCCTTGCCGATGGAACCGGTCTCGTCGGCCCACTCGTCCCAGATATGGCTGTTCAGGTCGTGAATATTGTTGGATTTCTTCTGGTAAATCCAAAGAATCTCATCCATACAGCTCTTAAGCCCCGTTCTTCGAAGCGTCAACGCCGGAAATTCCTTCGATAAATCATAACGGTTCACCACGCCGAAGCGCTTAATCGTATAGGCAGAAGTGCCGTCCTCCCATTTGGGCCGCACCTTCTCCCCTTCAGTGCTGGTACCGTTCTCAATGATGTCCCGGCACATCTCTTTAAATATCTGATCTGCATAACTCATGCGGTATCTTCCTCCCTGTCGCTCTCATCAGGAATTACGCTTTCTGAATCGTAATCCCTTTTCACTGTTTTCTATTATAGGAAATAATCGGCCTGTTTACAAGGGTTTGCACCCTATCGAAAATTTTTTTGATTTTTTTTGAAAAACCTGTTGACAAATGAAACAAAATCCTGTAAGATACAACATGTCGCTGATGAACAGCAGCCGACACAACTGATGCGATAGTGGCGTAGTTGGTAACGCGCGACCTTGCCAAGGTCGAGACCGCGGGTTCGAGCCCCGTCTATCGCTCTCATCAAAAGGAATTCTGAAAAATCAGAATTCCTTTTTTGATCTAAATCATCAAAATCCATACATAGCCCAAATCTCCCCTGCTCCTGCTCTGCCCTTGAAAAATAAAATAAAATCTCCTATACTAAACTATGTAAGTTTTTAGAAAATTTTTTTACCCTCAAAATACGGATATTAAATTTTACTGGTATACAGGAGGACCCTCACCATGATCATTGATTTCCATGCACATATATTTCCCAATACCGTGGCACACCGGGCAGTCTGCAATCTGGAGCAGGTGGGCCGGGTAGTGGCTTATACAGACGGAACACTGGAAGACCTGCGTCATTCCATGAAAGAGGCAGGCGTCACCCATTCCGTGGTGCTCCCCATCGTCACAAAGCCCTCTCAGTTTCGCCATATCAACGAATTCGCCTGCTCCATCACCCACGAAGAGCCGGACGAAGACGGCCTTTCTATCATCAGTTTCGGCGGTATCCATCCGGACTCCCCGGACTATAAAGGCGAGCTCCGCGCTATCCGCGACATGGGTCTCAAGGGCATCAAGCTCCATCCCACCTATCAGAACACCTACATTGATGACATCCGCTATGAGCGCATCATCGGCTACGCCACAGAGCTGGGACTGCTGATCTCCATCCACTGTGGCCGGGATCTGGGCTTCCCGCGCCAGGTAAATGCCACCCCGGCCCGCCTGCACCACATGCTGGAGGATGTCTTCCCGTGCGACAAAGGCGACACCTCCAAACTGATCCTGGCCCACCTGGGCGGACATGATATGGAAAATGAGTCTGAACAGCTGCTGGTAGGCGGCAGCTACTATATGGACCTGGCCTACATCCTGCGCCTGGCCCTGCCTGAACAAATCCTGCGCATGAGCCGCAACCACGGCATCGACAAAATCCTGTTTGCCACCGATTCGCCGTGGAGCGGACAGAAGGAGGATGTGGAATACATCCGACGGATTGGCTTTACGGAGGAAGAATTGGAGAAAATTCTCTATAAGAATGGAGCGAAACTACTCGGGCTCAAAGAATCTTGATTCCATACACAGAAGCGAGAGAAATCCCCTCTCACTGGGTTTAGCTTGTTTTCCGCCGCTTCCATTTGCGCTGGCAGCGCCTGAAGGAGCCACTGTCTGAGGCCCTTTAGGGCCGGGTTTGGCGGTCAGGCGCGAATAAGCCGCGCGAACGGAAGCAGGAAAACAATGCGTTCCCAGTGAGAGGGGATTTCTCTCGCTTCGTCCGTTCTATATTTACTTCTTCACAGCTTCTGTTCGGAGTTCGTAGGTGTTATAGGCACGTATCAGCAAATTCGGCTCCTCGGCTTCTGTCACGGGAATCGTAAAGGGGATGTCGTCGCTGGTTCCCTCCTGCCACAGATAGAGCTTCGACCAGGTGGCTCCTGCGTCGGTGCTGTAGTCGTAGTACATGATACGGCTGTCGGGATCTTCGGCGTGGAGCGCGATCCGGGCGTTCGCCGTGTCCTGACGGGTCAGTGTGTAATAAACGTTGACCGGATCGGTGGTGTCGGGACGCACCGGAGAGGATACAGGCTCCGGTGTGTCGGTTGTGGGCAGCTCTGGCAGGTTTTTCCCCTTCTGAAGACCAAAGAATGCGGCAATTCCAGCGGCGTCACATTTGCCGAGCTCTGCCAGCTTTTCATCGGTATTCATGCGTGCCCAGTCGTCATCCTGATCCATGTAACCGTGCTCGATGATGATAGCCGGAATCCTAAGCGCCTTGCTTTCCCGGATGATTCCATAGTAATCTGCCCCTTTGCTTCCAAGCCGTGTCTTCACCCCTTTGGATACGAAGCCGTCGCCGACCAGCCGGCTCAGCACCTGATCGCCGACACCCTTTCCCCAGGCGTAGTAGCTTCCGAAAGCTGAGGTGAATACTTCGGCTCCGAAGAAATTGTGTTCCTCTGAGGCATTCAGATGCAGACTAATCAGATAGTCCGCACCTACGGATTTTGCGTAGACCGCCCGCTCCTTCAGGGTCAGGGCCTTATCGCTCTCCCGCGTATACAGGACTTCCACATTGCCGTAGGTGGACAATTCTGTGCCTGCTGCCTGGGCAATCTTCAAGGTCAGGTATTTTTCAAATGTATCCCTGTATTTCGCGCCCAGCTCCTGCTCGTCGGTGATTCCCGGACCGCCGTGACCGGGATCGAGGACGATGCGGATACGGGGAACCCCGGGTTCCGCAGCCAGTTCTTCCGGACTCAAAAGCCCTGTCTCATTTGACTGCGCGTCGGCGTCTTCCTTTTCTGTTCCCTCTGTCTCAGTGTTTCCATTTTCTTCCAATTCTTTCTCATCACTTGCGGATGCCGCATCCTCTCCTGCTGCCATAAACACATTTCCCCCGGACGCCAAAAGAGCAGACCCGGCATCACTGCCAGGTCCGCTGATTTCATTGTCTTGCATGGAATATACCAGAAGCAGGGCGATGACTGCCACGCAGAGCACCGCCGCCCCGGTCAGAACATATTGCAGCCGGAGTAACGCCTTTTTCCGTCTTCTTTTACTGTTCTTTTTCATAATATCTTACCGTTTTTGTCTGGTTCCTGTTTTCAGGCCTTCCTGTTACTCATTTCGAATCGCTGCCAGCGGACTTAAGCGCATAGCCCGAAGTGCCGGGAACAATCCTGCCAGCATACCGATCACTACCGCGAAAACAAGCGCCAGCAGCGTCAAATAGGGAGGAATGTATGACACATTCGAGTAATAACTGTCCCGCAGGATGAAATTGATAATGGCCGATATCATATAGCTGAGAACGATTCCCGCAATTCCACCGATGAAACCGATAAAGCCCGCCTCTGCCAGGAACATATTGCGGATAGCAGACATATCGCAGCCCAGCACCTTCATGACGCCGATTTCCTTGGTTCTCTCATAGATGGACATCATCATGGTATTCGCGATGCCAATAGCAGCCACGAACAGGGATACCGCGCCGATACCGCCCAGGGTCGCCTGAATGGAACGGGAGCTCTGCTGTACCTGCTCCATCCATTCCGCATTGCTGTTGGCCTGCAGTCCCAGATTCTGTATCTCCTGCTGCACAGCCTTGACATTCTTCATATCGTCCACGCGGATATAAGCCGAATCGTAATAAATCTCTTTATAGGGCTTGCCGGACTTGGTGGTAGGCTGGCCCGGAATGGCCTTTCCCTTATAAATCTTTTTCAACTGCATTTTCAGCGCTTCCACATCACAGAGTACGCTGTTGGAATTCTCCGTATAGTCATTTTCTGTCCCCGCCATCACGCCGCAGGCCGGAATCAGATACTTCTTCGGCGCTGCCACCGGAGCTCCCTTCTCGTCCGTACCGCCATTCTTGCTGTTCCAGTAGGCGTCCGTATCAAAAATGATAAACAGTGGATCCTTCATATAATCAATGTCTGCCAGCTGGCCCGTATCCCAGTAATACTGGTTCGTCTTTGCGTCATAGAAGTCTGTGATTACCGTATTGCCGTATAAGAATTTCAGTTCCGAGTCTGACAGCGGCAGCTCGCTTCCCTCTGTCAGCTCCAGGTTCATCTTCTGCAGGGCTTCCTTACTCATACCCTGAATATTCAGATAAGCTTCCCATTTTCCATACTTGGCAATGGCTGAGGTGGAAAGAACCGGGGAGGCGAGCTCCACGTGATCGATGGCTGCCAGCGTCTCTATCATGGTATCGTTGATCCGGATCGGCTCATTGTCGGCAGAGCCGGACGAACTGCTTTCCGCAGTCATGGCCATGCCGCCCCCGCCGTAATGCATTCCGCCGCCATTTTCATTGGGATAGACCGTAATCGTGGTCAGGCCTCCGTACTGCTCGATCTGTTCCATATTGGACTTGCTGAGTCCCAGTCCCAGGGAAATCATAACCATAATGGAAGCCGTTCCCACAACTACGCCCAGCACCGTCAGAACTGTTCTGAGCTTCCGCCTCCAGAGGCTGCTCAGACTCATTTTGAGCAAATCGCTAAAACTCATGGATTACTCCTTCTCTTTTCCGTCCTCAGACGTATCTGCTACATCGTCAGTCTCTTCTGTGTCGTCACCCAAATCTACGTCTTCTAAATCATCCAGATCGTCTGCCTCCAGAAGCGCTGCCGCTTTTTTGGCTTTCTTCTTACGGATGATAAGAAATGCTGCCACGACTGCAATCACGATTACCAGAGGAATCAGTACATACCAGATTTTAAAGCCGCCCTGGGACTGGCTTCCATCGTCGTACATGCCGTCATCCGTCATTCCGTCGTCATAATCCATCATTTCCGTCACATAGAGCTCCATCTCTTTTTCGATGGTTGTTTTTTCTCCGGACTCGTCCTCAAAGGTAATGAGAATTTTCACCTTGCCATCGTCTGTGGTGGCTGCCGCGCCGCTCAGATACGCGTCCACGGAACCGGTTGCGCCCGGATCGATATTGCCCAGATAGGTGTCGCCGCCGGTGACAGAATCTGCCTGGAATTTTACAGAAGCATTGTAAAGCTTGGTTTTGCCGATATTATAGAGGCTGAAGGATACGTTAGCCTCACCGCCCACCTCGATGGACTGGGGCGTCACCTCGACACTGCTGGTGTCAATCCGTGCCTCCTGGCGCACCGGAATGGATACGCTGGCGGTATTCTCATAAGCGTTGACACTCTCGTCCTCATAATTCATCTTTACATTGATGACGTAAGGCTTCTGAGCCAGGTCGGAACGGGCCTCCAGTTCAATGCTGATGTCCTTGTTCGCGCCTGCCGCAATCTTGTCCACGAACACGGTGCTGGATCCTGCGGTGGGCAGGAAGGAAGCCGCCACATAGGTAGTATCGGTGCTCTCGCTGGCTGCCTGGATATCAAATACCATATTCTTTACCGCGGTAGCCTTGGAGGTGTTCTGCATGTGCAGGGTCAGCGTGAAGGTGTCGCCTGCGTGTACGGTCTCCGGACTGGTGGAAAATCCGGTTACAATGACACGGGGTGTAGAGGACTTGCCGTCCGCTGAGATTCCTGTGGTTCCCACTACTTTTACATAGGAAGTCAGGGTTACGGTAGTCAGGCTCTTGTCATCATTTTCAAAGGTTACATTAAAGGAAATGGGCATATAGCCGCTGGGAGCGTCCTTCCGGGTTCTCAGCGTCCAGGTCAGCTCCCGGCGCCGCTCCATATCCGTACCGCCGTCGTCTGTACCCGGCAGACGGTCGATAGTCTGGCTGTAATTGGAGGTTTCAATCTCAAAGGGCCATTTGGCTGCATCCTCGCTGATCACCGGGGTCACAACCACGTTCTTTACGCGGGTGCGTCCCATGTTCACCACCGGAAGTACCACGTTCACATGCTGACCCGCATTGGCCACCGGGGTTACCCAGTTACCGCCCACCATGATGTTATTGTTGGTGGTCGTCGGGGTGGTGTCGGGGGTGGTGTCGCCGGTGTCCGCTGATGAAACAAAGGTATCCAGCTTTGCGGTTGCCTTGGCCAGATATGCGGTTACCTGCTCACTGGTACGCATATTGGAAATGACTGTTTCTGCATCCTTCTTTGCTTTGTCAAAATCAGCCTTCTTATCGGCAGACACGGAATCCTTCAACGCATCATAATAATCCGCAAGCTGATCCAGTGCATTTTTCTTAGCATCTGCCAATTGCTCCGCTGGGGTCTTTTCTGTTCCTGTTGTAACTCCCGCTCCGGCTCCACCTGTCGGTCCCGCCTGCACCGCCGGAGTTCCTGCCGTCGCATGCGCCACCATCGGTCTCGTCACGCCCGCCGCCGGCACGGCCAGCGCGCCGCACATCATCAGCACCAGTACTTTTTTTAATACCTTATTCTTCATCCCGCTTTTCCTCCCTGTTTCTGTTATCCTCTATCTTCACAATCTTACCATCGATAATATGAAAAATCCGATCCGCGAAGCTGGCCAGATGGTTGTCATGGGTTACCATCACTAGGGTCTGATTCCGCTCCCGGACTACCTTCTGCATCAACCGCATGACCTCTGCCGAAGTGTTCGAGTCCAGATTACCCGTAGGCTCGTCAGCAAAGATAATCTCCGGATCCAGCACCAGGGCTCTCGCCACGCCCACACGCTGCTGCTGACCGCCCGACATCTCGTTGGGGCGATGATCCTTGTGCTTGGACAGTCCTACCAGATCCAGCATCTTATCTGCCTTCGCCATCCGTTCCTTCTTTGGGATTCCACGGAACATCAACGGCAGCGCCACATTTTCCACCGCGTCCATGGTTCCCAGCAGATTAAAGGACTGAAAAATAAAGCCCACATGCTCCCGCCGGAACTTTACCAGCTGATTCTCATTCATTTTTTCCAGATGCTGTCCTGCAATGACAATCTCGCCCTTGGTGGGCTTCTCCAGACCTGCCAGCATGTTCAGCATCGTTGACTTACCGGAACCGGAGGTTCCCACAATGGAACAAAACTCGCCCCGGTAGATAGTCAAATCCACACCGTTCAGCGCCCGTACCTTGTTCTCGCCGACCCGGTAGATCTTGTACAGATTCTTTACCTGAATCACAGGTTCTCTTTTCTGCGCCATGCTCTCTCTCCTGTGCCTGCGGTCCTGCCGCGCCCGGCAGGGCGAACCGCTACATCTAGTGTTATATATAATCAAGTATAGCATACGCCTAACATAAAAACTATTTAAGAAATTATTAATTTACTGCATACGAAAACCCCGAAAGCCACTGTCCGCCTCCGGGGTTCCACACTATTTTCTATTCTTTTTACATATCCAGCGGATACTTGTCTGTCAAGCTCTTTACCAGCGCTTTCGCCTTCTCAGTGGCGCTTTCTCCCTCTTTAATCATCAGGGCTACCGCCTCGGCGATGGTCTCCATATCCTCTTCCTTCAGCCCTCTGGCTGTAACTGCCGGAGTTCCGATCCGGACGCCGCTGGTGACGAAGGCCGATTTCGGATCGTTGGGAATGGTGTTTTTGTTTGCGGTGATATTGGCCGCGTCCAGCAGATGCTCCACCTCTTTACCGGTCAGGTCAAAGGGCGTCAGGTCTATCAGCATCAGGTGATTGTCGGTACCGCCGGACACGATCTTGATGCCGCGGTCCATCAGTCCCTTGCAGAGCGCCTGGGCGTTCTTTACAATCTGCTTCTGGTATTCCTTGTATTCCGGCTGCAGCGCCTCCTGGAAGCAGACTGCCTTGGCCGCAATCACATGCATCAGCGGACCGCCCTGGATGCCCGGGAAGACAGCCTTGTTGAAGTTGAACTGCTTCGCGGTCGCCGCGTCGGAGAGAATCATGCCGCCTCTGGGTCCTCTGAGGGTCTTGTGGGTGGTGGTCGTCGTCACATGGGCGTAAGGAATCGGGCTCGGATGCACGCCTGCCGCCACCAGTCCCGCGATGTGCGCCATATCCACCATCAGGTAAGCACCCACCTCGTCGGCAATCTCACGGAACCGCTTGAAATCAATGGTTCTGGCGTAAGCGCTGGCTCCGGCGATGATCATCTTCGGCTTGCACTCCTTCGCGATACGCAAGATTTCATCGTAATCCAGCACACCATCGTCGTTGACTCCGTACGGAACCACGTTAAAATAGGTTCCGGAGAAGTTCGCGGGGCTTCCGTGTGTCAGGTGTCCGCCGTGGGCCAGATTCTGTCCCATGATGGTATCGCCCGGCTTCAGCATGGCGAACTGTACTGCCATATTGGCCTGCGCGCCGGAATGGGGCTGTACGTTCACATACTCGCAGCCGAAGAGCTTCTTCGCCCGCTCACGTGCCAGCTCCTCCACCTCGTCCACGCATTCGCAGCCGCCGTAATAACGTTTTCCCGGATATCCTTCTGCATATTTATTGGTCAGGGGGCTTCCCATGGCGGCCATGACCGCTTTGGATACCCAGTTTTCCGATGCAATCAGCTCAATATGACTGTTCTGACGGGCCATCTCTGCCTCGATGGCTGCCGCTACTTCCTTGTCCACTGCCTTCACTTCATCCAATGAATACATTGTAAGATCCTCCTCGTTTTACGGCGCTTCGATTGTGAGTGTCTTTCTCTGGCGCACATTTGTCTTTTTTGTTTGCTTTATTATATGAAAGCAGACCGAAAAAAGCAAGTATTTTTTTGCAAAATATTATAGTTCGTATATTTGTAAACCCAGGTTCCGAAGTCAGATAACTTTATGTCTATCTTTGTCGTTTCTTGTCGGATTCCTGCTTTCTCATCGAACTTTCTGTCCTTATTCGTCATCATTTTCTGTAACAAACATCTCGCGTAAACTGTTTGTTCTATTTTTCTATGAGGGGAGTTTTATCAATGAAACAAACAATCCAGATTCTGCTGAACTCGGCCGGTGTGTTCAGCCACTACTGCGGATACCGTTATTTTATCCGCGCTGTGGAACTTGCTGTTCAGGATCCCACCCGTCTCCAGTATATTCAGAAGGCTATCTATGTCACCGTAGCCTTTGAATATGCCACCACTGTAACCAGTGTGGAGCGGGACATTCGAACCATCCGCGATGTGATGATGAGGAATGGCGGCCATCAGCTTCTCGTCCGAATGACCGGCAGTCCGGTCTGGTCCGACAGAACGCCCTATCCGAAGGATCTGATTGCCATCTTCTGCGAGTACCTGCTTCACAGGAAAGAAACACTCCCGATGGCACAGTAGTTATACCGGGAAGAGCAGAAAAAGCCCGGCAGCCTTTCAGGCCGCCGGGCTCTTTCTATATTTTTACAAAATCACTGTGCCAAGGATTCTGACGTCTCTGTCTGCCGCCAGCGCACGCTCTTTTTTAATCATTTTACTGTAGGATACTCCCTGTTTTTCCACAAACAGGATTCCGTCGTATTCATTCAGTTCCTCCAGCGCAGCTGCCTGGAAAACGATACGCTCATAGGATGAAAGGGTAAGATCGCCCAGCTCCCGGACAAGCTCTGCCCGAAAGGCTTCCGCTTCTTCCTTCGCAATAGTTCCCGCAAGCATGATTTTCTTCACACCTGTATCTCGGGCTGCCGCCTTCAGATTGGACGCCGCAATCTTTACCTGCTCCTCGTAGGTAATATCCGCATACGCGCCTTCCTGTAAATGTACCAGCCAGCTGTCGATAAAGCTGAACAGACGCTTTTTGCCATTCTTTTTGGTAACCTGACCCAGAAGCGGCATATCAAATTCTTCCCGGAAATCGTCAATTCCTTCCAGCTTTCCGCTCATCAGATACAGAACCACCAGGACAAAGGCTGCCAGGAACGCTCCCAGTACCAGACCCACAACAGCGTACTTGACTGCTCCGCTGACCGGATTGTCATAGACTACTTCTTCGCCTACCACAATGGTTTCGCCCTCGTCATTTTTCACATTTTTCAAATCGGTCTGCATAGACTTAAACTGCGAATACAGCGTGCTGTATGTATTCAGAATACCGGTCTGATAATCCTGTACGCTCTGATTTACACATTCCGTCCGGGAAGAAGAAAGCAGCTCCAGAGAATGGGCTCCCATCTTTCCCTGCACCTCCCGGGCATATGCGCGAAACGCCGCTTCCGCAGCTTCTGTATAGGCCTCACATCTTTCCGCTGTGTCTGCCCCAATCTGAACCCGGAAAATTGCCAACTCATTCTGCGTGTCGCCTGTCACATATACTACAGACGTCTTATCGGAAGCAGTCTGCATCGTATTGGACGACTCCACGTTAAAGCTAATCAGATACTGCAGCTCTGATTTTTCAATACTGTCGTCTGCCTGAAGCAGCGCGTCAGCCAGTCTTCCATCCTCTGTGAAGGTCTTATAGACCGCCAGCAGATTCACGCGCTCAGACTCGCTCATTCCATCGGTATTGATATAGTAGCTTAAAATTCCCGTATTCAGATGATAAGCGTCCAGTCCCATCACAACAGAGCTGTCAATGTATTCCTTCATGGTTTCCAGCGTCTGCTGCGTATTGTCTACAGCCAACTGGCCATATTCCACATTGGGATTGGTAATGACGCCTTTTTCCTGGGTTTCTTCCTTTTTATCATCTCCCAGCGCCTCTGCTTCTTTCTTCAGTACGTTCCCCTTCACGGTAGCCTGGTACTTATAACCGCCGGCCAGCACTGCCAGAATCAGCATGGAAGCTACGATCCAACGCCATTTTTTCAGGCAGTAAAACATAAGGTCCATCAGGCTGATTTCTTTTTCGTAAGTCTCCTGATACTCGTTCATATCTGTTTCTTCCTCCTGTTTCTATTTTTACTTTCTGTCCTTTTTTTCACATAGATAATTTATTATATAACATCTCTCTCCAAATAGCAATTCCTGATTTTTTGTCTGTTTTTTCCTTTTCCAATCGTATTTTTTAATATTTACTCATAACTGTTCCGTACCAGAATCGTTACATTTACTCTTACAAAGGAGGAATTTTCGTGAGACAATCTGCATTATACTCTCTGCTACAGCTGGCAGGCCTCCGCGCGCAGTATCTTGGATACGCTTATTTCGCTGACGCAGTTCTTCTGGCTTCAGAGGATCTGACGCGGCTTCAAAATCTCCGCCGTGATATTTATCTCCCTGTGGCGGCAAAATATCATGTCAGTTGCTCCAGCGTCGAGCGGGATATCCGCACGGCCAGGGACGTGATTTTCCGTCATCAGAATTTTGAAGTGTTCCGGACCCTCGGCGTCTATCCGCTCTGGAAAAATGCACAGCCCTATCCCCGCGAATGCATTGCCGCCTTTGCCGACTATCTCGCCCGGCTTTCTTGACAGGCTGCGGGAGAAAAAGTTATACTATTACTTAACTACTATTGTAAGGAGACTTTTTCATGCCGCAGAACCGCTTCCGTTCCCTGAACACTGCCCTTCAGGAGCGCTTTGGAGAGAAAATCTATAGGCTGTCCCTGAACGGCGGCTGTACCTGTCCCAACCGGGACGGGACCCTGGGAACCAGAGGCTGCATCTTCTGCAGCGCCGGTGGTTCCGGGGATTTTGCCTCCAGCCCTGCCCTTTCGATAACGGAGCAGATCGAGGACGCGAAAAAGCGCCTGGCCGGGAAACGCCCGGTACAGCGCTACATTGCCTATTTTCAGGCTTACACCAACACCTACGCTCCCATAGAACATCTGCGGATGATTTTCACAGAGGCCATCACCCACCCGGATGTGGCTGTACTCTCTGTCGCCACCCGCCCGGACTGTCTGGGACCGGACGTGCTGGAACTGCTCTATGATCTGAATCAGATAAAACCGGTCTGGGTGGAACTTGGACTGCAGACTATTCACGAGGAGACCGCATCCCTTATCCGGCGCGGTTACCCGCTTCCTGTCTTTGACGAAGCCATGGAGCATCTGAAGGCCATCGGCGTCGAAACCGTCGTACACACCATCCTGGGACTGCCCGGCGAAACGCCGGACATGATTCTGGATACGGTGCGTTATATCAATACATCCGGCGCAGACGGAATTAAACTGCAGCTCCTTCACATTCTAAAGGACACGGATCTGGCCGCTTATTATCAGGATGCCGGCTTTCACGTACTGACCCTGGATGAATATGTGGATCTGGTCATCCGCTGCCTGGAGATCTCCCGCCCGGATCTGGTGATTCACCGTCTGACCGGCGACGGACCGAAGGATTTGCTTATCGCGCCCCTCTGGAGTCAGGCCAAGCGGCAGGTGCTGAATACGATTCACAGGGAGCTCAAAAACCGGGATACTTATCAGGGACGGCTTTATACACCCTGACATTTCAAAAGAAAGGACGGCGGACTGCCATGTCAGACACTTTGACCTTATACAAATTGATTCTTCTCCATATTCTGGACAAGGTAAGCTTCCCCATGAGCAACGGACAGCTTTCCGAATTTATGCTGGACAAGGAATATACTGATTATTTCACCGTGCAGACTGCCCTGTCAGAGCTGGTGGAAGCGCATTTTATCCATATGAAGACCGTCCGCAATACTTCTCTCTATTCCATCACCGATGAGGGATGTAAAACGTTGGAATTTTTTGGCAAAAAAATCTCTTCCCAGATACAGGAGGAGATTGCGGATTATCTGAAAGAACACAATTATGAACTGCGCAATGAGCTCTCTGTTCCGGCTGATTATTACCCCACCGGAAATGGCGAATATGCCGCCCGCTGCCGGGTTCTGGAAAAAGGCTCTGCTATCATCGATCTGACCCTCACTGTGCCAACAAAGGAACAGGCCGAATCCATCTGCGCCCACTGGAGCACCAAAAGCCAGCAGATGTACGCGTATCTGATGCAAAATCTTCTGTAACTCCCTGAAAATAAGGAGAGCAGGCTTTCGCCTATTCTCCTTTTCTGTATTCGTTCAGGCCTTCGGCCAGTTCTTTCACATCTTTGATAATATCGTCAAAGGCTCCTGCCTCGTAGAGATTGACCACAATCAGTCCGATGGGAACTGCGATAATCATCGCGATAATTCCGCCGACTTTATAACCGATGTACATAAATACCATGGTGGACAGCGGATTCAGTCCAATGGTGTCGCCCACAATCTTCGGCTGAATCACCTGACGCACCAGCTGACTTACCAGATAAATGATGATAAGCCCCACCGCAAACTTATAACTGCCGCTTAAGACCTTTAAGACTGCCCATGGAATCAATACAGTTCCGGTTCCAAAAAATGGGAGGAAATCCAGTAGCGCAACCAGAATGGCCCAGAGAATCGCGTATTTGATATGCAGTACAAAGAATCCCACCAGCAGAATCACAGCCACCACGCCCATGATTTTAAACTGGGCTTTGAAATAACCGCCTACCGCGCTGCGGAATCTGCCTGCGATAAAGTGCCATTTGGAGCGCAGCTCCTCCGGCGTGTGCTCCCGCCCCCACTGGATGATTTTGTCCCGCTCTGCGATAAAGAAATAGGCGGACAGGATCGTAAAGATCACATTTACCAGAATATTGGGGATATTCTTTGCGATATTACCTGCAGCGGTCACTGTCGGCCCGCCGATGGTACTGATCACATTCCCCAGGGATTCGGTCAGGCTGTTGACCGTCGTGGCCAGCTTTTCCACCAGCTCCGGCGGTATCTTCTCAGACAATCCGGCCAGGTTGGCGCCGGTAATCTCCAGATCGCCCAGCAGTGATTCATAAAGATCCGGCAGGATTCCGATAAAGCCGTAGATCTCACGGGCCAGCCAGGCAATCAGACCGTAGCCGCCCAGTACAATCAACGCAATGGTTCCGATGATAATCACCATGGAACTGTGTTTCCGCACGATTTTCAGACGTTTTTCCATGAACCGTACCAGAGGATTCGCGATCAACGCGATAACCCATCCCACCACAAAGGGCATGAAAAAGATCAGAAACCGTGGAACCAGAAGACAGACCAGCACCACCCCCATAAGAAACAGTACAATGTTTACCACATTTCTCAAGTACTTTCTGTCCATATGTTTAACCTCTTTTCAGGGAATCCGGAAAAACCGCCGGATTCTTTCCTTATTATGCTTCCGGTTGTTCCGGAGCTTCTTCAGGCTCTGTCTCCGGCGCAATCAATGTATCAATCAGCGCCCAGATCTCATCCCGCCCCTGCTTGGTTTCCGCAGAAAATGGAAGAATCTGGGTGCCGGGCTTCACGTTCAGCCCGGTACGAATCAGCTTTAACTGCTTCTGAATCTGGCTGCGCTTAATCTTATCCAGCTTGGTGGCAATGATAATCGGATCATAACCGTTCCAGACAATCCACTCATACATGCGCTTATCATTTTCCGACGGCTCATGACGGATATCAATCAACAGAAATACCGCCTTCAGCCGCTTCGAACCATGCAGGTAGCGCTCAATGAGCTTTCCCCATTTTTCCCGGATTTCCTGGGTCACCTTAGCATAGCCGTAGCCCGGCAAATCCACCAGGTACATGGCCTGATTCACGTTATAAAAGTTGATAGTCTGGGTCTTCCCCGGCTGGGCCGAGGTCCTGGCCAGAGACTTCCGATTCAAAAGTCCGTTGATTAGGGAAGATTTTCCCACATTGGACTTGCCTGCGAAGGCGATCTCCGGCAGTTCATTTTCCGGGAGACGGCTGGTAATACCGCAGACCGTCTCCAGATTTACATTTTTAATAATCATTTCGTCTCTCCATGAAAGGCTATTTTCAGCACATCTTCCATCTGCTCCGCGTAGACAAGCTCCAGTCCCTTCTTGATTTCCGCGGAAATCTCCTCCACATCCCGGCGGTTCTTCTCCGGCACGATGACCGTCCTGATTCCTGCGTTTTTCGCTGCCAGAAGCTTTTCTTTTAAACCGCCGATGGGAAGCACCCGGCCCCGCAGGGTGATTTCGCCGGTCATGGCCACATGGGCATACACCGGGATGCCTGTCATCGCCGACAGCATAGCCGTCGCCATGGTGATACCGGCGGACGGACCGTCCTTCGGCACTGCTCCCTCCGGAATATGGATATGTATATCATGCTCTCCAAAGAAAGCTTTGTCAATCCCGTAGCGGTCGCTGACGGAACGGATGTAGCTTAAGCCCGTCCGCGCGGACTCCTTCATCACGTCGCCCAGCTGGCCGGTCAGGGAGATTTCACCCTTTCCGGGCATGATGTTGACTTCGATCTGCAGGGTATCGCCGCCTACACTGGTCCAGGCCAGACCACGGACGATGCCGATCTCATCGGTTTCATTGGCCATATCATAATGATAACGGGCCTTGCCCAGATATTTCTCCAGATTATTTTCGGTAAGCTTTACACTCTTTTTCTTCTTCTCCAGAATCTCCCGGGCCGCTTTGCGGCAGACCTCGCCGATTTTACGCTCCAGCTGGCGCACGCCGGCCTCCCGGGTATAGCTGTGAATCAGATCCTCCAGCGCCTTCGGGCTGATAGTAAGCTGTCCTTCCTTCAGGCCGTTCTTCTCCATCTGCTTACTGATCAAATGCTCACGGGCAATATGTACCTTTTCATTTTCCGTATAACTGCTGACCTCAATAAGCTCCATACGGTCAAGCAGAGGTCTTGGAATGGTCTGTACGTCGTTGGCGGTGGCGATAAAAAGCACCTCCGACAGATCCATGGGAATCTCTACATAATGATCCTGGAACCGGTTGTTCTGCTCGGAATCCAGTACCTCCAAAAGAGCCGATGAGGTATCTCCCTTGTAATCACTGCTGACCTTGTCAATCTCATCCAGCAGCATTAGCGGATTTTTCACGCCTGCCTGCTTCATGCCCGTGGCGATGCGGCCCGGCATGGCGCCCACATAGGTTCTCCGATGACCGCGTATCTCTGCCTCATCCCGGACGCCGCCCAGGGAAATGCGGACATATTTCTTATTCAATGCCCGCGCAATGGAACGGGCTATAGAGGTCTTACCGGTTCCGGGCGGGCCCACCAGACAGAGAATCGGACTGCTTCCCTTCTTCGTCAGGATCCGCACGGCCAGATACTCCAGCACACGCTCCTTGACCTTCTCCATGCCATAGTGATCCTCGTTCAGGATCGCTTCAGCACGTTTCAGATCACTGCTGTCCCGGGATGCCTTGTCCCAGGGGAGCTCCAGCATAGTCTCAATATAACCACGAAGGACTGCGCTCTCAGAAGAATTCATTCCCATATTGCGAAATCTGGAGATCTCCTTATTCAGCTTTTCCTTCACTTCCTTGGAGGCCTTCAGTTTCTGCACTTCTTCTGTGAAATGATCCGCGTCGGAAAAGGTGTTATCCTCTCCTAACTCCTCCCGGATGACCTTCATTTCTTCCCGAAGCAGATATTCCCGTTGACCTTTATCCACATGGGCCTTTACCTTCTGCTGCAGTTCTCTCTTGAAACGCATAATTTCAATCTCTTTATTCATCAAAAGGCAAAGCTGTTCATAACGTTCCGACAGATTCACAGCCTCCAGGAGTCTCTGCTTATCGTCATAGAACAACGGCAGGTTAATCAGCACCTGGCTCATCAGCTTCTCCAAATCGGTCTCCTCCAGAATCTGACGTTCCATATCCTTGTTCATCTTGCCATTTTCCTGGCAGTAAAAGCTGAAGATTTCCGCCAGATTCCGAACCATGGCTTCCCTGGCGCTTTCCGGCAGCGCCTCCAGCTCTCTGTCCTTCTCAAACCGGATAATTTCCGCCTCCAGATAGTCCCCTTCTTCCGAAAAATGGGACAGTTCCCCGCGTTCCAGGCCCTCGGCCAGCACACGGATAATTTTCTGGGGCATCTTGATGACCTGTTTTACCGATGCGATGGTTCCGATACGGTAGAGATCATCCGGTCCCGGATTTTCCACCTGTACGTCCTTCTGGGTTACCAGAAAGACTCTCTGATCACGCAGCATGGCTTCTTCGATGGCTTTCACCGAGCGCTCCCTGCTTACGTCAAAATGTATTACCATGTCGGGAAGGATGGTCATTCCGCGTAATGCTACCACGGGTAGGGTTTCGGTTAATTCTGACATAAATCCTTTTCACTCCTTCTCATTTGTATTTCGTTTCTTCTTATCTTATGCACGAAAGAGTCCCGCAAACGGAACTCTTTCTGACTCCGGACTTACGCCCGCGCTTTTATCTCGTTGCTGGCGGTCACAGGCGTACCTGTTCCCTCTACAACTTCTTTTGTAATCATACAGTTGGTGATACTGTCATCGGACGGAATCTCGTACATGGTGTCCATCATAATGCCTTCCATGATGGAACGTAAGCCCCGGGCTCCTGTCTTCCGTTTCACCGTCTGCTCCGCGATGGCCTCAATGGCCTCACGCTCAAAGGACAGCTTCACGCCGTCCAGCTCAAACAGCTTCTTATACTGCTTTACGATAGAATTCTTCGGTTCCACCAGAATCCGGACCATGTCATCCTTGGTCAGAGCGTCCAACGCTACTGTCACCGGCAGACGTCCCACAAACTCCGGAATCATACCGAATTTTACCAGATCCTCCGGAAGCATCTCATGAAGCAGATGTCCGATCTCCTCGTTCTCACCCGGCCGACCAAGGTATGCGCCGAAGCCCATGCTTCTGCGATCCATACGGTGCTCAATGATTTTCTCCAGCCCCTCGAAGGCTCCGCCGCAGATGAACAGAATATTGGTCGTATCTATCTGTATCAGTTCCTGATGGGGATGCTTTCTTCCGCCCTGAGGCGGAACGGAAGCAATGGTTCCCTCCAGAATTTTCAGCAGCGCCTGCTGCACGCCCTCACCGGATACATCGCGGGTAATGGACGGATTCTCAGATTTTCTGGTTATCTTGTCGATCTCGTCGATATAGATAATGCCGTGCTCCGCACGCTCAATATCGTAATCCGCTGCCTGAATGATTTTCAGCAGAATGTTCTCTACATCCTCGCCTACATAGCCAGCCTCTGTCAGAGATGTGGCATCCGCAATGGCAAACGGAACATTCAGAAGGCGGGCCATGGTCTGAGCCAGCAGCGTCTTACCGGAACCGGTGGGTCCCAGCAGCAGAACGTTACTCTTCTGCAGCTCCACGTCCGAAGTATCCTTCTTATCTTCCATCGCCAGAATTCGCTTGTAATGATTGTAGACTGCCACGGAAAGTACTTTCTTGGCTTCTTCCTGGCCGATGACATAATCATCAAGGACTGCTTTGATCTCCTTGGGCTTCAGCAGATTGATCTGCTCCCGTACTTCTTCCTCCTGTGCTTCATCGTGCTCGAATTCTTCTTCAATCAGTTCGGCGCAGAGTTCCACACACTCGTCGCAGATATAGGTTCCGCTGGGGCCGGATATCATCTTTCGTACCTGGTCGCCCGTCTTTCCGCAGAAAGAACATCTTACCTTATCATCACTAATTCTAGCCATTCAACAATTTCCTCTATATTACTGTCTTTTTGTTACAATGCTGTCGATCAGGCCGTACGCAACTGCTTCCTCGGCGCTCATATAGTTGTCGCGCTCGGTGTCCGCGGCGATAACCTCCAGCGGCTGTCCTGTGTTGGCCGCCAGAATCTCGTTCAGCTTCTTCTTTGTCTTCAGAATATGATCCGCTACAATCTTGATGTCTGTAGCCTGGCCCTGTGCTCCGCCTGAGGGCTGGTGAATCATAATCTCAGCGTTAGGAAGCGCCATACGCTTGCCCTTGGCGCCGCCTGCCAGAAGGAATGCTCCCATGCTGGCTGCCATGCCCATACAGATGGTGGAAACGTCGCACTTGATATACTGCATGGTATCGTAGATAGCCATACCTGCGGTTACGGAACCACCCGGGCTGTTGATATACAGGCTGATGTCCTTACCCGGATCCTCAGACTCCAGAAACAGGAGCTGGGATACGATCAGGCTTGCGGATACGTCTGTAACTTCCTCCCCCAGAAAGATAATTCTGTCTTTCAGCAGACGGGAATAGATGTCGTAAGATCGCTCTCCCCTGCTGGTCTGCTCAATGACATAAGGTACCAAACTCATATTTGCCATATTCAATCAATCCTTTATTATCTTGCTTATTTCTCTACTGCTGCATCAGTTACCAGTTCTACGGCTTTCTGAATAGCCAGATCCTCACGGACAGACTTCAGATCCTCCTCGGTGAACATCTCCTTCAGCTTCTCAACTTCCATCTTGTACTGCTCAGCCATTCTTCCAAGCTCTGCGTCCAGCTCCTCATCGGATGCAGTCAGGTTCTCTGCTGCTGCAACTGCCTCAAGTACCAGACGGCTCTGGATACGCTTCAGCGCCTGCGGCTTGGACTGCTCAACCAGTGCCTGTACATTACCGCCTGTGAACTGCAGGTACTGCTCCATGGTCAGACCCTGCATCTGCAGTCTCTGTGCGAACTCGTCTACCATACGCTCTGCCTGAGTCTCAACCATAGCGTCTGGAATCTCCATGGTAGCGCCCTCGATGATCTTCTCAATGACAGCATCTTCCTTCTTTGCCTTAGCGTCTGCTGCCTTCTTCTCCTCTACCTTCTTGCGGACGTCTGCCTTGTACTCCTCCAGAGTATCGAAATCAGATACGTCCTGAGCGAAATCGTCATCCAGCTCCGGAAGCTCTTTTACCTTAATCTCCTTAACCGTACACTTGAAGACTGCCGGCTTTCCTGCCAGCTCTTTTGCGTGATACTCCTCCGGGAAGGTCACGTCTACTTCTACTTCCTTGCCGATCTCAGCGCCTACCAGCTTCTCCTCAAAGCCCGGGATAAATGCGCCGGAACCGATGGTCAGCGGGTAATCGGTTCCCTTGCCGCCCTCGAATGCCTCTCCGTCAACAAAGCCCTCGAAGTCGATGACGGTCATATCGCCGTCCTGAACTGCTCTGTCCTCTACGGTGATGGTTCTGGAGTTCGCCTCGCGCTCCTTGTCGAGCTCTGCTGCTACTTCCTCATCAGTCGCTGTGGTGTCAACCTTCTCTACCTCGATGCCCTTGTACTGGCCCAGGGTTACTTCCGGCTTTACTGCTACTTCTGCGGTGAAAATGAAGGACTTGCCCTTCTCCAGCTGTACGATGTCTACGGTCGGGCGGGATACGATCTCAAGCTCGCACTCGTCTGCTGCCTGCGGATATGCCTTCTGAATCAGCGCGTTTGCCGCGTCATCATAGAATACTTCCGGTCCGTACATCTTCTCGATCATCTGACGCGGAACCTTGCCCTTACGGAAGCCCGGAACGGAAATCTGCTTTCTATTCTTCAGATAAGCGTTCTGAAGCGCTGCCTCTACTTCCTCTGCGGGAACTTCAACGGTCAGCTTCGCCATGTTCTTCTCTAATTTTTCAACCTGTAAACTCATATTCTATTTTCCTCCTTAAGTGTGGGGCGCTTTGTGCCTTCCACGAATTCTCTGTGTATATTTTTACATACTTACAGTCATTTTAGTAGTATAGCACGAGTGAGGCTTAAAAATCAAGTATTTATACCAAATTTACATAGGTCTGACGGGGGATTTTTCTCATTATCCACATAAAAAACCCCGGCGAAAGGCTCCTGTGTCTTACAGGCGACTTTCGCCGGGGTCTGTTTTCTTTCTTTTTATTTACCGCTCATCTGCTGTTCCTGCTTCATGATCATTTTTTTGACCATCTCGCCGCCGATGGAACCGGCCTGAGCGCTGGTCAGGTCGCCGTTATAGCCCTCTTTTAAGGGGACGCCCAGCTCGCTGGCTACTTCTTCTTTGAAGCGGCTCATGGCTGCTTTGGATTCGGGGACTGCCATCTGGTTCTGGGTGGAACCGGAATTCTGCTGTGTCATGATTATCACCTCCATGATGGTAGTGTGCGCGGAGGTGTAAGATGCTATACTGGAAGTTTTTTGAAGGGCGAACGGTTCCGGCAGGTGGCTGTGCCGGAACCTGGTTTTCGTCGTTTCGTCTTATACTCCGTACACAATACTCTTCGCGATCTCGTCCGCCTTCTCCTGGCTGTAGAGCTGGGCGATCAGGCTCAGGGCGAAGGGAATCGCGGTGCCGACGCCGCGGCTGGTGGTGATGATGCCATCGGTGACTACCGGGGCGGTCTGGCAGATGGCTCCGGTGAGGCCGTCTTCGCAGCCTGGGTAGCAGGTGGCGTTTTTGCCGTTCAGGAGACCTGCATGACCCAGGACAGTGGGCGCGGCGCAGATGGCCGCCTGCTTTTTCCCTTTGGCGTTATGCTCTTTCAAGAGAGCCAGCAAAGGCTCGCATGCCTTCAGGTTCAGGGTACCTGGCATGCCGCCGGGAAGTACCAGAAGATCTGCATCTTCATAATCCGTCTCCTCAAACAGACGGTCTGCAGTGATAGAAATGCCATGGCTCCCAGTCACTGTCTTCTCCGCTTTGATGGATACCAGCGTCACTTCCGCTCCGGCCCGGCGCAGCAGATCTGCGGGCGTCAACGCCTCTACTTCCTCAAATCCTTCTGCCAAAAATATACTTACTTTTTTCATTTTTTCCGACTCCTTCCGTTTTATGTCACAGTCTTTTGTTTTCTTCGCCCATTATAGCAAATTCCCGTTGAATTTTCTATATCTATGTGCTACTGTCCTTTTATAATATGAATGATTACGACCTTTCCTTTTTTCACACAGGATTTTATGGAACGGTCTAAGGGGGTCTTTTTATGGAAATAGAACGCAAATTTTTAATCCCGAGGCTGCCGGATAACCTGGATTCTTTTCCCTGCAGATTGCTGGAGCAGGCCTATCTGTGTACGGAGCCTGTGGTGCGGGTGCGCCGCAGCGATGATTCTTTTATTCTCACTTACAAATCCAAAGGACTCATGAGCCGCGAGGAGTATAATCTGCCCCTGACAGCTGAAAGCTATGAGCATCTGAAGGCCAAGGCCGACGGTAATATTATTTCCAAGAAGCGGTATCTGATTCCGCTTCCTGACGGCCTGACTATTGAATTGGATGTGTTTGCCGCTCCCTTTGAGGGGCTTTGGATCGCAGAAGTGGAGTTTTCGTCCGAGGAGCAGGCCAATGCCTTTACGCCGCCGGAGTGGTTCGGAGAAGAGGTTACCTGGTCGTCCGAGTATCATAACAGTACGCTCAGCCGCAAAAAATTCTGATTCGGATTCTCTGACGCAGTTTATGAAATCGCGATATTTTGTCATCATTCGCCGACATATTATTTTTACTTACGCTGCGTTTTGTGACATTGCGCATATGGAAATCCGCAAACTGGTATAATAATGCCATCTTTTCGGAACACAAGGAGAAACGCAATGTCGGAATCTTATCTGGCTGACAATCTTCGCAGCCTGCGCGAAGCTAAAAAGTATTCCCAGAAATATATCAGTGAACAGCTTCATATTGCACGGCAGACCTACACTGTTTATGAAAGCGGCAACCGTGTCCCGGATATCAGCCTTATCTGTAAGCTGGCCGATATTTACGACGTTTCTCTGGAGCAACTGGTACTGACGGATCTGTCGGCCCACTCGGATATTATCGCCGACGGAACCGAGCCCCGCCACTACGCGGCCGTCCCCAACAAGAGTCTGATTCCCTTAAGTGGCGCCAACGCCAAGTCCATCATGGATTTCTTAAGCTTTCCGGAGGAGACGCAGTTGGAGATACGGGAGTATATCCGGTTTAAGAAGTATTTGTTGGCGAAGGAGCAGAAATGAGCTTGAAGCCGCATTTTGCGGCTTCATAAACTCTGCTTTCTGTTACCAAAAAACGCTGCTTGTGTGGATGATGAAGTTCATCTGCACAGGCAGCGTTTTTCTTTTCACATATAGTTATTCTTATAGACTGTATACTATCTTTCCATCGCAGATGGTGTAATGCACCCGGCCGGTCAGATTCCAGCCCTTGAAGGGGGTGTTGACTGCTTTGGAGCAGAAGCTTTCGGGCTTCCATTCTTCGTCTGCAGCGAAGATGACCAGGTCTGCGGGGGCGCCTTCGGCGATGCCCTGATAGGGCAGGTGGTAGAGGGCGGCGGGGTTCTGGCTCATTTTGCGCATCAGTTCCATAAGGGTCAGGCAGCCCGGTTTGACCAGTTCTGTGATGCCAAGGGCCAGAGAGGTCTCCAGGCCGACGATGCCGCTGGGGGCTTCGGTCAGGGGCTTTCCCTTTTCGTCGATGCTGTGGGGCGCGTGGTCGGTGGCAATCATGTCGATGGTTCCGTCCTTCAGGCCCTCGATAACAGCCTGCCGGTCTGCTTCCGTCCGAAGGGGCGGATTCATTTTCGCCAGGGTGCCATAGGTCAGGACAGCTTCATCCGTCAGGGTAAAATGATGGGGCGCCGCCTCGGCGGTCACATGGGAGCCCCGTCTCTTAGAGGCGCGCACTGCTTCTACGGCTCCTGCCGTACTGATGTGCTGGATGTTTACGTATGAGCCGGTCTCCTCGGCCAGACGGCAGTCCCGCTCTACCATGGTGATCTCGGCCTCCGCCGGGGATAAGTCAGGTATTCCGAAATGTTGTTCAGCAC
>OLRS01001010.1_pt1 | contig 29907 bp, 27 predicted proteins | sample 1673171 | NCBI WGS metagenome assembly OLRS01 (sample SAMEA3136762, study PRJEB25190) | human gut metagenome | biome: human gut; feature: human-associated habitat; material: faeces | place: Austria | collected 2013
ATAAATTTTGTTGATTTTTATTGATGCCGCTATTTTATTATCAATATCTTTTTCCCACAATATGGACAGTATTTTAATTTATCCGTATCTTCTGGAATTCGCCAATACGGATTATTTGCATCGTGTTCTCTTGGACAAATCGTTCTGTAATCGTATTTTATCCATTCGCAGTATTTTTCCATTATTTTCTCCTTTTTCACATATAAAACTATTATTTCTATTTTCTTTTACAACTTTTACAAAAACATTCTCTTTTTTTCTTTAAGATTGAAGCCATGACATCTGCAACATCTTTTTCTTATATGAAAAATCAATCATTATTGACTTCATATCTCAGATTTTCCAGATACTGTACAACATCTGCAGATTCTCGATAGATTCTTTCCATATTGTCATTCTCATTTTCAACAGTTACTTTTTCATCTTTCTTCTCCAGGAGATAAAAATCTGTCTGATCAGCAATACCATATTTTACAGAAAATATATCTAAAGCATCGATCAGATAGTGGCTGTGTGTTGTAATCACAATATAAACACCTAATTTTTCTTGTAATAACACCAAAAGTTCTGCAAGTTTTACCTGCAATTCAGCATCTAAATATGCTTCTGGCATTTCAAGGATTAACGTACTTTTAGATTTCAATTTTCCTTCTTCAAGAAGCCTCTGTAGAATGATGAATAATTGAATTCCTGGTGCAGTATTCGGACATTTCATGGGTTCTGGATAATCTTCTTTTTCTAAGGAAATATTGATCCTTCCAGTTACCGGAACAATTCCTCTGCATGTTGTTTTATATAATGCTGGAGATATTACATAATCCGCATGAATCACTTCATGAAAGATAGAATCTATTTCTTTTAGAACAGTTTCTTTCATCTGATTAATGACGATTTTTTTTATTTGAGATTCATCATCGTGCTGCAATGATTTAATCATATGTTTTTCGGAAAGATTTATATTCGCTTCTATATTAAGATCAACATTTGTGAGATTAAGAATATTTGGATTACTTAATAAGAAAGCATCATGATTAATTTCAGCTTTATGAGTAAATTTAACATCCCCGGCATATTCAAATTTTACGCAAGTCTGTCTGCAACAGTTATCTTCAAAAACAATTTCTGAAAATTCAGATTCGTTATCTAAAGAATTAATCTGTCCCGAAAATAATTGTCTAAAAATATCATAAATGCTTTCCTGTCCAAGTAGATCACGGTTAATATATTTTAAGTTGCGTTTTTCCATATGATATAAATCAGTTAATCTTGTTTTCAACATATCATCTGATGTAGTATCGATTGATTTTTGTATCTTCTTTATGTATTTTCCTTTTTTAGTTATAGCTTCCGCAACCTGATCATCAAAATCATACAATCCATGGATAATACCAAAAAGTGCTTTTGCGATATATTCTTTTCTTGTATCTGTTTTTCCTGTTAAAACTGTTAATCCATTGAGATTGATTTCGGCATTTTCGATATTGGCAAAATTCTTTAACTTTACTTTCATGTGTTTCTCCTTGTTTACGTTATTTTTTAATGATCTGTGCAATCTCATCCATACTTAATTCAGGATGATTCCCTTTTACTGTATAAGACTCAATTAATCCATTTCGTACCTGATCATTCAAATCATGAATTGCCTCTTCGATTGTCTTAAATCTGCTTGAACAAATACGTTCTCTTGTCAAATTGACGAATGAGTATGTTTCATCTGTTTCATTTTTAAAAATGACAACTATGGATTCTTTACCGTTATGTTCTTTAACAATAAATCGGAGTGATCCTGATTCTTTATTATTGTTAGGCTTATCCGGCTTTAAATTTTTCTCTTCTTCCAGATACAACACATAATCCATCCTAGACCATCCACCACTAGCATATACTTCTTTAATTTTATAATCTTGATACACATTATTTGATTCGCTTGCTAATTTACCATAACTATATTCAAAAGAATCAATAGTATTAGATCCTCTTTTGACTTCAAATATACCCCATTCGTTTGCATAATTTTTTAGTACAGTATTAATAAATTCTTCAATCGTATATTCTCTGTCAAGTTTGACATCATATCCACAAGTACAATCTCCACCAACTGGCGTGTTTTGTATTAATTTAAACATCTATGTCACCTACTTTCTTAAATTATTATCCTTTAACAATCTCTTCAATTTCTTTCATATTCAACTCTGAACAATTCCTTTTCAACTCGTTCCATTTATAATCTCCAGGATCATTATGATCTGGATATAAAGTATCCATTAATTGACTCAGAATATCATCGTGATCTGGTGCTGATTCTTCATGAAATGGGAAATCTGGCCGGAACAATTCTACAGAAGTATCATAAAGATTTATCATGAATCCATGATCAGGGCAAAAATATTCTGGACCAATTGCCTTTTTCCAAAGGCGATGTCTTTCTTTCCAGTCCTTTTCTGAAATCGCTTCTGGTCGATCAACATTATCCCAATATTGAAAATCACTTAAATACTTTTGCTGTTCCAAAACTGGCATAACATGTTGATTTCCGCCATAAATACAAAGAATTTTCTCTTCTACTGCAAACAGATACAGAACAGCCCGACAATTAGGATCCAAACTTTGCCCCAGGTTATCTCCCATTGCATTTCTGACTTTACTTCGAATATATAAAACAATATTTTTGTACAATGATTTCCATTGACACTTCATGGTATTTCGCAGCCATGTTTTTTTATCATAGTCTGTTTCTTTCTTTAACATTTCCAAGATTTCATCACCATAGAGACGCTCTCTCAGATAGTAGTAATACAAGAATTTTTCTAACACATACTTATGCAACTGAGCATCAATCGGTTTTCTTACTTCTTTTCTCAAAAAATCCATCATTTTGATTAATTCTTGCATCGTGTAATTACGGTCAAAGATGAAAGCGTTATAGATTCCAAAACTCATTTCTTTCTCCCTTCTTATTCGCCCAGATCAATTCCACAAATTTCCTTCGCTAATTCTCTGACGGCAATACGTTCTTCCCAAACACAATAGTCATCACCCTTCCCAGCTGCGTCAATGGAAATATCATTGTTGTACAAAAATTTCAACAAATCTTCCAAAGTATGGATATCTTTTTTAATTTCATTAATTCTTGCTCGAAGTTCCTGTCTTAGAATATCTAATGCTTCTTCCTCTGTATGATACAAATTTTCAGGAAAGACATGATATTCTCTTGCAAATCTTCCATGCCCACAATGGATCACTGCGAATTTTCTTTTTGGATCTATGGATTGTTCAAATCTGATGATCACTCCATGAAATGATTCATAATAATTCAGATTATAAGGAGAAAAATACACCTCATCTCCTACTTTGAATTCACACATTTTAATTCCACCTTTCTTAGATACTGCAATGGGATGCAATTCACATCTCCATATTTCTTAAAGACATCTTCTTCTCCAAGAAATACAATTTCTGCTTTCTTAGGATTCTGTGCATCTATCCGGATGAAATATCCTATTTTACCATCGAAAAATCCATCATGAGACCCATCATCAACTTTTACTATATCTCCAAATTTGAAATTACACATTTTTACAACTCCTTTTCAATCGTGATCACTTGTTTCTTACTACAAATATGAGAGAAAAAGTATTTTATGTTTTTCACATATAAGAAAAATAATTGATTTATAATCGTTTAAATATACATACATTGATTTTAAATCATTTTTATGATATAATTAACTCATAAAAGGAGTTGAAGATTATGTCTAATATTGGAGAAAGAATCAAGAAAAGACGAAAAAAACTTGGAATGACACAAGAAGATTTATCTAATAAACTGGGTTATAAAAGCAAAACAACGATTGCAAAAATTGAAAACGGGACAAATGATATCATGCAGAATCGAGTGATAGATTTTGCAAAAGCATTACACACAACTCCTGCTTATTTAATGGGATATTCTGATTTAAATGCACCTAATGATATTTCAGCCAAATTACAGGAATTAATTGATCAGTTACAGGATAGAGAAAATTTGCAATTTGATCAAAAGCCAATGGATAACATGACACGAGAATTATTAAGGATGAATTTAGAAAACACATTGGCAGTTACAAGATTAAATAATGGAAAAGATATAAATGAATCAGATTCCAAAAGTCGGAAAGGCTCCGACACACTTCGTTTGAAGCACCTGGGATGATGGATACGCCGCCCATTTCGTAATCTGAATCGTATTGGCACATTTCTTTCTTTGAAGGTGTGTCTTCTTTTTATACAAAAAAAGAACCCTGTTAAGAGTCCTTTTTCAAAATTATATGAGTTCCAATCCCATCTCATCCTGCATTTCAATTGCTTTTTCTCCTGAAACTTTTCTTGCAGCTGTTTTTCCATTAATTCTAGACAATGTATACACAGCAATGTCTTTCGTGATCTCTGGATCACATTTTAAGATTTTATCAATTGCTTCTTTATTATGAGATGTTAAAAATACCTGACTATTTAACTTTTTACAAGCTCGCAGGATCCATTGGAATGTTTTATCCATGGCAGCAGGATGAATGGATGTTTCAAAATTATCTAACAACAAAATTCCATTTTTAGCTTTTAGCGTCATAGCCATCAGAAATAATGCTCTTTTCATCCCATCTCCATACGCATTTAATGGAAAGTGTTTTCCTGAAGATTTTGTGATTGTCCAAGTGTAATGACCATAATTAGGTCCTGGTTGTTCTTCCTGCCTATATTCAAAACCAATAATATCATCATCGTATTCTTTCAATACTTCTACTGTTTCTTTATATAAATCAGGACATTCAAATATCTTTTTCAAATTTCGATCAAATTCTAAGAATCGGTCTCTGTCTGATACAATAGGAATTCTTGTTTTTAACAAATTTCGTATTTCTGCATGAGCCCAAGTGTTCTCATCTGCAGCTTTGATACTGACATTTAAATTTTTAGATTTAAGCCCAACTTCATATGTAATAATCTTCTCTTCAGAATCGATATCAAACAACTCCTGAAATTCTTCAAGATATACATTTGTATACAGTATTTCTTTGTTACCTGCAAGCATATTTTGATGATCCCAATCCATAAAATTCCTGAAATTTTTCAACATCTCTAATACACTTGTTTTTCCACTATTATTTTTTCCTGTAAGGATATTAATTTGCGCAAGATCTTCCAGTTTCAATTCTTTTATGCCTCGGAATGTTTCAATATGTATATTTTCAATGATTGTCATTTTTGCTCCTTTCTTCCTACAATTCCACATCAAATGAAATGATCACAACTAGCTCCTGATTGTTTTTAAACTCTTCCTGATCGATATCTACAGAATACGGATTTTTTCTTGGATGAACAATTAACTTACTTACTTTTCCTTGTCATTCTGTTACAGCCAAAAATCTTATCGTATATTTCAACAATCTTTTTATCTGTCATCTCTTCAAAATCGCAATCTACAATCCCAAACTCATCTTTTATAGGACAATAATTACAAGTTTCCCGATTATGACAGACCTCTTCCAAATCAGAACGCATATTGTTTGTATCGAATCCATTTTTTGATTCTTCTTCCATATTCAAGATATTTTCAGCAACTTTATATTGATCAGGAGCCAGTAATCTTTTATATGCCTCCAAGATTTCTTCTACTTTGTCCATGTTTTCTCCTTTCAAATTACATCAAACCTTCCATCCAGATATGCGATCTCAAGATTTTTGTCAAAACGATCATCAAATTCATCCAAAGAATAAATCGAATGATTTTTTGTCCTTCTTCTGGAAATAAACCAGATCTCATCTCTTCGTAGCAGTTTCAAATCCATTAGCTTTGTTGCCTTTGTTGTTATAATTAATTGAATCTTCATTTTTTCTGCTAATTTTAGATATTCTTGAACAAAAGCATAAATTTCATCTCGATTCTTGCAATTTTCGAATGATGCAATATATGTTTTATCTTCATTCAAAATCAGATTATCAGGCTGATTAAGATCAGAAGAATATACTATAAAATCTTCTTTGATCCATTTGTATACATTCTGCATCACTTCTTCTTTTGCTGATGGTAGTCGTAATCTATTTTCGGTATGAGCAAATCCCTTTTCATAAATGATTCTTTCACTTCCATCGCTTTTCAGTTCCACCAACCATTCTGAAGTAAATTCGGCTTGACTTAAGATTACTTGAAAGCCGTAAGCATAATATTTGTTATGAATCATCATTTCCAACTCAAAATAGCTTGGTTTCGTCTTATTGGATTCGTCTGTCTTACAATACATTTCTTTACAATCAGCCGGAAGGTCATTTAGAATCGTGTCTTTCATAAACTTCATAGCCTTTAACAGATTTTTGAGACTTCTTGCATCTTTTCCATACAAAGCTGCAAATTTTAATAGTTGAATCTCATCATTATCGAAAATATGTCTTTTCTTATTTTTTATATTCTTATTAGAAATCATAGAAAATTCTTCAGACAATCCTGATTCATTTTCTGAAAATGATAAGAAATTTCCTACATTGAATCTTATTAACATTACATTTTCCTTTCTCAATCTCTTACATACCTTCTCATACACTCTACGGGGATCACTTTTTCTCTTTTTACAAATGTCTGATGCCAGAATGTCTGATACCATGGACCATTTTCTTTTTGAGAACGATCTGCTAATTCATATTCAGGCAGCAGCATACATGCATCTACCACCCGTTTTATAAGTACTTCTTCTTTTTCTTTTAACTGAAAAACATCATGATCTCTTTTGATAATTGAATGCCTTCCCCAGATATGATATCTGTCATAAACACTTTGAATACATGGACCATGGCGCATGGCAAGAATATCATCCTTAAAGATCACATGATCATATTGTTTCAAAAAATTAAGCTGCACATAATATAATATCTTCTGCAAACGCAGATTTGTGATCTGATAATTACACTGCTCTGCATAATTCAAAATATAGTCTGCAATTTCTATTCCATGATACATGATATCCTGCCTTTCTGAAAACACTTATCGTTTTCCAGTCATTAATTCCAATCTTTCTCGAATTTTCTTCTGTTCTTTATCAGCCTGACTTACCATAGCAGCACGAACTGCTTCTAATCCACTATCAGGAAGAATCCTTCCTAATGCTAGAACATCTTTTCCTAATAATTGTTCTATATCTATATGTCTTGCTTTTTGATCAAGCTCTTTTAAGTCACATAATTTTGATAGTAAATGGTCCATTTCTTGAATGTAATTAGCAACATCTTTTACAAAAGCATCTTCCTCATTATCATAGTCATAAACATTATTTTTGATACCATAGCCTATTTGAATTCCTCGATCGATCTGAAACATTTCTTCTTCTGTAAGTGTTCCGATGTAATTTTCCAAAAAACTTTTTGAGATCGTCTGACTTTTTTCACAGAGAGCAGTGCCGGGTTTCCCACACTGTACTTTAACATGAGCAGGATGATTTGTTTTTGGAGCTGTTGTAAGATAAACAACTTTTACAAATGGGGCTTTCTCATTGATTCCATGATTACTTACGATCACAGCTGGTCTTCGTTTATCTGCTAATATTCCATCATCGTAATAATAATCAGCAAAATAAACCTCCCCTCTCTTAACCTGTCTGCAGCAAAGATTTTCTTCTTTTGTTTCATCTTCATAATTTTCTTCATCATGAACAGTTTCGTTCTCATTGTGATAAACTTTTCCAATATTCTGTAAATCTATTGGTTCTGGTTTCATAAAAACACTTCCTTTCTTATCTTCTCACTACAAATATGAGAGATTTTAGAAAAATAAAAAATCACATATAAAAAAGACAGACCATTTCTGATCTGTCTTGTTATACAAAACATTATCGAACTGTTACGGTGCAAGTGAATTTCTTCTTGCCAACCATGACTGTAACTTTCGCTTTGCCTTTCTTCACTGTTGTGATCTTTCCTTTACTTGTCACTTTTACAATCTTCTTGTTGGAAGTTTTGTATTTTATCTTATCTGTGCATGTGATCGGATCGATCACTGGTTTTAGCTGATAAGACATCTTTTTATTCAATGTCAGTTTCTTTGATACGTTTTTAATTGCTGTACAAGTTACTGCTTTTTTCTGAACCGTCACATTGATCACTTTTGTAAGCCCTGATGCTAATGTGATCGTGATCTTTGCTTTTCCTGTCTTACTTCCTGCTTTGATCGTACATGTACCATTTGTTTTTCCAGACACACTAACGATTTTTTTGTTGCTGCTCGTCCAAGATTTTACGGAATCTCCCGCTGCAAGTCCACTTACCGCAAATTTCTTTGTTGACTGTTTGCGTTTTAACTTTAAGGATGATGCATTTGTCTTGATCGTAGCTTTCAGCTGATTGCCAATATTTCTGGTTTCTTCTTTTCCGCAGACATTACAGATCCGTTTCTGTACTCCACCGGTAAAGACACTCTGTGTTGTTACAGTCTGCCAATCACCAAACTTGTGTCCAGTGGCAGGAATCTTCTCTGTCTTTGTTTCTTTGCAGTCTGCACAAGCGAATGTCTTAGAACCATCTTTTTCACAAGTAGCTTTTTCTTCACTGGTTACTTCCCAGTTATGATCAGCTTTTTCTGTCGCAGAACCTTTTTTGATCAGCTCTCCACAGTCGGTGCAATAGAGATCTCCACTGTAGCCTTCTTCCTTACATGTAGCTTTCTTTTCATTGCGGGCCTCTGTATGCTGATGCCCTGTTGCTTTTAGTACCTCTTCTTTGCTTTCTCCACAAGACTTACAAGTGTAGACTTTTAAGCCATCTTCGGTACAGGTTGCTTTTTTGGTTACCTTTCCTTCATCCCATGTGTGGTCTTTCTTTGGAATTGCTTCTGTTTTCGTGTCACCACAAATGCTGCAGGTATAGGTTTTGCTTCCTTCTTCTTTGCAGGTAGCTTCTTTTGTAATTTCTCCATTATTCCACTGATGTTCTGTTTTTGGAATGGATTCTGTCTTTGTCTCTCCACAGTTCTTGCAGGTGTAGGTTTTTGTTCCCTCTTTCTTGCAGGTCGCTGCTTCGGTCACTTTTCCATTATCCCAAGAATGTCCAGTGGCTTTCGCTACTGCTCCTTTACTGATCAGCTGACCACAATCTATACAATAGGTATCTCCGCTATAACCGTCTTCTTCGCATGTGGCTGCTTTTTTGTTCCTCAGTTCTGTATGCTGATGTCCAGTGGCAGGGATTGTCTCTACATAAGTTTTATCGCACTCCTCATCGGTACAATGATACGTTTTTTCTCCATTTTCTGTACAAGTTGCTTTCTTTGTGATCGTACCCTGATCCCAGTGGTGGGATGTGACTGGAATACTCTCTGTCTTTGTTTCTCCGCATGTTTTACAAGTATAAGTCTTAACACCTTTTTCTGTTTCTGTTGCTTCTTTCGTAATAACACCATTATCCCATGTATGACCGAGTTTATTGATCACTGTTCCGGATTCCAGTTTTGTATTACAGTCGGTACAGTAAGTATCTCCTGTATAGCCATCTTCGGTACATGTAGCTTTCTTTGCGTTTCTTACTTCTTTGTGCTGATGTCCGGTAGCAGGAATGACTTCCGTTTTTGTCGTATTGCAGACAGTACAGGTATAAGTCTTTTCTCCATCTTCCGTGCAGGTAGCTTCTTTTGTAACCTTTCCGTTATCCCAGGAATGTTCTCCTAATGGATTACTTAATGTCACATCTTTTGTCTCTCCACAAACGCTGCATTTATAATGCTGAATTTCTCCGATTCCACAAGTTGCAGGTGTGGTTGATTCTAAAATCCATTTATGATCTGTTTTCGCGATCGTTTCAATATCTAATTCATTGCACACCTTACATCTTCTTTGTTTTACTCCATATTTCTTACAGGTAGGCTGGTTTGTAATGGTCCATTCTCCCCAGGTATGTTCTGAAAGTTTTGGGATTGTTTCTCCGCTTTCTAATTTTTTGTTACATACACTACAATAAACATCTCCTGTATAACCTGCAGCTCCACAAGTTGCTTCTTTTTGATTTTTTACAACTCTTGTATGATCTGTGATCGGGAGTTTTCTTTGGATTTTTTGTCCACAATTTTTACAGATATAATTTGCAATTCCAGTAGAGATACAAGTTGCAGGTTTTACGATCTGTTCTTTATAATCGTGTTTTAACAGTGGAATTTCTTCTGTTTTTGTTTCGCCACAACGACTGCAAGTATATGTCTTTACACCTTTTTCTGTACAGGTTGCTTCTTTTGTTACAACTCCTTCATTCCAAGAATGTCCAAGAGCGGGTTTGGTTTCTACTTGCTTTTTTCTTTCACAAAGACTATGAGTACACGTATAAGTTGTAATTTCTGGATTTTTACAAGATTGTACCTGAGTGACTTTTCCATTGTCCCACGCATGTCCTAATGCAGGTGCTGTTTCTACATACTCTTTATATAAACACCCCTTATTTTTACAAGAATATACTGTTGTTGCAGGATTTTCACATGTAGCTCCATTATGACCACTTTCCCATAGATCGTGATCTCCCTTGCAAATAGAATGCTCTTTTAAGTAGTCATCCTGTGAGATATTTTTGTAGGTATCTTCTATCGTAGTACTATCAGGTTTATAAAGTGTAAAAAAATACTTTTGACCATACAGGACTTCACTTCCAGGCTCTCCATCTTCTTTAAAATAAGCATTTGTAGGATCTACATAATAATAAGCATTATCCATTTCAAGCAGATTCCATGCATGTCCCCTTTGCACGGAGATCGATGTTCCGTCTTCATACAACGCTTTAAGCCCTACTGCATTCGCCATATAATAGAACAGACCAGCATAGCCATCACAGACTGCATAGCCATCAAGCACAGCACCTGTCATGTCATGAGGATATTTTGTGCCTGCCGGAGTATTTGGTTCTCCATTGTAATGTGAATCATATTTTACATTCGAAACGATCCAGTTTGTGATCGCTTTAAACTTATCATAATCAGATTTTCCATCAAGATTTAATGATTCAATAACTGTATTTATTTTTTTTACTGTTTGATGATATCGATCACTCATATCACGGTAACCACCAATTCCACCATAATACCCCTTATATGTTCCGTCTTCATATGAGGAACGAAGTGAATCTCCATTTTCTGAATAAACTTCTCCACCACATCGCTGCATGGATACTAACGTATATCCCTCATCTGCTTTACCAGTATCTTCACGAATTACTTTTTGAATATCCTTGTCAAACTGATTATTTTCAATTTTTTCAACTTTTTCACCAGTTTTAATTTCCATTGGAATTTTTAGCGAAAATTTATCATACTTGTCTTCCAGATAAATCTTTTTTGCCATTGTTCCAATCTCTTTGACTGCTTCATCATAAGATGTGTATACATAAGTCTTATCTGTTGTACATTGAATATCACCATATTTATCATGCTGATAATAAAATCCAGAGACACTGGAATCAGCCAATTTTTCAGTTGTTGTATTTTCTGCTGCATGTACATAGATCCCTGAATTTGGAATAATACCTGTTGTGGCTGTTGCAACAGATAGTGTCATTGCTAATGCAGCTGTGATTATTTTTCTCTTTTTCATAGTTGTTTTCCTTTCTTGTTTTTTATTATATCACAAATATGAGAGATTTTTAGAAAAACAAAATTCACATATAAAAAAACCGACAGCATTTATGCCATCGGCTTTTCTGTTTAATTTTGATATTTTCTTTTTAATACGAAATATGCTGCGATCAAGATCAATACAGATCCACCAATTAGTGGCAGATATGTTTTGATGTTACGAAATCCACCCGTAGATGGTAATTTTAATCTGGCATCATTCTTAATTTCATATGTCAAATGATAGAAATAATAATTATTTCCCTGCTTGATTGCTTTGCTCGTATCAATATTTTCTTTATCCACCTCAGTTTGTGTGACTGTCAGTGGAATTGTTACAGCAAGCGGTTCTTTTAATAGAGTATTTCCAGCTTTTGTTTTTGTCTCAACAATCTTATACGTATCTGGGATTAATCCGTCAAATTTGATCTCGCCACTACTATTTGTTGTATCACTAGCAATCTCGTTTCCATCACTGTCATAGATCGTAAATTCAACCCCTTTTAATGCCTGTCCATTCGAATCTTTTTTGATCAGTTTTACAGAACCGCGGATCATCTGATTCAAGAAAGTTACGTTGGAAGTTAATTTTGCATTTCCAAAAGTTCCTTCTGGTCCGATCTTAAATGTTACCGTTCCAGATTTAGAATCAACTTCCGCATTTGCATCATCGGATGTTACTGCTAACTGTTTGAAATACTTTTCTCCACCACTTTCACTACAAGTGTATGTTCCATAAATCAGATCATCAAATGTTGTAGAAAGTCTTATTTTTTCTCCCGGATGCGCTTTCATCTGTTTTTCGACTTCATTTTTGCTGAATTCCACGTCTTTTTTATAAGTATGTTTCTTACCATACACATCTTTTCCCGTGAGCGTAAATGTGAATTTTGCATTCTCAATATCCATATTTAAGTTTAATGGATCCAGTTCTTTCGTAACCGTGATAGAACCAGGTTTGGATTCCTCATGAGTATTTGTTGCAATGGTCAGATCTGGATCATCTTTATCTGTTGTATAAGATGTTTTGTAACCAATCTGACTTTCTCCAGTAACCACGCCTTCTTTCACTTCTTCCCATTTGTAAGTGATCTCTTTTCCATGATCTTTCTTAGGAAGTAATTTAGATGTTGCTTTCCATCCATTTTGTTCTGTTAATGTAACAGTATCCACCACTTCTCCATTTCCCAATAGATAGAATGTAACGGATTCTGGACGAATACCATCAACATCGTTATTATCATCCCATTTTTTCATAATGGATTTAGTCGTTGGATCTGGGGTATGTGTATTCGTAATATCGTTTGTGATCGTTGTAATACCAGTGGATTTATCCGTAGATTCTTTAACATCATACGCAATTTCATATCCAGTCTTTGAATTTCCATTGATCACAGATGTTTTTTCTTCTTTCACTTCATACTCATAATCTTCTCCAACAGAGTCAGTTTTATTAAGATCTTCATAAGATACTGTCCAGTTATTAGTTGCACTTAATGTTTGATCCTTTTGCATGTCTGTACCATTACGATATAATTTGACATTTACTGAATCCGGACGGATACCGTCACTATTTTCGGAATCATTCCAGTTTTTCTTAACAACAATTCTTACTTTATTATCTACTTTATATTTGTTTGTATAAGATAAAACATAAGTATTGTCATTCCAGTCTCCGGTATCTTTACTGATTCTAGTATAACCATCTGCATTACAAACTTCACTGAAAGTATAATTATTTTTTTCATCTTTCTTAATGTCTGTCTGCATCTGCCAGTCATTCTCTTTGTTCAACACATAAGTTTTTACTTCATGTGTATTCTTGTTTTCTGCTTTGATGGTCACTGTAACAGGTCTTGTATTCATGGAATTATTATCATCAATCCAATACTTTTTCACCTGAATATAATCAGATTTCTTATTTACAAAAGTATCAGAATCATGTTTGTAAGTTGTCTTTGCATCATCTGTATTGTTTAATGACGCTACATCATGAACAAAGTCTGTCGATGTATTGTTTAAAACTTCTCCACTAAACGTTAATGACTTATCTGATTTGACATATCCAAGTGGCGCTTCAACCTCTTCGACAGTATACATTTCTTTTCCAACACCATCTTTTGCATAAATACCAGTTGGCAGTCCGAAAAATTCCAGATAACCAAACTGATCATCTCCAGAAAGTGTCGTTGCGATCGTATCACCTTTTTTGAAGATAGTCTTTCCGTTCCTATCAACGATCTCACATGCTGCTTTTAACGCAAATTTTGCATTTGGAAGCATATTTCCTGCTTCATCTGTTTTGATAAACTGAATACTGTATTTTTGTAGAGTATCTGTTACATCAAGATTGATATCAATATGTTTTGCTGTATCTAAAGATACATCGCTTGTATCATTTGGATCAATCACTTTGACTGTCGTTTCGATCGTTCCATATTTTTGATATTTTGTTCCGGACTTAAAGCTGATCTGAATCTTCTGATTTCCAGACATATCTGCGTACGTTGGGTTAAAACTAACATCATCATCTGTCACATCGCTAAGCTCCTGCGCTCCATTATCATCGAACAACATTGTAAAGTCAAAATCTTCTGCTTTATATCGTTCATTTAACATAAAGTCTTTTTTAGCGATCGCTGTAATCTCCTGACCTTTTGGCGCTACATAATCATCGGTAAGCTGCAATTTCTGATCCTGCGTATAAGCTGTCTTTAACTGAGAACATCCATAGAACAATTTGCTCGTATCTTCAACATTTGAAGTATTAAAACTAGAAAGGTCTAATTCTTTCAATTCTGTACAAGCTGCGAACATTTCAGACATATCAACTACATTTGATGTATCAACATTATCAAATTGTATTTCTTCTAAGGATGTACAATTTAAAAACATTTTACTTGATACAGCATTGAAATAAATCACCTGCCCAGCTCTTTGACTGGAAATGTAAACTGTTTTGTTATCTTCCCATAAAAGAATGCTTCCATTTTGATTTTCAGATACATCTTTCGTTTGCATTCCATCTGGAGCTTTTTCCCAAGTGAAAACCACTTTTGTTGCATCTTTTAGCTCTTCATTTAATTTTTCTCCTGTTTCCAAAACATAAAGTCCTGTTGATGGGCTTGCATCGTCACTGCCCATTGGTTTTTCAATATCTGCTGAATTATCATTTTTCCGAATATCATTCATATTGGAAGCTTTTGTATCCCAATTGATGATAACATCATGTTCTTCAGTATCGATTGTATAACCTTTTGGTCCAGAGATCTCTTTTACATAATAATGTCCTTGGTAGAAATCTGTTGTTTCTTTTCCATCTTCACCAGTTCTTGAGAATTTGATCTCTCCAGCTTTTGATGTTGTTTTTGTATCAATCTGCTTTCCAGCTCTCCATACGACTGTACCATCATCTTTTACGATGTCTTCTTTTGCAAATAATCCATAAACTGCACCAGTGATATTGTCATTTTCATAAACAAATCCCTGATCATCTTCATGTCCTGTTAAAAATTCACCAGTTTTCTTTAAAGAAATAGATCCCATAACCGGAGTATCTGTTTCTTTGATCGTATATTTTCCATTTCCGGCATTGTCATATACGATCTTTACGCTGTCATCTTTTTCACTTAAAGTAAATGTTTTTTCTTTCGCGCCATCCAGATTGTATCCATCAGGAGCAGTCGTTTCTTTGATCGTATAAGTACCATAAGGAAGTTTACAAGATGCCTTTCCATCTCCATTGACACCTGTAGTCAATGTTGCTACCTGATTTTTTTCATTGTCATAGATTTTATACATAGCACCATTTAACAACTTATTTGTTTCAGAAGAGCGTTTTACAAGTTCGATTTCAATATCTTTTGCAGTATCTTCATAAGTGAAATTGATCGTTTTGTTCTTGTTGTCCTTTGTTAAGACAATATCTTGATCATCGATCCACTCGTGTTTATCCTGTTCTCTGGTGCATCCATTTTCACCAGCTACCTGATGAAGGATATAAGCACCTAAAGCTACTTTTTCAGATGTTTTTGATTTTCCATCTTTGCCGATTGTTAATGTTTCCACAACGCGTCCATTTGGTTCTTTTAACTCAAATTTTGCACCTTCTTCTGGAGCAGTTTCATTTGCTGCGATCTGTTTATTCTTATGAATTTCAATCCATCCAGAATCAGAATATGGATCCTGTGCCTTAAATTCATAAACATCCTGTCCATTTTCTGTTTTCGGATCGTGATCTTTGGAATAATAGATATCTGCAAGGTCATAATTTTCAGCGCCCTTTGTCTGGATCACAACGAATCCATCTTCTTTATGATATTTATCCAATAACACAGCTGCTTTTCCTTCAGAATCTGTAACAACTTCTCCAAGTATTGCTTTTTTATCTAAAGAATTGATATACGCGATTCTTTTTTCAGAATTGCCCAGATCCTGTTTTTCAATGTCTTTTGTATATTTTGCATCTAACACTGTAAATGCGGCTCCAACCTCAGCTTTGCTGATCTTATTCTTTGCCATGGTTTTGCTAATACGGAGTTTTGGACTACCTATATTCTCTTTTTCATATTCATGTTTTGAATGATCACCATCGTTGATCGTTACATCAAAATCTTTGCAATATGTATAGTTTTCTGTTCCTTTGATCTGATGTACCGTATATGTTCCAGGCTGTAATTCCTTTGATTCCGCATATCCTTCTTTATTTGTTGTTAATGTTTCCACAACTTTCTTTGTTGCTTTGTCAATGATCTGGAATTGAGCTCCTTCTTCTTCTTTTTTCTGATAAGTATCTGTTTCCTTATCTGAGATGTTGATCGTTTTTGTGATCGCAATACAGGCCTTCTGCTTCCTGTTATATGCTTCAAAACGATAGATCGGAACCTCATTTTCATCAGATCCCACAATGGTCTTATACATATCTGTTGCCATTTCATACCCGACTTTTCCTTTTGTCTGATGGATATAATAAGATCCATACGGAAGTTCTTTTGTTGTTGCGACTCCATTATTGTCTGTGGTGATCGTGTCAACTAGTTTCTTATTCTTATTTCTGATTTCGAACACTGCCGCAGGTTCTGGAACTTTTTCATCTCCATCCTGATAATATTTTGTAATACTTAATTTTCCAGTATATACTTGTTCATTTGCAGGAACTGTTTTATCATCGTTATTTAAGACTACATCGACTTCTTTGCTGCTGACCTTAAATCCTCTTGGGGCTTTGATCTCCTTTAAAAAATAACTTCCAGGATGAAGATCACCAGAACTTCCATTTCCTGCGTCATCTGTTGTGATCTGTCCAACTTCTGTACCAGCTTTATAAAGAACAGTTTTATTATCAGAATTTAAAATATCTTCTTTTGCGTAAATACCATAAATTGCATCTTTATAAGAAGCCTCTACACCAAGATCCTTTGAATCGGACTGTTTATGAAGATGAATATGAACAGGATTCCATGTATTTGAGACATCAGAAAACTTTAATTTTGTTTTCTTTCCTTTACCCTCTTGCTTTGTTTGAGAAGTATCATTCAAAAGATGTCCAAAAGGGGGATCTGCTTCTTTGACACTCCACACATGAGTTTCATTCATCTTGCTATTGATATAATCGGATACTTTTTTCTTTGCTTCTTTTAACGCTGCTTTTTTAGCTTTTGCTTCAGAATCATACCATCCATTTTTTGTGGCCTTAGCCTGCTGGTCATGAGATAATGATTTCCAGTTCGTTACATAAGTTTTATTGCCTGAATACAATTTTCCACTATTGATTATTCTGGAATAGGTAAAACTTGCAACACCTTCATCATTGGTCGTTGCTTTTCCCATGTATACATTATCACAATAAAATAAGAAAGTTGCACCTGCTAAAGTTGTGCCTGTATCAGCATCTCTCTTTTTTACACTAACCTGAATCTCTTTTGGTTTTGTGTCCTGATAAGATTCTTTCAGGCTTTTATGTTTTGGGGGTTCATAAGGAGAACTAGCATCTAACCGATATAATTTCTGGTGAGAATTGTGCTTCTTCCCCTTCACACATTTTTTAACATTATAATAATAAATGGTTCCTTCTGGATAGCTATCATTTATTTTTTTGCAAAATTTCTTTGCATCTGAAGTTGAATATCCGCTATCAAGATTTTTCCCTGCCTGATATACAACGGTCTGCTTGCTTTTTCCTTTTCCACATGCCCAAATATAAGCTTGTGTTAAAGCAAATGCTTTATTATTCTTTGAACTGTTCTCATAATATGTTAAAGCTTTTGCAATGGACTGGTCTTTATAAGTTACTGCATTTGCGGTCTTATATTCAACAGTATCTCCATTACACATGCTTTTTCCAGAATCAAGACAAAATGTCTGATGACTTCCTGCAGAAATCTTCCATAATCCTTCGCTCATAGGACGATTGAGTTCACTGATCTTAAAACTGTTTCTTTCTTTGCTCATTTTTACGGTTGCTGTTCCGCTACTTGCTTTCACATCTGCTGTTGGAACGATACTTCCCAACCCTGTTAAGGTAGATGAACATGCAGTAAACAGAGATAAGATCATGGCACTGGATCGTTTGAATGCTTTCATCATCTTATGTTTCATGAACTTTTCCTCCTCTTTCATATAATCATAAGATTTATCAGCAGTAGGAATTGACTCCCACTGCTGTTTTTTAATCTTCTTTTTTGTATCGGTCCGTAAAATATCCCGGATCATTTTCTTTATCAATCTTTGCTGCTTTTGAATCATACACTCCTTGATCATACTCTGTTCCATTTCCACCAGTGATATTTACATCACCGAAAAACATCTTGTCATCATGTATGATATTTTTTGTTTCGAATGATCCGTCTGTTTTTCTCCAGATCGCATATAGATTACAAGTTTCACCAGGTTCACAAAGATCTTTTACCTCTGCTCCATTTGTATATTTCGGAATAACCTTATATCTATCAAGTTCTTCTTCCGGAGCCCAACCCATAAAGGTATATCCTGGACGTTCAAATACATTTGCTGGTAGATTTGTCGTCTTATTATATGGTAAATTTCGGGTATAATCGGCAGCAGATGATCCATTTCCATGGAACTTCACTTCATAATTGTCCTTTTCCCAGACTGCGTATAACGTAATATCATCTGCCTTATCATAAGTAAATGAAGCTCCATCCTGATAGTCTACAGAAGCTCCATCGCTTTTCAGGCTCCATCCTAAAAACTTATATCCTTTTCTTGTAAATTTGTTTTGACTCAAAGTTACAGTCTTATTATAAGTTGCAGAAGTTTCACTCATATCTCCGTCACCATCACCTGCATCATACGAAATGCTATAAGTCTTTGGTTTCCAGATTGCATATATTGTGCAACTACTACAAAATTCGGTATCCTCGTCTACCCAATCTGCAGTTCCCCATTGATTCTTATTATATCCTGCGAGTTCATAACCTTCTCTTGTTCCATCAGGTAATGTTCCATAAGAATCTCTATCATTCAAAGGTTTTGAATAACTATTCAGGGATCCACCATTTCCATTAAAGGTTAAAGTCCCTGATGTACGTCCCAGATTTAAATTCATAGAACACCAGTCATATGTTTTCCATTTTCCATTGGTATTTACTTGTTTCATTTTGTTGTTCGTAGAACTCAATCCAACCAATGCGGTACTAATATGAATGTTTATATATTTCCAATCTCCTTTATCAGAGTGGTATGAACTATCCCAGAAACCATCATTGCCTCCACAATAAAATGTTATATCCTCAGCTGAATTTATAGCAGCTGGTTTGTCAACCGTTTCATAATTTTGTGAACAATGTTGTTCATGTGCCGGTAAATAATATTTGATCGGGATCGTGAGCAATGTATAATTATTATTTGAATTTTTTTCTGACTTGATAGTTACTCTATTATCCTGTCCGTCCACCTGAAGGCTATAGGCACCATATCCACCAGAATAGTGTGATATAGTGTATGGATGTTGCTTATCCTTAAAATCTTTACCGCTAACTTTTTTGTTCTTTGCGTAGTCATCACTATGAACATACATTGTTAAACTGTCACTTTTTCCATCTGGACCATTGATAGTGATAGTTACATGTCCTTCTTCAAAGTGTTTGTTTCCGCCAGCATCATATGTTCCAAACGCATAGGCATTCTTTGCATTATACCATGTTAATGCAGCAGCAAAAGATATCACAGTGATCAAAGCAGCGACTATTTTCCCTCTTTTTTTTATTTTCTTTTTCAATTGTTTTCACCTCCTTCTTCTTAAGATCATCCCAAATCCAACCAGACAGACCATGAATAATCCAATATATCTCATAAAATTTTCTTTTTCGATATCCTTTTCTGAAGAAAGGAATGATGTTTTCTTTGTTTCATTCTTTATCTTTTGCCCATGATCCCGAATGCAATAGACAAGATAACGATATTTTCCATGCCCACGATATGGGTGACACGTTAATAAAGTGATCATGTCTTTCCTTTTTTTTATCTTGATCTTATCTGTATCATATGGATCAATGATCTGAATCTTTTGAACCCGATACTTCATTTTCTTCCATGGATTTCGAAGATATACTTTATCTCCGATCTTTAATCGCTCAATATCTCTGAAATATGGAATTCCTTGATATCCGCGATGTGCTGCAATCACGCAATTGCCATTCACTTGACCTAAAGGAAGTGATGTTTGGCCCATGATCGCAGCTCCTTTTCTTAAATTTTCCATTGTTGCGCCAAGATACAGCGGTAATTTTACTTTCATTTTAGGAATCTGGACATAACCAAAAGTTTTTTGTCCTTTTGTTAATTTAATAGGGGTAGATCGATAACTCCATACATCTTTTAATTCATTTTGCCCACTTTCATAAATTTTTTGATTATACTTTGATGCTTTCTGATATAATAGAGCTTTTTTCTTTTTCGGATATTTTTGAATATCTGTTATTACTTTATCAGAGCGAACATTATCAGACACGGAACTGATCTCAGGATAGAGAAAACATAAAATACTGAACACGATCAATATACAACCGATGATATTAAATATCTTTTTTCTCATTTTTCTTTCCTTTCATTTTAGAAAAGCAATTTCGAACAATTACAATTCCAATGACGATCAATATTCCGATCATGATCGCTTTTCGATAAATATCCATCCATTGAGAATGATGTACTCTGGCTTTTATATGTTCATCTTTTTCATGATAGGTTGCACGTACACCACGAACCAGTAATCGATGATCATTGACTCCATACGGAGTACACGTTACAAGCGTTACATAATCTTTTTCGTTGATGATCTGAAGCTTTTTTGTATCCTCAGGCAAAACAACAGAAATTTGATCCACTTGGTATGCCAGTGTTTTATCTAATACATGGATAAAAAAGTAATCACCTTTTTTCATTTCTGTCAGATCCGTAAATAATTTTGCGGAACTTAATCCTGTATGACCCGTTAGAATACTATGTGTACTCTTTCCGCCAACTGGCATGGAGGATGCTGCGAGGTGTCCAATACCTTTTTCCAAGATCTCTGCTTCTGTTCCGTGATAAATCGGAAGGTTTATGTTGATACATGGAACATTCAAATATCCCATGATCCCAGAGTGATCCAGATTCAAAATATTGTTATATGCAGCAGTTTCCCCGTCTGTTTTCTTTGCTTTAAAAGGGTCTGTCAACTCTACGGTCGAACGTGTTAAAAGTTCATTATATCTTTCTGCTTTTTGAATTTCCTGTTCTTTCTTTTTCTGATCATATGTTTTTTCAGATTGTTGATATGTCTTGATCGTAGATTCAGCGCTTTTCTCAAAAAGATAATTGCTGAGAAATGGATATGACAATAAACCAAATCCAAATAAGATGATCAGAATTGAAATGATCTTTTCTCTCATATCTCACCTGCATGATAGCAGAGACAATGTTACTGAACTTTTCTCTGTCCCTGATTCTTCTTTACAATAAGGAATCCGCATCCAGCAACGACAACTCCTGCAATGATCAGAAGATAACTTCCTGCTCCACCTGTCATTGGTAGCATAAACTGTTTCTGGTTTGTGATTTCCATATCAACATATGCATTTGTAGATTCATCCTGAGAACTCATATGAGCTTTTGTGTCATCTACAACTGATGATGCATTGATCGTCTGAACGATCACATCATTTGCTAATTCTGCACCATTTGAAATGCCATCATTTGCAGTAGAATCATCTCCAGTTTTACTCTGGATCCCTGTAATATTTGCTTCTGTCGGTGTGATATTTGCCTTTGTAGATGTAATATCTACGATCACTTCTTTTTTCAATAATGTGTAACCTGCATCGGAATGTGTTTCTGTAAATCCATATTTATCAGCTTCAATTCCGTTGATCACAAGCTGTCCATCAGCGTTAGGGCTAAACTGTGTAGCTCCTTCCTCTGTTGCAGATTTACCTGTTACTTGATAAATTCCATCACGATCAGCTTTTCCGATTAAATAATAATTATCTTCTTTGTTACGGACTACAAACTTAACTTTTGTTGCATCTCCTTTATTATCAGAGAATTTCTTTGTCAGATTGTATCCATAAGAATAAACAATACATTTGTCTTTTAGGATATCCCAGTAATCTGTAGAAGTTCTCTTCCATGTCAGAGATACATCATTTGGATTACCTTTATCACCAAGAACGACAGTATCATTAGTATTTACGTCTGCTGTGTAATAAACAACGATGTATTTGTCAGAATATTTTTTATTTAACTCGTTTAGTCCGGATTTTGTCATCTCAATCTTCATTGTAGAATCATCTCCAGATTTTCCATAAGTTGTTGTGAATTTTGGATCATTATCAGAGCTCTTCCATACAGCAAGTGCTCCACTTTGATCTACATTATTTACATTTGTTGTATCAACAGCATCTTTATTATCATAAATAGCGATAACGGCATTCTTGTTATATGTCATACCTTTTGCCATTGTGTCATTAAATGTATAAGTAGACAGATAAGTGGTAGAAGATGTGATGTGTGGTAATTTAGAGATAAACTGATAATCGAGTTTTTCAGCTTTAGAAGCCGTTACTGTGCTCTGATATTTATATTCATCTCTTGCTTTTGTGAATGTTTCTAATGAATCTGCATTTGCTGTTGTTACATTATCCTGATCAGGATTGTTTCGAACTCTTTTATCAAGAGTTGGTATGCCTGTCTCATTTTTAGGATAACATACAACATCATAGAACCAATCATCACCTTCAGCATCTGTAGATGGTAACTGAACAAACCAAGGATTTGTTGTATAAGTTACATCTTCTGGGACTTTTGTTTCAACGATCAGATAAAGGCCTAATGGCAGTTTATCTTTTTTTGTTACACCTTTTGCATCTGTCAGATCCATAGCTGTTCCACTTTTTCCCATATAAGCTTCCAGTTTATCTTTTGTAACTGTGTTATCTTCCAAAGCTTCAGCTAATTTCTGATTGATGATCTGAGATGTAAAGTAAACTTTGCTTCCTTCTGTTTTTGCAGCGTCATCACTGGATAAACCAATGATCTTCTGCAGTTCATCTGGAAGTTCATAGATCATCTGAACTTTTCCATTTTCACTTTGCTGTTCCACATCACCTACTCGCAGATAGCTAAATTCTACGCCTTTGATCGCGTATTTTTTTAAAGCATCCTCTGCTTTCTGATCCTGTTTTCCTGTTGAGGTAAACTGATTCAGGTCCACACCATTTTTTTCTGCAGCTGTCATATCATATTTGTGGATCGTTAAAGACCCTGTTCTGGTTGAATCAATGACATCTGATTGCGCTGCAAAAGCGGGAACTGTTGGTACAGCAGCCATTGCAACTGCCATACATGTGTACATAACTTTTTTAAATACCTTTTTTAAACCCATATTTTTTCTTCGATAGCCCCTTCGGCTATCTCCTCCTTTCTTAAAAGATACTTACACTATAAATATGAAAGTTTTCGGCAAAAAAAATCATGCTTTGGAGTATTTTTTATCCCCTACTTCAAATATGAGAGATATGAGAAAAAAATATTTTCACATATAAAAAAACAGGCCATTTCTGACCTGTTCCTTCTTGTTGTCTTATACCAAAATGTTTCCATTCGGATCTGCTGGTTTAATTAGAGCGAGAATTGCTACAACTACACCAATGATGCATGGAATTCCTGTCCAGAAAAACAGAACACAAGCAATTGCTTTTCCAAACTTTCTAGAGTAGAAATATTGAGCTCCAAACGATCCAAGGAGAAATGCAAATAGGCAATATGCAATCTTGTTGACAACTTTCTTTCCTTCTGTTGCAACATACTCTCCTGTATGTACGCTATTCGTCATATTGATATTGATCCCACCATTTGCAGCATTGGATGTTTCTTTTCTCCTTGTTACGATGATCTGATCCTTATCTTCAAAAACATCTACTAAGTCTTCAAGTTTTGGTGTAAAATCCAGATCACATCTTCTAACTTCCTTAATTGTTCCATTATCCATTCCGATCGTAATGATCTCTTCTGTGATCTTAATTATTTTTCCCTTTGTCATATTTCTTTTCCTTTCTATTTTCCTTTGATCGCACCACAGCTGCACTCATATCCAACAAGTTTTTTCTTTGTAGATGCCTGCTGATCTACGACCCACATTTTAAGATATTCTGCGGGAATTCTCGGCCATTCAATGACCGAGATGAAAGCAGGAGGCTCTTTTGAGCCATCATCCCTTTCCAAGGGATCGTCTTGCTCCTATCGCCCAGTTCCCACAATGATGCAAAATCTTGAGTTTTGACAGACTGACCTGTTTGTATTTTGGAGATGTCCGGATATATTGGTCATTCTCATCTTTTACATAACAGGACTTATCAGTAAAGCCAGAGATCCATCCCTTCTTTCCATTCAACTCTACACGATCGAACAGACAGCCAGTGATCGATATCTTCTTCTTATTCTTCCTTTTTGTAACAGTAACTGCTTTTGTGTTCTTATCATATCGTGAAGCTTTACGGTTTGGTTCCTTGCGTCCTTTTCTCGGAGTTTCCTCATGTAAAGAACGTTTCTTTCTTCGGACCTGCTGGATATAGATCACGGGTTCTTTATCCTTTACTGTCATGATCCCAGTCTTTACGATAGCGATCGCAGTCGCATCATTTCCATGACTTTTTGGAAGTATTAATCTCTCACGGTCTGCCTTTGTGATATTTCCATAGGTAAACGTTGCTCCTGGGAATGCTTCTATCAGACGTTTCCGTAAGATGTTCATGAAGGTGGCATCTCTCAGTCCTCTGGTGAATTTCTTCTGCTTCTGCATCCACTGATAGAGAATGCCTCCCTGTTGATGGTTCTCTGTGTTATGACAATCGCTGCACACCGTAGCCATATATTGTGGATCATCGGTCGCTCCATGACTCCGGTACAGGATATGGTGTACATGCAGCTTTCCGCCTTTCTTCCCACATACCTGACAAGTATATCTGTCACGATTGAGAACATAAGCTCGGACATTTTCATAGTCATACTGTGGTCCTTTCTGGTACAGTTCTCCATGGATCTCCGGATCTTTCAATCTTGCCGGATCGAAACGGCCAAGCTCGATCGAAAGACGATATCCCTCTGGAAGAAGATCCTGCAGCTTTTTGATCCACCGGATATGATGATCTGTCTTTGACTGCAGGGATGGTGGAAGCCATCCTTTCGGCCGTTTGGATGCGAACGTGATCTTCCGTTTCTTCCAGTGTCTTCCCTTTCGGTCTGGAGTTTTACAGTAGACACGCTTGGCTTTTGGTCTCCATTTGGGATGACGGTATCTGGTCTTTCGATGACGTCTTCCTCTTCTTGAGGAAGCTCTTGACTGCATCAGTTTTCTTTTACTCATGGAATCTCTCAGACCGATTTCTTCTTTATGTAAGACTGTTCCATCTTCACGGACAACGGATACTCCGATATGCTGTGATCCAGTATCGATCCCTAGATAGCCAGATTGTGTCGTACTGCCTGTCTTATAATTCAGTTTTATGGTAAATGGGACCTTCCGATAAACAGAAGCTTTCCCATGTTTTAGCAATAAACGGGCTTTCCTCTCAGATGTAGGCATCAGCCGGCATCCGTTCAGCCCTACCACGAATACGCTCATGGCTGGTCCTCCTTGTATTGTAATAGCAGGTACGCAAAAGTCCTGCTCTCCCGGATGGGAGTGATCACCCTTCGACAATGTTCCAGATACTTCTTGCTCCAGGTCAGTGTTTTCTTCTCCTGAAAGACATCCGTTGCCTGAACCCTGTTCCCGGCTAGGGTACCACCGGGTCGGGCATTGATATCTGGGACGTAGCACTCAGTATCCAACAAAAATGGATTCCCTTGCGCTGAGTCTAGTCAGCTCGCCCTTTCGGGGACTATGTAACAACTTTGCACACTTCTTTGCATGCTCGGTTATTCAATGGCCGAGAAGCTGACTTTAGGTGTGGCAGCAGATACATTGACTCCACCAAGCACATTACTAACTGCCATCATCATGGACAGCATTCCAATTGTTATTCTCTTTTTTCTCATATTCCTTTCCCCTTCTTAATTAATATTTTGTTTTCGCATTCTGGACAAACGATGTAATTTTGCCAGGAATTTTTTGTGAATCGTGAGATTCCCGCTTTTTATCCTAACTTAATTTGCACACATCAATAGGTAATAGCTTCCATTTTCAAACGTTGTGAATTCTATTATATAGTTGTTCCAATTGTTTTTTCTCATTTTGTCGTTTTCTGTACATAACAGCAGATTTTCGTAATTCTGGACGATAGATTGCTCTTCTTTCAATATCAGCATCCATCCTATTGATTATATGTATTGTTTGCATGCTTAATCCGTACATATCATCACATCCTTTTAATACTTTATGACGTTAACTTATTCTTTAATGATTTCATATTTTTTCTTTCATCACGTCGTTTCCAACGCATCACAGAAGATTTTTTTAAGCAAGGATCATACATAGCTTTTTGTTTCAGCGCAGCATCTATTTTGTTGATTTTGTGCATTGTATTTAATCCAATTCCGTACATATTAATCTCTCCTTAGCAATGTTTTTGTTGATATGATTGTTGAATATGATGTGTTTACAATTACACTCCCATTGTAAGTAAGCACAAAGGATTTTTACAAACAAACTGAACAAGCGCCTTTAAAATTTCATGACCAAGTTCTTCTCCAAATACTTTTCCTAGCTGCTGATCCAGATCTGCATATACTTTTAGATCTTTATCATCGCATTTTGTTTCAGGATCTTCTTCATGTAATTCCTCTTTTTCCTGCTCTTTTTCTTCTTTTTCCTCACCACAAGTGCAGTAAAATGGATTTTCACATCCTGCTTTCATTTCCTCATTTTCAAGATTTAGAACTTCTACGTTCATCAGCATGATATCATCATATCGATGAAGATCTTTAATTGCCTCATTGACATGCATCAGAACCTCTGGCTGATAGATTGGGCAGTCTAAAATGATCGGGATCGTAGAATTGATCTCCTTATCTTCTTTGTTTTTTCTTGCTTTATATGTTACTAAATAATTATATTCCATATTAAAATACTTCCTTTCTGTTTTTTTTCTTTCTATTACAAGTATGAGAGATTTCAGAAAAAATAAAATTCATATATAAAATTAAAGCGTATACGGGATTTTAAAGGAGAAAATAAGAAAGGCAGCAGAAATCCGAAGATCTCTACTGCCTGAGGAATGTAAACTAAGACTTTTTTGAATTATCAGTTTTTAAATTCTGCAATAATTCAATCAATTCTTGATGTCTTTTCATTGAATTATTTTCAGATTTATTCAGTGAATCAATAATTTTTTATAATTCATTTTGTTTATTAGAATCCAAAGTTATTGAATCCTCTAATTTTTCCAATCCTGTTATAGTTACTTGATTTCAGGTAGTTGTTCAACTAGTTGATCAAATGTGTAATACTGCTGCATTGTTTTCCACTTCCTTCTTTCTTTGTTTCTATTTTCTGATTTAATTGTACAAAAGGATGTATCTGAAGTATATGTCGATAAACGTCATAGTCACAGTTACTTTATTTCTTTTACCCATCTCAAAAAAAATAGGATAACAAAGCTTGCTACACAAAATATACAAAGAAAGGTTGTACTTTTGAGTAAATTTACGAGTATATATATGGTAGAATCCATAGAAGTATCAGGTGGCTTTATAAAAGTTACTATATTTAGAATGATTAGGTAAATCGTGTTCATTGCAAAACCAAATTCTGCAATTCCACAAGATTTTTTTATATTACGAAAGAATTCAAAATGATCATTTGCTTTTAAAATCGCAAGCAGTCCGAAATTTATACAAAACAAAATTTGAAAAGTTCTCATTTTTTCCTTTCCCCTTTCTCTATCTCTTTGAATTTTTAACAGTTTCCAAGATATATCACAACTTCTTTTTCTGATCAATCTATGATCGCTTCATTCTCTTTGATCTCTTTATTCTCCAAAAATCTGATAGTTTCCTTTTAAAGAAAACGCTCGCATTACATTTGATTCTTCATCGAAATATCGTAATTCCATAGAAAAATTGCAATTTTTGTGAGTATTTTTATCTACTTTCCTTAATTTTTACAGTATCTCAATCGTCTCTAAAAGATTTGAAATAGCCATTTCTTGCGATTTCATTTTATATAAAGCTTCTACATTTTCATCAAATATCTGTGTATTTTTCATTTGAATCTGATCTGTTTTTATGCTTTTACATTCCAAAAGTACTGGTTTATCCCACATAAACAATCTTTTTTCTAATCTGCCATTTTCTTTTGATTTATTCATCCAAAAACAATGATCATTTTTTCCATATTCTAAGGACAAATTTCCAATACGTTCATCAAATTCAATTAAGTAATCTATTCCATCATGATGACCATCAGAATGCCTTATTACTGTTCCCTTGCATCCTTTTGTAAAAGATAGTGGTTCGTAATCATCTCCAACAAGATGACTTTTTGCTCTTGGATCGACAAAAGAGATTTCAACTCTGTCACCTATTTTCCATTTCGCTTTTTCATTCAGTCTTTTTGAATATTTTTTGTGCTTGTAATAATAATCTGCCCATGAATGTTTAGATTGTGTGGATCGATCATAACGCATTTCGTCATATTCTTCTTTTGTTAATCTTACGATTTCGATTTTATAGGACGGACAGCCCTCATCAACAGACATGTGATATTTAAGTTTCATTTTGTTGTATAATGAATCCATATCGGGAGTAGTATCAGGAGTAATGATTTTTAAATATCCATCATTATCATCATATGAAATTCCACATCTATGAAATTCAAATCGTTGTCCCTCATATTCAATTTCATCATTGTAATAATGATATATTCCAATATCTCCTATGCATCCTTTTTTTGTACCGTCCACAATAATTCCGTAAGCCATAGCGCTCTCCTTAAATTCAAATTATTCATTATCTGTACATTGATTTTTTACTCTGATTTTATCTTCATCGATTCTATGCAGCCATTTTACAGCCTCATAAATATTTTTTGTTACAAAACAATCTGTGTCTTTCACACTGTTTTTCTCACAATAAAAATCGCGATATGCTTCTCCTACACTGACACTTCTACGATTATCTAATGAGCCAATACAAACTCCTCTTTCTGTTATAAACAGATTAATCATTGATGCAGCTCTTAATTGCATAATCTCCTGTTTTGTTTTAGAATCATCATTATTTTCTTTTTCACTTGGAGGATTTGCAATCATATAATTTAATGTATCCACAATCATTTGTACTGCTTCGTAATAGATATCTAATCTCTCTTGAGCTCTTTTGTTAAGTTTAAGATATGGATGAACTTTTTGACTTTCTTTATTCATATATTGGAGTACAATCAAAAGCTCTTTTAATTCAAATTTAGTATTCTTGCTCATCGATTTATCTTCTGTTTGTCTCCTCTCTTCAAAAAAGCAATTCAACGCTTCCTCAATTTCCCAAGGATTAAATTCCGTTTTCTTTTTTCCTTTATAAACAAGAATATGTCCTTGCACAATAATCATTTCGATTGCATTTTTCCCTTTACCATTATGGTAGCGACCTTCCAGATCTGTTGTAGCTGTTTTGATCAAAGTGGTCTCAACGATCTCTCTCATAATTTCTCTTTTGGTTTTCATAGTCATCTATTCTCCTATATAATTCTTTAAAAATTCTTCATAAGTCATAATGCGTTTTCTACAATTAACACAAACCATATACTTATTGTGGCGGTGAGGCTCCACCAGCCATTCAAAGAATGACAAGTGGCTTCCAATGATGGTATGG
>OLRS01001050.1_pt1 | contig 29210 bp, 22 predicted proteins | sample 1673171 | NCBI WGS metagenome assembly OLRS01 (sample SAMEA3136762, study PRJEB25190) | human gut metagenome | biome: human gut; feature: human-associated habitat; material: faeces | place: Austria | collected 2013
GGTGGTGGATTTCAGATGAAGACAATAAGCAGGATTGCATATAGCAATGACAAAAAGAACAAGACAAGAAGTATACTGATTATGATGTCCATATGTCTGACTACGATGCTGCTTGTGATTATCAGTACTGTGGGAAATGGAATGATCCGTTTACAGAAAAGTCAGGCGGCAAGCTCATACGGAAGCAACTACGGCCTGTTTATCGCCGCAGATGGTACGCAATTAAAAGAAGTGGAACGCAGAGCTGAGATATCTGATATCGGCATCATGTGTACGGAGGGCATCCTGAAAGGAAATGAAAATGGCGGCTTTGTCAGTGCGGATGAAACGGTCAGGAAAATGCTTCCCTATAATCAGGAATATGTGTTGAAGGAAGGTACCTATCCGGAAAAGGCGCAGGAAATTGCCGCAGGACGCGCTTTCTTTGATGCAGTGGGATACCATGATGTAAAGGTCGGAGACACCGTAACATTGGAGTACCGTTCCGGCATGCAGTCGGAATACGCACCGGTGGAATTTACTGTCAGCGGGATTTTATATGACCGGGATGAATATACCATCGAGGCTTCCTATGTTGTATTCGGTTCGCAGGATTTTTATAATGAGCGTGTTGCGGAGGGTGACAGGCAATATAATATCTATTTTACCTTGAGCGATTCTGCAAATGTATCTATGAATAATGTTGCGCCTGTTATAAAAGAAATCGCGGATTCCTGCGGCATTGACCAGAAAAACGTGATCATCAATGACCTCTACCTGCAGTGGGTATTGCAGCCGAGCTATGAAATGATTGTGGTTTGTGGAACCCTGATCCTCGGAATCGTGCTGTTTTCCGTTGTGGTCATTTATAATATCTTCCAGGTCGGGATCGCCCAGAAGGTTCAGGAGTACGGAAAAATCAAGGCGCTGGGTGCAACCAGAAAGCAGATGAAGCAGTTGATCTTTCGTGAGGGCATTCTTCTGGCGGTTCCTTCGATACCGCTGGGGCTGCTGTTTGGTTTCCTGATTGCAAAAGTCAGCTTCAACTGGCTGGTGGAGCAGGGAAATCTGGTATCGTCCGGAATCAAGAACCATCAGGTGCCTCTGTTTTCACTGACAATTATGCTCATCTGCATTTTTGTATCGTTTCTTACGGTCGTTTTGGCTCTGCGCAAACCCATGAAAATTGTTTCCCGGATTTCACCCATCGAAGCGACACGGTATCTTGACGGCTCCAAAACGCAAAAACAGGGCAGACGAAAAGGCAGAAAAGATGTCACCGTTTTCTCCATGGCAATGGCAAATGTGACAGGCAATCCGAAAAGAACCATTGCTACGATTCTTACCATGGGGCTTTCCTGTGTATTGTTTGTAATTATCTCTAATTATGTTGGGAATATTGACACGGAGCACGAGGCGCGGATTGCAATCAACCATGGACAATTTGAGTTGCAGCTGGATTATTCCCAGAATTATGATGAAGCCTATTCGGAGAATAATCTGGACACAATCCTACAGAACAACCCACTGAATGATTCTTTGATTAAAGAAATCAAATCCATCCCCGGTGTAACGGATGTACTGACGAGAGAAATCGTCTCTGCAGATCTGAACGGAACAAAATTTCCGGTTGCAATCGTAAATCAAGAGGATTTTGAAATGATGCGCGGGGATGGCGATATCGGTTCCATGGACTATGCACAGGCTGTCAAAAACGGGGATGTTTTCTTTGGCTGGTCCATGTGGATGGAAGCTGACGGGTATTCTGCGGGTGCACCGATTACATTCAACTTTGATAACGGAAGCGGAACCTATACCTATCATGGAAAAATCGCAGGCTCCTTTGTAAGCGCGGACACTTATCTTGTCATTCCGGAAGGTGTATACCGTTCCATGAATCCGAGGGGAACAGCCTATGGCTATCTGTGGGTGGACTGTGATAAAAAAGATGTTGCATCTGTGGAACAGAGTCTGAATACTTTGATTTCTAATACTTCGCATATAAAAATGGATACCTATCATGCACAGTTACAATCTGCAGAATACGCAAGCCGTATGATGAAGCTTGGCTGCTATCTGTTCATGGCAATTGTCGGTCTCATTGGGTTTATGAATCTGGCAAACACCATGATCATCAATATCACCACGAAGAAGCAGGAATACGGTGTGCTGCAAGCGGTAGGCATGACCAATAAGCAGTTGAATCTGATCTTACAAATACAGGGCTTGCTTTTTACGGTTGGCACCATCTGCGTCGCACTTGCTGCCGGTCTGCCCCTTGGCTATGCACTGTTTTCCTATGCGAAGCATAATGGGATTTTTGGAATGAACGTTTATCACGTTCCTCTTATCCCGATTCTTGTTATGATTCTTCTGGTTGGTATTCTACAAATTGTGCTTTCCTGTGTTTTAAGCAGTAATCTGAAAAAGGAAACGCTGGTAGAAAGAATAAGGTATCAGGGATAGCAAGTATTGCTGGGATATCCTCAGTATCATAACAGGAATTAAAAGCACTTGGCTTCAAAAAGTTTTGTACTTTTGACAAAATGCAACCGATTTTTCATCAATTATAATAAATTTGATTAAGCAGCCTGTGTGTAATGAAGCATACAGGCTGCTTGCATTTTATAACTCTAATGAATCTTCTGCATCTACCCACATCTGTAAATTGCCCTCAAGATATAATCTCGCATAGCCGAAACGAAAGGCACAATGGAAAGTCTTGAGCTGCGTCCAATTGAGCAGGCAAAAATCTCCTGCGCAAAGAAGTTGTTCAATGAGATGTCCACAAGCAACGTGGTGTACCATGATGTGGACAGCTACCAGAGTCTATTAAGCATTATGAGTTCCATCTGAAAAACATGAAGACGTATTGAATACGCGGAGTATGTGAGTTAAGACCTCCGGTTTTCACTGGCGGTCTTAACTCTACATATCCAACAATATCCTTGCCCGTTTCTGTACCTGCCGCTCCATCATCCTCAATCTTTTTTCGGGCAGGTTATAGCGCGAGTGCTTCTTAAACTTGAAGTTCAGCAGATGCCGCAGCTTCTCGCGCAGCTCCGGCGTCAGCACGGCCTTGGCTGTGCCGAGAAAATCATCGTACACGCTGGGGTACAGCGTTTCGATATATTCCTCCAATGCGGTCTCGTTCGCCCAGGCGTCCGCGCCTGCAAAGTTAAAGAGGGAATTGCCATGGTCGAACAGGGAGGCGGGGGAGACGATGGTATTCGTCCGGTTATCGACCATCACGCCGAAGTTTCCAAAATGCCGGTCCACATTGCAGATCACCGCATCGAACACCAGCATTTCGTTCAGTGCGTTGACAAACTCGACTCCCATCTTCCCGTAATATGTCCTGACAGCCCCCATGCCGCCCTTAGAAACGAGATGTCCGATCGGGAGGTAGGCATACGCCTTGTCGGTAAAAAGCTCGCAGGTGGAGCAGAGAACGCCTTTCCAACGGGATAAGCCGTAGGGGATCGCGTGAACGCCCATGGCGGCGGCGATTTGTGCGGCGTAAAACTCAGAGTATGGTTCGTTGCCGGTATTGGCCGCGCCCTCTGTGCCGCCCTTATAGAGATACACCTTACCGCCGATGCGCCGCCAGCATTTGCGGAGCATTCCATTGGTGGTAAACTCCGGGCTGGAAAGCAGGGAGGTGCGGACGCTGCTGCCATAGCCGGTAAAGGCAAGCTCGGCCAGAACATTGCTGAATGGGTTGTCGTAGAGATTTACTTTGTCAAAAGAAGCGGTGTCACCGTCCTCGACGACCCAATAGCAATCGTTAAGGGATAGTCCTTTACAAACGCTGATAATACCGAGCGGACGGTTGATGTTTAACCCACATTTTGCTAAAAGGCTATGGACATAGGCGCGGTTTTTGGGAATCGTGCGGCGGCGCAGCCAACGGCTCAATCCGTCCGACGTCAGCGTCAAATCAAGCGGCAGAAATGCCGCTTTTTCTTCATTCGTCCAAAGGATTTGGATCTCCGGCTCACTGGTATCCGTCGTTGCGGAGAATTTAACGAGCGGTTCATCGAACTGCTTTAAAATATAGTTCATGATAAATCCTCCTCAAAAGTTACTTCAGACCACACAGGAAATTTTCTACATTCAAATACTGAACACCCTCGGCTAACGTATCTTTTCCGCGATAAAGAACGAATTTACCGCTGATCGGGCCAAAGCGATTTTCAATGATTTGGCATTTCTCTGCATCACGCAGATGAATTGTCTGCTTTTCGTTGACCTTGGCACTGTGTTTGATTTCATAGATGCGGCAATTTTGACTTGCTTTATCGTAGATCACCATGTCAAACTCGCCGCCGGCATCGAACTTGAATTTGAACGCTTCCATCGTACTGGGTGCCGCCTTACAGACTTCCAGCAGAACAATGTCCTCCAGCATCCGGCCCTTTACATCGTCCAGAATCTTTCCTGTGATATATGCCTTATCCGCTTCGGGGATCGATGCAAAATAGGCGTCCTGCATCAGGGAATAAACCAGAGCCTTTGCGATGGCATAGCGCATACCGGGCTGGGAAAAGACGATATGCTCCGCCTGCTTACCGCTTTCGTACCGTTCCGGACAGTTGACGATCAGATCCAGCATAAGCAGATACTTCTTCACTTTGTCGATATGCTCCTGCGTGATTGGGACGGTTGTTTCACTCTTTTCCTTGACCTCAATGATGGCCTTTAATCGCTCCAATATTTGCTTTTCATTGACATCATAGAGAACGGTCGCCCGTTTCGCAGGGAGATCATGTAAAAGCAGTTCCTTTGCGGAGCCAAAATCATGGGACTTAAATTCGTCCTCTACCACGCGCAGCACAAAGCGGTGGTTCATGTGCTGCACAATGCGGTTGATAACATTGGTCAGCTCACCTTTTTCGTAAAGCTCCCGCAGTTGATTGAAGTATTCGCCGTAATGGTCATTTTTCAGTGTATGCTGAATGTTGCGGCTGATGGCGGTATCAATATACTTTCGGGTACTTTCATCGTCTCGAAACGCGACCTCGTCAAAGGCGGCATCCGGATCGTCAAAGCTCATATTTTCCATTTTCAGCGTTCCGCCGTATTCAATATAAGAATCGACAGAACGGATGTTCAGGAGCCGCGCATACTCCCGAAAGGGAATAAAAGAGGTGTGGATCATCACGCTTCTGTCGTACAGTTCATCGCGGTTTGCCATAGCGAAGCCAAGAGAGTCCGTACCGGAAACAACGATTTTCATGCCCATCATGCTGAACACGTCGGAAAGCACGGCAGCGGTGTCGATGAAGTCATTCAGGAGCGTAATTTCATCAATAAACACATACCGATAGCCCAGTTCAAACAGAACTTTCAAGTCCTTTGTCAGCCGTGACATATCATCGGTGGTCTGCACCTTGATGTAGGCCGTTTTTTCTATGGGCAGATCGGAAAGCATTTGGAACAGAAGTGTTGTCTTTCCGGTTCGACGGAGACCGTATAAAATACAGATCTTCCCATCGTAGGAGCCAGCCACAAACTTCTGCAAGGTGCTGAAGCAGTCACGCTTGCCGTACTTTGCCACGCTGTTTGCCAACGCCTGCAAGCCTGTACCCGTGACAACATTCGTATGAAACTCTGTTGTTTGCGGGGGTAAGGAAACCGAGACAACAGGCTGACCATAGCTTTCCAGCTTTTGATAAATCGCATGGTATCTGGCTGTATTTGCTTTTGCGGCATCGTTTTCGTAATTCTGATAGTTGCGTGTGGACATACCGAGGTATTCCGCACATTGGGCCTGATTCAGCCCTTTTGAAATACGCAATTCTTTTAAGGTCACGCTCATCACCTCGCCTTTATTATATCACAGTATACGCAAAGAACAAGAAAACTACGCATATATTTCGTATTTTCTTCGCTTATTTTTCGCCTTTCTTCTTTGGGAGCTGTGTAAGCGCATCTAATTCTTCATAGGTCAATTCGCCGTTCACGTAGCGGTTTCGTGCATTCTCCGCTTGTGCTTTCCAGATTTGAAATGCGGCATCTGTGTAAATGGCCGGAGTACGGCGAACACGCATATCATAGGTTTTGATCCGCTGCCGGATGAGCTTTAAGCCATCATCGGCAGCGATTTTCTTTTCATGCTTCTCTTTGACTGCGAGTTCTTTGCAGCTTTTTCCGGTATCACCGACTGACCGATCACAATAAAGAGCTTTGGAAGAGAACGGGATAAAGTAACGATGACAATATTCACACTTTTTCAATTCAATTCCTTGCTCGACCATCTCCAGCAGTTCTGTCAGCAGCGTCGCGCCCAAATCGTCCGAGCCCTCGATGCGGGCAAACCGGACGGACTTTGGTGGCGTCGAAATGCGGTCTGCCGCCAACACCGGATCAAAATTCTGCTCATCTACATACAGCTTTCGTTCTGCGCGCATCTTCAGGTCCAAACCGGCGATCGCTGTGGCAGCTTGAAAATCGCGGCTCATATAGAGCGCCAAACGCTGCTTGGCGCTCAACTTAGATCTGTCCGGCACGAGCACGGCATCTGCAAAGGCGGAAAGTTCCTTTTGCAGCTTCTCAAAACCTTCCATGCGTTCATCAAGCACGTCTGTCAGCTTTTCTTCAAAAAAGAGGGACTGCACAAAGCGTTCCCCAAAAGGGTGGATCGTGCTCAGCTCGTTTTTGATCTCGGTAATGGCTTGATTTTCCATCATGGGCGTTGTTCGCACCAGTAATTTCGCCCGTAAAGAAGTGAAATCTGTGGACAAAAAGGCAATAAGGGTTGTCCCGAGACGATATTCCACGGGCTTGAAATCCGTTTCTACATATTCCTTTTTGGGGCCAAAACTCAAGCAATACAAGGCTCTCAAGGCTTTTCCTCCATTCGTGGACACAGCTGTGCAATGCGTGTGGTATATCATTTGTAACGCAATTAGTTTACCACATATTGAAATCTCCGTCAACGCTTGCTATCATTTTGTGGAAGTCGAAATCCAGCGCAAACGATCTTCCACAAAATTGAATGACCGCCGGAGCGTTTCTCTTTCGGGGAAGCAGGCCATGACCGTCAATGACGCGAGCGTGCCAAGGAGCAGAAATTGAGTTTCCGTCAGGCAGGAAACCGCTTCCGGGAAAACGGCAACAAGTTCACCGGTCTCTCCGCATAGTTTCAAGGAAAGGGGGGAGCAGGATGGCAAGCAAACCGGAGTTGCTGCATAATCAGGCGGCAGACGAGATCGGGCAGGACTTTCTTCTCGCGTACCAGCGAGCCGTCCTGCTCGCCTTGCAGCGGCAAGGCTTCCTTAACGAAATGCAGTGTAGGAACTGCGTACAAAAATTAGAAGATCAAAAAAGAAATACAAGAAAATCAAAATCTGTAAAGGAATAGTGCCTTTCAGTATTCGCACAATTGCAAAGACACATTCTGTATCGTATGATACCACGAAAAGGAGGAGTTTTTATGTTACAAGTAGCAGCGTATTGCCGTGTATCCACGGATAAGGAAGACCAGGCAAATTCCTTTGAAGCGCAGCAGCGGTATTTCCGCGAGTACATCCAGCGCCAGCCGGATTGGGAGCTGCAAGGCATCTATGCTGACGAAGGACTTTCCGGCACATCGACCAACAAGCGCGTGGAGTTCAATAAAATGCTCCACGCGGCGGAGCTGGGACAGATCGACCTGATCGTGACCAAGGAGGTCAGCCGTTTTACCCGCAACACGGTGGACGCCCTGCAAATCACCCGCGAGCTGCGTCGGCGGGGCGTCGGCGTGCTGTTTCTCAATGACAGCCTGGATACCCGCACCAACGATGGGGAGCTGCGGCTGACGATCATGAGTTCCTTCGCACAGGACGAAAGCCGAAGGACCTCTGAACGCTCCAAATGGGGACAGATGCGCAGCATGGAGAAGGGCGTCGTTTTTGGCGGCTCGCTGCTGGGTTACGACGTGATCGGCGGCAAAATGACCGTCAACCCGGAGGGCGCAGAAGTTGTCCGGCTCATCTTCCATAAGTATCTGCAAGAGCGCAAAGGGTGCAGCGCCATCGCGCGGGAGCTGCGGGAGGCCGGTATTCTCAGCAGCAAGGGCAACTGCCTTTGGTCGTCTGCCACCGTGACTAAGATCCTAAAGAATGAAAAATACTGCGGTGACCTGATCCAGAAAAAGACCTACACGCCGGACTATCTGACGCACGAAAAGAAGTACAACCACGGCAAGGAACCGCTGGTAGAACTAAAAGATCACCACGAGCCCATCATCGACCGCGAAACGTGGCAGGCGGTGCAGCGGGAGCTATCCCGCCGCAACCGCGCAACGGGCTGCGGCGGACATGGCAACCGCTATCCGCTCTCCGGTAAAATTCGCTGCGGTGAGTGCGGCAAGAGCTTCTCCCACCGCACCAAAAAGCGGCAGGACGGCAGCTCCTATTATCGCTGGTGCTGCTTCACCGCCACCAACGAGGGCCTGCGGCGCACAGACGGCGCAGGAAATACCATCGGATGCAGCGTCGGGCGGCAGATCCGGGACGACATCGCCATGGATCTTCTACGGCGCTCCGTGAGCGCCGTGACGCTGGATAAGAAATCGATCATATCGAGCCTCACCCGCGTTGTGGAAAGCGTTCTGGCGTCCGGTGAGGACAGCGGCGAGCAGGAGCTGCGGCGGCTGGAGCTGGAGTTTGAAAAGCTGCAAGCGCGGAGCGATGCGATCCTTGACCGCTTTCTCGACGAGAGCATCAGCAAGGAGGACTACCAGCGGGTCAAAGCCCGCTGTGAAAGTGAAATGAACCGGGTGCAGGAGAAAATCGCCGCGATCAAACAGCGGCAGACGCTGAACACCGACACGCAGACCTTAAAGCCGGACATTCGCGCCGCCATCACGGGCATCGTCAGCGGACGCACGGCGGACGACGACTTTTACGGGCACCTCCTCCAACAGATGACCGTGTACCGGGACGGCAGGGTAGAGGTGGCGCTCAATCTGCTGCCTGCCAAGTGGGTCTATGTGCTGGACGGACTAGAAAAATACCGCGCCAAAATTGGGGGCCATGACGCTTCCTCTGTACCGATGTCGGTCAGCAGGCCCTTGAGCTCGGGGTAGGGCATGGAGTAGCGCTGGGAGAGATAGCGCAGCGATGCACCCAATTCTCCGTCTGGGCCTCCATATTGGCTGATGATCGCCGCGGCGAGTTTGGGATTCGGATTTTTGATCTTGACCGGGTACTGTAACTTTTTCTCATATACAAACATTACTTTTCTCCCTCCAGATCCCACGGCCACGGATCATTCAGCCACTTGAAGCTGCCGGGCGTCACGTCCGTCTGCAAAATCGGGCCGTACTGCTTTTCATAGGCCTCGCGCCCCTCGCGGCCGAGCTTGATATACGACCAGTAGAGGTTCAGAACCTCGGTGTCCTCCGGGTGTGTGGTGAGATAAAGCCCCAGCTCGTCGATGGCAAAATCGAGCGCCATCAGCTCTGAGAGCGCCGTATTGACGGCGGGGAACTTCGTCTTCATCTGCGCGTGAAAGGGTAGGTTCAGCCCCGGAAACAGCGTACCGGCCTTGAGCGCGTCCTGTTGGGAATAGCGCTCGGGGTCGTTTTTCTGCACGGGGACATAGGGAAAAGCCAGCGGCGCGCAGCAGCCGTTCGGCAGTGTGCCCACGCCGGACTCGGCGCGCATGGCTCTGTTGTCGTCCAAAGAAGTCTCCTCCTTGCAAAGAAATCGGGCATCCGCCCACACCATCCTATGCAGCGGGAGAAAAAAGGGAAGCGGGGCTTTTCTTTTTGTTCAAAGTCCTGTATAATGAAAAGCACATAAGGCCGCGCCGCGGGGCATACATTGTTCCGGGGTGAGGGGTATTTTGTTTATCGTTTTCGGAAAAAAGGCGTTTTACGCCATATTCGCGCTGCTGCTCGTGCTGACGGCGGCGACCGTCAGCCTGCTTCTGCCGCCGGAGGCGGTGGAGACGAGCGTGTCGGCGCCGACAGGGAAGACCGTCTGGGTCATCGACGCGGGGCACGGTGGGGAGGACGGCGGGGCCGTCGCCGCCGACGGCAGCAAGGAAAGCGACATGAACCTCGCCATCGCGCGGCGGCTCGACGCGCTGCTCATTTTTCTCGGCGAGGAGACGCGCATGACGCGCGCAGAGGATATCTCCATCCACGATGCCAGTGCGTCCACGCTGCGGGAAAAGAAGCGCTCCGACCTCGAAAACCGCGTGGGACTGGTCAACAGCACGCAAGGCGCTATCCTTGTCAGCATCCACCAGAACAGTCTTCCGTCATCCAAGCAGACGCACGGCGCGCAGGTGTTTTACGGCAAAAAAGAGGGGAGTGCCGAGGTCGCGAATGCGGTGCAGCTCGCGCTGAATCAGACTGTCAATGCGGGCAATGAGAAGACAGAGAAGGCCATCGACGCATCGATCTTCCTGATGAAAAACGTCACCGCGCCTGCAATCCTGATCGAGTGCGGATTTTTGAGCAATGAAAACGAAACGGCGCTTTTGAAAAGTGGCGAATATCAGCAAAGACTGGCCGTTGTGATCGTGTCCGGCCTTTTACAGCAGCAGTAAAGCAAAAGAGGTTTACAATATGGCAAAGGCAAAAAGTGTATTTTTCTGCACGGAGTGCGGCAACGAAACGCCCAAATGGGCGGGCCGCTGCCCGAGCTGCGGCGCATGGAACACGCTCGTCGAGCAGGCCGTCGGCGACGGCGCAAAGGCGAAAGCGGGCGGCCGCAGCCGCGCGCTGCGCGCCAAGGCGCACCCGATCGCAGAGCTCGACACGGCGCAGGAGATCCGTTTTCCCACCGGCATGGGCGAGCTTGACCGCGTGCTTGGCGGCGGCGCTGTGCAGGGTTCGCTCGTGCTCGTCGGCGGCGCACCGGGCATCGGCAAATCGACGCTGATGCTGCAAATCTGCGGAAAACTGAGTGAAACCGCCAAAATTCTGTACGTTTCCGGCGAGGAATCGCCGCGTCAACTCAAGCTGCGCGCCGACCGTCTCGGCGTGCAGTCGGACAACCTGTACGTGCTGTCCGAGACCTGCCTCGGTGATGTGCTGGAATCCGTCGAAGAAGAAAAGCCCGACGTTTTGATCGTCGACTCCATCCAGACGCTCTATCAGGACTCACTCGAATCGCCCGCGGGCAGCGTGGCGCAGGTGCGCGCCTGCACGCTGGAGCTGATGCAGCTGGCCAAAGGGGAGGGCATCACCGTCTTTGTCATCGGGCACGTCAACAAAGAGGGTTCTATTGCGGGCCCGAAGGTGTTGGAGCACATGGTCGACTGCGTTTTATATTTCGAGGGTGAGGCGCACATGATCTATCGCATCCTGCGCGCGGCGAAAAACCGCTTCGGCGCGACGAACGAGATCGGCGTATTCGAGATGCGCAGCGAAGGCCTTGTCGAAGTGCCGAACCCGTCGGAAATGCTGCTTTCGGGACGACCTGATGATGCGCCCGGCACGTGCGTGACCTGCGTGATGGAAGGCCAGCGCCCGGTGCTGGCCGAGGTGCAGGCATTGCTTGCGCCCGCGGCGCAGTCAGTCTCGCGGCGGACAAGCAACGGCTTTGACTACAACCGCGCCGCCATGCTGATGGCGGTGCTCGAAAAGCGCGGCGCGCTCAAGGTGTCCGGCTGTGACGCGTTCTTGAACGTCATCGGCGGATTGAGCGTGGACGAGCCCGCAGCAGACCTTGCCGCCGTGCTGGCGCTCGCGTCGAGTTATCTCGATAAGCCCATCGGCAATCACGTCGCCGCCATCGGCGAGGTCGGCCTGACCGGCGAGCTTCGCAGCGTGAACCATTTGAGCGAGCGGCTCAGCGAGGTGCACCGTCTGGGCTTTGAAACATGCATCATCCCGAAGCAGCGCAAGGATCAGATCCGCGCGCCGCAGGGGCTCGCGCTGATTGAAGCGTGCAACATCGCCGAAGCGCTGCGCGCCATTGTGCAGGCGTAAACGCCGATGCGCCGATTGTAAAGCAGTTTCTATAATCTATAATATAGCAGCAAAACCGGCAGCGTTTTCACACTGCCGGACCCATAGAATCCCATGATCCTGACAAAGGAGGTTTTTGTCGCCAGCCACGCCAAAACGCTCATTTCCGCAAAAATACGTTTTTCCGCTCCCCTCAATTGAACAAAATTTTTATTTTGTTCAATTGAGTATAGACTTCAAAATGCCCCTCTCCATCGGCTCCTTTATTGAAAACCGCCGTACAGCCGATCAACGGCATGTGCGCTGTGCATCCCGTTCAAAGGATCAATCTCTGCGCAGCTTTGCTCTGCGTCGCGTTTGAACTGCCAACAACGCTCACAGATCAAAGCTGCTGAATTTTTCTTTGCCGACATCCCGACATTTTGAAATTCAATTTTGGAGTATCTCTCCGTATTATTTTTGTTGTAACGAATGAGCTCGCGTGAAAATGCGGCTTACTTTATATTATGAACGACTACCGCTTGGAATCGCCGCCGATTTTGCGCGATTTTCTATCCTACCACGAGACCATCAAAGCCCACTCGCAGAAAACGGTCGATGAATATTTCCTCGATCTGCGCAACTTTTTCCGCTATTTGAAGCAGTCGCGCGATCCGTCGCTGCGCGGCCTCCCTCTCAATGAAATTTCCATCATGGACGTCGATCTTAACTTTGTGAAAAAAGTAACATTAACCGATATTTACGCCTACATGACCTATCTGAGCCGTGACCGCGTACAGCATCAGAACAGCGATGTGTCTGACTACGGCTTAAATGCCGCGTCCAGAGCGCGAAAAATCGCAACAATTCGGTCTTTTTACAACTATTTGGTCAATAAAGCGCACCTTTTGGACACGAATCCCTGCAAGGACCTCGATTCCCCCAAGATCAAAAAGTCGCTGCCGAAGTACCTGACGCTCGACGAGAGCGTGCAGCTTTTGCAGTCCGTCGACGGGCAGAACCGCGAGCGCGATTACTGCATTCTGACGATCTTTCTGAACTGCGGGCTGCGAATCTCCGAGCTTTGCGGCCTTGATCTGCAGGACATTCAAGATGACGCGCTGCGCGTGCTCGGCAAAGGCAACAAGGTACGCATCGTCTACTTAAACGACGCCTGCAAGGATGCGCTCAAGAGCTACCTCGCCGTCCGCCGCCCCATCTCCGGCCGCGACCACAATGCCCTCTTCCTCTCGTCGCGCAACGAGCGCATCAGCCGCTCGAGCGTCCACGCGCTCGTCAAAAAGCACCTGAGCGCCGCGGGGCTCGACGCTTCAGAATACTCCTCGCACAAGCTGCGCCACACGGCGGCAACGCTCATGCTGCAAAACGGCGTGGACGTCAAAGCCGTGCAGGAGGTGCTCGGGCATGAGCATCTCAATACGACCGAGATCTACACACACATTGATAACGACGCGCTGCGCGTTGCTGCAAAGGCAAATCCCTTGTCGCATGTAAAGATGAAAAAGAACGAGGATTAAAATTGACTTTCCCGGCTTCATCCGATATACTTAATAGTTGATGAAATGTATTTTTCAAGGAGGGTTTCCATGAATACAAAAGAGCTTTCCCCCATCTGCCGGCAGGTGCGGCGCGACATCATCACGATGACCGCCAACGCCGGCAGTGGTCACCCCGGCGGCTCGCTGTCCGCGGTGGAGCTGATGACCAGCGTCTTCTTCAATCACATGCGCGTTGACCCGCAGAACCCGCACGATCCCGACCGCGACCGCTTCGTGCTCTCCAAGGGTCACGCCGCCCCCTGCTACTACGCGGTGCTCGCCGCCAAGGGCTTCATCTCCCGCGACGAGTATGCGAACTTCCGCCAGCTCCACTCCATCCTGCAGGGCCACCCCGATGCGAAGAAAGTCCCCGGCGTGGACGCTTCCACGGGTTCTCTCGGTCAGGGCGTGTCCATCGCCGTCGGCATGGCGCTGGGCGCCAAGCATCTCGGTAAGGACACGAAGGTCTTCGCCCTCGTCGGCGACGGCGAGAGCCAGGAAGGACAGATCTGGGAGGCCTATATGGCCGCCGCACACTATAAGCTCGACAATCTGACCGTCATCATCGACAACAACGGCCTTCAGATCGACGGCACGAACGATCAGGTCATGAGCCTCGGCGATCTCCCCGCCAAGCTCCGCGCGTTCGGCTTTGACCTCGTCGAGCTGCCCGACGGCAACGATCTTGACGCCGTCGAGGCCGCACTCTCCAAGCCCACCATGCCCGGCAAGCCCAAGGCCATCCTTGCACACACCGTCAAGGGCAAGGGCGTTTCGTTCATGGAGAATCAGGTCGGCTGGCACGGCAAGGCGCCCAATGCCGAGCAGCGCGAGCAGGCTTTGAAGGAATTGGAGGACTAAGAACATGGCTGATAAAATTGCAACCCGTCAGGCTTACGGCGAAGCGCTGATCGAACTGGTCGAAAAGAACGATAAGGTCGTCGTGCTCGACGCCGACCTCGCCAACGCCACGCAGACCTGCAAGGTCGCCAAGGCGCACCCTGAAAAATTCTACAACTGCGGCATTGCCGAGGCCAACATGGTCGACATCGCCGCCGGTATGTCCACGATGGGGCTCATCCCCTACTGCTCTTCGTTTGCGATGTTTGCGGCCGGCCGCGCCTATGAGCAGATTCGCAACTCCATCGCCTATCCCCACTTCAATGTCAAAATCTGCGCGACCCATGCGGGCGTCAGCGTCGGCGAGGACGGCGGCAGCCACCAGTGCATCGAGGATCTCGCGCTCATGCGCGTCATCCCCGGCATGACGGTCATCTGCCCCGCGGACGCCAACGAGGCCAAGGCCGCCACCATGGCGATCGCCGAGATGAACGGTCCTGTCTACATGCGCCTTGCGCGCCTTGCCACCCCCGTTTTCGAGGGCGACATGGTCAAGCCCTTTGAGATCGGCAAGGCCAACGTCCTGCGCGAGGGCAAGGATGTCGCGATCTTCGCGACCGGCCTGATGGTCAGCGAATCCCTCGCCGCCGCGGAGAAGCTCGCCAAGGAGGGCATCGACGCCGCCGTCATCAACATCCACACCATCAAGCCCATCGACGCGGAGTGCGTCACCGAATGGGCTGAAAAGTGCGGCAAGGTCATCACCGTCGAGGAGCACAGCGTCATCGGCGGCCTGGGCGACGCCGTGGCTGACGTCCTGATGGGTAAGGTCAACTGCAAGTTCCACAAGATCGGCGTGAACGACCGCTTCGGCCAGTCCGGCAAGGCGGCGGATGTGCTGCGCGAATACGGCCTGACGGCGGATCAGATCGCCGAGACCGTCAAGGCGAACATCTGATGAACACCGCGCCCGAGTGCATCGACATGACGGAATCACTGCGCCGCGGCGCAGGCCGCCTGCTTTATAACGGAGATGAAGGCTCTCTCGTCCTCAGCATGGACGGAACGTTTTTGCTGAGCGACATGCTGGACGGCGTGCTACTGTGCGAAAAGATTCGCACGCTCTGCCCTGCCGCTCCCAAGCTGTTCACCGTCAAAAGCGCCGACGCCGCAACGGCGCTGATGCGGGAGTTTTCCCTGCACGATTCCATACGCTGCACGCAGTGGGTCTATGAGAAGAGCGAGCCCCCCTGCCCCGTCACGGCAGATATCCGTCCGCTGACGCAGGAGCATGCGGCGCTGGTTGCGTCCGTCTATCACGACGGCGACGGCGCGTACATCCGCGACCGCATCGAACACGGCGCACTCTTCGGCGTATTTGAGAGCGATGCCCTCGCAGGCTTCGCCGGTTTTCATGACGACGGCAGCATGGGCATGCTCGAAATTCTACCGCCGTTCCGCCGCCGCGGGTATGCCGCGCAGCTGGAAGCATTTCTGATCGCCGCGGCGCTGAAGGAGGGCCGCGCGCCCTACTGCCACGTGGTCGACGGAAACGAAGCGTCGCTGCATTTGCAGTGGAAAATGGGCCTCACCTGCACCCGCCTTCCCGCGATCTGGGTCAATTAAGCAAAGAAAGGAGACAAAGCGAATCGGTTTTGTCTCCTTTTTTCAAAAATATCGCAAATCCTCTTGCAAAATCAAATTTCTGTGTTACAATGCAATTAGTTCCAAACGTACCAAACATTTGAAATAACTTTTTATCAAAGGAGAAGATATTATGCCGCTCGTAACATCTACTGAAATGTTCAAAAAAGCCTATGACGGCGGATACGCCATCGGCGCGTTCAACGTCAACAACATGGAGATCGTGCAGGGTATCACCGAGGCCTGCCAGGAAGAGCACGCGCCCGTGATCCTGCAGGTCAGCAAGGGCGCCCGCGCCTACGCGAACCACACCTACCTCGTCAAGCTCGTGGAAGCTGCTGTCGAGTGCTGCCCCGATATCCCCATCGTGCTGCACCTTGACCACGGCCCGGACTTCGAGACCTGCAAGTCCTGCATCGACGGCGGCTTTACCTCTGTCATGATCGACGCCTCCTCCAAGCCCTTTGCCGAAAATATCGAGATTACGAAGAAGGTCGTCGAGTACGCACATGACCACGGCGTCGTGGTCGAGGCCGAGCTCGGCACCCTCGCCGGTATCGAGGACGAGGTCAAGGTCGCCGCGCACGAGGCGTCCTACACCCATCCCGAGGAGGTCGAGGAATTCGTCTCCAAGACCGGCTGCGACTCCCTTGCCATCGCCATTGGTACCTCTCACGGCGCTTACAAGTTCAAGCCCGAGCAGTGCACTGTCAATGAGCAGGGCATCCTCGTCCCGCCCCCGCTGCGCTTCGATGTGCTGAAGGAAGTCTCCAAGCGTCTGCCCGGCTTCCCCATCGTGCTGCACGGCTCCTCCTCCGTCCCGCAGGAGTATGTCAAGATGATCAACGAGCACGGCGGCAAGATGCCCAACGCTATCGGCGTGCCCGAGGATCAGCTGCGCGAGGCCGCAAAGCTCTCCGTCTGCAAGATCAACATCGATTCCGACTTGCGCCTTGCCATGACCGGCACCGTGCGTGCTTTCCTCGATGAACATCCCGACAAGTTTGACCCGCGCGAGTATCTCAAGCCCGCCCGCGCCAACATCAAGGAGCTCGTCCGCCACAAGCTCGTCGATGTGCTCGGCTGCGCTGGCAAGGCCTAAGCGATAAGGAGAACTGCTATGAGTGAATTGAAAGGCGCGTGCATCATCGGCCAGTCCGGCGGCCCGACCTCCGTCATCAACGCGAGCGCTTACGGCGTCATCCGCACGGCGCTCGATTCCGGCTGCATCACGAATGTCTACGGCGCAGAGCACGGTATCAAGGGCGTGCTCGAAGACCGCCTGTTCGACATGAGTCAGGAAGACCCGAAGGAGCTGGAGCTTCTCAAGTACACCCCTTCCTCCGCCCTCGGCTCCTGCCGCTACAAGATGAAGGACCCCGACGAGGACGACACCGATTACAAGCGCATCCTTGAGGTATTCAAAAAGCACGATGTCCGCTATTTCTTCTACAACGGCGGCAACGACTCAATGGACACCTGCAATAAGATCAGCAAATATATGCAGAAGGTCGGCTACGAGTGCCGTGTCATGGGCGTTCCCAAGACGATCGACAACGACCTTTATGGCACCGACCACTGCCCCGGCTACGCCAGCGCCGCCAAGTACATCGCGACGAGCTTGATGGAGGTCTATCAGGACGCGCACGTTTACGACACGGGCATGATCTGCATTGTCGAGATCATGGGCCGCCACGCCGGTTGGCTGACCGCTGCCGCCGCGCTTGCGACGAAGTACGGCGCGGGTCCCGACCTCATCTACCTGCCCGAGACTGATTTCGACATGGATACCTTCCTTGCCGACGTCCAGCGCGTTTATAAGGAGACCGGCAGCTGCATGGTCGCCGTGTCCGAGGGCATTCATTATGCCGACGGTAGCTTCGTGTCCGAGGCCAAGACCAGCGCGACGGACGGCTTTGGCCACGCGCAGCTCGGCGGCCTCGCCGCGCTGCTGGCGAGCATCGTGAAGGAAAAGACCGGCGCGAAGGTGCGCGGCATCGAGCTGTCGCTGCTCCAGCGCTGCGGCGCACACCTCGCAAGCGAGACCGATATCGAAGAGGCCGTCATGGCCGGTCGTGCCGCGGTGGAGAACGCCGTCGCCGGCATCACCGACAAGATGGTCGCCTTTGAGCGTGAGACTGTGGACGGCCACTACGTTTGCAAGACGAAGCTGCTGCCGCTCACCGAGGTCGCAAACTTCGAGAAGAAGATTCCCATCGAGTGGATCAACGACTCTCACAACGGCGTCAAGCAGGAGTTCATCGACTATGTCCTCCCCCTCATCCAGGGCGAGCCCAAGCTCCCGAAGGAGGACTCCCTCCCCCGTTTCGCCAAACTCAAAAAAGTGCTGGCCAAGTAAATTTTTCAGTAAAAAAGGAACCGATTCTTTCGAATCGGTTCCTTTTTATATCATTCCGGTCAGTCCTCTGCAAACCACTCGCCGAGAATATCTGTGGTAAGCGGCAGCGTCGTTTCCTTCGTGCCGCTTTCCGTGTAGAGCGTCAGCGTAACGGTATTGTCCTGCGCGTGATAGGTCTCCGCCCGCGCGGTCACGCCGAGGTGCTCACTCAGGCGCGCAAGCTGCGCGTCCGCCTTATCCCAGTCGACCTCACTGCACTGAGAGCCCCCCTCCGCGGCGTTCCAACGGTAGACAAAAACACACGACATACCGTCGCCAAAGGTGCTGCGCGTAATGAGTTCGCTGCGCCCATCTCCCGTGAGATCAAGCGGCCACGCGCCGTCGCCCTCCGCCGCATCATCAAAGTCATAGCCAACGGTCCTTCCCGCATAGACGAAGCCCTGCTCCGTCAGCGCATAGAAGTCACAAACTGTCATAACTATGCCTTGGATCGTTTCAAGCTCGAAGCCCGGAAAGCCGAGCACATCGTTCCGTGCGGTGAGAGAGACTTTTTCGGCAGCGTTGCCATTCCCGATCCAAGTGCCGCGATTCACGCCGAACGGTATGTCGATCTCCGCACCGTCCGCGCCAAAGAGCGCGTAGCGCGCATAGCCAGCCTCATCCGGCTCGTAGACTCTCAGCGTGACGGTCTGATCACCGACCTCCTCGGTCTGCGTGAGCAGCGCGGTGGGCGCGTCAGCCTCCTCCGGTGGCAATTCCTCTATGATGGGCTGCGGGGTGCGGCTTGCTAAGATGATGCTGACAAGCGCCGCTGCCACCAGCAGCGGCAGCGCGATCTTTCGGCTCATATCCTCTTCCTCCTGTTATCCTTCTTATAAGAACAGCATAACAGCGGGCAGTGGAAATGACAAGTTACAAAGTGATGACATTCCAGTTACAGGAATGTAACAAAGCGAGAGGAACCTCCTCTCGCTTTGTTTCTTTACAGGATGATACAAATGAGACCGCCCGTGCCCTCGTTGATGATGCGCTCAAGCGTCTGGCGGAGCTTGAGGCGCGCATCGTCCGGCATGTGCTTGAGCTTTGCCTGCAAGTCTTCGTTCACGATCTCGTGGAAGCTGCGGCCGAAGATGTTGGACTGCCAGATCTTTGTCGTGTCGCCCTCGAACTCCTGCAAGAGGTAGTTGACCATGTCCTCGCTCTGCTTTTCGTTGCCGACGATGGGCGAAACCGTCGTTTCGATGTCGGCGCGGATGATGTGCAGGCTCGGCGCGCTCGCCTTGAGCCTCACACCGTAGCGCCCGCCCTGCTTCATGATCTCTGGCTCCTCCAAGTTCAGCTCGTCGACCGTCGGCACAACGATGCCGTAGCCTCTCTCGCGCGCATCGAACACCGCCTGCGCCACCTTGTCGTACTCCGCCTTGACCAACGAGAGCTCAGTGAGAAGGCTCAGCAGATCGCCGTCATCCTTCACATCGAAGCCAGACTGCTCGCTCAGCGTCCGGTAGAACAGTGCGCGCGGGAGCTGCAATTCCGCCGCGGCGACGCCCGTGCCGAGCTGAATGGACGTGATGCGCGCGCTGCTGACGCTTTCGCAGCCGCCGATGGCGCTGATTGCGCCCTGCACCTCTCGGATACAGTGGAGGCTGCCTGTGTTCTCGCGGATGGCCTGATAGAGGCCGCTTTTGATCGGGTGATCGTCGGCAAGCGCCTCGACCCACGGCGGGATGAAGAGGTCCAGCTCGCAGAGCGGGAACTCGTAAAGGATGGCCTTGAGAATCATTCCCACTGCGTTGTCGTCGAGCGTCAGGCAGTTGACGGGCAGACATGTCACGCCATAGCGTGAAGCGATATCCCTTGCCATTGTCTGCACGCGATCGCTTTCCGGCTCTGTCGCGTTGAGCAGGACGAGAAATGGCTTGCCGATCTCCTGTAATTCGCGGATGACGCGGCCCTCGGCCTCTATGTAGTCCTCGCGCGGGATATCGGTGATACTGCCGTCGGTCGTCACAACGACGCCGATGGTCGAATGCTCGCGGATGACGCGCGTTGTGCCAAGCTCCGCCGCCTCACTCATCGTCACCTCGTGATCGAGCCACGGCGTCGAGACCATGCGGGGGCTCTCGCCCTCCATCTGCCCCGTCGCGCCGGGGATCATATAGCCCACGCAGTCGATGAGCCGGACCGAGCAGCTGCTGCCCTCGTCGAGCGCGATGTCCACCGCCTCTTCCGGCACGAACTTCGGCTCCGCCGTCATCACCATGCGGCCGCTGCCGCTCTGCGGCAGCTCATCCTTCGCCCGCTCGCGGCGGTAGACATTGTCGATATTCGGGATGACCTGCGTCTCCATAAAGCGCTTGATGAACGTCGACTTGCCCGCGCGCACGGGGCCGACGACGCCGATGTAGATGTCCCCCGCCGTGCGGGTCGAAATATCCTGATAGATCTCCGTATTCATGCTCATACCCTCTTCCTCCGTTCCTCAGCGCCTGCGCGGGATCAGCAGCAGCTTTCCGATCACCGCGGCGGATTCCTCCTTGAGCTCGTTGGCCGCGAGGATGGCCTCGACCGTCGTGCGGTACAGCTTGGCAATATCCCACAGCCGCTCGCCCTGCTTCATCGCGCGGAGCACGAGCGAGGGGACGTTCTCGTCCTTTTTCCCGCACTCCTCGGCCTCAAGCGACTGAAGACAAGGATAACGCGGCGTTTCCGCCACGCTGACGGCAAACGTTACGGGGAAGCGCAGCTCCACGCCGTCCGCGCCGACGGACGCGGCGATCTCGCCCACGTACATGTCCTGCACCCGCGCCTGTCCGCTGCCCGGAAGGTCGGTCTCGAGCAGCACCTCGCTCCGCCGCTCGGAGAGCAGCGGCACGGCGTTTTCGTCGAGATACAGCACGCGCAGATTCGCCGTCGCGCGCAGCGACGCGCTCTCTCCCCCGCCGCTCACGCCCGCGCTGCTGAAGATCACGTCCGTCGCCAGCACCGTCTGCACCTCGGCCCCGGTCTCGATCTTTTCGCGCACGAGCTGCTCGCGCAGCACCAGCGCCGCGCTGTCGCACAGCTCGACCGTCTCCGTCTTCGCGGTCAGGTCGTAAGCCGTGCTGTAAAGGTCCGCCACACAGCAAACGCTTTTCACCTCGCGCACCGCTGTGAACGCGCTGATGTAGAGCCGCAGCGAGATGGCGCGGTTGTTGTCCGGCTCGCTCTCGCTGCCGACATGGATCTCCGCGCCTGTCAGGCGCAGCGACGCGCGCACCGTCATCTCGCCCTCCTCTTCGGCAAGTCCGTCTAGGATCTGCGAAAACGGCAATTCACTGCTCATCGACGCAAGATTCCCGCTCTCATCCAAGTAGATGGCATCCAGCCGCGCGACGCCCTTGAGCACGATCTTGTTGCCGATCGACTTGCAGTCAGTCACGCGCAGCGCGCACTTTGTGCGTAAAAGCTCCTGAATGGGCTCCTTCGTGCCCGAAAGCAGCACTTCATCGGAAAACGTGAAGTCCTTTTCCCGAATGGCGCGGATAATACCGATGTCCTTTTTCTCGCACAGCGTTTCGATCTTGTAGGCTTCCTGCTCCTTCACACCGCTGCACACGCTCAGCGACGCGGGCACGTAGGGCGTAAGCGTCAGCTCCACGTTCACGCGCGTGAACACCTTACGCGGATTGAGCATGCGCACCTCGCACGAGCAGAGCCGGCCGTCGAGGCAGCTGTCCGCGCTGCCGCTCAGCGCGCGCCCCTCGATCGTCTCGTCGAGCGGCAGCGTGTATTCAAACGACTTCATCCCCTGCGCGTCCTCGGCCACGTACAAAAGCGTCATGCGGACCGTGCCCGACACCTGCGCTTTTCCGTCTGCGATCTCACGGCTGCGCAGGAAAAGGCACCCGCTCGCATCCACGATGCGGGCAATGTCCGGCAGATAGTCCGGCACGATGGTCTCCGTTGTCTCCTCGCGGTTCTCGCTGAGCTGCGGTAACGCCTGATAACAGGCAAACTGCTCCTTTTTCAATTCCAGTTCCATTGCAGTCCCTCTCCTTCGGCTAAGTGGTTACTGCACTCTATGCACTGTGGACGCGCGTTATGCTTCCTCCCTGACGCCAAATACGCGCCGCAGCAGCGACGAGAGGACCTTGGGTGACTTCCAAACGACAATTTTCATGCTTTTCCCTCCCAATATTCATACCCTTTTCAACCAATGTTAGAATCTGCGCAGGCAGCCGATGCCGCAAAAGATGAGAAGAAACGCGACCAGAAACATCAGCGCCCCCACCGGAAAAACAGCCGCGATGAAAATACCGAGCCCCAGCGCCAGCGCGCAAACACCCACGCAGCGCCACGGGCCGAACAGCGGCGGTCCCGGCGGGCGCGGCGGCGGATTCGAATACATGCTTTTCCCCTCCTCTCCCGGCGTTCGCCTGCTCCATTCTATACAAAAGCGGCCGCCGCGTTCCTGCTTTATCGTGACAAAGCGTCGAACTTCGTCATGTTGTCCTTTGTAATACTTGACATTCTCTCATCTTTATGTAATATTAAGAACAACTTCACTTGATCGCGGCTCTGCGAGCGTGTTCCGCACTGACCGCAACGGAAAGGACGGCACACCCATGCAGGAAATGAGCAGAAGAAATCAGCACTTTACCGACTCCGTCATTCGCAGAATGACGCGTATCTCCAACGAATGCGGCGCGATCAACTTAGCGCAGGGCTTCCCCGATTTTGACCCGCCCAAGGAGATGATGGACCGCCTCGAGGTCGTGAGCCACGAAGGCCCCCATCAGTACCCCATCACGATGGGTGCGCCGAATTTCCGCCAGGCCATCGCGCGCAAATGCGGTCACTTCATGGGCCGCACCATCGACCCCGAGACCGAGATTGTCGCGACCATCGGCTCGACCGAAGCGATGGTCGACACGCTCTTCGCCCTGACGAATCCGGGCGACCGCGTCGTGATGTTCTCCCCGTTCTTCGAAAACTACCGCGCACAGGTCATCATGGCCGACTGCGAGCCGGTCTTTGTCCCTCTGAATCCGCCGATGTTCTCCTTTGACCCGAACGTGCTCGAAGATGCGTTCCGCGGCGGTGCGAAGGCCATCATCATCTGCAATCCCTCGAACCCGAGCGGCAAGGTCTTCACCGAGGAAGAGCTCAAGACCATCGCCGACCTCTGCATCCGCTACGACGTTTACGCCATCATGGACGAGGTGTATGAGCACATCATCTACGACGGCCGCAAGCATGTCTACATGAACAGCATCCCCGGCATGTGGGAGCGCACGGTCTCCTGCTCGTCGCTCTCCAAGACCTACTCCGTCACCGGCTGGAGACTCGGCTATGCCATCGCGCCGGAGAACATCATGGCGCGCATCCGCCAGTACCACGACTTCAATGCCGTCGGCTGCCCGTCGCCTCTGATGGAGGCCGCCGTCGTCGGCCTCAACATGCCGCTGAGCTACTATGACGAGTTCGGCGCGCACTACGCGCACATGAAAAAGATCTTCACCGAGGGCATGCGCGACATCGGCATCCCCTTCACCGATCCCGAGGGCACGTACTTCGTGCTGGCCGACATCTCCCCGTACCTCAAGAAGGGCCAGAGCGACGTCGACTTCTGCGAGCAGCTGGCGAGAAAAGTCGGCGTCGGCGCCGTGCCGGGCAGCTCGTTCTTCAATGAACCGATCAACAATATTGTGCGTCTGCACTTCGCGAAGAAGGATGAGACGCTGTACGCTGCGCTGGATCGGCTGAATCATATCAAGGATATGATGTAAGTTTTCCGCACTTCATGCGGAAGGAATGTTCCCCACACTGTGTGGGGACGCGGATAAGGGAGGGATGTCTCTTTTTGAAAAAGAGACATCCCTCCCTTACACCCTCCCTGAGAAAATTTTCATTGCAAGCGAGCAACTCGAAGAGCTGCGATGCTTGCCGATTGCACTTCCCATAGCGCGGCGTTGCCGCATTTAGCATTGCTAGACGATTTGGCCTACTCCTATTATCCGCTGCCGCTCTGCCCATCTTGTAGAAGTTCGCAGTAATCACCGTCTACCGCCAGTGTCATCAATGCGGCGAGCGCAGCAACGCCGCATTTGGCACACAGTCTGCCGCCGAGTAAACGTCACTCGCGCCTCACGGTAGTAAGGCGTGGTTGAGAGTGGTAACGAGGCGGTAGGGATTCATGGCAAAGCCATGTACACCGCACCTGATTGCGCAGCGCGTGCAGCTCTTCGAGCTACAAACTGCCAATGTAAAATTTCTCTCGGGGGATTTAAAGGGGGATACTCTCTTTTGAAAGAGAGTATCCCCCTTTAGTTGCCCGTTTCCGCACAGTGCGGAAAACCGCCGCTGCACGGTGCAGCAGCAGATCACAGCAGTGTATCAATGCCGATTTGCACTTCCGCAGAGTCAGCAGATTCGGGACCTCCGAACCGAGAGACAAATTCTTCCTCGGAAAGAATAGGAATCCCCAGTTCCTTTGCCTTTTTCGTCTTCGACGAATTCGATTCCCCGTCGTTGCTGACGAGGTACGTTGTCTTCCCCGAGACGCTGCCGGTCACGGCGCCGCCTTGCTGTTCGACGTAGGCTTTGAACGCGCTGCGGTTTTTGAAGAGGTGCACATCGCCCGTGATGACGAAGCTCAGACCTTTGCAGGTTCCGTCGGCCTCCTGCTTGGGGGCGACGTCCTCCAGTGTGAGCTCTGCCATCAGGCGGTCGAAGAGGTTTTTGTTTTCATCGTCAGCAAACCAGTTCAGGAGCGCGTTTGAACGCTCGACGCCGATGCCGTCCACGTCCTCGAAGCCCTCGCCGCTCTCGATGCGTGATAAAAAGCCCTTCGTGCCGAGCGCTGCGATGAGCTTCTTGCCCGCGTCCGCGCCGATGTTTGGGATGCAGAGGGCGAAGATCAGGTGGATGGGGTCGACTTTGCGGCTCTTTTCGATGGCCGCCAACAGGTTCGCGCAGGACTTTTCGCCAAAGCCTTCGAGCTTTACGATCTCGTCCGCGTGCGCGTCCAGATGATAGAGGTCGGCAAAATCGCGCAGATAGCCGCGGTTGACGAACTCGTGCAACGTTTGCACGGAGAGGCCGTCGATATCAAGCCCGCCCTTGCTCGCAAAGCGGACAAAGCGCTTCAAGTGCTTGGCGGGACAGTTCGGATCGGTGCAGCGCAGCGTCTTCACGCCGCTGATGGGACTGATACGCACCTCGGTCGCCGCGCCGCAGACGGGACAGGCCGTCGGGACTTCATAGCTGCCCTCGGCCCTGACGACCGCGATGCACTTCGGGATGATCTTGTTGGCCTTGATGATGCGAAGCTCGGTCTTGCGGTCCTTGCCGATGCCGAGGCGCTCGAGCTCGCTGATGTTGCAGAGGCTTGCGCGCGTGACAGTCGTGCCCTCGAGCTGCACGGGGTCGAACACCGCAACCGGCGTGATGGTCGAGGCTGCGCACGACCATTCGATGTGGTCGAGCACCGTGTCGGCGGACACGTCCGCCCACTTGTAGGCAAGACCCGCGCGCGTGGCGTGATGGCCCGTCACGCTGCCGGTCGCTGCGTAGTCCGTGTCGTCGTAGGTGATGACAAGGCCGTCCACGGGAATGCCCATCTCGCCGGAGTCGACCTTTTTCGTCCAGCGCGCGATGGCGTCGGGCAGGTCTTTCGCGCTCGTGCGCTCGCGCTCGACAGTTGTAAAGCCCATTTGGTCAAGATAGTCCATCCGCGCGCCCCAGGAGCGGATCACTTCATCCGTGTGGACGAGCGTAAAGGCGTTGAACGTCACGTTGCGCTCTTTCACCTTGTCGAGATTCGTCTTGTCGAGCGCCAGCGTGCCGGCGGCGAGGTTGCGGGGGTTTGCGTAGCGGTCGTCCGCGTCCTCGAGCGTGTCGTTGATGGCCTCGAAATCTGCGTAGGAGATGGTCGCCTCGCCGCGCACGACGAGGTGGCCCTTGTCGCTGATTTTCGCGGGAATACCGCGGATGGCGGAGGCCATATAGGTGATGTTCGTGCCGACGGTGCCGTTGCCGCGCGTCAAAACGCGCGTGAGCGCGCCGCCGTCATACGTCGCCACAAGCGTCGAGCCGTCGAGCTTCCACGAGAGCCAAATGTCGCGCTCGCCCGCCCAGTCCTGCAATTCCTCGACCTTTTTCGTCTTGGCGAGCGAGAGCGCGGGGTACTCGTGCGCTTCCTTCTCCCCCTCGCCGTCCATTTCGTTTCCGGAATGGCTCGTCACCTGCGTGGGACTGTCGGGCCGGACATAGCCGGTCGCTTTTTCCAGAGCGGTCAGCTCGTCAAACAGAGCGTCCCACTCGTAGTTCGTCATCTGCTCCTCCTGCCCGCCGTAGTAAGCGTCGGAGGCGGCATTCAGCCGTGTTACGATCTCGTCGATCCGGATATTTTTGTCCATAGTGCGTTCCCTCTCTCCGGCGGTGCGCAAAAGGCAGTCAGCCGTTGTTCATGATGTAATCTTCCGCGTTCTGCTCCATGTCCTCGCCATTGCTGAAATAGGTGTAATTGTCCGGCACGGAGCCGACGATAACGGTCTCCGCCACGGAATAGGTGTTGCTGAATTTTGTCGTTGTGGAAAAGCCCGGCAGGAGAATGCTGACGTAGACGTCCACCACAAGATAAATTTGGTGCTTCGTCTGGTTGATGCCCGCCGACGTGAACGCATTTTCAAAATGCGCGCTCGACGAGCCGACCGACTGCATCCGCACGCGGATCAGCGGCCCGCGCCCCGCCAAAAACGGCGAGCCGAGCAGCGTGCCGACCGGCACGGAGAGTTCCTTCGTCGTCACCTCGGAGAGCTTTTCGAGTACCTCGTCGATGATGGCGGACTGCAAACGGTTAAACTCCGCCATGTTGCTCTTGACCGCCGTGATCTTTCCCTCGTTGTCCTTTTCAAAGGAGATGAGCTGGTCGTAATCTACGCCGCCGCTGTAGATCGTCTCGTTCACGGCGGCGGTCACGATGCCGTTGACCGTATTTGACACGCGCGCCGTTGCGAGCGACGTGAGCACGGGTTTTAGGTGCGTCATCGCCACGATGGCGAGCGCCAGCAGCGCCGCGAGCAAAAACAGCACAAGCAGCAGCGCCCGCTTCTTTCCTGAAAGTCTTCTGTGTCTCCATTTCGGCACAGAGCCTCACCCCGATTCCAGTGAAGCCTATGCCGCGCGGGCTTTTCCCTATTCACCCAGCCCCATGACGAGCTTTTTGAACGCCTTGCCGCGCTCCATGAAGTTCGCGAACTGGTCGAACGCCGCGCACGCGGGCGAGAGCGTCACGATGTCGCCGCGCACCGCACGCTCGTAGGCGGTCTTTACGCAGTCCTCCAGACTCTCGCAGCGCACGATCTCTGGGCTGCCGTGATAGCCCGGGCACTCGCGCACGGCCTTTTCGATGGCGTCCGCTGTCGCGCCGCACAAAATAAGCAGCTTGACGTGCTTTACCACCTCGGGTGCAAGGGGTGCAAAGGGAATATGCTTGTCATATCCGCCCGCGAGCAGAATGACCTTTTCGTTGAACGCGTTGAGCCCCGCGATGGTACGCGTCGGGCTCGACGCGATGGAATCGTTATACCACTGCACGCCGCGGATCGTCCGCACCGGCTCGATGCGGTGCTCGACGCCGACAAAGGTACGCGCAGTCTCGCGCATGACCTCGTAGGGCACCAAACCGTCGAGCGCCGTCACGGCGGCGAGGTAGTTTTCGACATTGTGCATCCCCGGCAGACGAATGTCAGAGATCTGCATGACCGCTTCCTCGCATCCGTCATGGCGCAGGATGATGGTATCCCCGCGAAGGAATGTGCCGTCCGCGACCTCTTCGCGGCGGCTGAAGAGCCGCGTCCACGCTGCCGCCTTTTTCGAGAGCTTGCGCGTGATGTCGTTGTCCTCGTTGAAAATGGCGATGTCGCCCTCGCGCTGGTGGAGATAGATATTCTCCTTCGCCGCGATGTACTCGTCCATATCCTTGTGCACATCCAGATGGTTCGGCGCAAGGTTCGTCATCACCGCGATGTGCGGCGAGCGCTTCATATCAAGCAGCTGGAACGACGAGAGCTCGACGACCGCGAAGTCTTCAGGCTGCATCTTCTCCGCGTCGCACAGCAGCGGGTGGCCGATGTTGCCGCCGAGATACACGGTCTTCCCCGCCGCGCGCAGCATTTCGGCGATGATGCTCGTTGTGGTGGTCTTGCCGTCGCTGCCCGTCACGCCGATGATCGTACAGGGGCAGACCTCGAAAAAGATCTCCATTTCCGACGTCACGATGCTGCCGCGCGCTTTCGCCTCGAGCAGCGCCGGAACGTCCGGCCGCATGCCCGGCGTGCGGAAAACGACGTCCGCGCGCAGATCATCGAGGTAGCCTTCGCCAAGCTGCAAGTGCGCGCCCAGCGCTTCGAGCTGCTTCGCGCGCTCGCCGAGGTCTTCGCGGCTCTTTTTGTCGCAGGCGATGACCTGCACACCGTTTCGGCACAAAAGCTCGATGAGCGGCGTGTTGCTCACGCCGATGCCGAGCACTGCCGCTGTTTTTCCCCGCAGGGAGGATAGATATTCCTGTATCGTCATAGACGTTCATCCTTTCGTCTGCACATACAAATTCAATATATAGTATAGCGCAGGAACGGCAAAATAGCAATGCATTTTCCGTTGACAAGCCCCGCGCCATGGGCTAAAATAGTTGTGCGAGTATGACAGGCAGTCGCGCGGCGAGGCCGAAAGGCCCGCTGTGAGGAAAGTCCGGGCTCCACAGGGCAAGGATAACGGGTAACGCCCGCCCAGAGCGATCTGAGGAAAAGTGCAACAGAAATAGACCGCCCGAGGTATGCAAGTATCTCAGGTAAGGATGGAAAGGTGCGGTAAGAGCGCACCCGTCGGCTCGAGAGTGTCCGATGCTGTAAACTCTATCCGGAGCAACACCGGTATGGGAGCAATAGGCTGG
>OLRS01001062.1_pt1 | contig 29016 bp, 29 predicted proteins | sample 1673171 | NCBI WGS metagenome assembly OLRS01 (sample SAMEA3136762, study PRJEB25190) | human gut metagenome | biome: human gut; feature: human-associated habitat; material: faeces | place: Austria | collected 2013
TTTGGCTTAGCAGCTGCCGCACCTCGCTCGCCGTATCGGCACTTAGAATTATGCGATATTGCCTTAAAGAAAAAGCCCACTAAAGGAGTGTGTGCTATGCCAGAAAAACACATCGGAAAGGTCGTACAGGTCATGGGACCTGTACTGGACATCCGATTCAGGGACGGTGAACTGCCCGCCCTTCTGAACGCCGTTGAACTGGAAAACAACGGCAAAAAGCTGATCGTTGAGGTTGCCCAGCACATTGGCGATAACGTCGTGCGCTGCATTGCCATGGCGGCCACTGACGGCCTTGTCCGCGGTACGGATGCCGTGGATACCGGCGAACCGATCAAGGTGCCCGTTGGTGACGAGTGCCTGGGCCGCGTGTTCAACCTGCTGGGTGAGCCCGTCGACGAGCAGCCCGCGCCGGAGAACATCGAGCGCTGGCCCATCCACCGTCCGGCTCCTGCCTTTGACGAGCAGGAGTCCGCCACGGAAATTCTCGAGACCGGCATCAAGGTCGTTGACCTGATCTGCCCCTACGCCAAGGGCGGCAAGATCGGTCTGTTCGGCGGTGCCGGTGTCGGCAAGACCGTTCTGATTCAGGAACTGATTTATAACATCGCCACGGCCCACAACGGCTATTCCGTCTTTACCGGCGTCGGTGAGCGCACCCGCGAGGGCAACGACCTGTACGGTGAAATGCGCGAGAGCGGCGTTCTGAACAAGACAGCATTGGTCTACGGCCAGATGAACGAGCCGCCGGGAGCCCGTATGCGCGTCGCCCTGTCCGGCCTGACGATGGCGGAATACTTCCGCGACGTCAAGCACCAGGACGTGCTGCTCTTCATCGACAATATCTTCCGCTTCACCCAGGCCGGTTCCGAGGTTTCGGCGCTGCTGGGCCGTATGCCCTCTGCCGTCGGCTACCAGCCCACGCTGGCCACCGAGATGGGTGCCCTGCAGGAGCGTATTACCTCCACCCGCAAGGGCTCGATCACGTCGGTGCAGGCCGTCTATGTGCCCGCGGACGACCTGACCGACCCCGCGCCCGCCACGACCTTCACCCACCTGGACGCCACCACGGTTCTGAGCCGTGACATCGCCTCCCAGGGCATTTATCCGGCTGTCGACCCGCTGGACTCCACCTCCCGTATCCTCTCGCCCGAAGTTGTCGGCCAGGAGCACTACGAGGTTGCCCGCGCCGTGCAGCAGGTGCTGCAGCGCTACAAGGAGCTGCAGGACATTATTGCCATCATGGGTATGGACGAGCTGTCCGAGGAGGATAAGCAGACAGTAAACCGTGCCCGTAAGGTTCAGCGTTTCCTGTCCCAGAGCTTCTCTGTGGCAGAGCAGTTTACCGGTATGCCGGGAAGCTATGTTCCGCTGAAGGAGACTCTGCGCGGATTCCGTATGATTCTGGACGGCGAGTGCGATCAGATACCGGAGAGCTGCTTCCTGATGGCAGGAACCATCGACGAGGTATTTGAGAGAGCGAAGAACCAGTAAAGGGGGATGTCTATGAAGACTTTTCCGTTACGAATCGGAACGCCGGACGGACTGCTGTTCGAAGGAGAGGCAGAGCGGATCGTATGCAGAACCATCACAGGTGACCTGGCGATCCTGGCCGGACACAGTAATTTCTGCACTGCCCTCGGTATGGGACACGCCCATGTGGCGCTGCCGGACGGAACGGTCCGGGAAGCAGCCTGCATCGGCGGCATGCTATCCATGATGAACGGCACCTGCCGCGTCATGGCCACCACCTGGGAGTGGAAAGAGGATATCGACGAGGAGCGTGCGGCGAAAGCCAAAGCGCGCGCTGAGAAGCTGCTGGAGGACAAGAACATGGATGAGCGCGACTATCGCATGGCAGAAGCGCGTCTGAAGCGTGCGTTGCTCCGTCTGGATGTAAAAGGATAATCGAATATAGATTACGAAAGAGAAAACCGGATTTTCGGTGGCCTGTATGCAACAGGTACACGGGGATCCGGTTTTTGTGTTGGAAAAGCAGTTGCGGAGAAAATAAGAAGTGGGCTATACTGGAGAAAAGAAGTATGGCATGCGGGGGACAATATGAAACAACGTTTTTTAGAGACACTTCATCTGGAAGAAAATTATAAGAGGGAATGTAAGCTGGCAGAGAACGGGCTGCCAGTCAGCATCTGGGAGACCTACTCTTCATTTGCGAACACAGAGGGCGGTGTTATTCTGCTTGGCGTGCGGGAACACAGGGATTCCTTTGAGGTAAATGGATTGACGGAGCGTCAACTGGTGAAGTACCAGAAGGATTTCTGGAGTGTAGTAAATGACAGAAACAAGGTTTCAAAAAATATTTTGCTGAATCATCATGTGGCGGTTGTGGAGGTCGAAGGCAAGAAACTTTTACAGATAGAAGTACCGGAAGCAGATCGGCATGATAAGCCGGTTTATATCGGCCCGGATCCGATGAAGGGAACCTATCGGAGAAATTACGAGGGTGACTATCTGTGCGCGGAGGAAGAAATCCGGGCCATGTTTGCGGATCAGAGAGAGGTTTCTGTTGATTCAGAAATTTTGGAGAAAATGACATTGGATGCCCTGAATGTGGATACGATAAAGGGGTATCGGATTCGTTTCAAAGGTCTGCATGAAAATCATCCCTGGAATAAGCTGCAGACAGATGAGTTCCTGATGAAACTGAAAGCTGTGGGAAAAAATAAGGAAGGGAATCTTTCCCCGACGGTTGCGGGGCTGCTGATGTTTGGAGAAGCGGAATACATACAGGATGTTTTCTCAAATTATTTTCTTGACTATCGTGAAGAGACAGAGAATGAGAAGGTACGCTGGCTGTATCGAACGACTTCTGATGATGGTGACTGGAGCGGTAATCTATATGATTTTTATTATAAAGTAATTAACCGGATTGATGATGATGTGGCAGTACCTTTTGTAAATCGGAGAAATGGGGCGCGTGTAGATGAAGTAGATGTACACGAAGCATTGGCAGAGGCTGTGGCCAATGCGCTGGCGCATGCGGATTATCAGGGCAGGAGAGGCATTGTAATCGTAAAAAATCGAAAGAAAATTACAATCGCAAATCCGGGAACGCTTCGCGTTTCGCGGGACGACTTCTTTGCGGGAGGAAATAGTGATCCGAGAAATCCGCTTGTATTAAAGATGTTCAGTCGAGTAAATGTGGGCGAACGGGCCGGAAGTGGTATCGATAAGATTATGACAGCCTGGCGGGAACAGAACTGGAAGAAGCCGGAATTTATTACAGAATACAGTCCGGATCGGGTGATTGTAAAGCTGGAAGTCGGGCAAGTGGTGTACATACCGGGAGCTGCAGATCTGCGGGGAAAAGGATATGAACTGGAAAGCGCGGAAGTGACTTCGCGGATAAAAGAAGATGCGATAAAATATAATGCAATGTCAAAAGAAGAGCAGATATTGTCTTATCTTCAGCGGCATGGTGAAATCAGTATGGGACAGGCCACAGAGCTGTGTGGTTATAAAACAAAATCCGCAGCCAGGAAATTGATGGAGAAGTTACGGGAAAAGAACAGAATCGAACGAATTGGTTCTGGACCTATGACCAGATATCGGATAAAATCCTAAGGGTCTCTAAGGGTCTCTAAGGGTCTCTAAGGGTCTCTAAGGGTCTCTAAGAAAATTGAGATTTAAGAAGACGGCAGTTAAGAGGTGCCGTCTTCTTAAATTTATTGGAAAGGGTGATAGGCAGGTAAAATCCTTCAGCTTTTCAGGGCCGTGGCCAGCCGCCCGTCTGCCTGGGTCAGCTTTTCTCGTGCCTGTTCCGCGTTGAGAGCGGCGAGGGCCATGAGAATGGCTGTTTTTACGTGATAATCCGAAGCGCGCAGAAGCTCTGCGGCTTTTTCGCGGTCGCAGCCGGTACATTCCTGCAGAATGCCAAGGGAGCGTTCCACCAGCTTTTCATTACTGGGACGCACATCAACCATCAGATTCTGGTAGACCTTTCCCAGCTTGATCATGGTGCAGGTGGAGATCATATTGAGGATCAGCTTCTGGGCGGTTCCGGCCTTCATCCGTGTGGATCCGGTGATTACTTCTGGGCCAGTGACCGCCTCTATGGGGATCTCCGCATGGGAGGAAATAGCGGCATGGGAAACACAGGCGACGGAGCCTGTCAGTGCGCCGATGGAGCGGGCATAGTCCAACGCTCCGATGACATAGGGCGTGCGTCCGCTGGCAGCCAGTCCCACCAGTGCGTCGCGGGAGGTAAAGCCGTGCGAAAGTAGATCCTGCTTTCCGTTTTTGGGACTGTCCTCGGCGCTTTCACTGGAATCGCGGAGCGCGGAATCTCCGCCGGCGATAATGCCCTGAACCAACAGGGGCGAGACTCCGTAGGTGGGCGGACATTCCGAAGCGTCCAGTACTCCCAGCCGGCCGGAGGTACCGGCGCCGATGTAGTACAGGGAACCGCCGTTCTGGAGCCGCTCGCAGATTCCGTCAATGAGTCGCGCGATATCCGGCAGCGCCGTTTCCACGGCCTGAGTTACGGCGGCATCCTCCTGATTGACGGTACGCACCATATCCAGGGTGCTCATGGAATCTATATGCATAGTTCTCGGATTTCTCTGTTCTGTTTCCAGGTTTTTTAAATTCATAGAAAGTCCCTCCCTTCTGATAAGAAAATTATAGAAAATGTGAAACATAAATACAATCATTTTCAAAAAGAATAAAATTTAATTTCACATTTTGAAAAAGATATGCCATACTACAGAAAAGAAAAGCAGGAAGAGAGGGAAAACATGAGTGTTTTAATTAAGCTGCGGGATCAGAGAAATCTATCGGAGGCAGAAAATCAGGTGCGGGAATATATTTTGCGGTATCCCAAACGGGTGCTGGAATACACGGTGTATGATCTGGCCAGAGAATCCTTCACTTCACCGGCCACCATCGTACGTCTGTGCAAAAAGCTGGATATTAAAGGCTTTTCCAGGTTGAAGGTACTGCTGGCGGAGGAAACAAAATATTTCCAGAATATCAAGCTGAATCTGCTGGATACGACCACCATTGAAAAGGACGATTCCCCGGGGGCTATCATTGATAAAATCACAAACATCTCCATCAAAACGATAGAAGAAACGCGGGTACTGGTCAACGAAGAAGAGCTGCTTCGGGTGGCCAGACTTATGAAAGACGCCAATATCATAGATTTCTACGGGATTGGCGCTTCCAGTCTGGTAGCTGTGGACGGACAGTTCAAATTTATGAGAATCGGCAAAAATGTCATCGTACACCAGCATTATGACCGGCAGTATGTGCAGGCGGTTAATTCGGACGCCTCCCATCTGGGAATCATCATTTCCTATTCGGGAGAAACAAAGGAAATGCTTCAGATAGCGGGAATTTTGCAGAAAAACGGGACGCTGGTGGTGGCGGTGACCTCTTCCGGAGAGAATTCCCTGAACCGGATTGCGGATCATAATCTCTTTGTGACGGCCAAGGAAACAGTATTTCGAAGCGGGGCCATGGCCTCCAGAACGGCTCAGCTTTATGTGATCGATCTGCTGTATGCCATCTATTGTTCTCTGGATTATGACGAAATTATACAAAAAATTCAGAAAACAAGAATTGATCAGGTCAAATAAACCGATGACAGCGTAAATTTCTTTCTTAAACTGAAATAAAGTTTCAACATAAACACAGAATGTTGACACATAATTTCGGATTTGCTATGTTGAAATCAGAAAGGGGGCAGAAAAAATGATTACCATTGCAAGAATCGATGAACGCCTGATACACGGTCAGGTGGGCTATGCCTGGTCTGTGGTATATAAAAGCGACGCAATCATGGTAATTGATAATGAAATTTCGAAAGATAAATTTCAGATCAGCCTTTTGCAGATGGCGTGTCCGGCGGGGGTAAAATGCTTCGTCTGCGATGAGGATAAAGCGGTGGAGCTGCTGAACAAGTACGCGAAAAAGAAAATTTTTGTGGTTGTAAAGCATCCGGGAACGCTTCTTCATATTTATGAAAAGGGGGTAAAGCTGGAAAAAATTAATGTAGGAGGACTGTATTTTAAGGAGGGAAGACCCATTTCCGCAGAGGCGATTTCTTCCGCGAAGGCAGCCCTGATGGGACCGCTTTCCAGTATCGGAGATTCGGTGTTCAAGGCCACCTTTATGACCATCTTCGCGGCTATCGGCGCGGCGCTGGCTCTGGATGGCAATCCCATGGGGCCGGTTATCTTTATCGTGCCCAATGTGCTCTTAAACGTATGCTCCAGATGGCTGTTTATCAAATACGGCTATGCATGGGGAACCAACCTTGTGGTAAAGATGAAGAGCAGCGAAATCATCGACAAGTTTGTGGAGGGCGCGACGATCGTAGGTATGATGGTGGTCGGAGCCATGATTGTGGGTTTTGTAAAGCTGAATATTGCCTGCGTATGGAATATCGGTGAGAAAGAGATTATCCTTCAGGATATTATCAATTCCCTGATGCCGAGCCTGCTCCCGCTTCTGCTGGTGCTTGGATATTATCGGATTATGGTAAAGAATAAAAAGGGAATGTATATCTGTATTATCGCAAGCTTTGTACTTGGCATTGCCGGAAAGGCGGTAGGTCTCTTCTGATGAATCAAAGAGGAAAAGATGTTTTAGAGAAAATCAAAGGAAAGCTGATTGTATCCTGTCAGGCTCGGGTCGGCTGGCCCATGTATGGCGCCGATATTATGGCCGCCTTCGCGGCGGCCGCCGAGCAGGGAGGAGCAGCAGGAATCCGTGCCACGGGTGTAGATAATATCACCCGTATCAGGGAAAAAGTACATTTGCCGATTATCGGCATCAACAAACAGTTCAGCGATGAATATGAAGTCTACATAACGCCAACTTATCAGAGCGCGGCGGATATTCTGGAAACGGGAGCGGAAATTATCGCGCTGGACGCGACGCCCCGGAGACGGCCGGGCGGCGAAACACCGGAAGAAATTCTGAGGCAGATTCGCGAGCATTATCCGGATGCGTTGGTTATGGGAGAAATTTCAACACTGGAAGAGGCAGAACGTATCATTCCCATGGGGTTTGATCTGATTTCCACCACTCTGTCGGGGTATACCCGGGAAAGCCAGGAGGTGAAAGCCGTGAATCTGGATCTGATTCGCCAGATTCACGCAATTACGGATATTCCCATTATTGCGGAGGGTAAGATCCGCTGTGAACAGGAGGCGGTGGAAGCCCTGAAAGCAGGAGCGCATGCAGTCGTGGTGGGAACCTCCATTACCAGGCCGGAAATCATTACGGAGCGCTATGTGGAGGCTATCCGCGAGGCGGAAGACTGAGCCCGGTGTCGAAACCCTGCCGCGCGCATATACTACTACAAAAAGGATATCCCCATGAAATATGACGACGAACTGCAATCCGGTTTCGGAATGTATCAGGCATATCCGTTTTACCCTTTTCTGCCGTGGGAAGATGAAAAAACGCGCGATCAGAGACGCTTTCGGGAGCTGTATCCAATGCTTGCAAGACGTATTCAGCCGTTGGTAGAGAAGGCCTGCGATATGCAGGAGTACGAGGGCAGCTTCATGTTTGACGAATATCCGGATCAGCTGATGATCCGGCGCGTAAGCCGCAGCATTTACGAGCGGTTGGATAAGAGCGCGTATCAGGATGATTTGATGATGCAGGAGGTCAACGGGCGGAACTGGCTGGAGGATTTCGTGACGGTGATGCTGTTGAATGAGATGTACAGCCGGAGATGCCGCAGACGGGATCGGCGGTGCGGCGGAATTTATTAAAAAAAGAGGATTCGTGCTTTGTGTTATTCAGGCAAAGTACGAATCCTTTTCTTTTTCTGAAAAGACAGTTCAGGCAAATTGGTCAGCAAAATGCGTAAGTGCCTGGTTAATAGCCTGAGCCAGTCCATCCTGATCAATATCGGCGGTTACATAATCTGCAATAGCCTGCACCGTTGTCATGGCATTTCCCATGGCGATGCCGAAGCCGGCGGCCCGGATAAGCTCGATGTCGTTCATGCTGTCGCCGATGGCCACCGCATTTGAAAGATCCGTGTGATAATGGTCAAGCACCCGTTTGGCACCAATTACTTTGCCGTTTTCCCGGGGAATGATATCGGCTCCGCCCAGATTGTCGCCCATGTAGAGCAGCTTTACTTCCGGAAAATGCGCCTGCAGGTCGTCGATAGCTTCTCTGGAGTCCGCAAGGAAGAAGGAAGGAACCCTTTTCTCATACAGCTCCAGAAAATCCTTCCCGTGCCGGGGAGCCATGGCTTTCCGTGCCGGAGAAATATTTTTCATAAAGCGGTCGATATTGGAGGTGTACCAGATATTGTTGTAGCCGCAGGTCAGGCAGTACTGCTTTTCCAGCACATAATCCAGAATCCGTTTCTGAAGCTCCGGATCGAAATATTTTTCCCAGACCAGCTTTCCTTCGATCTCCACAATCGCACCGTTGGAGCTGACAAAACAGTCTGGTGTAAAGTGTTCCCGTAACTCTTCCGGCAGCTGGGAGGTCCGCAGGGAGCGTCCACTGGCAATTGCCACAGGGCAGCCCTTTTCTTGAAGCATTTTCAGAGCGGCAACAGCGCTTTCCGGAATGGAAGCGGTCTGATGACTGAAGATTGTGTTATCATAATCAATAAAAAATACAGGCTTCATAGTAATCTCCTCAAAATCCATAGCAATACAAAGAATATTATAGCGTATTTGCGAAAATAAGGGAAGAAGCGAAAAACAAAATCGTGTAAGTAATGCAGAGTTTTCTCCTGAAAATGGGCATTTTTCGTGAAATATACGGTATTTACAAATAGAAAGTTTGTGGTATACTAAACTAAGACTAAAATAGACATTTTTGGAAATGATATAGAACATAGATAATAAATTCAGAGAACAGAAAGCAGAGAAACGGGAGTTATTATGGATCAGTATGTGATTAAAGGTGGCAACCCCCTTGTCGGCGAGGTAGAGATCGGCGGCGCGAAGAACGCGGCCCTTGCAATTCTTGCGGCAGCAATTATGACAGATGAGACAGTTTTGATAGAGAATCTTCCGGATGTACGGGATATCAATGTACTCCTGAAAGCTATGCAGCAGATCGGCGCACAGGTAGACCGCCTCGATCGTCATACGGTAAAAATCAACGGATCCCGCATCGGGGATTACAGTGTTGACTATGAATATATTAAGAAGATTCGGGCTTCTTATTATCTGCTGGGCGCTTTGCTTGGTAAGTATAAGAAGGCTGAGGTTCCCCTTCCGGGCGGCTGCAATATCGGCAGCAGACCTATCGATCAGCATCTGAAGGGCTTCCGGGCTATGGGCGCTGACGTGAAGATTGAGTACGGATCCATCATGGCCGAGGCAGAGCATCTGCGCGGCAGCCATATCTATCTGGATGTGGTTTCTGTAGGAGCGACTATCAATATCATGATGGCAGCATCTATGGCGGAGGGCAATACCGTTCTGGAAAATGCGGCTAAGGAGCCCCATGTGGTAGACGTGGCGAACTTCCTGAACAGCATGGGTGCCAACATCAAGGGCGCAGGTACGGATGTGATTCGAATTAAGGGTGTTGAGAAGCTTCACAGCACGGAGTATTCGATTATCCCGGATCAGATTGAAGCAGGAACCTTCATGTTTGCGGCGGCGGCGACCCGAGGTGATGTGACGGTCAAGAATGTAATCCCGAAGCATCTGGAGGCCACCACTTCCAAGCTTCTGGAAATTGGCTGTGAGATTGAGGAGTTGGACGACGCAGTCCGCGTGGTATGCTCCAAGGGACTTCGTAGCACCAATGTCAAGACACTGCCTTACCCGGGATTCCCGACGGATATGCAGCCTCAGATTACCGCAACCCTGGCGCTGGCCAAGGGCAGCAGTATTGTGACCGAGAGCATTTTCGAGAATCGTTTCAAATATGTGGATGAGCTGGCGCGTATGGGCGCGAATATCAAGGTGGAGAGTAACACCGCCATTATCGAGGGCGTGGAGCGCTACACCGGTGCGCAGGTATCCAGTCCGGATCTCCGTGCGGGAGCGGCATTGGTTATCGCGGGTCTGGCAGCGGACGGTATCACCATCGTAGACGACATCCATTTCATTGAGCGCGGCTATGAGAGATTTGATGAAAAGCTCCGTTCTCTGGGCGCTGAGATTGAGAAAGTGGAAGATGAGCGCGCGCTTCAGAAATTTCGCCTTAGAGTGGGTTGACAAAACACCCGGAGTAGTGTAATGTATAGCACGTGATAAGCAAATTGAATATTGTAAATTTAATTTTCTCTTATTCAGAGTGATGGAGATACAAAGGATCTGTGAAGTCACGGCAACCCCGCGTCAGCGGAAGGTGCCAACCTGAGCGAGTTGAATCGAACAATAAGAGGATTTGGTTATCGTGATATAAACAGGTCCGCTTGATATGAAGCGGGCCTTAACTTTTGTTTCCATACACAAGTCAAAAAGAAGAAAGGAAGAGACCATGGAAAAATTATTATTTACCTCAGAATCCGTAACCGAAGGCCATCCGGACAAAATTTGTGACCAGATTTCCGACGCCATTCTTGACGCCCTGCTGGAGCAGGATCCCATGAGCCGCGTAGCCTGCGAAACCGCTACCACTACCGGCCTGGTACTCGTTATGGGCGAGATTACCACCAAGGGCTATGTAGATATTCAGAAAATCGTTCGCGATACCGTGCGCGAGATCGGCTATGACCGTGGAAAATACGGCTTTGACGCCGACAACTGCGCGGTTATTACAGCCATTGACGAGCAGTCCGCCGACATTGCCATGGGCGTAAATAAAGCTTTGGAAGCAAAGGAGCACCTGATGAGCGAGGACGAGATCGAAGCCATCGGCGCCGGCGATCAGGGTATGATGTTCGGCTACGCAGTCAACGAAACTCCGGAGCTGATGCCCTATCCGATTTCCCTGGCGCATAAGCTGACCAGGCAGCTCACCAGGGTTCGTAAGGACGGCACCCTGACCTACCTTCGTCCGGACGGAAAGTCCCAGGTGACCGTAGAGTACGATGAGAACGGTAAGCCGGCACGTCTGGACGCTGTGGTTATCTCCACCCAGCACAGCGAGGATGTGACACAGGAGCAGATTCACGAGGATGTCAAGAAATACGTTCTGGATCCGATCCTTCCGGCAGAGATGGTAGATGAGAATACCAAGTTTTATATTAACCCGACAGGACGTTTTGTTATCGGCGGACCCCACGGCGACAGCGGACTGACCGGTCGTAAGATTATCGTGGACACCTACGGCGGAATGGCGCGTCACGGCGGTGGAGCCTTCTCCGGCAAGGACTGCACCAAGGTAGACCGTTCCGCAGCGTACGCAGCACGTTACGTGGCAAAGAATATCGTGGCTGCGGGCCTGGCTGACAAGTGTGAGATTCAGCTGTCCTACGCTATCGGTGTGGCAAGACCGACTTCTATCAACGTGGATACCTTCGGAACCGGCAAGCTGTCCGATACCAAGCTGGTAGAGCTTATCCGTGAGAATTTCGACCTGCGTCCGGCAGGCATCATCCGTATGCTGGATCTGCGCAGACCGATTTACAAGCAGACAGCAGCTTATGGTCACTTTGGCCGTACAGACCTGGATCTGCCCTGGGAGAAGACAGACAAGGCAGAAGAGCTGAAGAAGTATCTGTAAAGCCCTTCAAGGTAACCGTTAAATACTAAGAAAGCCGTAGCAGAGTGCGTTATCTGCCGCGGCTTTCTTTTTTTTGCACGAGCGACGAGTATAAAGTCCGTGCTTGCGCCGAAATATGGTGAAACATACAACTTTTTGTAAAAAATCGTAGATTTTCATCCGCAAGGTATTGCAACAATACCTAAAAAGTATTATACTATAAAAAGTTTTTAAGAAAGTTTATCAATTTTTTAGATTTATATAGAAAGTGCTATATACATGGAGTATACAAGAGGGGCGGCCATTGAACGGCTGCTGAAAAGCTATAGAACCTATTACGATATCCACATGCAGGAGGATGAGACTTCGATTGCGGCCCGCTGTGATTTCTTTGAACATTCTGAGAAATATGTGCTGTCAAAAAAGGCCGAGCTCTGGTCCGCGGACAATGAGGAATTTCTCTACATCGTGGATATCCCGCATCTGACCCTGGAGCTCTACGAGAAATGGAGAGATTACATCCAGGAGGACGGGATGCAGCGCGTCAAGCCGGGACCGGGCCATATGGCTTCCTATATTACGCCGGTTTTCATCTGTGATACCTGTGATGAGGATGCGCGGAAGGCATTGAAGAAATGCCGCATTTACAAAAGTTTTCATTTTTCACTGCACGGCTGGATGGACCACCACACTGCGGTAGTCCAGGTTTCCACGGGACAGATTGATGCCAACGGGGGAGGCCGTCATACAGCGAAAATTTTGAAAAAAATTTTATATGCAAAGAAAAAGAAAGGGAGTATGTAACAATGAATTCACTGGTACTTCTTATCGTCTGTGTCGCAATTCTGATTGCGGGCTATATCTTCTACGGCGGATGGCTCTGCAAGCAGTGGGGCGTAGGCGACAGCAAAACTGAGACACCGGCTCATACTATGGAAGATGGTGTAGACTATGTTCCGGCGAAAGCCCCGGTTCTGATGGGACATCATTTCTCCTCTATCGCAGGCGCAGGCCCGATTACCGGACCGATTGGCGCAGCTATGTTCGGATGGCTGCCTGTAACCCTGTGGATCCTGGTTGGCGGTATTTTCTTCGGCGGCGTACATGACTTTGGTGCTCTGTTCGCATCCGTTCGTAACAAGGGACAGTCTATCGGAGAGATTATCTCTTCCAACATGAGCAAGCGCGCAAAGCAGCTGTTCATTATCTTCTCTTATCTGACCCTGATCTTGGTAGTAGCGGCATTCGCTTCTATCGTAGCATCTACCTTCGGCGCAGTATATGATGAGACCGGCGCTCTGAATATGGCAGCTTCCGAGACACCGGCTACCGTTGCCATGATCTCTATCCTGTTCATCGTAATTGCTATCGTATTCGGTTTTTGTGTATATCGTCGGAACATGCCCATGGGCATCGCTTCCGTAGTCGGCGTACTGGCTATCGTACTGATTATGGCTATCGGAATGAACTTCCATCCGATTTACCTGTCTACTAAGGCGTGGATGTGGATTGTAGGTATCTATATCGCCATCGCTTCTGTTACACCGGTATGGATCTTGCTGCAGCCCCGTGACTACCTGAGCTCCTTCCTGCTTTACGCAATGCTGGCAGTAGCGTTCTTCGGCGTAGTTGTAGCACATCCGACCTTTGACAGCACCTTCCCGGCAGTGACCAGCTTCGCTGTAGATAACGGAAATGGTGTACAGTATATGTTCCCGGTTCTGTTTACCACAGTTGCGTGCGGCGCTATTTCCGGTTTCCATTCCCTGGTATCCTCCGGAACCACATCCAAGCAGCTGGATAAAGAGAAGGACGCAAAGCCCATCGCTTACGGCGGCATGCTTCTGGAGTGCGTACTTGCAGTCCTGACTCTGTGCGCTATCGGCTATGCTTATAAGTGGAACGCAGCTCATCCGGACGCGGCTCTGACCGGAGCTACAGCGATCTTCGGCGGTGGTATTGCTCACATGATCGACGACGTCATTCCGGGAAGCTACAGCATCCTGAATTCTCTTCTGGTACTGACCTACTCCGCATTCTGTCTGACCTCACTGGATACTGCTACACGTCTGGCACGTTTCATGTTCCAGGAGTTCTGGCTTGAGCCGGGCGAGACAGCAAGGGATGTAAAGGAAGGTTGGAAGAAGGTTATGGTTAATCCGTACTTCGCCACTATCCTGACAGTAGTTCTGGGTATCCTGCTCGGTATGACAGGCTACGCAAAGATCTGGGGTCTGTTCGGAGCAGCGAACCAGCTGCTGGCAGGCATCGGCCTTCTGGCTGTAGCTACCTGGCTTGGCAACGCAGGCAAGAACAACAAGATGTTCCTGATTCCGATGGCATTCATGATCGTTGTAACCATCTGCTCTCTGTGCCTGACAGTAAAGAACCAGATCGGCATGATTGCGGCAGGCGGCGCAGACTGGGGTCCCTGGGCGCAGACTATCTTTGGTATCCTTCTGATTGCCCTGGCTATCGTCCTGGTTATTGAAGGTGTTCAGACTCTGAGAAATCCGAAGAAGGCAGCATAAGCTTTAAAAATGTATCCAAACGGAGCAGCGCTTTGACGTTGCTCCGTTTTTGTATGCAAAAGGCTTTGTAGAAAGCAGAAAAGTGTAGTATACTAAGCACAGAATATGCGGACGGGAGGGACTTATGAAGTTCAAGGAAAAATACCTGGCGGGGGAGCTTCCCTTTGAAGCCATCGACAAATACATTGAGGACTGGGGTAACAGCGATGAGACCTGTACCTTAAGGGAATATCTGGGACTGAACGCCGAGGAAGAGGACGTGTGGATCTCTGACAGCGATGAGGCGCTGCAGGAATTACTGGATAAGCAGAAAAAATAAGTGAAAGGAAAATTTTGTAAAATGGAAAGCAGAATACAGAAGACACTGGAAAACCATAGGAAAGGATATAACTGCGCGCAGTCTGTGGCCTGCGCTTACTGCGATCTGGTGGGACTGGATGAGCAGAGCGTATTTCGGGCGACGGAAGCCTTTGGGCTTGGTATGGGCGGCATGCAGGCTACCTGCGGCGCGGTATCCGGCGCAGTGATGCTGGCGGGACTGAAGAACAGCTGCGGTGATCTGGAAGCGCCCGTGAGTAAGGGAAAAACGTATCAGATTTCGAAGCAGCTCGTGGAGGCGTTTCAGAAGAAGAATGGATCTCTGGTCTGTAAGGAGCTGAAAGGTGTGGAGACAGGCTGTCCGCTTCGCTCTTGTAATGACTGTATTGCGGATGCGGCAGAACTGGCGGAACAGATTTTATTTGCAGAGAAATAGGTGCTGGTAAATGGTAAAAATCCGTCTGGCACGGACAGGAGAGGGTCAGGATCCGTCCGAAGCGGCCAGAGAATTACTCGTGTCTGCCCTGGAAAATGAATATGGAATCCCGGCGGCTGAAGTTCGGATAGAGAAGGATGAGAAGGGAAAGCCGTATCTGGAAGGCTATTCGGATCTGTACATCAGCATTTCCCACAGCGGCCCCTACATAGCCTGTGCCTTTGGGGATAAGCCGGTGGGTGTCGATACGGAAATGTGGAAAGCACACCCGAAATGGCGGCGGATTGTGGATAAAATGCATCTGCGGGAACGGGAAGCCTTTGACAGGGCCTGTGGCGGGGCAGCTTCGGAGGAGGCGGAAGAACCGGTGGAAGCCTTCTGTGATCTGTGGGTGCGGAAGGAAAGTTTTCTGAAAGCCATTGGCGAAGGCCTGCGGATTCCGCTTTATGCCTTTGACACGACGGAAGAAAGGGTGCGGCAGGAGCTTCGAAAAGAACCGTATTTTATAAGAAATTACCGGGTGGAAAAGGAACCGGTCAGCATAGCGGTCTGCGCCGGAGAAGAGAAGCTGCCACTGGATCTTTCCATGTGGGTCTGGTAAAATGAGGAAAAACAGGAACAGTGATTGAGGAGGCTATTATGGCGGTCGAGAACAGAAAAAAGAAGAAGAATAAAATGTCTGTCCCGCTGATGATTGTGCTGGTCATCTGCGTGGTGGTATTGGGAGTCAGTATCTGGCAGTTGTCCGGCATTTTCATTGAGTATAAGAAGGGAACAGACGAGTACGATAAGCTGCAGACCTATGTGTCGGAGGAACCGGTGGAAGAACCGGTAACTGCGGATACCGGGGATGGAGAAAATGAGGAGGGAACTGAGGCAGAGGGCGATACCGAAGAGCAGGTACAGCGTGTAGCTATCAGCGAGCTGCAGGCGCAGAATTCCGATACGGTGGGCTGGATTCAGATTCCGGGTACCCAGATCAGCTATCCGCTGATGCATACCGGCGACGATTCCTATTATCTGAATCATACCTTCAGCAAGAAGCTGAACAGTGCAGGCAGCATTTTTGTAGAGACGCTGAATAATGGGGATTTCTCCGATTTACATACGATTATTTACGGGCATAATATGAAAAATGGTTCCATGTTCGCAGGACTGAAGGAGTACAGCTCCGCATCCTATCTGGTGGCCCATCCCAATGTCTACATCGACCTGGCGGACGGAACCCATGCTTATCAGATTTTCTCCGTATACGAGGCAGAGGCGGACAGCGACAGCTACACCATCGGCTTCGCGCCGGACGAGACCTACGAGGAGTATCTGAAGACCATCAAGGGACGGTCCCTCTATGACACCAGCGTGACGGTGACGAAGGAGGATTCCATCATTACCCTGTCCACCTGTACGAAGCACGGAGAGAAGCGGTTCCTGGTGCATGCGAAGAAGATATATTAAAAGGTTGTGAACGTAGCGAACAGGAGGGATTGCTATGGGAACAGAGGATAAGATAAAGCTTTTGAAACAGTATGTGGAGGAAAGCAGTTCTATCGTGTTCTTCGGCGGCGCGGGCGTGTCCACCGAGAGCGGCATTCCGGATTTCCGGAGCGTGGACGGTCTCTATCATCAGGAGTGGAAGTATCCGCCGGAGACCATCATCAGCCACAGCTTTTTTGTGCGGAACCCGGAGGAATTCTACCGGTTTTACCGGAAGAAGCTACTCTGCCCGGATGCGAAGCCCAATGCGGCCCATAAGAAGCTGGCGGAGTTGGAGGCTACGGGTAAGCTGAACGCCGTGGTGACTCAGAACATCGACGGGCTTCATCAGATGGCAGGAAGCAAGCGGGTCTATGAGCTGCACGGCTCGGTGCATCGGAATTACTGCCAGAAGTGCGGGAAGTTCTATGATATGGAGTATATGCTGCATTCCGAGGGCGTGCCCCGGTGCGGGTGCGGCGGCATCATCAAGCCGGATGTGGTGCTTTACGAGGAGGGGCTGGACGACGCGACCCTTCGGGGCGCGGTGCGGGCTATCTCCCAGGCGGATATGCTGATCATCGGCGGCACGTCCCTGGCGGTGTATCCGGCAGCAGGACTCATTGACTATTTTACCGGAAAGCATCTGGTTGTCATCAATCGGGACGCCACGCCCCGGGATGCCGGCGCGGATTTGCTGATCCAGGGCAATATCGGAGAGGTTTTAAGTGGAATATAAAGTAGGAGATATCGTAAAATTAAAGAAGGCGCATCCCTGCGGAAGCTCTGAGTGGGAGATCTTAAGGGTCGGCGCGGATTTTCGCCTGAAATGCATGGGCTGCGGACATCAGATTATGGTGGCGCGGAAACTGGTGGAGAAGAATACACGGGGGCTTCGGAGCCCGGAGGCGTAGATACGAATGCATCGGATTATGTTAGAAAGCATGATCCGGTGCATTTTTTTCGGGTAAAATACAAAAATTGGGTAAAAAAACTATGGAAATCTCGTCCTCGTTGTACTATAATTTCCCTGTAAAGTTAGTTTACATTAACTAACCTGCAAAATACAGCAATTCGGGGAGGGAGTCATGTTTCTTACCATCAATAATATAAAAAAATCCTTCGGCTCCGGCGACAGCCGCATTGAGGTCTTAAAGGGGATCAACCTGTCCATGGAACAGGGCGAGTTCTGCGTGCTGCTGGGGCCATCCGGTTCCGGTAAATCCACGCTCCTGAATATTATCGGCGGCATTGACGCAGCTGACGAGGGCGACATCTGCATCGAGGGTGAGCGGATGGCTGACATGAAGGAGAAGAAGCTGACGGCTTACCGCCGGAATCACTTAGGCTACATTTTCCAGATGTATAATCTGATCCCGAATCTGACCGTCCGGGAAAATATCGAGGTGGGCGCTTACCTCAGCGACAAGCCCCTGGACGTGGACGAACTGCTCCACACCCTGGGTCTCTACGACCACCGTGGGAAGCTGCCAAACCAGCTTTCCGGCGGACAGCAGCAGCGTACTGCCATTGGCCGTGCCATTGTGAAAAACCCGGATATCCTACTCTGCGACGAGCCCACAGGAGCCTTGGATTATCAGACGTCCAAGGACATCCTGAAGCTCATCGAGACCGTGAATCAGAAGTACGGCAACACCGTCATCATGGTCACCCACAACGACGCCATCAAGGATATGGCGGACCGTGTGGTGCGGCTGCGCGACGGCATGATCCGCAAGGACTACCGGAACGAACACAGGATTCCGGCAGAGGATCTGGAGTGGTAGGGGGAGACGTATGAAAAATCCGCTGCGGAAGCGCTTGCTGCGCGAGCTGAAAAGTGAATTTGGAAAATATCTGGTGATTTTCCTCCTGCTGGCCGGAACCATCAGCCTGGTATCGGGCTTTCTGGTGGCGGACGGCAGCTTGCTCATTGCCTATAACGAGGGGTTTGAAAGATACAATATTGAGGATGGTAACTTCCGGCTGGGCGAGAAGGCCAACAAGGCCCAGTTAAAGTCCATCCGGGATCTGGGCGTTACGGTCTACGACCTGTTTTACGCCGAGGAAGCCCTGACCAACGGCAGTACCCTGCGTATCTATCCGAATCGGGAGCAGGTGGATCTGGTCTGCCTGATGCAGGGCGCAATGCCGACATCGGCGGACGAGATTGCCATCGACCGCATGTACGCCGATAACAACAGCCTGACCATCGGCGATACCCTGGAAAGCGGTGCCCGCTCCTGGACTGTCACCGGTCTGGTGGCATTGCCCGATTACAGCTGCCTCTTCCGGGATAACAACGACAGTATGTTTGACGCGGTAAAATTCGGCGTGGCCATCGTGACGCCGGAGATGTTCGAGGATTTTAGTAAAGATGAGCTGTATTGGAATTATGCATGGAAGTATGATGTGAAGCCGGCGGAGGGCAAGCCTGAGCAGGACGCCGCCGAGGATCTGATGCAGGGCATCTTAAATGAGGCCGAGCTGGAGAATTTCATTCCCACCTATCAGAACCAGGCGATTCAGTTCACCGGCGACGATATGGGCGGAGACAAGGCCATGATGGTAATTCTTTTGTATATCGTCATATTGATAATGGCTTTCGTTTTCGGAATCACCACCAGCAATACCATTTCCAAGGAGGCCAATGTCATCGGTACCCTGCGGGCCTCCGGTTATACGAAAAACGAACTGATTCGACATTACATGACCATGCCGACCATCGTGACGCTGACCAGCGCCCTGATCGGTAATATTCTGGGCTATACTTCCCTGAAAGAGGTCTGCGCCGGAATGTATTACGGCAGCTACAGCCTGCCCACCTACGTAACCGTCTGGAATGCGGAGGCATTTCTGGAGACCACGGTGGTTCCGGTGATTCTGATGATGGTGGTCAACTATCTGGTGCTTCGGCGAAAGCTGAGTTTATCGCCGCTGAAATTCCTGCGGCGTGATTTGAGCCGACGGAAGCAGAAGCACGCCATGCCGCTAAGCCCCCATATCCCGTTTTTTACCCGGTTCCGCTTACGGGTCATTTTCCAGAATGCCGGGAACTACCTGATTCTCTTTATCGGAATCATTTTCGCCAATATGCTGCTGATGTTCGGGCTGGCCCTTCCGGCGGTGCTGGACCACTACCAGGCGGAAATCGAGCAGAACCTGCTCTGCAATTACCAGTATATTCTGCAGGTGCCCTATGACGCCATGAATGAAGATAAGAAGCTGGAGAGTATGATTTCCATGCTGTACTTTCAGAATGAGGTGGAGACGGAAAATGAGGACGCGGAGAAGTTCAGCGCCTACACCTTAAATACGCCGGAGGAGCCCTACATGAAGGAGAGTGTGATGCTTTACGGCCTGCAGGATGACAGCCGGTATATTCCCATTGATTTCCGGGAGGGCGGCGTGTATGTGTCATCGGCTTATGCGGAGAAGTATCTGCTGAAGCCCGGAGATGAGATTACCCTGTATGAGGAGTACGGCACCGACGCCTATACCTTCCGGGTGGACGGCGTCTATCATTACGAGGGCGGCCTGACTATCTTCATGTCCCAGAAGCAGCTGAACACCTTATTCGACCTGGGAAATGATTATTTCAGCGGTTATCTGTCTGATACGGAGATTACAGACATTGATGAGAAATACATCGGTTCGGTGATCGATGTGGAAGCGCTGACGAAGATTTCCCGGCAGCTCAACGTGTCCATGGGAAGCATGATGGGGCTGGTCAATGGATTTGCGATTCTGATGTTTATGGTGCTGGTCTACCTGCTGTCGAAAATCATCATTGAGAAGAATGCCCAGTCCATCTCTATGACGAAGATATTGGGTTATTCCAATCGGGAAATCAGTGGATTATACATTATGTCAACCACAATAGTAGTAATCCTGTTTCTGCTTATCAGCCTGCCCATCGAATACGAAATCATGGAGGTGCTGTTCCGCATGATGATGCTGCAGAGCATCAGCGGCTGGATTACCTTCTACATCGGGCCGGAGATCTACGTGAAAATGTTTGTAATGGGTTTTGTGACCTATCTGGTGGTTGCCCTGCTGGAATACCGGAAAATCCGGCATGTGCCCATGGATGCGGCGTTGAAAAATGTGGAATAGCGGGAGGAGTGAGAGTATGAACGGAAAGAAATTATTGCTGCAGAAGCTGATGCTGCTCCTGATTCTGCTGGTAGTCGTGGCAGCCGGAGCGGCAGTCAGTTTCGGAATGAAACATAAAAGTGTGAAGGACGATGGAAATGCAGCTTCCGAGGGAACTGCGGCGTCCAGTGCATCCGGAACAGCTTCCGAAGAGACAACAGAAAACCAGGAATCCGCGCAGGAAAAAGATAAGACCGAAACAGTTTATATAAAATCAGATGCGGAAGGAAACACCAAAGAAATCACAGTGGAAACCACCCTGAAGCACCCGTCTGACGGATCCGATATCCAGGACCAGAGCAACCTGAAGGACATCCGCAACACCAAGGGCGACGAAGAATACAGCCAGGGATCCGACGGAAGCCTCATCTGGGAAAATCATGGCGCGGACATTTCCTATAAGGGAACCAGCGACGCAGAGCCCCCGGTCAAAGTAAAAGTCACCTACTACCTGAACGGCGAACAGATAAGCCCGAAAAAACTGGCCGGAAAAAGCGGCCAGGTAAAAATCCGCTTCGATTACGAAAACACAGCCACCGAAACCGTGACCGTGAAGAAAAAAGCCTACGAAGTACAGACCCCGTTCCTGGTCATGTCGGCTCTGGTACTGCCCTCCGATACCTTCTCCAACATTGAGGTAACCAATGGAAAACTAATGAACATGGACGATCAGAACATGGTTATCGGCTACGCCATGCCCGGCCTGGCCGACAGCCTGCAGCTGTCCGGCTATGAGGTGACCGAGGATGTCGATATCCCCGAATACGTGGAAGTCACCGCGGACGCCAAAGACTTCGAACTGGAATTCACGGCCACCATCATCACGCCGGGACTGTTGGATGATCTGGATACCGACGATTTGAAGGACGCCGACGATTTCGCAGATGGCATGGACGACCTGAAGGACGGTGTAGACGACATGGACGAGGGCGTCGGGGAGCTCTATGACGGCCTGAAAGAATTCGATGACTATCTGGATGAATATACCGATGGCGTGACGGCGCTCCGGGATGCCATGAATCAGGTGCGGGACGGAGCCGGAACCCTGAATTCAAACAGTAAGGCGCTGACGGATGGCGCGGCGGCGCTGCAGAGCGGGCTGGAGCAGCTGAATGCGGCGCTTGGCGCCGCAGGCGGCACGACAGGCCAGGCAGCTTTCGCAAAGACCGTAGGAGCATTGGGAGCAGCTTCCGGAGAAGACGCGACAGAGGAACAGAAGGCAGCTTTGGCAGCTTTGGGACTGACTGCAGAAGACGCGCAGGCACTGGCCGCATACGCCAAGACGCTCAGTGACGCCAGCTCTTCCGCAGGCGCTCTCCAGAGCCAGCTTGCGACCTCCGTAGCCCAACTGGCTGAGGGCAGCAGGCAGCTGACCACCGGCCTGACCGCCTACACCGCAGGCGTCAGCGCCCTCTACGAGGGCACCACCAAAGTCGTAGAAGGCGGCACCACCCTCTGCACCGCAGGCGGCGAGCTCTACCGTGGCTTTGGGGAAGCCCTGGACGGTGTCAAAGAACTGCGCGACGGCGTCCGCGACTTCAAAGACGACGGCATCGCCGAACTGACGAAGCTGGGCGGAGCCGACTTCCGTAACGTGATTAACCGGCTGCGGGCAGTGAAAGAGGCCGACGACGGCTACGACAACTTCGCCGGGCTTGCCGAGGGCAAGACCGGAAGCGTCCGCTTCATCGTAGAAACGGCTTTCGCAATCTCCACCATCTGTCTCTGGGATACCGGCATCGTACTCATAATCCGCTTTGGATCTACGTCGATGCCCAGCTCCTTAAAGACCGCCTTCGTATCATCGTATATTTTTTTCTCATTTACCATGACGCCTGCGATCTTGGGATAACGTCCCAGCCACAGGTTGTCCATTACATTACGCTTCAGTGCCTGATTCAGCTCCTGATGCACCATTGCCACACCGTTTTCCAGTGCTTCCTTCGAATTTTTGAAATTAATTTCTTTGCCTTCCAGAAAAATCTGTCCGCTATTCTTGGCATACATGCCAAACAAGCATTTCATCAGGGTGGATTTTCCTGCGCCGTTTTCTCCCATCAGCGCGTGGACGGTTCCCCTCTTCACTGTCAAAGAAACATGATCCAGCGCCTTGACACCGGGGAATTCTTTACAGATGTCTGTCATTTGTAAGAGAACATCATGCTCCATACTCTTCCTCCCATCTCGTTGACACAAAGGCGGACGTAACTTACGGCCGCCTTTGTTGTATCCTTACTTTGCTATCTTTTTAAATCGTTTCCTGTGATTTACTCTCCTGTGTACGGTGCGTACGGAACGTAAATCTTGTTGCTGATCTCTGCGTCTGCATTGTAGCTGTCAGTTCCATCTGTCAGAGCTGCGCCCTTCGCTGCGTTCTGAGCCATGATGGAGATACAGTCTGCCATACCCTCTGCGTCCTGCTTGATGGTACCAACCATCTTGCCGTCGCTGATGAGCTGCTTTGCTGCGTCTGTAGCGTCTACGCCGAATACCGGAATCAGAGTGGAATCAGCTGTTCCCAGGTTGTATCCCTTATCGTTCAGTGCAGAGATAACGCCCTCAGCCATACCATCATTGTTGCAGATAACCAGCTCGATCATGTTGCCGTTACCCTCGTTGTACTGGGACAGGTTAGTGGTCATGTAGTTATTTGCAGCAGTTGCGCTCCATGCGCCGTCCTGGTCTACCTGATACTTGTCTGTGTTGGTCGGGTCGAAGTACTCAAGCTCCGGCTTGCCAGCCTCCTTAAGAACTGCGTTAGCGTCCTCTACTGCGAACTGAGTACGGTAAATAGCCTCTGCGTTACCAAGCTGACCCATCATCATAGCGTAGGAAATCTTGCCGTCGCCGTTCAGGTCAACCTTGTCAAAGTTCTCAACCAGGTAATCGCCGATCATCTTGCCCTGCATATGTCCTGCTTCCGGAGCGTCTGTTCCAACGAACGCGCACTTGTCATAGGAACCAAGAACCTGTCCTGCTGTAGCGTCATCCTCAACTGCTCTGTTGAAGAAGATCAGGTCAACGCCCTTAGCGGATGCCTTATCAACAACTGCCTGGGAAGCGTCTACAGAACCGGAAGTAACGATGTTTACGATCAGAATGTTTGCGCCCTGTGCAAGAGCGGTATCGATCTGCTCGTTCTGTGTGGTCTGGTTGTTGTTTGCGTCATAGTTCTGATACTTTACTCCAAGGCTGTCCAGCTTCGCATCCAGTGCGGTACGAACAGAAGAGATATATGTGTCAGAGTAGGTGTAATAGAATACTGCGATGTTAGCATCGGAGAGATCTCCGGTTGCCTCTGCAGCGTCTGCTACGTCGCCTGCTTCTGCCTCTGCAGTAGCGTCAGCTGCCGGAGTGTCCTCCTTCTTGCCGCCGCAGCCTGCCAGCATGGATACTGCCATAGCGCCGCATAATACAACTGCTAAAAGTTTCTTTTTCATAGTAAAATCCTCCCTTTATTATGATTGCAGTCACGAACTACACTCTGATTATAACAGAAACCCAAACAATTCCAATGTATTATTTTCCTTTTTTAGTGTAAAATCTTACGTTTTTTGTATTGTTTCATGTTGGTTTTGTAGTAATTGACAATCAAATCAAAATCATTTACTATAGAACTATCATATTTTAAAGGAGAATTCTCTATGAAAACTACGGGGGAAATTAAAGATCTGTTACAGAAAAAAGAACTGGATTCCACTTTGCTGGATATCTATCTGGATGAAAGCCGTCTTGACTATCAGCGGCAGCGTTATATCGACGCTCTCGCAAAGTATGAGGAGCTCTACGGAGCCGGTGAAGTATCCATCTTCAGCGCGCCCGGACGCAGCGAGATCGGCGGCAACCACACGGATCATCAGCACGGCGAGGTACTGGCCGCTTCCATCAATCTGGATGCCATTGCCATCACAGCGCCGGTGGATGAGCCGGTTGTACGTGTGGTATCCGACGGATACGACATGATTACCGTATCTCTGGATGACCTGGCGGTAAAGGAGGAGCTGAAGGGTACCACCGATTCTCTGATCCGCGGCGTACTGGAGGGCATTCAGAAGCATGGCGGCAAAATCGGCGGTTTCCGGGCCTATATTACCAGCGACGTGCTGATTGGCGCAGGTCTCTCCTCTTCCGCTGCTTTTGAAACGATCATCGGAACGATTATATCCGGTATCTATAATGATATGAAGCTTTCTCCGGTAGACATCGCTATCATCGGTCAGTACGCTGAAAACGTTCACTTCGGCAAGCCGTCCGGCCTCATGGATCAGATGGCCAGCTCTGTGGGCAGCCTGGTACATATTGATTTCGCGGATGTGGCTCATCCGGTCATTGAAAATGTAAGCTGCGACCTGGCAAAATACGGCTATAGCCTGTGTATCACCGACACCAAGGGGTCCCATGCGGATCTGACCCCGGACTACGCCGCCGTTCCCACAGAGATGCGGGCCGTAGCTGCTGTACTCGGTCAGGAGCTTCTGCATGGCATTACTCTGGAGCAGCTGCTCTCTCACGCTGCTGAAATTCGTGAAAAGGCAGGCGACCGCGCTTATTTACGCGCCATCCATTTTGTGACAGAAAATGTGCGGGTACAGGAAGAGGTTGCCGCTCTGAAGGCAGAGGATTTCGGCACATTTCTGAAGACCGTAAAGGCTTCCGGCGATTCCTCTTTCAAATATCTCCAGAATGTATACACGAACCATGATATCACACACCAGAACGTCTCCGTAGCCCTGGCCGTTAGTGATGCCATTCTGGGCGCAAACGGCGTCAGCCGTGTCCATGGCGGCGGCTTCGCAGGAACGATCCAGGCCTTCGTGAAGAATGAGGCCGTGGCCGAGTACAAGGCTGCCCTGGACGGAGTGTTCGGCGAAGGCGCCTGTGATGTACTGATGATTCGCAAGTACGGCGGTATGCAGGTGCTGTAATTTTTCATTTCCGGGCAGTCCTCAACAGATACTTTTCTTTTAGACATAAAATATGCTCCCTCCTAAGTGACAAGTTTTTATTATTTCACTTGTCTACCTAGAAGGGAGCATATCATTTCAATTAACGTATTGATGGACATTACATTCATTTTTTATCTCACCTTGTATCGTTTTTACCAGTTTATCACGCTTACCCGGGTTCCGCAAGTTTCACTACATTTTCTTCTTAACTTCTATTCTTTCAGATTGCCCTTCCGGATATGCTCTTTCAGGATCTGATCCGTCACCTGATAGAGCTTCTCCGAGCCCTGTCTGGTCTTTTGCTGTCTGCCATAGACCTGCTTTGCCGACACGCCGTGTTCTCTCCAGTCTCTGCCTCCGTTGCTGTTGTTTTAAGCGCTCGTCCATAAGTTTTTCTTCTTTATTTCCATAAATAGCGATATTTATCCATCTGCAGATATAAGATCGATGCTACACGGTTACGAATCTCTTCTTCATACCCTACTGCTTTTTTCAGCAATTCCGCTCCCTGTTTTTTTGTAAAATGGAATCTGAGATTTCGACCGTAAAGCCTTTCCGATACATCCAGCTGTTCATCAAAATCTGTACTGATTGTTTTTGCTTTTACTTCCCTCATCAACACTACCGGATCTTCTGACATCGGATAGTCCATTGACATATCAGACAACAACGCGCCGCCATTGTCAAAAACCGGGCAAAGGGAAAACCGGCCCTCTCCGTCCATTAAAACTGCCATATTGTGCGTGTGCCGATCTTCATTTAAAAATAACGCATCTATGGTAAACAGCTGATTCATATAGATTCCGAAATTCCGAAGCCCTGTGACGCGTTCCACCTGCTCCACCAGAAATTTCATCCTGTCTCCCCCTTTCCCTTTTCTATCCGGAGCCAGAAATCATCCTCCGCCATTCTTCCTTCCGTCTTCTGAATAATCAAATAGGGATCATAAAAGGGCAGCCCCAAATCCTGAAGCACCAGCTTCATCTTGTCTCTGCTTTCCGGAAAACAGCGCGATTCCAGAAACGCGCGATAATCATCCATATCCGGATGTTCCTTTTTTCCAAACGCCCGGAACATTACATTGTCCGTATAATTTTTTATCTGAATCAGGTTCTTTGTTTCGTCTACATCGATTAAAGTACAGTACTTTTCTTTATACATGTACCACATTCTGACCGGCAGGTTTTGCGAAGGGATTTCCAGTTCTTTTATATAATCCATGTTACGCTCCAGAAGCTTCATAAGCAAGACAACCGGTCCGCTTGCAGGTTCTTTTTCCCAGCGTTCCACTGTCTTTTTGGAGCAACCCAGCAAACCCACAAATCCTTTCTGTGTGAGATCCAGTTTCTTTCTTATTCTTTTCATTTCTTCGGTTGAAATTGTAGCCTCTACGGCAAATCGTTTTTCTTCCATCATTCTTCTCCATGTCCTGCCTCTTTTTATGTACTTTATCACATTTTTATTACATGTAAAGAAAAGTCGTCAAAATGACGACTTTTCTTTGTGTATCATCGACATTTTGACGACTTTTCTATTTTTCATTCACTTTTTCAATCCGGTATGCCAGTCCGATCTGGGCCGGGTCGGTCTCCTGGATGTAACCGCTAAACCAGATCTCCACGGTGTCGCCGGTCTGTACCTCGTCCATCAGATTATCTGTGGAAACCACATAGTCGCCTGCGGACATTTCCTGAAAGCCGTCGGCCACAGCGATGTAGGTCACCAGAAGATTCCCCTCGTTTACTTCCTTTACCTCAGCCGTGAAATGCAGTACCTCCGCCGGGATCGACGTGTCCACAGAATCCACATTCCGGAAGATATGGGGTTCGTCGTCCCAGTACACAAGCAGGGTGTCGTCCGCGCCGAACTGGTAGCCATACCCTTTTCCGAAATTGGCTTCATCGTCTTTGGCAGGCAGCTGGGTGCTTTCCACTGAAGTGGTAATCTTTCCATCCATATTACCGCAGCCAACCATGCTGCTTAAGAACCCGGTATCCTGGTAAATGACGCCGTTCACCCGGACACAGGGCGCATAAGCCACCGGGCGGGATTCCGTGAGATCGGGCAGTGTGGCTGCGTCACCGGAACCATCTGTGCTCTCCTCCTCAGACACTGCATCGCCGGTCTGTACCTGGGGCTCGGATCCGACGGTGTCCTGAGTCTGCGCGCCTCTGGCGCAGGCTGTCAGAAATGTGGCTGCGGCGGCTGTTATCAGTAACAGACTAAGTCTTTTTTTCATAGGATAATCCTCCTTCCCTTTACTTATATAAACGCTTCTTTTTCAGGTTTACTACAGAAAAGCAGAATTTTATCCCGCAGATTTACAGTTCATGATAATAGGGACAGATATCGTTACTGAAGTTCCTTGCAGACGTCTACCCACCCAACGGCTCCCGCCACCTCTTCCAGTTCCGGAATGGTAAGCTTCACCGCGCTGTGATCGTCCCCTGCTGCCGGATACACGGTCTCGAAGCGGCGTAGGCTCTCATCCAGATAGACCTTCACACCATCGTTGATGCCGAAGGGGCAGACCCCGCCCGGAGCATGGCCGATCCATTGCTCCACCTCTTCAAAGGGAATCATTTTCGCTTTTATATGAAAAGTATCCTTGTATTTTCGATTCTCTACTCTGGCCGTTCCTTCCGTCAGTATCAGTATCGGCTGGTCATCCAGCAGAAAGGACATGGTCTTGGCTATCATGCCCGGCTCCACACCCAATGCGTCCGCTGCCTCCGCCACGGTGGCCGTAGATGCCTCTAGACGGATTACGTGATCTAAGAACCCTTTCTGCTCCAAGTAATTTTCTGCTCTTTTCTGCGACATGGTGTTTCTTCCTCCTGTCTTCTCTTTTGCTTCCTTTGCGCATTTTGTTTTATTCTACCACGCTGACAGGCAAATAAAAAGCGGAATCGAAGATTCCTTTCTCCGATTCCGCTTTTTATCAGGTGTTGCCCCTCTTTCCATTCTTTTATGTAACGCCTACTTCTTCTCTCCCGCCAGCTTCTCTGCAACTACGTAGAGCACAATGGTAACCACCATATCCGGCAGAGTATTGCCTACGACCATGTCCACATTCATCAGCCACCGGTAAATGACAAAGCCCAGAAGCCACACTACCAGCGTCTTCCACTCGAAGGCTCTTTTGCTCTCTGCCTTTTTCAGGATAAAGAAATCCGCAATCTGAATGGCAATCATCGGCGCAAAAACAGATCCGATGAAATACAGGAAGTCCGTGATATCGTCCATGGGGAACAGGATGGCTCCTGCAATACCGATCACAGTCACCACAACCGCTACCCATTTTCCATGGATCTTCTCTCCCAGAGACTCGCTGGAAATACCTGCGGAGTACGCGTCCAGGAAGGTGGTGGTCACGGTGGAGAATACAATGATCAGAAGGCCTGCGATCCCCAGCCCGGCCTTTACCATAATCTGCGCGATATCCGACTCTCCGGTAAAAATCGCGGCTCCCATACCAATCACATACATCCAGCAGCTTACCAGACCGTAAACGACTGCGCCAAAGGTCACACCTTCCTCTCAGCCT
>OLRS01001071.1_pt1 | contig 28760 bp, 36 predicted proteins | sample 1673171 | NCBI WGS metagenome assembly OLRS01 (sample SAMEA3136762, study PRJEB25190) | human gut metagenome | biome: human gut; feature: human-associated habitat; material: faeces | place: Austria | collected 2013
ATTGGTTGATGATAATACCCCTGCAAACGATAAGAATGCGGTGGAACTTACAGTTATGTCCGACATTGTGATAGCTTACGAAAAGGAGCACTTCCCAATAGAAAAACCAACTGTTGCAGAATTGATAGAATTATCTCTTGAAGAAAAAGGAATGAGTCAGAAGCAACTTGCTGGTGAGATTGGAATAAGTCCTTCACGGGTGAATGATTATATCGCTGGACGTTCAGAGCCCACCCTTAAAATTGCGAGGTTGCTATGTAGGGTGCTGAATATTCCTCCGGCTGCGATGTTGGGATTTTGAATGTTTAAAGACACAATCATTTTGAAATGTCATTCGTAATAGTCTAACAATTAAAATATAACAAACATAAACGCCCGTATGAATGAAATATATCGTTTAAGACCTGTCAATGATAAAACAATTGAAGAGTTGACTGAGCCTTATTTATGGTTTTCAAGGCCTACGGAGTATAATGATATAGAAGATGCTAATGTAATTGCTTTTTCGAATCAGAATACTACTGTGAAAGACCTTTTTGAACTAATTTTTGGAAATTCAGAGGATTTAGGAAGAGAGTTAAGTCGATTAGGAATGTGTTGTTTTACAAAATGTTTGCCAAAAGCGATAGAATGGGGTCATTTTCCTAAAGGTCATAATTCTGTTTTTATAGAATATGATAAAAAAATACTTGAAGAATATTTTTGCGCAAAATATTATTTGGGTAATTGTTTCAAAGAAGTACAATATAAAGAGCATCCTATTATTTTGGAATCAAGTGATGAAAATGGGTATGATGTTCTTTGGGAAGAGTCTGAAAATGGTAAATTTTATAAATCATTAAGAGGAGATATTGCCCTTGCCCCCAAATTAATGGATGAATTTATAATACGGTTTATAACAACCATACACATCCGCTATAGAAGACAACATGAAGAAAGAATTATACTTCCATATAGAGTAATACAGACTGTACCTCAAAATGTACTTGGATATAAAATAAAGATACCTAAAGAATCAATCAGGAAGATTTATTATAATTGGAATACTGATGAGAATTTTGTTAGTACATTAAAAAAAATGGGCTTTTTAATGGTCAAGAAATAGTTTTGATTGAGAGTCCCCTTTTATATTAACTTTATTAGGCGTGATTCTATTCGATTTCACGCTTTTTTTATGCCTAAATTCCCACAATCTCCCCATTGTGGTTTTCAATCGTTCAATTATTTCCTTTTTCCTTCTTTCCTTTCAACTTTTATACCGTATTCACGACAATGGATTGATTGTCGTGAATGGGAAGCCTAAATATTTATCAATCATCTGTATTGGTAGTATTTTTACTTCCGCAAATTGAATCTCAAATTTTAATTCATACGGTATGACAATCTTAGAACAAATTTTGGCAGGACTGCAAACGAAATTTTCGGGTGTGGACACTGCTATCTTAACCCGAATTGCCACCAAAAAGGCAGAGGGTGTAACGGACGAGACAAAGGTAAACTCAATCGTTGAGGGTATCAGCTTTTCGGACGTGCTTAATTCCTATGGTGATTTCCGTGCTGGGGATGCTTCTAAAACCGCAGTGACCAACTACGAGAAGAAGCATAACCTTAAAGACGGTAAGCCAATCGAGAATACCACTACTACCACAACCACCGAAACGGAAGAGAACAAAGACGATGTGCCTGCATGGGCGCAAGCCTTGATTAATTCCAACAAAAGCCTTTTGACGGAAGTTTCCACGTTGAAGCAAGAAAAGGCGCAAGCCACTCGTCAAGAGCAGATTATGGCAAAGGCTAAGGAGTATGGTATTCCCGAAAACTACGCTAAGAGGTGCGCCATCAAGGACAATGAGGACTTGGACGCTTATTTCAAGGACTTGAAACAGGACTTCGCAAATGACGGCTTCAAAGGCGTGACCCCTCCCGAATCAGCGGAGCAAAAGATTGAGAAGGAAAACGAATCAATCGCCAAGATGATTGATGAGGGAACGAATGCTATTGTTGAACAAAACAAGAATTAATTATGTCAGCAGGATTTAAGTATGACTTGGTTCCGCATGTTGAGCAAGAGGAACGTTACGATGTCCAGACAGGCATCCGTAGACGTGGCCCGTTCAAGCTCGATACGCAGAACCTAGTAGTGGGAAGTTTTCTTCCCGGATTTACACCGATTTGTGCGGATTTGAAAAACAAGTTCGCTTATGTGGTAATCAATGTGGAAGTAGTGGAAGCATACGCAACCGGTGATGCTGCATTGTCCATCAAGGTAGCCAAAAACTCTTTGGCATACGTGGGTATGTTCATCGGAAGCGGTACGAAAGGTGCGGAAGTAACGGCTATTGACAAGACCAACAAAATGTATGATGTATTGACAATCAAGGCTGCTTTTGGTGAGAATATCGCCAAAGATGCGGTACTCTTTGAGGCGGTTGCGGTTGATGGTTTGAAGCAGAAGCACGTGGCAAATTCGGCTCTGTACAACCGGACAAAGGTTGAGGATGGAATCACACTGGTTTCATTGCTTCGTACAGCCGCAGAAATTGAGCCTTCAAAATTGGTTATGCCGTTCTCCGAGAACGATAAAGCCAACACGAAGGGATGGTTTGAATTTAACGAGTAAGGAGGCAGGATATGTTTTTAACGATTCAAACATTATTCGATGATGCGAACATTGTTTCCGCTATCATCAGACGTGTGAACCAGACACGCAAGGACACAATCTATTGGCAACAGTATCTTACTTTCCGTAGAGTGACTACTCGTGTGTTCAAAGACTATATCGGTTCTGTAACCGGAGTTATGGCTGGCTCCATCAATTCGCGTTTTGGAGAAAAGCCCATTCGTGAACGCAGGAATATCGGTTCCGGATATGGTGAGATTGCCTATTTGGGTGATGCTTATCAGATGTCTATTGACCGTCTTTCTGAATTGCAGGATTTAATTGACAAGTTCAATGTAGCTAAAACGGCAGATCAAAAGGCCGCAATGGAAGAGATTGTAAACTTCCTGGCAGATGATTACCGTCAGATTACCCTTGCTGCTCACAAACGCATGGATATTATTGTTGGTGCCTTGTTGATGCTTGGTGAAGCCACCGTTTATAACAAGGATGCTGCAATTACTTCCGGTCAGACCAATAATAAACTGTTGGAAATTACCCTTCCGTTCAACTTTATCAAGCCGATAAGTGGCGATGTGATTGTAGACGGAAAGAATATGTTTATCTCTTATTTGAGAGAGAAACTTCATTCTTTGGCTCCTGACTTTGGTGTTTATGCCAAGATGATTATGACACGTGCATCTTTCAATAAGCATGTTCTTGGTTCATCCGAGTTTGGAGAGCAATATAAGATGATTCTCGGTACTAACGAAATGAAATTGAGTACAGGCCTGGTTTCCTCTTCTTTGGCTTCCGAAGTGTTCACCGGTATCGGCCTGCCGCGTATTGAAATCAAGGAAGATTACGTGAAAGACCAAACGGGAAAGAATGTGCAGATTTACGCGGACAACCGCATTACTCTGTTGCCTTCCGACCAAATCGGTTATATGCGCCACCATACCCCGTATGAAGCGGCCGACCCGGTACAGGGACGTACTTATATCCCGTCAGAAGGTCAGATGCTTATCTCCAACTATCGCGACAAAAACGGTCGCTATATGGAATATACGGCAGAGTGGATTCCGCAGATTTCCAATCCGGATTTGATTACCAATATCGACTTGAGCGAGATTGCATCAATCCAATCAGCATAAGGAGGTGACTATGAAAATAAGGGTTATATCTGTTTTTCGCGACAAGTTCACCGGTAAGTATTATACTCCTGGTGAAGTGATTGAAGTCAGCGAGGAATCGCGTGTGATGGACATGGAGAGCCGCAGGCTTGCCGAACGGGTTGAGGTGAAAACTCCCGAAGTGAAGGCTCCCGAAGAAAAGAAAGAGGTTAAAATCTCCCTTTTTGAAAAAGAGTTTGATAAAAAGGTTTTGGTTGATGCTTTAAAGTCTATCGGCGTGCAGGCTTCCGGTAACATGAAAGAAGAAACTCTTTTGGGTAAGGTTGCAGAATTTGATGAAGAATCAACTGCCAAGCTGAAAGAAGCATTAGGAATTGAGTAAGGATAGGGTAGTTTACTCTACCCTTCCGTTGTCTAATTTTATAAATCAGAAAAGAAATGAAGAATTTTATTTTTGCCATGTGTGGTTTTTTGATGATGTCTTTGGTTTCGTTGAGCGTGCAGGCATCAAGTGTGAAATCTCCTAAGTGTGAGTACGTGAATCCATCTGTTGATGTTGGTTTGCCAGACATTCAGTGTATCACTTTTGAAGCATCTCCTGTTGATTGTGTTGTGCTGACCGTTCCGCAGCCAATATTTATGGTTGTGGATAGTCCAGTGAAGCAACCAGTGATTATTACGGCAATGCAAAGGAAACAGATTTCAGTTCCTAAATGCCCGTTCCGGTACGTCTATAAGTCGAAGTATTGCACACATTATAGTCATACAGCATATAGTAAACTGATTACACCATATTAAGATGACGGTAAACGAATACATATCACAGAAGTTTCAGACTTTCGGCATTCAGTTGTCGGAAACTGAACTTTTGGATATGTGTCTGAACTCGAAGATAAGCGGAGAGGATGAGATGAATGAGGATTGTTACGGCCGTGTCTCTGTAGCGATTGTGAAGTTCATCCCTTCTTTATTACTTCGTGCCACTTCAATCAGTGAAAGCGGTTTTTCTATGTCTTGGAACATTCAAGGTATTAAGGATTACTATTCATTTCTGTGTAAACAGTACAGTTTGAAAGACGAGTTGAGCAACAAACCTAAATGCACTTTCTTATGATATTCGTCCCACACATATTACAAGTAAAGGTAATCACTCCAATGGATAAGGATGAGTTCGGAAGACCTATTCCCGGCACCGGTGGTGAATGCTGGCAGGATGTATGTAAGTGCCGTTGTGATGATAACACTACCAAAGAGTTTACGTCTGATAACGGTTCTGTGTATCGTCCTAACTACCATGTGGTGTGCGAGAAGAGAATCACTGTCAAGGCAGGGGATGAGGTCCGTTGCATGGATGGCGATAATTTGAGAGGGCAAGGCGAGGTTTATACGGTGAAGAGTATGAACTACTTTAACTATTCGGAACTATGGATGTAGATTTCGATTTCTCCGATGTTGATCTCTTTTTCGATGAAGGGGAAGCTGAAATTCTTGCCGGTATGGAAGAAGAAGGTAAAGCTTTCGTAGAAGATGCAAAAGCTACTGGAAGTTATACAGACCGCACAGGGCATTTGAGAGCATCTAACGGTTACGAGGTAGACAAAGATGGATTGACATTGAAGAACGAAGCGGAATATGCCTCATTTGTCGAATCCAAGGGATTTAAGGTAGCTGGAGAAGCAGCATTAAGAACTGGAGAGCGATGTAAAAAACGATTTGAAAGATGATAACAACAGGTGATGTTTACTGCATTCTTCATAAAGTCTGTGAGCAATTTGGTATCACGGAGATATACGATGGCTTAGATGAACCGAAAGAAGAAGTCAAGTCTGAACGTATTGTGATACGCACCGGTTCACAGAGTAATAGTCAGATATGGGAAAAATCATTTGTCAATATCAACTTCTGTACTCCTTTGAACATTGACGGAAGTACGAATACCGTTAGACTTAACGAAATAGAACGAATGGTTAAGCCGGTCTTTAAAGATGGAGACGTGATTGAGTACAATGGCTCAATATGTAATTATGAGAATGGCGGTGACGGGTGGATGTCAAGAGAAGCGGACACAGCTTTGAAGTGTTATTATGTGAATGTGAGAATTTTGTTTGAAGTATTAAATGTAAAATAGATAATTATGAAGCCATTTATCGGAATTAAACAATTATGGTACGGTGATGTCATTACAGCAGCCGTAACAGCCGTTACGTTAAAGACGTGGCTTGCTTCTGCAACAGAAGTAAAAAACTCCCATCAAGATACGTTCCAGTACACACAGGATGATCCGAGTGTAACGGATTATATCAATGAATTGACGGGAAAACCGTATTACCGTGATATGACTAATCAAGGTAATAAAACCATTGCTTTCACTATCGGAGAATATGAGTTCGAAGATAAGGTAGCTTTGCAAGGCGGTAAGTTAGTCAAAGAGAATACTACCGTGGTTGGATGGGAAGCTCCGGATTCTCCCGGACTTGTTTACAAGGCTGTTGTCGGGAAAACGAAGACAGGAAACTATGTCGTGTTCACCAATGCCGGAATAGTTGGAAAGACAAATATGGCAGAAAAGAACATGGGACTTGGTGTTTCAGCCGTTGCAATGGATAATGCAACTGAAGGTGTTGCGGATGAATACTGGTTTGACGGAGAGAAAGTAGATGCCCCATCGGCATAATAGGTAAAATAGTAATGTTTTCAGGATGGCGGTGGGTGGTTGCTCACCGCCTTTTTAATTTAAGTTTATGGATGCAGCAAAAATAGTAAGTGCAGCCGTTTTGGGAAAAGACTTTGAGACGGTATTTGTGAATGGCAATGCTTATGTGATTAATCCACCCACGATTCATAAGATAGCGGGGTTCGGGTATTACCTTTCCGATTTGGAAGAGGGTAACACGATATTAGATATGCTTCGTTCCTTAAAAGATATAGGTGCGGCTTCCCGTGCTCTCTCATGGCTCATAAAGGGCGATGAAAGTCTAAGTGAAGAACTATCTAAGGGGACACTCGATGAAGTCGTAGAAGCACTTTCTGTAGGATTTTCCATGATTTCTGCTGAAAATTTTTACAAGCTGTCAGTTTTAGCCAAGAACGTAGCAACGCTGACAGCAAAGGAACGGTCGTAGGAAACGTCACGTTATTAGGTCAAATTGCTACGTTCATGGAGGTTTTACATCTAAGTTACGATGAAGTTGTATTTAAAATTCCATATCGCAATTTGATTATTATGCAAAAAGATAAATTGCATACGGTTTATGGAGATGTTCTTCAAGAAGTAAATGAAGAAGAGTTTTTTAAGTTAAAAGGCAAGGGTAATCCATTTTAATTTGTTATATTTGTATATGTGAAAATGTTGTATATTATGCTATTATGGAAATTAGAATCGGAGAAAGATTTGGAAAATTGACAGTTGTCTCAAAAGATGAAAATAAAGATAAGGGAGGCTGTATAAAATGGATATGTAAATGTGACTGTGGGAACATTGTTTCTGTGCGTTCTGGATATTTAAGGAATAGTACAACAAAAAGCTGTGGATGTATAAGACGTAAAGTAAAAGATATAAGTGGAGAGAAATTTGGAAGATTGACGGTCTTAGATTTTCACCATAAATATACTGGGCAAAATAGTCATGCTACTTACTGGCATTGCAAATGTGATTGCGGAAAAGAGGTTGTGGTGTCACAAGGGAATTTGCATAGTGGAAAGGTGAGAAGTTGTGGGTGTATGAATGTTGATAGAAGAAAAGAGGCTAATACCACTCATGGAAAAAGCAAAAAAACTCGAATCTATACTATATGGGCTGGAATGAAAGATAGATGCTGTAATCCTAAAAATAATTCTTATCGTTATTATGGAGGGAAAGGAGTGCTTGTATGTCCTGAATGGTCTAATGATTTTCTTTTATTCTACAATTGGTCTATGAAAAATGGGTATAATGATAATATGAGCATTGATAGAATTGATTCAAGTAAGAATTATGAACCGTCAAATTGTAGGTGGGTTACTTGCAATGAAAATTCAGCTCGGACATGTAGAACCATATTCATAACAGTTGATAATTCATGCCTATCAATAAATGATTGGGCTTCTCGTATAAAAGTTAGTGATACAACACTGACTTCGCGCTACAAAGAGTTTGGGAAAGAATGGTTAGAAGAATCTATCGGAAAGGTTTTAGAGTCACACGATAATTCTATCCTATATAAAAATAAAAGATATGCAAGTTCTATTTAGTGGTCGAAAAGTAAAGGTAAGGAATTGGCAAATCGTAGAAAAAAAGAAATAGTTATGGCAAAATTATTAGAAAATAATGATAATTTTGTAGCAAAATAGAATATAAAATATGTCATGAGAAAGACCAAATGGATTATATATACTGTCCTAATAGGATTAATGCCTTTTTTTATAAGAGTGTTTGTCTTTATGCTATCGGTAAATAGGGAGTGGAGTTTATTATTCAATCCGGTTGATTTTATATTTTTAGGGCTAACTTTAAATTTGACGAATTTGAATGAGCTTAATAATGAAAAGTTTGATCCAATTTTAAAACTTAAATTTGAAGGGTATTCTGTAATACAAATTGTTATTTTATCTGGTGTTTTGGGCATTTTGTATTTTGCAGAACAATCTCAGAAAGAAATATTAGATAGAATTGTCGCGTTAGTATGTGCTATTGCATTTTGCCTAGTATCTTTTCTTTTTAGTAATGCAATAATGAATAAATTAAACTCTTTGGATGATGGGAATAATTGATATTATATTAACGGTAATAACATTTGTTATTTGTGTCTCTGGAGGATGTATAGCGATTAAATCAATCCTTGATACAAGGAATAATAGTATAAAGAAATTTAGTAAGAACAGCGAACAACGCAAAAAGGAATTTGAAAATGGGCTGCATTAAATCATTTGTATATTTAGATGAATACAAGATGTATTCAATATCTTCTCAATTATTTGAAGGATTAACAGAGTATGTATTATCTGGGAAAAAGTCAGAATATGCTAAATCTGAAGAACAAAAGGGAAAAATTCTCAGTGGAAATTTAATGGGAGAAATCTTAGTTAAAGAACAATCTTCGACAGAGAAAAAATATCTGCATGATTATGCTTACAATCTTTTTGAAAATAAATTGAGTGAGATGGGGGTGCTCTATACTGTTCCACAAAATGTTACTTTAAATGATTTACGCGATAAATCTTTTGTAAAAATATCAGGAAAAATTATTTTTAATGATTATAGCAAAATGGCTTCTACGTTAGAGCAATTTAATGAAATAGGTGAAGCTATTGGCTATTTCAAATATAGAGAAGAGAATGAATCCGTAGCTGAATTGGCGAAATTACCGAAGAAAATTGCAGATAGAAATTCGAAGGCAAAAGCTACATCTTTGCTGAAAAGTTTGAATGTGAAGTATGCTGAGCAATTAAAAGCAGATGGGCTAATTTTAGATGATGATGTTGTAAATAGATTGCTAAATGTTTTGAAATTTAGCTATGATGAACAATTTGAAGTAACAATGCCATTTGCAAATAAAGAAATCATATTTTCTTCAATATTGAATAGAATTTATTTAAGAGAAAAGGAGGATATTTTAATTTCTAAGTATTCAAGAAAAACAGAATTTGAATTCACTGTTTTAGGAATAGTAACACAAGCAGGAAATGAAAATATAGAAATGTTTGATGAGGAAGAAGTAGTAGATGGTTTTCGATCTGCTATTCAAAATACTATTGATAAAATGGCTGGTGTAGAGACTTTTTTTACTGGTCGTCAGAGTTCGGAATGCCGTATTGAACCGATTGCAATATATCGTGAATTATAATTTAAAAATTTTACGCAACTATACACTTTTGAGCAAGCAGTTATTATACACAATGCTTGGTGTAATATAAAGTATATAGTACGTTTTATTAGTCTCTTTTACGTATTGATAAGAGTGAATAAAGGGTGAAAAATCACCCTTTATTTGTTACTATAATTGTTATGTCTCTACCATTGTTATCTAAACATTTACGTGAAATAAGCACAATACGGATAGATGGAGTCTCCCATTTGTAGAAGTCACTTAAACAATCGTCTTTACTTGTTGCAGATGTGTTAGCATCTGATTTAGAAGAAACATCGTTTCCTAAATTCTCGGATAATGAGTTTGTGTATTTGTCAATTTTATCCTTTAGTTTTACAAAATCCGTATCTTGTTTGTTCTCTTTTTCAAGATAGTTTAAGACATAAATACAAGCTCCATCCTCTTCTTTGGGTGGCACTTTCGAACCGTAAATATCTTTTATAGCAGAGTCAATATTATGATTTGTAGAGCATCCACATAGCAGAGCAATACATAGTATTAGAAATGTTATTTTATTCATGTTTTTACTTATTTTCTTGCAAAAATACCAAGAAATCCAATCACTCCAAACTATTTCACGACAATCTTTCAAATGTCGTGCTTTTGCAATCTTAGAAATAGCAAAACGGACTATCAAATACTACTTTCACAATTATTTTGCCACAATCAGCAGATTGTGTGTTTTTCGTTGATAAAAAACATCTATGAAAGCTTGTAACTGTGGTAAATTTATCAAGTAAAATAAGAAATATCAAACCTTTCGTCTATTGTCACGAATTTAATGAAAGAAAATTCTAATAAGGTTTGGATATACTGTAAATTTGAGTAGTAAATAATTAAAAATTAGAATAAAATGGGAAAGCTCGTATTCCGTGTGGCTTCGGATTGGCAAGAGGTCGTAAGATTAAGAACAGAGATAGAAAAGTTGAAACAAACGCTCCTTTCTATGGATTCGACCCAATCTCCTGATACATTTAAAAAGTTAAATGTTCAATTAGGAGAAAGTACTAAGAAAATGAATATCCTTATTTCTGATGCCGCCAAAGCTGGGGCAACAATGGAAAACGACTTCAAAAAGGGTATTTATGACGGTGAAAAAGCTGTTAATTCTCTATCAGAAGAAATTATCAAACAGAAAAATATCATACGTGAGACACAGAATGATGTTTCAATGCTTACTGAGAAATATAATAAATTAGGAAAGTATGACCCTAAAAGACATTCTTTATCGGATGAATTAAATCGTGCAAAAGCAGCATTAGGAGAACAAAAGTATGCTCTTGGTGAATTACAATCACAACAGGCTCTTGCGAGATTATCTACCAAAGCTCTAAAGGATGAATACGCTTTGTTTAAGGATGAAAGTAAGGCTGTTATTACTGTTAACGAGGGTGTAGGAGTTTCATTTAAGAAGGCACTCGCTGCTATTGGCGGAATCGCAATGCTGAAACAAGTTGCTTCAAATGTTGTTTCAACTGCTGGAATGTTTCAGAAGTATGAATCTGTATTAACTAATGCTCTGAATGGTAGTTCTGAAAAGGCAAAAGCGTATCTGTCTGATATAAATAGCTTTGCCGCAAAAACAAATTTTCAACTTGATGAATTGACGGATGACTTTATAAAATTTGTCAATCGTGGCGTTACTCCTTCGATGGATGCCATGAAGAAAATGGGAGATTTTACCAATACAGTAGCAAAGCCTTTCGACCAGCTAACAGAGGCGATACTTGATATAAATAACTCGGAGCGTTGGAAAGAGTTCGGTGTTCGTGTCCAAACAGAAGGAAATAAGGTTAAACTCTCGTTCCGTGATATGACAGTCGAATGTGACAGAACGGTTGAATCTGTAATGAAAGCTGTTGAACAATTTGGCTCAATGAAAGGCGTTGAAGGCTCTACGGAAGCCATTTCAAAGACGATTGAAGGGCAAATGTCAAACCTTGAAGACACGATAACTACTGCTTTGGCTGAGATTGGACTTGCTAATCAAGATTTGATTTCAGGAAGTCTATCTGCTGTCGATACTATCGTTAAGAACTACGACATTATAGGTAAGAGTGTATTGGCTCTTATCGAAATTTACGGTGTTTATCGAGCTGGGTTACTGATAAATACTATTGTTGAACAAGGTTCTGTAAAGTCTATATGGGCGAAGACTACAGCAACTAAAGCTGTTACTGTTGCTCAAGCTGCATATAACAAGGTTCTCGCAATGAATCCCTATGTAGCAGTGGGAATGGCTGTTGTTTCACTTGGTATTGCTATGTGGACGCTGGCAGACCATACGTCGGAAGCGGAAAAAGCCCAGAAACGTTTCAATAAAAAACAGGAAGAAGCTGCCAAGCAGGAGCAGGAACATAAACAGAAGATAGATTCATTAGTAGAAAGTTCTCGTGATATTGCTTTGGCTGATTTGCAACGTGGACAGAGTCTGGCTGAACTCCGAAAGGAATATCCCAAAATATTCGAGAAATATGATATTGAAACTATTAAATTGGCTGATATTCTTAAACTAAAACAGCAAATTGCTGAGGAAGATGCAAAACGTGTAGGAGAAAAAAAAGCAAAAGAGTTCTCCGATATTGAGGAAGAAATTAAGTACCATGAAAACTTATTAAAATCACTATCTGGTCAACAAGGTGTTGATGGATATGTGAAAAAATTGAAGCAACTCAGACTTGACCGTGATGCAATACTTCAATATAGAGGGAAAGGTATCTCTGAACAGTTCATTTCCAATCTTAAAGATGTTGATATTAGTGAATTTGACCGTTACATCTCTGAGTTAGAAAAGCGTATCAAAAGCAAGGGGGAAAACGGTACTGTGAAACTCCGTTTACCTATTGATGTACAGGGCACTTTGTCCGATGAAGCAATTTATAATGTGAAAGACATAAAAACACTTATAGATACAGCAAAGTCTGCCAAGCAAACCCGAATTGATTCAGAGAAGAACAAAACTACCTACAAAGAAGATCTCGCAAAAGCAAAGGAAAAATGGGAAGAGGCAAAGAAAGGATATGAAGCTTTTTTAAAAGACCAACAAGCAACATCAGAACGGGTAAAAAAAGCCCGTGAAGATATGAAATTAAAAGAGAAAGCCTATAAAGATTTGGGTGGTATCACCGGAAATGTACTGACTAAACAAGAGAACCAAGCTGAAAAACTCCGCAAAGAACAAGAGAAATACGCCCTTCTGATGGATAAGCAAGCATTAGAACAGAAACGTTCTGCTGAAGATTTGCAAATGAAAGTTGATGAAGCTCGTATCAAAGTAATGGATGAAGGTTCGGCCAAGACCATTGCTGAAATGGAACTCAATTTTGAAAAAGAGATGCAAGCTATCGACCGCCAGAAAGAGGATGCTTTGCGGAAGAAGATTGAGGATGCCCGTACTGCATGGGATGCTAATCCGGAAAATAAAGGAAAGTCCTTTGATGGAAGTGGGATTACACTATCTAAGGATGAGAATACACCATTTAATGAATTGTATAAAGGTGGAATAGCCGCTTTCGAAAAGAACTTAAAAGAGTATCAAGATAAGCAGGATGATGCTTGGAATGAGTATTATATTAAGTATGGAGAATATCAGGAAAAACGCAAAGCTATCATGGATAAATATGATAAGCAGATTGCGGACGCAAAAGAGGGGAGTGTTGAAAAATCCACTTTTATTGCCCAGAGAAAAGAAGATCTTGATAGCCTGGATGATGAATTGATGAAAAACTCAGAATTATGGGGAAGATTTTTCACAGATTTCTCTAATCGTTCTTCATCGTCAATAAGGAATATAATAGAGGATATTCAAGAGCTTATTGATTATATGAATGGGATAGAGGGAACTAAAATACCCGATTTGTTTAAGGATAATGAAAAGACTGTGAAAGCTATAAATAATGCTATGGCTAATCCTTCTTCCTTAAATAAATTTACATCAAGTCTTTCTTCTCAAATAGCCAAATTCAAAAAGATGCTTGATAAGGATAATCCATTCAAGCAGATTCAAGAGGGATTTAAGAATAATGATTTTGAAAGTACCTCTAAAGGGTTCAGTGGTATAGCATCAGCTGTGAGAGAGTTGGATGGCGTTCTTGGAGATTTGGGTGTAAAATCAGATAGTACGGCTGGAAAGGTTACTTCTGTTTTAAGTAGCACCGCTTCTTATGCGGCAACTGGTGCATCTATCGGTGGACCTTGGGGTGCAGTTATCGGTGGAGCAATAGGCATGGCTTCAGGATTAATAGGTGTTCTTGGCGCTGATTACTCTGCCTATAATAAGATGAAAGAGGAGTACGGGGCGCTTATTGATGTTTGGGATATGCTTATTAGTAAGAAGCAGAAATATATAGATATATCTTATGGCGATGAAGCGCGTAAGGTTGGGCAAGAAGTACTGGACTTATTGAATAAGAAAGCTCAAAGCAATGTTGCACTTGGGGTAGAGAGGCTTAATGCAGGGGCGAGTGCAGGTTCTCACTCCATTGGCGTTCGTCAGAGAAAAGGAATGTCAAGCCAAGGGTGGGATGAACTTCGTAAAGCGGCACAGTCTATTGGATTCGATTACAACTCGGTTGCTGACGGTCGTATGACTGGACTATTTTCTCTTACAGCGGAACAATTGGAACGTCTACAGGAAGAAGCACCTACGTTCTGGGCGAAGTTGGACGGTGATGTGCAAGGGTATTTGCAAAACATTATTGACTGTTCTGACGAGATAGAGGATATGAAGACAAAGCTTCAGGAAACAATGACCGGAGTTTCTTTCGATTCTTTCTATGACAGTTTTGTTTCTACTCTTTCTGATATGGATAAGAGTAGTAAGGATATGGCTGATGATTTCGGGGAATACTTGAAAAATGCCATATTAGAAAACCTTGTGGCAAATAAGTACCGTAGTAAAATAGAAGCTTTGTACAAAGATTGGGCTGCAAAATCAGACAGCAATGGGGATGGGATTTTTGACCTAACAACTCAAGAATCGGCAGAATTGAAAAAAGCACAGAAGGCGTTAGCTGAGCAAATCATGGCTGAGCGTGACGCAATGGCTGATGCTTTTGGCTGGGATTCTTCATCTACTTCCCAATCTTCTACATCAAAAGGCTTCGAAGCCATGAGCCAGGATACCGGGGAAGAATTGAACGGTAGGTTTACTGCTTTACAGATTGCAGGGGAAGAAGTCAAGAATCAGAATGTAATTCAATCTCAATCTCTGAACTTGTTAACCGCCAAGGCTGACGTTATACTCTCTGTTAATACAGAGACAAGAAATATCGCGGATGATACAAGGGATTTGATAGCACAGTCTTATCTTGAACTGGTGCAGATTTCGGAGAATACAGGGGCAATCGTCAAACCTATTCAACAGATGCAAAGAGATATAGCAGAAGTTAAAAAGAATACAGCAAAATTATAGTCTATGAATGAATTATTGATAAATAACAAGGATGCTTACGCTTTATGGGGTGTGAGAATGGGAGAGGGGTTTCTTGATGTAATTGGGGCAGCCGTCCCCATGAAGGACTTTATTGAGAGTAAAAGCCGACTTGAACATGGGAAACGGGTAATAATCAATAATCCTAAAGTCGATGAGCGGGAAATAACTCTTTCGTTCACTATCGAGGGTAATTCTCAGTCAGATTATCAAGCAAAGAAGAAAGCTTTCTTTGATGAGCTGTATAAAGGTGTGGTTGATATTCAGATTCCTGCTAATAGTAGCGAGGTTTACCATCTTATTTATACTGGCAAGAGTGTCACTTATGCTCAGAGCTTAGATAGGACTTTTGGTAAGATTTCAAGTAAGTTTTCGGAGCCGAATCCTGCTAATCGAACCTAATTCACGACATTGGTTTTATTGTCGTGTATAAGAGTGCCCAATTTTAGGCACTCTTTTTTTTATCCCCGAACTTTGGGGTATTATGATAGTAGACATCAAAAACATATCGGGTGCCATTCTTCTTTCAACCACTCCCAACGAAGGTTGCAAGCGGAAGCTTACGCTCCAAAAAGAGGATTACATACTTTTGAAATTCTCTTTGGAGAATCCCATATACTTCAAGCTCGGAACTTACGTTGAATGCGACTTTGGACTATTTGAAGTGTGCGATTTGCAGAGTCCTACCTTCAACACCGATAACGCAGGCTATGATTATGAACTAAGACTTGATGCTCACTACTGGAAATGGAAAAATAAAATCTTCAAATATACCCCGGAGACATCTGGGCAGGAAGCGTCCTGGAGTCTGACAGCTCCACTCAACGTACAAGCAAGTATAGTCCTGAGAAACTTGAAAGCTCTTGGTTATACTTACAAAGGACAGGATTTTGATTTTTCCATTGACAGTACGGTCGAGAACAAGTCTCTGTTAATGACGTATGATAACACCAATATCTTAGATGCCTGTTTTGAAATGGCGAAGAAATGGGATTGCGAGTGCTGGGTGACAGACAATATTATCCACTTCGGTAAATGCGAGTTTGGCGACTACGTGAATATGGAAATCGCTAAGAACGTGGGGGAAATGTCACGCTCCGAATCCCAGTCAACCTATGCCACCCGTATCTATGCTTTCGGCTCGACAAGGAACATTCCTGCCAACTACCGTCCCGTTGACGAAGCGGTGGTGATAAATGGTGTGGTGCAAAAAAGATTGATGCTACCCGAAGGAACTTTGTACATAGACGCTTATTCAGATATGAGTACTGAAGAAGCCATTGAACAGGTGGTTGTCTTTGATGATATTTATCCTCGAAGGGTGGGCACCATGTTGGATGTCACCACTCACGAATATATCGATAAGATAGAAAATGGGGACGGTACAACAACCGAAAAGAAGTGGGACGCTTACCGTTTCAAGGACACAGGGATAACTTTCTCCAAAGATTATATCCTCCCCGGCGAGGAATTGACAATCATCTTCCAGTCGGGTAAATTGAACGGTATGGTGTTCGCTGTAACCTTTGATCCCGACGGTAAGGATGAACAGCTTTGGGAAATTGTCCGAAACGAGGATTACGGTCGCCCGTTGCCCGATGAGGTGCTCATCCCCGAAGACGGCGATACCTACGTTTTGTCAGGATGGGATTCAACCAAAATAACAGAATTAGGACTTGTATCCGCTGCCGAACGGGAACTGAAGGAAGAGGCTGAAAAGTACATTGCCAAATCTAAGATAGACCCGAACACCTACAACTGCACGATGATGTCCGATAACGCATACAGCGAGGATGGAATGCATAATCTCTACGGTATCGGTCAAAGGGTGAACCTCATAAACAAAGCCTATTTCGAAAACGGAAGGCTGTCGAGGGTTATCGGGTTCGAATTCAACCTTGATAAGCCTTATGATTCCCCCGTATATACTGTCGGGGAAACTGCCGCCTATTCCCGCATCGGGGAACTAGAGGACAAGGTGGAAAATCTCACTCTCAAAGGGCAGGTTTATACAGGTGGAAGCGGTAGTGGTGTATATGTGATAAGAAGGAATGACTCCACTCCTGCAACTGACAGCAATGTGTTCTCGGCATTGCGTTCGTTATCAATGTTTCTTCGTAAAGATAAACTAGATTTCACTAATTACCTATTGAGGTTATTAGGAGGACTAGAGGTTGGCGAAGCCATAGACTCACTAACTGCGGGCAAGGGCATAATCGCGGATAATAAAGGGAGGATACAGGCTGACCGCATGGAGTTGCGGTCATCGCTGACCGTTTTGGAGATAATTTTTAATCGTCTTTCAGCTATGGAAAGTGATTATTCATTTTCCGAGTCAGGGACTATTGAGAGTGTCGAACTATTGGAAGATGGTACCTATCGTTTACCACTTCGTAAACGTTGGGAGAATGATTTCACAGCCTTGGCCGAGAATGATGTTGTTTATGGCATGGTAAACAACCTTGCCTCCGGAGGTGGTGATTATTACACTTCATGGCTCCGTGTGCTGAATGTGAATACAGTATCTAATACCATCACTGCGGTCTTGTATCCAGACGATGAAGTTCCAGGAGGCAAAAACTACCCGCCAGAGCCGCTAATGATATTATCTCATCGTGGTAATCCGGTGAACGAAGATCGTCAGGCATATTGGTATTTATCTTCTCGCGAGAAGTGTATCTGCATGCTCGATGGAGTAACGAAACCCATACTGGAAGAGAATAACTATGCTATCATTATAGGCAAGTTAAAGCAGTTGTCACTGTTTGACAACCTGCCGATCAACTACCGCCATAGCTACATCTATTGTCGTGGTATCGCTATTCAAGACTTATTGCGTATAGGCTATCAGGGTACACCTGTTCGTTCTGAGAATAATCGGGGTCCGTGGTCATCTGAGGATGCTGTGAACAATCCCTATCAGTCTACAGACACTGTTTATGATGCTGTTTATTATATTGGCTGTAAATGGATGTGTCTGGTTACCGGAACTACGCAGGAACCTAAGTGGAATGCTACGGATTGGGCACAGATTGAAGGGAACTCAGAACTAACCCTTGAATTCTCATCCAGTAACGGTTATACCTTTTTTGCCGGTAAAGTTGATACGGAGATCACACCTGTTGTCTATTGGGGCTACAATGATATCTCTGCTGATGTGCTGGCGGGTGATTGGTCTTGGACTCGTGATAGTGGTCAGGTGACAGAAGATAACGCCTGGTCAGTCGCTCATGCCAATAACGGGCGGGTACTGCACCTGACAAACGAGGACATGCCTTCCAATTGGGGTACTACAAGAAAAGTGAAATTCACCTGTACGGCATACGTCCGTGACGGTATTGAGAGTATTAATATCGAAAATAGCATAATTGTATGAAAATTAAAACCGCGGTTCAACCGCAGCCGGTCAGAACCAGTTATACGCCTCTGAAGGCGAGCTTTGGTATTGTAATAGATGGTGGAGGTAGTAAGACGCAGTTTTATTACACGAATGCCAACACGTACATTCCTAACCGCACCATTACCCCGATGAAACTAAGGTCATTTCTCAATATTGCCGATCCGGATGGCATAATTAGCAATGGGGATAAAAGCAGTCAACTAACAGTGACCTGGTACGAAGGAAGCGAAGCCACCCAGATAACAGACAGCAATAGCGGCTATACGCTAAACGCTGACGGTACGTTACTGGTGAAAAAGAATGTAACACCTTCGGCACCTGTGCAGCTGATTTGTCGGGCTACTTTCACCGATACCAGAAACGGAAATACCCTCGTGTATTACGATACATTCACGCTTAATACCATTCAGAAAAGCGACGACCAGCTTTCATTGAGTATCAACCAGCCTGCCAAGATAACCTATAATCCTTTGAAGGATAGCCAATACATAGATATCACTGCCGTCTTAAAAATGGGTAGCGAGACGGTTGCGGATGCCAATGTAGCATATTGGTGGTACAAGGTCGAGAACGGAGAGGAAACCCTTATCAACTCTTCTGACTTAAATATCGAATACGTGTCCGGTCAGGGAACAAAAACGCTGCGTGTTGATGCCGATAATACGTATCTGAGCATTATCCGTTGCCGTGCCGCTTACTACACTGGAACTAAGCCTTCAGCCCCTACAGATGATACCCTGATGGCTGAGACGGTCATAGTCTATAAGATACCTCCAATTAAGGCATTTGTCTATAGTCCGAATGGCAATACCATTCGTAAAGGAATGAATAACATGATCTTTTATGTGAAAATCTTAACGAACAAAGAGGAGTTGACCACGGAGCAAATCAACAAGTTCTTTTTTGTGAAGTGGTTCAAAAAATCATCCGCTGCCGGTGCAACGGCTACCGAAATCGGTCATGGTAACTCGATATCGGTTACTGCTGACAGCTTACGCTTGAGTGGTGGCTTGCAGATGTCTGTTTATCCCGAAGTTTACGAGATAGGTCCTTATACGGTGCTTACTACCAAGAGTGGTGATCCCATCCGTACAGGCGCCAATGAAGTAATAATAGCCAGAGGCTAACAATTTAATTTATATGGGTATGAGAGAAATGAAGTACTTAAAAGTGTCCGCCGATATCGCCCGTCGTGCCGGTGTGATTGATGTCCGCCATCGGACTGCCGACGGGGAGTTTATCATTAACGAAAGTGATCTTCGTATGGTGAGGTTCGATCCGGAAGAATATGTGAAAGGCATTGCCGGACAAGTTCTTACTGAACAGGAAGCCGCCAAGCTAATCGAAGCCGGTGGAAATAAAATTGGAGAGGAGGTACAGAATGAAAACAATAGTAAATTACCTGCTGAGGATTCTTTGCCGGTTCAGGACAGTGATAAAGAATCTGTGGCAGAAGATAATCAAATTAACGGAGAGGAGGTACAGGATGAGTGAAGTAGCGGGTTCCTTTTGTATCGGCATGATTATTGACGGGGATAGTGCGCAGGGAAATATCCGGTCCACCAAACCGCTTGTACAGATGTATCAAAAAGATACGGGTAAGTGCGTGCCAGATTGGAGTGTGGCGGCAAATCAGCCGATTATATATCCGGTCATGCGCTCAGGCAATGAGAATGTCATTAAACCTATTGTGTCGGGTTCTGAAAAGTGGTATTATAACAATACGCTTATAACATTCAACGCTTCAGGGTTAGCTACCGCTCCGGCTGCTGTAGCCGGTAAGACGCAAACCACTACTTACAATAATGGTTCTGTGAATGTACCCTCCTTGAAGATAATAGGAAACTTGGCCAATGCTTCTAACATGGATGCAGATACTATCCGTATGGATGGTGAGATCGAGGCTTCCGGTCACAATCTTGCATATACCTCTGAGATACCTCTTGCTATTTCTGAATTCAGCAACTCCGCCTATTACGGCTTCCTGTATCCTTCCGACGGTGGTATCATCGACAGTGACACATCAACCGTTAAGGTGACTCAGGAGCTTTACAAAGGTGGTTCGTTGGTGCCTCAGAGTAACTACTCTCTGAAATGGTACAAGATGCCGTCAACCACAGCATGGTCAACCGCTAACAGTGTTTCATTAGTGGCTGATGACATTGATTCTAAGCTAAGTGTAAGAGCTGAATTCATTATCGGCGGTGAAGTGGTAGCCACTGCTATCTGTGAAGTAAGCGATGAAACAGATCCTCTTTTCCTGGCTGTAAACTTCAGTGGCCCTACTTATCTTACCAGCAGCGGTGCTACCAGTGAGGTAACTGCGACATATAAGGTCAAGAAAACAGGTACAGGCGAAGAAGTAACCGGCTTTACATTCAAGACTACTTTTACGAAAGCTGACGGTACCGCTTTTACACCGGCCAATGCGCCTACCACAGCTGGATGTAAGCTAACATACGCAGACGTAAAGAGTGCAGGCGGTGGTGTAACAGGGTATGTACAAGGAACTAAATCTTAAGTCATGGCAAAGAAACAGATTGTTGCATCCGCTTTTAGCGTTACGGCGGCTCCCGATGACGGAGCCAAAGGTGATCGTGGCGCTCGTCTTCGCCAAACTGATTGGGCTGAAGGAAAGCAATATCTGTCAGGGGCTGATGGCGAGCTATGGTACGATGTTGTATTATACAAAGATATGCTATATCTGTGTTTGAAGTCACATACTTCCTCATCTGCTAATAATCCCCAAACCTCGGTGGCTAACCAATTGGGGTATTGGGAGAAAGCAATAGACTGGGTTTTTATTGCTACCAAATTGCTGCTAAGTGAGAAGATTAAAGCTGATGATATTGATGTAGACAATTTAGTAGCAAAGAATGTGCAGGCTGAGGATGCATCCGGCAATGTTACTTGTAGAGTCAATGGTAAAACGGGTGAGGTTTATGTCAAAGGCCAAATAACTGCAACCAGTGGTTCGTTTACGGGGGAAATCATAGCTAAAAGTGGTAAGATAGGTGGATTTACCCTTGAAAGCGGTTCCCTGTTTTGGAAGGGACGTGATTATTTCGGGAATGATAGTCGTAGCGTCCGGATTGGGGTACCTACAGATGCGAACAGTGGCATGATAGATGTTTCTTTCAATGGGGCTATTACAGGAAAGTTTGGTATAAAAGTTATCGGATCTAATTCAGGTGGTGCTTGTATTTATGCTTCGAGATATGCATCTGAAGAGTCACGATCATATCCAAAGGAAGGTAATACATACGCCGCTTATTTTGATGGTGGCGTCTTTGTCTCAGAGAATTTAACCAGTGAGTTGTGTCTTGCTGATAAGTTTGGTGCCGTAGTCGCTCGGAATGCCGATGGAAGCGTATCATATTATGAAGGGGTGGACTTTAATTTTGGTTCAATGATATTTAGAAAAGGATTATTAGTAAATAGAGCATAGAAATAATGAAAGTAGATTTAAACAGGAAATTTAAAGACTTTAAGGGAGGTGAAACAGAGAATGTTGTTTCTGATAAGGTTGCGGAAGCTCTTTATTCCGCTGGGATTTCACCCGAGTTCGCAATTAAACGCGAGGACAAATTCAGAGCTTATAAACTCTGTAAATCCATCATGGATAATAACGGGGTTGTAGAGTTGTGTAGTGAGGACATTTCTTTAATTAAAGAAATTTGCTCTAACTTCTTTACGGCAGGTGCTTATGGTCAAATCCATGAAATATTAGAGATGTAATATGAAAATATATCTTCTCTCCTTGCCCACAAGGGAGTGAATTTGCGGGGAAATAAATTAAACAAAACGAGATTAAAAAATAAATGTTGAATTTGGACGTTTTTTGATATAATTTAGACGTCCGTTAAAACTGAATAGGTATGAAACTGAATGAAGCGACAAAGGTGAATACTATCAATAATGAGTATATCACCTTACTGGATGCCTCCGGTAATCCTTTATTGATTAATAAATCAGATTTATCTAAGACTATAAAAAGTCTGATGTTTCCTTCTTGGCAAGTTACATTAGCTCCAGGTGAAGAATATGATTTAAAAGTCTCCCATTATGGATTATATATAGTACGCTCAGGAGATTTAGGTTCAACAGGCTTATTCGTCATTGGTGCAAGACCTGGAGCTGCAATACTCGGCTATGATGATTTTGTTTTTTCTACCGACTTTAATTCTACAGGTAAAATAGTTCTTAGTAAGAAGATACTTAATGGAACTATATATCTTAAAAATACAAGAGGAAACAATACGAGTATGTTCGTAATGCAAATTACAAACTATGTATAGGGGCATGTTGCCCCTATAACTATATTAGTTCCGCCTCGAATCCGTTCAAGAACTCTGAATTATCCGCGGTCTCCATTTTTAGAGCAATACCATTTGTATTCATTGAAATGATATCAAGAACAGGTGTATACTGATTTCGTTCAGCGTATATTTTACATTTACCTTCAGCATCCGTTTTTCCTATAATCTTGATATTGTAAGTACCGGATAATACTGTTACTCTAAGAGTCGGATTACTTGTACTATTGGCAGAACGTCCCATAGAAATGAAATAAAGGTTGGGGATTCCTGAAGTGGTCGCAGAAACAGCTAATAATAAAGAGCCTGTAACGGCATTAGTCGTAGTCTCGCATATCAATGTGCTTGACTGGTCGTTTTTTGAACCGATTAGCCCGGCCGGCATCAATCCTTTCTCACTAATAGTTGCAGTAGCCATATTATCCCTGATCTGCTCTATCACACTATTATCCGTTATCTTAATCTTTTCCATATATGGTATTTTTAACGGACGTCTGAAGTGTGTTTTTTTCTGCCGGATTACTTTGTTATCTTCACGGGCAAAAATGATTTACGCTTATATTCGTGTCAGTACCGATAAACAAACTGTGGAGAATCAGAGGTTTGAAGTGCAGAATTTTGCAAATGAACGGCAATTAGTCATTGATAAATGGGTTTCTGAGACAGTTTCGGGAACTAAAGCTGCAAAAGACAGGAAATTAGGACCATTATTGAAGAAGATGAAGAAAGGGGATACCTTAATCCTTTCAGAAATTAGCCGGCTCGGCAGAAACCTAATGCAAATTATGTCGATGCTCAATCTCTGTATGAGCAAAGAAACCTTTGTCCTGACAGTTAAAGAAAGATATGAGCTTGGCAATAATATCAATAGCCAGGTGCTTGCTTTTGCTTTTGGTTTGTCTGCTCAGATTGAGCGTGATCTAATTAGTCAAAGAACCAAAGAGGGGTTAGCCAGGAGAAGAGCTAATGGCATGCAACTTGGCCGGAAGAAAGGAGATAAGAATACTCATTATAAACTGACAGGCAAAGAAAATATTATCCGTACTATGCTTGATTACGGTTACTCAAAGGCTGCCATTTGCCGAAAGCTAAAGTGTAATCACAAAACACTTGATGATCATCTTATAAGAATGGAGGAAAAGTCTTGTAAATTAGAAGATAATTAGTACCTTTGTGCATGTGATTATGCCCATTGACAGCCCGTATTAGGTGTTGTTGATGGGCATCTTTTTTTTAAGAAATCCCGTCCTACTTTCACAAGCTGGATCGGGATTTTGTAGTTTAAAAACTACTGTGATCCTACAAAATTAGTATTAAAATAGATATATGCAAAATGGAGAGATTATTTACGTTAGATCAAATTAGAGTGATATGTGTGTCATTGTTCAGCTCATTGTTGGCGTACTTGACACCTACCAAAGGCTTTTTAATAGCTTTGGCAGTGATGTTTGCCTTCAATATCTGGTGTGGCATGCGGGCTGATGGAGTGAGTATAGTTCGGTGCCAGAACTTTAAATGGAGCAAGTTTAAAAATGCATTGGCAGAGCTGCTCTTATACCTGGTTATTATCGAGGTGGTGTTTGTCTTCATGGATTCGATAGGGGATGGAGATAGTTCCCTCATTGTGATAAAGACTATTACGTATGTCTTCTCATACGTGTATCTGCAAAATGCTTTTAAAAATCTGATTGTTGCGTATCCCAAAAACAAAGCATTCCGGATAATCTATCACTTGATTAGGTTTGAGTTTAAACGTGCGATGCCCTCTCACGTCCAGGGAGTAATTGAAAGAATTGAAAACGAAATTGATAAGGAGGAAGAGAAATGAGAGCAATTGATGCAATTATCATCCATTGCTCGGCCACACGTGCCGGGCAGGACCTACGGGCCAAAGACATTGATCAGATGCACCGGGCGCGTGGTTTTAATCAGATTGGTTATAACTTTGTGATTGACCTTGATGGGACTGTGGAGACTGGACGCCCTCTCTCTATCGACGGGGCGCATTGTAATACGAAAGGGTTTTCTAAAGAGTCGTATAATAAACACAGCATCGGCATCTGTTATATTGGTGGTCTGGATGCAAACGGGAAACCAACCGATACCCGGACGCCTGAACAAAAGGCCGCACTTCGAGAACTGGTTGCCAAACTTTGTAAGGAATACCAGATTATTGAGCTTCTTGGTCACCGGGACACTTCGCCAGACCTTGATGGTAGCGGCGAAGTTGAGCTAGCAGAGTATATTAAGGCGTGTCCTTGCTTTGATGTACGTAGTGAGTTCTCTAACTTTCTCCGTAATGTAGTTGTACGGCCATGAAAAAGTTGCCTTGGATATTAGTTATATTGCTGGCGGTGGCTTGTGTGGTTGCCTGGTTCCATCCGCATGAGCCTTTGCCGGCAGAAATACGTACCGAAACGAAAGTAAACACAGTAGTCAAGGTTGAAACATTGCTTATTTCGCCACCTATGGCCCCTTTATTGGTCTTCCGATTAACAGATACTATGCGTATCGGCGACACTGTTGTACATCGTGAGCAGGCTTATTATGAAGATAGCCTTTACCGTGCATGGGTAAGTGGGTATCGGCCGAGGCTGGATAGTTTGCAGATATTTCCGAGAACCATATATCAAACGGTGACGAATGATATATACCACACCATTACGCCTAAGAAGAAACGGTGGGGAATTGGATTGCAGGTCGGGTATGGTTATCCGAGTGGGTTCTATGTGGGGGCTGGGGTGAATTATAACCTTTTTCAGTGGTAGAAATACTTTTAATATGATGATGTAGATAGCTGATTTCTTCCCTTTTATAGTATATAGATATAAATATACTATATACTATAAAAGGGAAGTTTGATCAATGGTCTTGCAAATACGAGAAATATTTCATATATTTGCATCCGAATCCGAAAGTGATTTCGTATTTGAAATTGAAAACATTTTAATATTAATATAACAACCTAAACTAAGCGGTAATCATTTGTGAAAATGGCTACCGCTTATTTTTTCAGAAAAAAAATAGTAATTGTTGATAACTTTTTCATTTATTCCGTTGATAGTTTACTTAATTTTACTTATTTTTGTCCGTAACCTCAGCGGAGGGTGAGGGATTGTTATATTAATACAAAATGTTTTTCTTATGAATTATTTAATTTTTAAATACGATGAAATGGACGGTAGCTCTATTTCAAACGTATCGACCGACATTTTAACTGTCGAAATTGATGGTGAGCCGTGGTTTGTGGCTTCCGATGTATGTAATTTATTAGGGTTGACTAACCCTACTGAATCTTTATCTTCTCTTGATGAAGATGAAAGGCTTACCTCAGTAATACTTAGGGCAGGCCAAAATCGAAAAGTTAACTTGATCAGTGAGAGCGGATTATATTCTTTGGTCTTTAAGAGTAGAAAACCATTTGCTAAGAAGTTCTGCAAATGGATTACTAAAGTTGTTATTCCTTCAATAAGGAGGACTGGACGCTATGGTATAGACCGAGGTGAAATTCCAAATTTTGTTGTTAGGTATAATGATAATTGGGATAGAGTTGATAAAGGCTACTTCTCTGTTATTAATGAACTATTCGTTAGGCTTTATGGAAGATTTCATCATGTTGGGTATGAAATTCCTAACAAAGCTTTTGATGGAAAGGAGATTCGTCCTGATGTGAGTGTTGGTAAATGTTTTTCTGCCTATTTAAAACTTCACCATCCGGAATTGACAGACAAACATAAGCCTTATAAGCACAAATTTCCGAGTGGGATGGAATTGGATGCAAGGCAATACGAAAATGTTCTATTACCAATCTTTATTCAATATGTGGATGAAGAATGGATTCCTAATCATGCTGAGCGCTACTTCAAGACAAGAGACACAAAAGCACTTGACTATCTTCCCAAACTGTTAGAGTCTAAGAAGAAGACTGCATAATAAAATGCTTTGCTACCCCCTCCGGTAGCAGGGCTATTACTTGATTATAGCCTGTTTTGAATTCAGTATAAGTGGAGCTTATATTGGTAAATCAAAATTTTACTTGGTAGTAATAAAAAATGATCGATATTTTTTTGTCTCATCTTTATTAAGTCAAGATTAAATAAGTAGTAATAATTAAAATAATAGAAGTTATATGACAAAAATAATTGGAAGAAATGAAAAGTGTCCGTGTGGAAGTGGCAAAAAATACAAGAAGTGTTGTTTGAATAAAGAAACAAATTGCTATGGTGATATGAAAGAAAATAAAAATAGCATTAAAGAAAAAGCAGCAATTAAATGTATTTCTAAAAAAATTGTAGATGAAGATGGAAGTAGCTTTTATCGAATATTTTGGGATGATAATATAGAAAAAGTAAATCCTGTTGAATATTATAAAAACTATGAAATAAATAAACGAGCAATTTCATATCGTGATATTATAGAAATGAAAGATCCTTTTCTTGCAGAAGAACTTACAGATGATTTTTACCTGAGATATGCAAAAGAAAAAATCGAAGAAGAAAATTTTTGGAAGACTAAAGAGCAAGAAGAAGTTCCTGAAAACTTTTTGAAATTGTTTAAAACAACTCGAAAAAAGGATCAAGAAGCACTGCTAAAAGGATTATCTATTAATCTAGATCAATTAATTTCGCTTATATTCAAATCATTCACGGAGTATGGTTATCTGTATAGCAGATATCGATTTGAGACTTTACCCAAAGGTTTAGATAGTAATAAAAAACCACAACTTGCTGATGCTTCAGAGAATGGAATAGTAAAAACTATTGGAGAAACGGATATGACCCAAGGACAAGTTAAAAATATGATTGAACAAAGAAAAGTTATTATTGCACATTTTTTTGATCAAGGTGATGACTGGCATTGCTTATTTATTACATATAATAGTATTGACGGAAAAGAGAATTGGAAAAATGGGCAGCCTCATTTCCATTATATATCAAGTGCCTTTGGAGTCACAAGAGATGTCTTTATGAAAAGTATGAAAGATGGACAATATAAATCAACGCCAATCCATATAGATTTATTGGGTTATGGGAATCAAGATGGGGTGAATAAAAACAATAATAATGAATGATACTACATTCTTGGCTTGGCAGAGTAAAATTTGTGAGGGCTAATGACATAGCGGAGACTTAATCGATTATGTCTTGTCTGATGTCTATAGAATTCTTTTTTTGATAATTTTCTTAAAATTCTACATGTGTGTAGAAACATTAAATTGCAATACTATGTTTGATATACTTAATAAATACTCCAATAGCGGTAGTTTTGAATTTAGAAGTATAGATCCACTTGGAAATGTTTGTAATGCTCCAATGAATAGAGGTGGAGTTTACATAGTATATGCTACTAAAGGTAATACTAGGCGATTGATTTATATCGGATGTTGTGGATTGGAAGATAAGGGAAAAATTAAACCTCGCAAAGATGGGATGTATGGCCGTTTAGTTAAGGGTAACCAGTTTGAAAAAGCTCGAAAAGATTCTTGGTCTAATAAAGTGATTGAAATGTCATTGGATAAATTGGAAATTGAATGGTGGGATACAGGAGAAGATTTTCCAGAGATTGTAGAGTTTTGTTTAATACTAGAATATATATTGATAAATAAGCGTTTGCCAGAATGGAACGCAAAACTGTCGTTGAAAGAATCCCTACGTTCTCAATGCGAGAGTTTTATACGAGATAATAACATACAAGCATTGATGAATTTATGAATTTGGTAAAGGAAGAAGAATTACTATGGCATACAATTATGACGAAGATAGCGTGAACGCTATCATTAAATGGGCTGAAACCGCACAATTACCCAAGGAGGTAGTACTTAGTGAAGCTGAACATATTACTGACACCAGTATTTATGTTCGTGCTAATATCAACGAGGGACTCTCCATCATATTGTGTAAATAGAAAACTACGGGATTCTTCTCGTAGTTTTTTATTTATATATTAACTTTGTAAAAAAGCAGATTTTATGGACATCCCAAAAGAATTTTTAAGTAAAGAGTTCCTGTCTCAGTTTAAGACAGGTGAAGATGTTA
>OLRS01001095.1_pt1 | contig 28319 bp, 22 predicted proteins | sample 1673171 | NCBI WGS metagenome assembly OLRS01 (sample SAMEA3136762, study PRJEB25190) | human gut metagenome | biome: human gut; feature: human-associated habitat; material: faeces | place: Austria | collected 2013
TACCGGAGACAGGGGTTATCTCGGTGAAGACGGGTCGTTGTTTGTGTCGGGACGTTTTAAATCACTGCTGATTGCCGGCGACGGGGAAAAATATAGCCCCGAAGGAATCGAAGAAGCTATTGCCGAATTATCCCCCTATATCGATTATTGTGTGTTGTACAATAATCAGTCGCCTTATACGGCCGGCCTGATCGTTCCGAATAAAACAGCTCTGACCGAATATGTAAAACAACGGGAAGAAGAACCCGGAACGGTTGAAGCTTGTAAGCTGATGCTGACGAAATTGAATGAGGAACTGATGAAATTCCGTAAGGGTGGCATGTATGAAGGGATGTTTCCCGAACGCTGGTTACCTGCTGTTGTCGGGATCTTGCCGGAACCTCTGACGGCACAGAACGGAACGGTCAATTCAACTTCGAAGGTGGTGCGGCACAAGGTGTACGAAGTTTTCCGGGAAGAATTGGATTTTCTTTATACCCCTGAGGGAAAGGATATCCGGAATCCCCGGAATACGAAGAATATGAAGAGTATGATCACGTGGAAGATCTAATAAGAAAATTATGCGAAGGAAAACAACTGCTGTTCGAATAGGAAATGTGGTTCTTTCATCGGAAGAACCGGTGCTGGTTCAATCGATGCTGAATACGTCGACCCGGGAGGTGGATGCTTGTGTCGAACAGGCGATCCGGATTATCGAGGCCGGTGGCCGGCTGGTGAGGATTACTGCTCCGGGAGTGAAGGAAGCGGAGATGCTCGGGGAAATACACCGTCGTTTGCGTGAACGGGGATATACGACTCCGATTTCTGCGGATATTCATTTTGTTGCTGAGGCTGCTTCGGTTGCCGCCCGTTATGTGGAAAAGGTGAGGATAAATCCGGGAAATTTTGCGGATAAACGGGCCACTTTTAAGAAGCTGACCTATACCGATGAGGAGTATGCAGCTGAATTGGAAATCCTGCGGCAGAAATTTACGGAGTTTCTGGAGGTTTGCCGGCAATATGGAACGGCTGTCCGCATCGGTACGAATCATGGTTCGTTGTCCGATCGTATTATGAGCCGCTATGGAGATACCCCGGCGGGAATGGTGGAGGCTACGATGGAGTATTTGCGGGTGTGTCAGGCTTGTGACTTTAAAGATGTGGTGATTTCGCTGAAATCGAGCGATTGCCGGACTATGGTGGATGCCGTACGTTTACTGGTGGAGAAAATGGAGGCTGAGGGAATGTGTTATCCTTTGCATTTGGGAGTTACGGAAGCCGGTGAGGGTGAAGACGGACGTATCCGTTCGGCAGTGGGGATCGGAACCCTGTTGAATGAAGGAATCGGGGATACGATCCGGGTGTCCCTGACCGAGGAACCCGAAGCCGAGATTCCTGTGGCTTGCGAATTGGCCCGGATCTGTTCCGAACCGGAGTATCTGAAAGGGTGGACCCCATTGAAAGGAGAGTGTTCGAAACCTTGTATCGTGGCCGGATTGACGGGAGTAACCGTATTGGACGAACAGGTGATGAACCGGATCGGTTTTACCGTAAATGAGGTCAATGATCCGGTATATGGTGACCGTTTGCATGCCGGTATAAAAGCACCGGAATGGATTTATACCGGGACATTGGGACCGGAATTGACTAAATTACCCCCGGATACAGGGGTTATCGTACCTCTGGAGATTCTGGATATGGCTCATGTCTATAACCGGAATGCTTCTCCGTTATGCAGTGTCGGAGCATATAAAAAGGGGGAACAGACGATCGATAGCAAGTACAGATTGGTGCAGATCTGCCGGTCCGAAGAACTGGATGCCGATTTAACCGGCCGGTTGCGGCAGGATGGGAAAGCGGTGTTGGTTTTGGCACTGCCTGTCGAATATCGCCTTTACCGGGAAATATTCCGCCGGATACAGGAGGCCGGCCTGACTAATCCGGCGATTATCCGGGCTGTCGTGCCGGGGAAGGAGAAAGAACGAATCCGTCTTGTGGCGGCTTCACAATTGGGCGGTTTTTTCCTCGACCGTCTTGCCGGTGGTCTTTGGATCGAAACACCGGAAATAGAGGACCTGACTTTCCCTTTGGAATTGAGCCGGAATATTTTACAGTCTGCCGGAGTGCGTCGGTATAAGGCAGAATTTATCAGTTGTCCGGGGTGTGGAAGGACATTGTTCGATTTGCAGGGTGCGGTGGCTAAGGTGAAAGCAGCGTTCGGACATCTGAATACGCTGAAAATCGCTGTCATGGGTTGTGTGGTCAACGGACCCGGAGAGATGGGAGATGCCGATTATGGCTATGTCGGTGCAGGGAATGGAAAGGTAAACCTGTATAAAGGCCGGAAAATGGTGCGTACTGCTGTCCCGGAAGAGGAGGCGATCGGGGCGTTGAGGGAGATGATAGAGGGTAGAAGCTAAAAGTTAAAGGCTAAAGGTTAAAAGCTAAAGGCTGAAGAGTAGAAACTAAAGGGTAAAAGCTGGAAAGGGAGAGGGTAAAGGCGGGGAGAAAGGTAGAAAGTAAAAAAAAAGACTTTTAGTAGGAGGTGGGTGGCATGAGTGTTTAATTTTAAAATTTATTTTATGTCGGAACAATCGCCTCTGTCTTTAGGAACAGAGGATATTAAGAAATTATTGATGCGTTATGCTGTCCCGGCGATCGTAGCAATGACCGCTGCTTCGTTGTATAATATGATGGACAGTATTTTTATCGGACACGGGGTGGGGGCATTGGGAATTGCCGGTTTGGCCGTGACTTTCCCTTTTATTAATCTGGCGGCGGCTTTCGGCTCTCTGGTGGGAGTAGGAGCTTCTACGCTGGTGTCTGTGAAGATGGGACAAAAGGATTTGAAAAGTGCCGAGGCGGTGCTCGGGAATGTACTTTTGCTGAATACCGTGATCGGTTTTTTGTTTATGACGGTATGCCTGATTTTTCTGGATCCGATCCTTTATTTTTTCGGGGCCAGTGCGGACACTTTGCCGTATGCCCGCGATTATATGAAGGTAATCCTTTATGGTAACCTCATTACTCATATTTATATGGGGCTCAATGAGGTGATGAGGGCTTCGGGTTACCCGCAAAGGGCGATGATGGCGACGTTGTTTGCCGTCTTGATCAACGGAGTGCTGAATGCACTTTTCATTTTTGTTTTGGATATGGGAATCAAGGGAGCTGCCCTGGGGACGATCTGTGCCCAGTTTTTGGCTTTGCTCGGGGTGTTGTACCATTTTTCCAGTCCGAAAAGTTTTATTCGTTTTCAAAAAGGAATTTTCAAGGTCAGATGGCATATTGTCGGAGGAATGCTGGCTATCGGGTTGTCGCCTTTCCTGATGAATCTTTGTAGTTGTCTGATCGTTTTGCTGATCAATAATGGATTGAAAGATTTCGGGGGAGATATGTATATCGGAGCTTATGGGATCGTCAACCGTATTGTGTTTTTGTTCATCATGATCGTTATGGGATTTAATCAGGGGATGCAACCTATTGCCGGATATAATTTCGGTGCCCGGCAGCTGTCCCGGATGATTCAGGTATTGAAATATACGACCTTATGTGCCATTACCGTGACCACTCTGGGATTTTTGATCTGTCAGATTTTTCCACGGACGATTATCCGGATGTTTACCGGTGATTCCGATTTGATCGATATTGCCGAACATGGGATGCGCCTGATTCTTTTGTTTTTCCCTTTGGTCGGTTTCCAGATGGTATCCTCGAGTTTTTTCCAGTCGATCGGGATGGCCGGAAAAGCGATTTTCCTGTCTTTAACCCGCCAATTGATTTTTTTATTGCCCTGTCTTCTTATCCTGCCGCATTATTGGGGTACTGACGGCGTTTGGGGAAGTATTCCGGTAGCGGATTTTATCGCTTCGATTACAACCGGGTTGATGTTGGGCTGGCAATTGAAGAAATTCAAGACCGGGGGATTGAATAATGCAAAAGATTCGGTAGCTTTGTAATAGAGTTTGTAAACTGATATTTATGGAAAAGAAAATAATCATCACCATCGGAAGACAGTACGGTAGCGGTGGCCGCTATGTCGGTAAGAAGCTGGCTGAACAATTGGGTATTGCGTTTTACGATAAAGAATTGATCAACCTGGCTTCGAAAGAAAGCGGCATATGCGGTGAATTTTTCGAGAAAGCGGACGAACGGAATTCCGGTAGCCTGCTGAAAGCTTTAGCTATGGGTTTTTCGATGAATAACGCCATTTTTCAAAGTAACGATTACCTGTCGAACGAATCGTTGTTTCAGATTCAGTCGGATGTGATCCGTAAAGTGGCTGCCGAACAGTCGTGTATCCTGGTTGGCCGTTGTGCAGACTATATCTTGCGGGATAATGAAAATTGCATAAGCGTTTTTATCAGTGCCCGTATGGAGGACCGGATCCGGCGAGCTGTCGAGTATGCTCATATCGAAGAGAAAGAAGCCGAGGAATATATCCGGAAAGCAGATAAATCCCGGGCTTCTTATTATAATTACTATACCGATAAAATCTGGGGGGCTGCAGAATCTTACGACTTGTGTATCAGCTCTTCCGTTTACGGTATCGACGAAACGACCGCCTTTATCCGGGAGTTTGTGAGTAAACGGTGAAAGCGGTATAAACGGATAAAACGGTAAAAGCAGCTGTTTCTGCTGTTTTATCTGTTTTATCCGTTATTCCCGTTTCTACTGTTCTTCTATCAACGTATCGAATAAATCGCTTTTATTTTGCCGGTAAAAGGCTGTATTGACTACTTCTCCCCGTTTGTTGATGATTTCGTAGTGCGGGATTCCATTGATTTGGAAAAGTTCCCGTAGATAATTGTATTCGTCCTCCGGTATCCGGAATTTTTCTCCTTGCAGATCGGCTGTGAATCGGTTGTAATCGTTTATAGGTGAAGATTTTTCGTCTGTGATGAACAGGAATACGATATTTTTTCCACTATACTGTTCCCGGAGCGGTTTCATGTTTTGAATATCTGCCCGGCAAGGACCACAGCTCGTAGCCCAAAAGTCGACGTAGATCACTTTCCCCTGGTAAGGAGCGATGATTTTGCGGAAGATATCGGCACCTTTTCCTGCTGGTAATGCTCGGGAAGCCTTGATTTCCCGGGGACAGTATTTTTCGAGCAGGTAATGGGCTTTTTGACGGAGATAGGGTTTTTTTACTTCTTTTAATGTGAGGGCTACAAGACTGTCGGCTGTACTGCGTTGCAAGTTTTTGAGGTTTGTGCTCAGATCCCGTATTTTTATAATGTCATAACTCAAGTTGGGTTCGAGCTGAAGAGAATGGTAACAGATGCTGTCTTTTATTTTCCATTCGGTTTCGATCAGTCGGGGAAACCCCGATACTTCATATTGGGCGGAAATTTTGTAGGCTTGTTCGAAAGGAGGGATATATTCGAAACGGTTGAAAAATACCCAATTTTCATAGGGAATAAGCAGGTTGGGGTCGTTTAGCGGCATTTCTTTCAGGAAGTCATAGTAATCTTGAGGAACTTCGGCTTGCAGGATTTTGTTTTCCGGCTCCTCGTTTTGGAAATATTTCCGGGTGGTAGCAAAGTCCAGGATATGAGTTGCGATATCGGTTTTAATGTAGGTTTCCAGGATTTGCATGGATTTGGGACTGAAATGATATTGACGGTTCAACCGATCCAGGGTGTTTAATTTGTCTTCGAGTTTTTGCATAGCCTGGATTTTGAATGCCGTCGGAGTCAATTGTTTGGCTTGTTCTCTGAAATGGATATTCCCTTCCCTTTGAATATGGATCCCGGCTTTGGTCAGGTCGGCGTTGATTTTTGAAGAAGAGCCCATATACCGTAAGGTTTGAAAATCTTTGAAACGACGGTCCCGGTAACGATCGGCCTGTAACAGGTCTTCCCAATCGATGAAGATTGTCAGGGTGTCGCCCGGTTCGATGTAGAAAGGAAGGTTGAACGGAGTGAAGCTGATATTACCGCTAGTGGGGTTGTCTAAAGACAGTTCGGCCGAAAAACGTCCGTCTTCGAGTAGGGCGACGACTGTCGGAAAATCCTCTTCGGTAACGATATTGTTGTTGTAGATGATACCCGATGTAAATCCGGCCCTGGGATCGTAACCCCGGATATACCCCTGGATGTAGGCTTTACTGCCCGGTTGGAAAAAACTTTTTTCCGCTTGATTGCCACTCACCTGTTCCATACGGTAGTCTTCCCGTTTGTAGAGCCGTTGGGTTTTGCGGGAAGTGCCGATTTTATAATATCCGTCTTTTTGTTCGGAGAGTAATAGTTGCCGATCTTGTCCTTCCGATTTCAAATGCAGGATAAGCTTCTTTCCCTTCGTTTCGATTTTTTCATATGCCCAAAACCGATTTCCCTCGATGACGAATTCCGGATAAAAACCGTAAGTCCAGCGATTGCTTCCATCGGTCGTTAACCAATTGCCTGTTAAGGTAGTAGGCAGTGGTGTCTGTACGGAGGGAATATCCCCGGTCAGCCGGATGTCGAATATGCCGGATTTGCCCTCCAGAAAGTCGATACTTGTCACTCCGCTGGACAAAGGAGGGAAGGTGAAAATAAAATGATCCGTTCCCGATGCCGGAGTCGGCTTTTGCTCTTCCCATGCGGCTCCCTCGAGTGCCAGAGGCTGATATCGGTTACCCAGATTGTCCTTGAGATTGATCTCTTCTTTTGAAAATTGTACCCACCATCCCGGAATAAATTCGGTGCGTAGATAGATTTTTGTATCTTGGTCCGTACATTCCACCTTTTCAATTCGGTAAAGTGCTGTATTTCTGAATTTGTACGGTGGGTTGTCGATTGTCTCCTGAGCTTTTAGTCCGAGGTTGCCCAGTAACAGGATAAATAATAGGAGATGATTTTTTTTCATAGTATGTCGTGGTTTAGAGATTTTGGGATTCCGGGACGGACCTTTTGTCCCGAAATACGGTTATGTATGGGTAAACGGTTGGTTCATATTTATTCTTTTTTAAATAAGAATACACCGCCGCCTTGTTTTAGGGTCATGGTTCGGTTTCCCGGATTAAATTCCATCACAATCCCCCCTTGGGTGAATTTGAATGTATGTTCGGAAGTTGCTTCGAGCGGGAATGCAGCCTGGCCGGTACCCTGTCCTTCCAAGGCATTGTTTTTTATGCGGACGGTGAGTTTGATCGGAAGTTGGCTGTTTGAATAGACACCGGTGTATTTTACCAGGTCTTCGGGTTTGAGTGTAATGGCCTCGAAATTCGGAAGATCGAAGGGCATACCGTAAATACCGCTTAAAACTGCAATGTGGATATCGTTGAATGTATAATTGAGTGCATTGGAGGTGATGGCGTAGGATAGTTCGTCTTCCGGGAAATAGATCAGCATGGCATTGAATCCGTCTATTCCTCCGCTGTGCCCGAAGCCACGCTTGGCATAAAACGGAACAGGAAATATGCCCATACCGAAATTATCTTTTAGGGCCAGCATAGTGGATAAGCTGTTAGCAGAAATCAGTTTCCCTTTGAAAAGAGCATCTGCGAATTTGTTCAGATCACGGGGTGTCGATACGATCCCTCCTGCTCCTAGCGGGATCGAAGGATGGGTTACCGATTCTATCCTCCATTTATCGAAATATTTATACGAATTACATTCGTTCTGTTCGGGAGAGATCGTTCTTCTGCCTAAATGGGTATTGACAAGCGATAAAGGTCGGGTGATCCGATCGGCGAGGATTTCAGCATACGGTTTTTTATAGAGCGATTCGAGGATATACGATAATAATACAAAGTTGGAATTGCTATATTGCGCTTTACTGTCTGGTTCGAAATCGCTGCCTCCACGGGCGATTATTTCTACCATCTGTTCCTTTGTCTTCGCCTGGGTATTCCAGTTCAGGTATTGTTCATCCGCCGTGAAGTTGTGTATCCCGCTGCGATGGCTTAGCAGATGACCGATCGTTATTTTATGTGCGTTTTTAATGATAGGAAAATACGAATCGATCGGTGAGGATAAGGAAAGCTGTCCGGCTTCTATGGCTTGAAATATCATCACGGTCGTAAAGAGTTTCGAGATAGAGCCGATGTGGTATTCGGATTGTGCATCGGCTACGATTTGTTTATCGATATCGGCAAATCCCACCGATCGGGCGTAGATCTCGGTTCCCTTACTGAATACGGATACGCTCCCCATGAATTTATTTTTATCTCTAAGCAGCCGGAGATATCGATCGAGTTTGGCGTGTTCTGTTTCCTGGGCGTAGGAGATCAGGTTGCAACAAAGCAATAGAAAAGCGACTACAGGAATGCGTATATTTTTCGTCATGATGGTAAAAAAATGTTGTCTGATGTTTGTAAAAGTATTGTATTTCTATCAGATATGCAAGAGATTCCGGGACGGACCTTTCGTCCCGGAATTCCTACCACCATTTTTGTTTTTGTTTTTCCCAGGTGAAGATTCGCTCTTCCTGGCCACGGCTGTGGTTTTTCAGTAGTAGTAAGGCGTTGGAGGGGACTGCGGGGTATTCGACCCAGGGGTGTGAGGGCTTTTGTTTGCCCAAAGATTCCCAGGCTGTGGAGCTGCGATAAAATAGTTCGTATTCATCGCCCGCAACGACGTAGTTGTCGTCGTTGCGGGGCTGGAAGGCAATCCGGTCGATCCTTGTCGGTTTTCCAAAATCGAGTCCTATCCAGCCACCATCGGCTTCGTGGTATTCATAAAAGGTCAGGGGATCTCCGTCGAAAGCATTGTTTAAAGTTCCTGGGGTACCGATAGCGCGTCCCGGCAGAGGGGAGAGACTGTCGGGTTTGAAAAATTGCAGTTCTGCGATTTGGCAAAACGAACCGTTGGGTGCCAAATAACGCCAGTATCTGAAGGGTTGCCGGCTGGAATCGATGGTTGCGGTGTCGGGGGCTCCTTGGGTGTTCCGGGCAATGATGTGAAATGTGACGGGATCGGTGAAAGTACTGTCGGCTGAAGCTTGGATACATCCCGCCAAAAGTTTGTTGCTGTGGTCGATGAGCCGGTTGGAAATGGGGTATTTACGCTCTAGACGTAACGGATGGGTGTGAATCGTGTCGGGGATCAAAGGATGTATTTCCCCGAAAACATCCAAAATGAATGGATAGCCGGATTGTTCGATTTCTCCTTCGATATAATAGCCGGGAAGATAGACGATATCACGCCCCATGTCGGTAAAACGGGCTTTCCCTCTTTTTAGTGGGGCAAAATGGATGGGCTCCCATTTTTGATTGTCGAAGACACAGAGATAGGCGAAATCTCTTTTTTGACTGGGAGAACGGAGCATTTCGATTTCGACATCGGAAGTGGCCGTATATTCTGCAGTGACATCCTGATAAAAAGGAGTATTGAAAAAGGACGGAACGGGTTCCTGTGCGGTGTTTAGCCGGGATAACGCATTCTTATTGATGGCATAACGATAGCGATACACTTTAGCTTTGACGACTTCGTCCCGGTGGCGTTCGCCCGGATTGCTGCCCAGGGGTTCGAATATGACGTTTTTTCCCCTTTTGACATAGACAGAATTCCAATAATGGCCGGAGGAAATGTGAGCCCATTGGGGAGTGAAGTCGATGGCCACCGGTATGCCTTTACCCCGCATAGCAAAGGTGGCCAGATGGGCATATTCTTTACAGGTACCGTAGTTGATGATATTCAGTGTGCTGTAGTTCAGGGGGAGGAAAGAGTGATGAAGCCGGAAAACACTTCCTCTGTGGGTTTCTCTTAAGCGGTCGTTGACTACGGAACAAGCCCAGTAAGCGGATGGACGGTCGCCGTCTATGTATCCCATATCCTCTATTTCACGGTATTTGCCCGATAACATGTCCCGCCAATATTCCAGGGGCTCGTTGGAGATACGGTAAGGCAACAGGTATTCACAAAAATGTTCGAAATCGACATGCTCGTTGATTTCTTTGTTTTGCCAGTCGTCGAAAGCCCGGTCGATATTGTCGATCAGGTATTCGGCTGTGATGGTTTTGACATCTTCTATGATTTTGGCGTAACGGCTGATTTGTAGGTTCTGGGCTAATTCGTCGATTTGCCGGTTCGTCTGTTCGCAGGGAGCTCCGATCCGAAAGAGCGAATCGACCGAGAAATAATAGGTATCGAGTACTTCGCCGCCATAGGAATAATGTCCCGGCATGTTGGCGATAAGAAAACAGGCAGCTTTGTATTTTAAGGAATCGTTCCGGTAATGATCGAGTACCTGTTCCAATTGACTGCGATTTTCCCCGGCCTGACGGAGAGCGTTTTCAAGGTCGGGATCGGTATGCCGGCATCCGGCTGATAGGATCAATAGAAAAAAGAAAAAAGTTCTCATATCGCTGTACCTGAAGGTTTGGGCTGTTTGACGTGACAGGGGATGGGTTGCCCGAATACCGGGAAACCTTTTTTATCCCACGAAAATTTCTGTAAACGAGGTGTCCGCAGATCGTTGGCCGCTGGCTCCAGACGATAGCGGGCATGGTAAAAAATGTAATCTTCGGTCCCATCCGGAGATTTTATAAAGCTGCAATGTTCGGGGCCGAATACGCCCAGCGTATCGTTCTGGCAAAATACAGGTTGTGGTGACTTTTTCCAGGAGGCCGGATCGAGCAGGTTACTGCCGCTTTGGGCGGTCATCAGTCCCAGGGCTGAATAAGGAGGCCGGTTTCCGCCGGCCGAATAGACCAGATGAATCAGATTGCCGTCGGGACTTTTTAAGGGTTGCGGGCTACCCATCGAAAAAGCGGCTTCCGGGTCATGACGTTCCCATCTTTGATCGGGAATACCGATCATAACCGGCCGGGTGGCCAGTGTCCAGGGATTTTCGAGACGGGCAATGTAAATGCAATTGAAAATATAAGGAATCGGTTGTTCGGGGATACCGAACCATACTAGGTAGAGTGAATCCCTGTGGGTGAATACCGAAGCATCTACCGCCCAGCTTTGGTCGGCGGAAGTGCGGAGCTGACCTTTGTAGATAAACCGGCCTTCGGTCGGGTCCGGATGGCTGTTTTCGAGTACGTATAGTTGATGGCTCCCGGCCCGGATACCGGCAGCTGCATAGTAAAGATACCATTTCCCGTCGAGATAATGCAGTTCCGGAGCCCAAAGGTCCCGGCTATTGGTCAGATCGTCCGGGAGCCATACGGTTTTGCTCCGGGCATGCCTGAGGTCGGTAATATCCTTTGTCTTCCAGATGGAAAGATGGTCGTACATCGACTGGGTATAATAATATACACCGTCATGGTAGATGGCATAGGGGTCTGCTCCCGATGTTAACAATGGATTACTGTATGAAGCCACACTTGTCCGGGGAATTGTCCGGGCTGGCCGGTTCGCCTGTTCCCGGCATCCGTAAATAGTAACAATAAGAAATAAAAAGAGATATCGTTTCATGTTACAAATATCTCAATTTTATTAAATAACTGTGTTTAATTTATGTAATTTTCAGGATTTAGAGGGACCTTCGAATTTTGACTTTCGGAGGCGGTGTTTCTGGCAGGAGTCGATTGGGACAAAAGGTCCGTCCCAGAGTTCCGGATTCTGGGACGGACCTTTTGTCCTGAAACGAGGATTTTAGAAGGTGACCTGGAAGCCGACGGCCAGGGCTTCTTTGAATTGCAGACGGGGGCCTTTGGTTCCGTCTTTTTGTAAGATTTTGGTGTCGTTGTCGTAGATCATATTGGTGGTGATGTTGCAGGAGAACCATTGATTGATAGCCATGTTGAGCTGTACATCCCAGCTGATATCGACGTTCTGGGGGTCTTTCAGGTAGTTACTGTAAAGATTGAGCCGGGAGAACACGGTCATGTTTTTCAGGAATTCATATTTGGCTTCCATGCGTAAGTTAGCACCGAATTCGGAAAAGAGGTGTTTACCCGGGGTAACTCCGAAATCTCCCTGGTCGGAAAGGATTTTACTGCTGACGAAAGTTCCTCTCCAGGTGGCTGGAGTGAAGGTCGCTGTAAACCAGCTTTTGGGGGTCCAGGTGAAACCGGCACCGATCAGGAGGTATCCCGGAGACATAAAACGCGAGATAAACACGTCCGGGTCGACGTTGTAGTCGTATCCTTTAGCAAATTGGGTCTGGAAGGTCATCAATCCACTGGCATACCAGTTTTTCGCTATTTCGTATCCATAGGTGGAAGACAGGTAGATTTTGTCGTTTGTTTTTTTGGTGCCGTCCGATTTGGTTTTATTCAGACCGTAGTCGAGTTCCAGACGATTGTTCCAGAGGTGTTTCGCCTTTTTATAGTTGGCAAAGTAGTTGAATTGCAGGTTGAATCCTACTGCGTTATCACCTCCGGCAGCCCATTGGCTCAGGCTGACTTGGCTTAAGTTTATCCCGATGTTTCCACCCCTTTTCCAGGTGGTGTCCGTCCCGGGTTGTGCGTATGCCGGTACTAAGATCCCGGTTAATACGATGATTCCTAATGTGTAAATTCCGCTACGTATCATTTTTTTGTTTTTTTGGAAGTTTACGGAAATCGGGTTGGTGAAGTTCTGATTCGCCGGGATTATAAGTCGGGCAAGTTCATAATGGTTTACGAGGGAAAAATTTTTAGCGGGGAAAGATGAACTATTTTTTCGGATTGGAGTATAACAAAGAAAATAATAGGATTATGTCATTTCTTTGGTTTATTATTATCGGAATTGTGGCCGGATATGTGGCCGGTAAGATTATGCGAGGCGGAGGTTTCGGATTGATCGTGAATCTGGTTGTCGGTATAATCGGAGGAATATTGGGGGGCTGGTTGTTCAGTCTGCTGGGTATTTATTCGACCGGTGGGATTATCGGCAGTCTGGTTGTGGCTACGATCGGGGCGATCGTTTTGCTATGGATTGTGTCTCTTTTCAGCGGACGGAGGCATAGTGAGTGATCGGCCGGATTATCTTTCTATCGGTTTTCGGTAAAATTGTTGTATCCAATCGGTGACGTAAGGTGTAACCGATTGGATACCTTGCTCAAAATGGCAGTATGCGTTTTTATCCTATAATCCATTTACTGCCCGGTATGAGCGAGATTATCTTTGTCGTCACGAAACAACAGATAAATGTCGTTGCTGCAATACAGGGAATGGCGGCGACAGTAGGAAATGCCAGGTTATGCTTGAATACCGTTACCCATAGGCCGAGCCAAAATATGTGCATCAGGTACATGCCGTAGCTGAGTTTCGATATTTCGGTGATGAGCCGCGGGGACTTCGGCTGGTTTATACAGCTGAACATCAGGAAGGTACCTGTAGTAAGGAGCACACAGTTGATGGTACAGAAAGCCCATCCGATTTCTATAACAGGAGTGGACAGATTTTCTCCGGGTATCGCCTGGATATAAAACGAGTAGATCGTCCACACTGCTCCGATAATCATCAAAGCAATTCCTGTTCTGAGGCGTTTGGAGCGGCTCCAGGTGAGGTGGGTGTGCATATAATGTGCCATGACCAGGTAACCGAGGAAGCCGGAGAAATAGAACAGCATGTGGAATTCGTTCCAGAAACATTGTCCCCAAACTTCTCCCCACCAGCGGTTGAGATACGGCATGCAGGTCGATAACAGGAACAGGCCGATGAAGAAACGTTCTTCTTTGGCTGTAGCTTTTTTTAGCCAGGGAGATATGACGGGAATGAATAAATAAAGGCTGATCAGGGGATACATAAACCACAGGTGTCCGGCCTGTGTCGGGAAGTTGAGTAGTATTCGAGATAAATCCTTTACCGATGTTTCTGCATCTATTTGTCCCCACAGCAGGGGCAGGGTACTGTATAACACCATGAACAGAAGAAACGGGGGCAGGATACGGATGCAACGCTGGCGGTAGAACTGCCAGGAGGTCAACTCTTCTTTCATCGGTGTAAGAAGAAAGGCGGAGACGATGATGAATAACGGAACAGCCATACGTGAGAAACCATCGTAAATGGACACCCACAACCGATCGGACTCATTGGCCAGAAAAGATTGTGGTCCTGCCATGTCGGTGGAACCGGCGGCGCCATAGAAATTTTCACTGGCATGAACGACTATAACCAAAAAGCATGCGAATACGCGCACGTAATCCAAAAAAACTATACGCTTCATTTTTTTATATTATTGTTCGTGTGTAATCTAAAACAATTATAAAAAATCCTGCGGGAGTGGACCTGCAGGATTTTTGTATCTGGATAACGATGATCCGATTATTTGGTCAGTGCCTGTGCAACAGAAACGGCAACAGCTACAGTCGCTCCTACCATCGGGTTGTTACCCATACCGAGGAATCCCATCATTTCTACGTGGGCAGGTACGGAAGATGAACCGGCGAACTGTGCGTCCGAGTGCATCCGTCCGAGTGTATCGGTCATGCCGTAGGAAGCAGGGCCTGCAGCCATATTGTCGGGATGCAGGGTACGGCCCGTACCTCCGCCTGATGCTACTGAAAAATAGGGTTTACCGGCCAGTACACGTTCTTTTTTGTAAGTTCCGGCAACGGGGTGTTGGAAACGGGTAGGGTTGGTAGAGTTACCGGTGATGGAAACATCTACGTCTTCTTTCCACATGATAGCGACGCCTTCGCGTACATCGTCGGCTCCGTAGCAGTTTACTTTTGCCCGGGGGCCGTCGGAGTAAGCTTTGGTTTTAACAACTTTCAGTTCGCCGGTATAGTAATCGAATTCGGTTTGTACGTAAGTAAATCCGTTGATCCGGGAGATGATCATAGCAGCATCTTTTCCCAGGCCGTTCAGGATCACCCGCAACGGATTTTTCCGAACTTTGTTGGCCATTTCAGCGATTTTGATAGCACCTTCAGCAGCCGCGAAGGATTCGTGGCCTGCCAGAAAAGCGAAGCACTGTGTTTCTTCGCGTAGCAGACGGGCTGCGAGGTTACCGTGGCCCAGACCTACTTTGCGGTCGTCGGCTACCGATCCGGGGATACAGAAAGCCTGCAGGCCTTCGCCGATAGCTTCGGCAGCATCGGCCGCATGGGTACAATTTTTCTTGATTGCAATCGCAGCCCCGACTACGTAGGCCCATTTTGCATTTTCGAAACAGATATTCTGAGTCTGTTCACATTCCAGATAAGGATCGATTCCTTTTGCGTCGCAAATTGCTTCGGCTTCTTCGATAGAAGCGATGCCATAGGAGTTCAATACTTTGTTGATCTGAGCGATCCGACGATCCTGACTTTCAAATTTTACTTCTCTTTTTGCCATAGTGTGTTCCTCCTGTTTTATTCGTGACGTGGGTCAATATATTTAGCTGCATTGGCGAAACGTCCGTAGTTTGAAGTGGCTTTCTTCAATGCTTCGTTAGCGTCGGTGCCTTTTTTGATCAGGTCCATCATAACACCGAGGCGTACGAATTCGTATCCGCATACTTCGTCGTCTTCGTCGAGAGCCAAACGGGTTACATATCCTTCAGCCAGTTCCAGGTAACGAACGCCTTTTGCTTTGGTAGAGAACATGGTTCCCACCTGGCTGCGCAGACCTTTACCCAAATCTTCGAGGCCTGCACCGATCACCAGTCCGCCTTCAGAGAAAGCACTCTGTGAACGTCCATATACGATTTGCAGGAATAATTCACGCATAGCTGTGTTGATCGCATCGCAAACCAGGTCGGTATTCAATGCTTCGAGAATCGTTTTGCCCGGCAGGATTTCTGCAGCCATAGCTGCTGAATGGGTCATTCCTGAACAACCGATAGTTTCCACCAAGGCTTCTTCGATTACCCCTTCTTTGATATTCAGGGTCAGTTTACAAGTCCCCTGCTGAGGAGCACACCAACCGATACCGTGGGTTAAACCTGAGATGTCTTTGATTTCTTTTGCTTTCACCCATTTGCCTTCTTCAGGAATTGGGGCCGGTCCATGGTTCGGACCTTTTTTGACAACACACATGTGTTGTACTTCCTGTGAATATACCATTTTTATCGCTTTTATAGATTAATATATTGCTAATCACCACTCGTTTAGCGCATAAACCGGGCAAAGATAACCTTTTGCGGCAAATAAAAAAATAGATCAAAGGACATATAATTGTGCAGACGTTTGCAAAGGAAAGTGTCGAAATTGTATTTTTTTTTAATTGAAATGATTATTTACTTTTATATAGTAAAGGGTGCTTTTTTACGATTGCCGGTGAGGCCGGTCGGAACCGGAGGTTGTGCTGTTCTTTTGTAGCCGTTCGGTGTACTCCGTGGGGGTACATCCCTCTTGTTTTTTGAATAACCGGCTTAAATGTTGTGGATATTCGAAGCCGAGGTCGTAAGCGATCTGAGAAATAGAATTACCGCCGATCAGTTTGTCTTTGGTTTTTTCGACGATAAACCGGCGGATGTGGTTACCTGCTGTTTCTCCCGTCGTTCGCTTCACCAGATCGCCGAAGTAGTTCGATGACATGCAAAGTTGTTCGGCACAATACAATACGCTCGGAATACCGTTGGACAATTGTTTCCCGTTGTTGTAATAATCATCCAGCAATTTCTCGAAACGGGCCAGTATATCGTTGTTATCCTGGCGACGGGTCATGAATTGCCGGTCATAGAAACGTTTGGCATAGTTCAGGATTAGTTCGATATAAGAAAGAATGATCGAATCTTGCTGTTTATCCGGTCGGTGTCCGAGTTCGTGACGGAGTTGTTGCAGCATGGAGATAAAAATTTCCCTTTCCTCTCCGGTCATGTGCAGGGCCTCGTTTGTCTGGTAGGAAAAAAAAGAATACTCTTTGATTTTATTTTCGAGCGGAGAACCCCGGAGTATATCGGGATGAAACAGGAGTGCCCATCCTTCTATCTCTACCCGCTCTCCGTTATCCTCTTTCCCGCCTATCTGTCCGGGAGCCACACAAATGAGCGTTCCCTTGTTGTAGTCGTATTTTCCCAGACCGTAGGTCAGATCGATCAGGATATCGTCCCGCAGAAATAATCCGTAAACGCTGTAATTACAGAGAGAATGACGGATAGGTGTTACCTCTGCATAATCGATGACGCTTACCCATCGGTGTTGGGCGGAATGTCCGAGGTAGGCACTGTAATCGTTTACGTTTTTCACTTTCAACATATGGCTCATCACGTCTATAGTCTATATGGCCGACCGATTATAAATATACCGGAAGGTGAGTGCAATGACAAATAAAAACTTTGTTTTCAAATTTGGCATGGCCGAACCGCATCCTGTATGATACAAATATACGAAATTTATGGGACAATCTGTAAAATTGGTTCGGAAAACAGGATTTTCCGGACATCCGGGGCAGGGAATGCAGGTAATTTTGCCTTAGAATAAAAGCAATGATATGGAAACTGTAAAACTGAACAATGGCATTGAAATGCCGGTATTGGGATTAGGAACTTTTCTTTTGACCGATCCCGACACATGTGAACGGAGCATATCGGAGGCTATCCGGATCGGTTATCGGTTGATCGATACGGCCCAGGGATATGGAAACGAGGAGTATATCGGCCGGGCGGTTGCCGGGAGTGATGTGGCACGGGAGGAGTTGTTTATCACGACAAAGGTGTGGTTTAAGAATTATGAACATACCCGGGCTTCAGTAGAAGAATCGATGCGGAAGTTGCAGACCGACTACCTGGATCTTGTGTTGTTGCACTGGCCGTTCGGCAATACTTATGCCGCCTGGCGGGAACTGGAAGAGCTGTATGCAGCGGGTAGAATCCGTGCTATCGGCGTATCGAATTATACCTCCGACCGACTGATCGACCTGATACTGTATAATAAGGTCGTGCCTGCCGTGAATCAGATCGAGACCAACCTTATTTCACAGCAGACAGAGATTTACCGCTGGATGAAGAAATATCGTATACAGCACGAGGGTTATGCTCCGTTCGGACAAGGAAAAATCGATGCACTTTACGATGACCCGGTTTTGATGTATATCGCCGACAGGTACCATAAAACGGTACGTCAGGTGGTATTGCGATTTCAAATCCAGTCGGGGGTGGTCGTCATTCCGAAAACGATGCATCCCGACCGTTTGAAGGAAAATTTCGAAGTTTTCGACTTCGGATTGGAAGCCAATGAAATGGAGATCCTGCGCTCGTTCGATAAAGCAACACCCCTGATCGGTAATCCGCAGGATCCGGTAACAGTGGCTTCTTCAATCGAATGGTAAAACGGGTTAAAACGGAAAAATGGTATAAGAATCTGTAATTTAGATACGAAGACTTTTTTGCAACGCAGTATTTTTGTATGTAGAATTTTTATTGAAATGACTGAGCCTATGGATCGTAGAAACTTTTTGAAAAAGGCGTCGAGTTTCGCACTGCTTACAGCCGGAGCTGCAACGGGTGTTTCCCGGGTATTCGCTCACGCACCGTTATCCGGGACGAAAGGAGAGACGGATAAAGTTGGAGATAAACTGCAACCGAATGAAAAAATGGAATATCGTCGTTTAGGAAAACTGGATGTGTCGGCTATCGGTTTAGGATGTCTGCCGATGGTGGGTTATTACGGTGGGAAATACGACAAGCGTGAGATGATCGCCCTGATTCGCCGGGCTTATGATAAAGGGGTCACCTTTTTCGATACGGCCGAGGTTTATGGTCCTCATACCAGCGAGGAATGGGTAGGAGAAGCCGTTGCACCGTTCCGGGATAAAATCAGAATAGGCACAAAATTCGGATTTGGTGTGGAAGAAGGTAAGCCGACAACGTTAAACAGCCGTCCTGATCATATCCGTCGTGCGGTTGACGGTTCTTTGAAACGCCTCCGCACCGACCATATCGATCTGTTGTATCAGCATCGTGTCGATCCTGCCGTACCGATGGAAGAGGTGGCGGGAGTCGTGAAGGATTTGATCCGGGAAGGGAAAGTACTACATTTCGGTATGTCCGAAGCCAGTGCCCGTTCTATCCGCCGGGCACATGCCGTATGTCCCGTAACGGCGGTGCAGAGCGAATATGCCATTTGGTGGCGGGAGCCGGAGACGAAAATTTTTCCGACACTCGAAGAGCTAGGTATCGGCTTTGTACCCTATTGTCCTTTGGGACGGGCGTTTCTTACGGGAAAAATCGATGAAGACAGCCGGTTCGAGAAACCCGACCGTCGTGCCACGCTGCCGCAATTTACACCTGAGGCTCTGAAACACAATATGCCCCTTGTTGTACTTGTCCGTCGGTGGGCGGAACGCAAAGGAGTAACTCCCGCACAGTTTGCACTGATTTGGATGCTTTCGCGTAAACCCTGGATCGCTCCGATTCCCGGAACAACCGATCCGGTACATTTGGATGATTTTCTGGGTCTGTGCCGTCGTCTGTAATGGTCAGCTCTGCCATCATGGTTTCGTAGGTCCGGTTCGCGAAAATAAAATTGCCCAGGCTATAAAAAATCGGTTTCCCCTGATAATATTCGATCCCCTGCAGTACATGGGGGTGCGCGCCGATCACAGCGTCTGCCCCGGCGTCGATATACTGGCGGGCCAAGGACTTCTGATACTCCTCCGGCTCTGTGTTCCGCTCGATTCCCCAATGGACATAGACCACTACATAGTCGCACTGCTGCTTCGCCGCCTGTATCTCCCCCAGAAGCTTCGTGGGATCATAGGTGGTAAAGAGACCGGAATTGCTCCGGGACGCCGTCCAGGAATGCTCCGGAATCACACGGGTGGCTCCCAGAAAGCCAATGACCCGTCCGCCTGCCTCCATGGTTTTCAGAGCCTTTGCCTCCTCCAGGTTCTGCCCTGCTCCCACATGGAGAATGCCTGCCTCGTCCAGTGCCGTTAATGTCTCGGCAAGCGGCCCTCTGCCGAAATCCAGCATATGATTATTGGCCAGGGTCACGATATCTGCCCCCAGCTCCGGTAATACAGATGCATATTTGGGATCCACCCGGAAGGTATATTGCTTATCTTCCATTGCCTCACCGGTAGTTCCAAAAGGAAATTCTTGATTCAGCATGAAGATATCGGCGCCGCGGGTAATGGAAAGCAAATCTGATGTGGCCGCTGCAGAAATGCCGTTTCGCTCGTATTTTTCCTGTAAAACATCAGTCAGAAACAGGTCGCCTGCAAACAATAAGGTAACATCCTCTTTCCGGTTCTCTCCATCCGAGGCTTCTGCACCTTCCGATTCCTCTGCCCAAGCTTCAGAGGCTTCTGATTTTCCGGACGGCGTCAACACATGTACGGTCGGTACTTCCACTGACAGCTTTCCTGTTTTCTCAGTGTCCGCATTTTCCAGGGAATCCATCCCTGCATCCGCCAGAGCCTCCGCGCTTTTCCCGGGCGCAGAAAAGCCTTCCGCCGCCCACAACGCGCCGCCTACAAGGAGCGCCATGAGAACTGCCAGAATACTTATCTGAATGTATTTTATCATTTCCCTGTAAAAAGATCTTTTCCGTCCCGCCATGGATTCCGTCCCTTCACTGCCGCCGTCCATTTTATCTGATATCTATTTTACCCGTTTCCAAAGAAAAAGGCAACAGCCCTCCGGGAGGAAGGACTGCTGCCAATTCTTAATATTTTCTGTTCTCTATGCTTGTTTCTTTTTCTCCAGCGGAGTACTGTATCCGATATAATGGTTCTGATACAGAATCTGGAAAAACTTCGTAAGGCGCGGAAGAAGCGGCTCCGCCTCCTCGCCGTAGCATTCCTTTACCAGAAAGCTGATGTCGTAGATGGTCCGCTGGCCGTCCATCTGCCGCCATACAAAGCTGCCGTATTCGTCCAGACTGATATAGCTTACCTTCGGCCGCTTGAAAAACTTCTGTGCCAGCCAGTTATAGAAGCCTTTGTTCTGCACTTCTATCTCCACCAGCTTCTTTTCATTCAGCTTCCAGCTGTAGCCCGGCGCGCAGACCGGCACAAAATCCAGATAATTCTTTTTTTTCTTCATTTATTTCTTCTTTCTGCCAATGGTGACCTTGAACAGGGTCGCGGTCAGCAGGGCAAAGAATACCAGGCCGCCGATGTTGCTGTTGATCGGTGTACCGGATATGATGGTGCCCAGGAAATCGCCCAGAGAGCCATCTGCCATGGGGATAATAGCAAATACTGCCAGCAGGATTCCTACCAGGCCCTCGCCTGCGATCAGGCCGGAGCAGTACAGTACGCCGTTGTCGATCATATCCTTCTTTGCCTTCTCGTCCATGCCCTTCTTCTTTTCCAGGAACAGACGAACCAGACCGCCGATCATCATCGGAGTACTCAGATGAATCGGCAGGTACAGACCTACGGCGAAGGGAAGTACCGGAATTCCCAGGACTTCCACTACGATGCCGATAAACGCGCCAGCAAACACCAGAGTCCAGGGCAGGTTGCCGCCCATAACGCCCTCTACAATCATCTTCATTAGAGTCGCCTGCGGAGCCGGAAGCTCGGTGGAACCATAGCCCCATGCTGCGTTCAGCAGGTACAGGATCGCGCCGATGGCCACTGCGGATGCTACCACACCGATGAGCTCACCGATCTGCTGACGCCAGGGTGTAGCGCCTACGATGTAACCGGTCTTCAGGTCCTGAGAGGTATCTCCGGCAATCGCTGCTGTGATACAGATCACAGAACCGATAGCGATAGCTGCGGTCATTCCAGCCTGGCCTACCTGACCGGTTGCCTTCAGGATCATAGCGGTTACCAGCAGAGTCGCAATAGTCATACCGGATACCGGGTTGTTGCTGCTTCCGATCAGACCTACCATACGGGAGGACACAGTCGCAAAGAAGAAACCAAAAATGACAATCAAGAATGCACTGAACAGATTTACCGGAACTACCGGAATCAGCCAGATCAGCAGCGCCAGAACAACGATACTGATGATGATAGCCTTCATCGGGAGATCCTTGTCGGTACGCAGATTACTGCCGGTGTTGCCCTTGCCGTAACCCTTCATGGCGTCACGGAAAGTGCGGATGATCAGCGGCAGGGACTTGATCAGGCTGATAACTCCGCCCGCTGCTACGGCGCCTGCGCCGATGTATTTGATGTAGTTGCTCCAGATAGCGAAGGAACCGTCTGCCGCGTACAGCTCAGCGACGCTTACACTCGCCGGGAACAGGGTGACATTCTGACCGAACAGAACGATCAGCGGCATCAGCACGAACCAACCCAGCACACCGCCTGCAAACAGATAGGAGGAAATCTTGGTTCCGCAGATATAGCCGACGCCAAGCAGAGCCGGAAGTACATCGATACCGACGCCGGATCCCTTGTAAGCCGGAATCTCATAATGAACCTCGCTGGGAAACAGCTTCAGGCCGTCTGTGACGAACTTGTAAGCTGCTGCCAGACCCAGACCCTTGAATACGATGCCGGCCTTCTCTCCGCCTTCCTCGCCTGCCAGAAGTACCTCCGCGCAAGCCTGCCCTTCCGGATAGGGAAGCACGCCGTGCTCCTGCACGATCAGGGCTTTCCGCAGCGGAACCATGAACAGAACGCCCAGGCTGCCGCCGATAGCTGCGATGATGGCAATCTCTACCAGAGACGGAGCGCTGGTGCCCCACTCGCTGGCCCACAGGAACAGGGCCGGCATGGTGAAGATAGCGCCAGCGGCTACGGACTCACCGGCGGAACCGATGGTCTGTACCATATTGTTCTCCAGAACGGAGTCCTTTTTCAGGATGACACGGATGACACCCATGGAAATAACTGCCGCCGGAATGGACGCGGATACCGTCATACCAACTCTGAGTCCCAGATACGCGTTTGCGCCGCCGAACAGAACAGCCAGCAGAATACCGAGAATGACAGAGGTCGCCGTAAACTCCGGAAGAGACTTCTCAGCCGGAATGTAAGGCTTAAAATTGTTATCACTCATAATTACTCTCCTTTTCTTCTCTTTCCGGCCTGTTTCTCCCGTCAGCACCGAAAAGGCAGTGATTTTGCTATTTTAGCATAACAGAGCAGCTTTTCGCAATCCCTTCTTCGCATTTTCCTAAGATTTCCACCATTTCCCGTAAGATATTCTACCTTCTTTTTCCATTTATGCAACAAATAAAAGCAGATGTCCGGTATTTCTGTTTTTTTTCTACCACACACCTGCTCTGTTATTTTATTTTCCTACTATTATAATAAGAAATCAGTCATTCAGTCCCTCGTCCTCTATCAGTCCGTCCCCGTCCGCCGCCGTGGTAGCCAGCTGATCGCAGCGCTCGTTCTGCGGATGACCGTCATGGCCTTTGACCCAGATAAATTCCACCTGATGGGGCTCCTTCGCCTTTAAAAGCCGCTTCCAGAGGTCCACGTTTTTCACCGGTCCGGAGCTGCCCTTCCAGTTCTTTTTCAGCCAGGAATCCACCCAGCGCTTATTGAAGGCGTCCGTCACATATTTGGAATCGGAATACAGCTCCACCTGGCAGGGCCGCGTCAGAGCCTCCAGACCGGTAATCACCGCCATCAGCTCCATTCGGTTGTTCGTGGTTTTCCGGTAACCCTGGCTGTATTCCCGCTCATGAAGCTGTCCCTTACCGTCCGTATAATGCAGCACCACGCCATAGCCTCCGGGACCATCGGGATTGCCTCTGGCCGCGCCGTCCGTATAGATCTTTACAAACATTTTTTCGTCCTCCCTGTTTTCTTCTGTTCCTGATTATAACAGTTCCCACCGGTTCTTGCAAATAACGGCCGCATATCAACCGATATGCAGCCGTCATTTTCATGTGTAAAATCTGCCTTCCGCTCTCCTTAAATCAGGAAATATTTCAGCAGGAACAGCACAGCCAGTACATACATGACAATACTGATCTTCTTCTCCTTTGCCTTGCCTGTGGCTACATTCAGCACCACGTAAGAGATAACTCCCATGGAGATTCCCTCGGAAATGCTGTAGAAGAACGGCATAGCCGCGATACAGATAAAGGCCGGAATACCCTCGCCAAAATCGCTGAAGTCAATCAGGCCCACCTGATTGACCATGTAAAAGCCTACGACAATCAGGGCCGGAGCCGTCGCGAAGGACGGGATAGCCAGGAAAATCGGAGAAAGCAGCAGAGCCAGCGCGAAAAGTACCGCGGTGGTCATGGCCGTCAGGCCGGTTCTTCCGCCCTCGGATACGCCGGAGGCGCTCTCTACGAAGGTGGTGGTGGTAGAAGTTCCCAGAAGAGCTCCTACCGTGGTTCCCACTGCGTCTGCCATCAGCGCGCCCTTGATGTTCGGAAGCTTGCCGTCCTTATCCAGCATGTCCGCCTTGGAAGCTACGCCAATCAGGGTTCCCAGAGTATCAAACATATCCACAAACAGGAACGCGAATACAATGACGATGAACTGGCTGAACGGAATCGCCGTAAAGTTCAGCTTGCAGAAAATCGGCGCCAGACTCGGAATGGAGATTCCGGCTGAAAAATCCGGAAGCAGGTTATAGAAGCCAATCTCCGGATTCGGAACATAAATGCCTGTGAGCTGGCAGATAATACCCAAAATCCAGGTGGCAAGAATGCCCCAGAGAATATTGCCCTTTACGTTCTTAATGACCAGAACAGAAGTGATCAGAACGCCTAAAATCGCCAGGAATACGGTAATTCCCACGTCATGCATGGTGCCTCCCTCTACGGCGTCCAGGGAGAAGAACTCTACCAGAGTCGCTCCGCCCACAACGATCTTGGCATTCTGCAGTCCGATAAACGCGATAAAGAAGCCGATACCTACGGATACAGCCTTTTTCAGGTTGGTCGGAATGGAGTTGAAAATCGCCTCACGGATATTGAACAGAGACAGCAGGATGAAAATCACACCCTCCACAAATACGGCTGCCAGAGCTGCCTGCCACGGATATCCCATGCCGATGACTACCGTATACGCAAAATAAGCGTTCAGTCCCATACCGGGCGCCAGCGCAAACGGATAATTTGCAAACAGAGCCATGCACACGGTACCGATCACCGCTGCCAGAACCGTCGCAGTGAAAATCGCTCCCTGGTCCATTCCCGTCGCGCCAAGGACACTGGGATTCACTGCCAGGATATACGCCATGGTCATAAATGTGGTGATACCTGCCAGAATCTCCGTTTTCACTGTGGTATGATTCTCTTTCAGTTTAAACAACTTTTCTAACATTGTTTCCCTCCTAATATCTTGTAGTGTACAAAGAACACAGTTACAAGTGTAGCATAGATACGCATTCCGGTAAACTGTTTTTATCAGGAAGGTCCACTTTTCACGGCCAAAAGACCGGAATCTCCCCCCGGCAGATCCCGATCTTCCTGTTCCGGCATTCTCTCAGATAATGATACACACCAGCCCGCCGGTGCTTTCATTTACAATCTTCTGCATGGTATCCTGAAGCTTCACCTGGCTTTCATCCCCAATCTGATAAATCTTGCTGCGGATACCATCCTCTACCAGCTCCTCCACGGACTTGCCAAAGATATTCGTATTCCAGATTCCTTCCCCGCTCCCGGCGCTGTCCTTCAGATAGGTAATCAAATCCCGGGCCTGGTCCTCATTTCCTACGATAGGCGCAATCTCGGTCTCAATGTTGGCCCGGATCAGGTGGATACTGGGAGCTACGGAACGAATTTTTACGCCGTACTTGCTCCCCTGGTGAATCAGCTCCGGCTCCTCCAGAGTGATTTCCGCCTTCTCCGGCAGCATGACGCCATAGCCCTTTTGCCGCACGGCCCGAAGCGCCGTCTCTGCCTTCTCGTACTCCCGTTTCATCCGGGACAGCTCTTTCAAAAGGGCTATCAGCTCATATTCATCCGGAATCTCACTGCCGGTCAGCTCGCCCAGCAACTCGTAATAATATTTCTCATCCACATCGAACTGCACCCGGGCGCTGCCGCTGTCCAGCCGCACCTCCTTAAGCACAGCCCGCTGAATATACGCGCTGTCCAGCTCCAGATTCTCCTGCTTCATATCCCGGATAGTCTGAAGGCGCTCTGCCATTTCCCGGATATGGGCAATCATATCCTGCCTGATTTTATGCTCCGGCGGAAGCATTTCCGTCCAACGGGGCGCGAAAAATTCCACGCGCACCAGCGGGAACGCGTAGAGAAGCTGGGTCAGAATCTTCGTCACATCCTCTTTTTTAAGCTGCGCGCAGTTCACCGGCAGCACCGCCACGCCGTATTTCTCCTGCAGGGCAGCCGCCTCCGTGGTCACGGGCTCGCTGTAGGGCTTTTCCGAATTCAGCAGAATCAGGAACGGCTTCCCCAGGTTCTTAAGCTCCGCCACGGTCCGCTCCTCCGCCTCTATGTAATTGGCCCGGGGAATGTCGCCAAAGGAACCGTCGCAGGTCACCACGATGCCCACCGTGGCATGCTCGGCAATCACCTTCCTGGTCCCTATCTCCGCGGCTTCTGAAAATGGAATCTCTTCTTCCATCCAGGGTGTCTTCACCATGCGCTCGGCCCCGTCCTCGATATGCCCCTCGCTTCCGGGCACCAGAAAGCCCACGCAGTCAATCATCCGAAGCTTCATTTCCACATCCTCGGAAATCCGCACGCTGGCCGCTTCCTTGGGAATAAATTTGGGCTCCGTGGTCATAATCGTCTTGCCCGCCGCCGACTGGGGCAGTTCATCCCGGGTTCTGGTCCGTTCATGCTCATCCGCTATCCCCGGCAGCACGCACAGATCCATAAAATGCTTGATAAAGGTGGATTTTCCGGTCCGCACCGGCCCCACCACCCCCAGATAGATCTCGCCTCCCGTCCGGGTCTGGATATCCTGATACAGATTATATTCGGAATTTTTGTCCATAAAAATACCCCTTCCATATATGCTGTTAAAATATATGCAAGGGGTATACTTTCTATTCTGTTTCCTATTTCTGTTCCTCCTGCTCCAGAATCCGGAAGGTCATCATCACATAGAGAAGCGTGTCGTAATCATTCAAATCCAGCTTCACCAGCTCTTCGATCTTTTCCATTCGGTATAAAAAGGTACTTCGGTGGATAAACAGCTTCTTTGCGGTCTGTACTGCGTTCAGCTGACTCTCCACATAGGTCTTCAGGGTGTGATAATAATCTGTGTGATGTGCCTCGTCGTAGGCCTGCAGCTTCAAAATCCGATCTGAGCAGACCAGACGCACCGGAAGCTCTGAGCTGCTCCGCTCCAGCACGTAGTCCAGGGCCACCTCGTCGAAACGGTAAATCCAGCGATAGGGCTTTCTCCTGCAGCCCACATCCAGAGCTGTCACCGCCTGCCGGTAATAGGCATCCAACTGCTCAAAGCCTGTAAATTCATTGCTGACCCCGGCCTTTAAAAAGGTATCCTTCAGAAAGCTCTCCATTTTCTCCAGCACCTCCTCCGCTCCGCTCTCCATCAGCGTCAGGTTGACGAAAATGGCGATATTATTTTCATACTGGAAGGCGCAGCTTCCACATTTTCCCAGCATACTTTCCATGTGTTTGCAAATGAATCGGACGGTCATATTGGCCCAGTCCAGGGAATTGACCTTCAGGCTGACACAGAAATAGCGATGCGTCGCCAGCCAGCCGAATTCCGAAAACCATTTTTCAGCGCTCTTATTGTCACGACCCGGATTGGACAGTATGTCGGATAGGATACGATCTAGCCGGTGCCCGATTTCCACCCGGGAATCAATTAAGCGGGCCAGGGCCGTCTGAATATAGGCAGACAGATATTCCAGAAGCGCGCCGTCATAGGACTTGAACCGACTTAAGCTTTCCACCATCATAATCTGATAAATAAACTGAGCATTTTCAAATAGATTCACGCGAAGAGTCCGGGCTCCGGTGATGTATTCCGGCAGGTAGTATGCCCCCCGCTTTTTCCGCTGGTTCAGGATGCGCTTGCCGTTCTGGTACTCATCGCTGGACTGAATGACAGAATCCAAATCCACCAGGCTGGACAACTCCTCCCGGGTATCAATGACGCTGGAATAGCCGATAACAAAATAGTCGGCGGAGCTTACGATAATGGGATTCAGGAAGATCCGGAAGCTCTCGTCCAGAAACTCCTGAATATTGTCAGCCTGTCGTGTCAGCTCCTGAAGGCGCTTCTCCCACCGGTCGTAATAATCGAAAATCCGCTGAATTTCATTCAGAAGCGTAAAGGGCGACGTCTCGTCAATAACCTGAAAAACCTGGCCGTCGTTCTCGGTATTTCTTGTATGTACCTTACCCATGCAGAACAGTACTGTCCGCTCCGGAACCACCAGCATCTCCGCCGCGCCCGGCTTCTGGGTATAAATATAGATTTTGTCCGGCTGCATCTCGTCTCCGTCGTCGTAAAATAAGACCTGCTCCAGATGCAGTTCATCGGACAGGGCCTTTTTGTTCTGTAGTCCGAATTTGGATTTTAACTTATCTGCCAGGATAGCGGTGCTCAGTTTCATAATGAGAAATACCTCCTCTTTGGTATCGTCATACATAGTGTACGAAAACCTGCCCCAAAAGTCAACCTGCAGGACCTGCCACTGGCAATAAAAAAACAGCCCTAAGCAGGATTTTGATGCGCTGGCCACGCTTTTTCTGCGCCGTCATCGCCGCCGCGCCTGATATCG
>OLRS01001096.1_pt1 | contig 28304 bp, 29 predicted proteins | sample 1673171 | NCBI WGS metagenome assembly OLRS01 (sample SAMEA3136762, study PRJEB25190) | human gut metagenome | biome: human gut; feature: human-associated habitat; material: faeces | place: Austria | collected 2013
CTTTTCACCTTTTCACCTTTTCATCTTTATCATCTTTTCATCTTTATCATCTTTATCATCTTTATCACTTTTATCACTTTTATTACTTTTATCACTTTTATCACCTTTATCATCTTCATTACCTTTATCTTTTCTATTACCTTTATTATCTTTATTATCTTTATTCCCCACCTTTATTCCCCACCTTTATTACCTTTATCTTTTCTATCATCTTTATCATCTTTATCTTTTCTATCATCTTTATTACCTTTATTCCCCACCTTTATTATCTTTATTACCTTTATTACCTTTATTACCCACCTTTATCATCTTTATCATCTTTATCATCTTTATTACCTTTATCATCTTTATTCCCCATCTTCATTACCTTCATTACCTTCATTACCTTCATTACCTTTATCTTTTCTATCACCTTTATCTTTTCTATTACCTTTATCTTTTCTATCACTTTTATCATCTTTTATCATCACTTAATTATCATCATCTTTACTATATTATTCATCTTCATTTTTATTATCTTTATCACTTTCATTATTTCTATCAACTTTATGCGGGGGTAGTCAATCAAGTTTAACATGACCGGGGGTTATACTCACTAGCCTCATCAAAACACCAACATACACTATCTTCAATACTATCACTTTTACTATCATCTTTAACATTCTTACTATCATTATCAAAACATTAATATACATTACTATTATCTTCATAATTTTTATCTTCAGTATTTTCGTCATTATCCTTACTATCATTACTATTATATTTAATTCAATCCTCGCTAATATCTATAACTTCAGTTGCATATAAATCTTTATTCGCAATTACAATACCTTTATCAGTATCATTTTTAAATAAAACAAACTTATCAACTATAAGTCTATCTTTATCATCAAAAGTTTTTATTAATTTAGCTTCACTAATAATATTAATAAGTTTATTAACATCACCTCTAAATATATAAATAGGATTAACAACATAAATATTTCTAATATTAGTTCTTTTAATAATATTTTCATCTTCAAGATAAGCAATAGCATTATAATAATCTCTATAATTAGGTTTAACTAAACCATAACCTTTAATTAAATCATGAGAAATATAAATAACATTACTATTAAATTTAATATTTTCAGCAATATAACCAATAAAAGAAATAATAACAGCATATCTATTTTTTCTTATTATATCCCAAACTCTCATACCAATAGTAATAAAATTACGTTTAATGCCAACTTCTTTACTAAGATGATAACCATTATCAAACTCAGCAACTATACCAGTTCTGGTACTTTTATTATAACTAAAAGGATTAGCAACAACAAGTCTTTGTTTTTCAAATTCTTCTAAGCAATCAGCATTATAACAAACATCATTAACAAGTTTATTATAAACTTTAGTAGGTTTAAAATCTTCTTTAAAAGTCATAACAATAACATTATTAAGTTTAACATAAAAATATATTACTCTAGGAAATTAGCGAAATCTATTCCATGTATGGTATAAATATAGCAAATAAATAGCGAAATCTATTCCATGTATGGTATAAATTGGTATTTGTAACTTATTGATAATCAAATAATTATAAGTTAGCAATAGTATCTATATAGATATATATTATATATAATATTTAATATAATCAGTATTATTAGATTCACTGTGACCCGCTCCGGACTTTCGTCCTCCGCTATACTCCCCGTGGAGGATGGATATAATCAGTATCAATCATATCAAGTTAATCAATATCATTATCTCTATTAATATTATCAATACTAATATGGTTAAGTCTAGCTTATCTCCATCCTCCACGGGGAGTATGACTTGCATATTTATAATCATATAATCCTCTACGATTGAAATGTTAAAAATAGTTTTTCTCTTGGTGGATTCATTCAAACTCTTACATTTGCTAAAAACAATTAAGTTATGGGTAAAGATAAAAGTGAAACTAAACCTAAATACACTAGAGAATTTCATAGTGGAGAAAGGAATAAAAAAGAAGTTAAAGTTCCTAGTAAACTTAAACTTGGAAATATTGGTATTGATAGTATTATTAAAACTAAATAATTTAGTGTTATGATTAAAGTTGAAAGTAAATTTAAAGATTTTGGTATTCAAATACCTACTGACATCAGCGAAATAACAAGTGAAGCACTTGACGCTGTTCTTACTAATGTAGTTATTGCTAAACATTATTGTATTGTTGCTCTTTGCCAAAATGAAAGTTTGTTTGGTGTTATTAATAATAAAGTTAGTACTGTTGAGGTTATGCCAATTATTGCTAAAATTAGTAAAGAAGATGCTGAACTTATTGGTATGAATCAAATGGATAAGATTATTATTGACCGTTCTACTCTTGAACGTGGTTATCATCTTTATCTTAAACATAATGTTCTTAGTCCTCAATTTGTTAATAAGTATATTACTAATGATACTGAACTAACTCGTTCTATTACTGTTGGTACTTTTGGACAAAATCAAGGATATAAAAAAGGACAAAAAGTTTGGTTTGTTGAATTTAAAGTTATAGCTATTAATGATTTAAGAGCTGCTATTACTGATAAACATAAAGCTATTAATCCTTTTGTTTATCATTCTGCTGAAAAAGCTAATTAGCCATTTCGTCTAAATAATCGAACTCTTCTTAGAACTACTTATGTATAATTTAAAATTATAGGTACTTGTGTTCTTGTTTATAGTAGTAATCTAAGAAGAGTTCTTAAACTTTCAATTATGGATTTTAAGACTAATACTAGTTTTAATATAGCTAATACTAGTTCTCAAGAAGATTTTGATGATGATTATATTCTTATCTATAAAGATATAAATAATATATTAGATGATATTGGATTTCAAGGTGATGATAGAATACTTTGTAAATCTATTATTGAAAGTCTTGAAAAAGAAGCTAGTATTAATATACGAAAAGATAAATGTGTTGCTATTCCTCATATTGGTACTATTCAAAAGAATTGGTATCGTTCCAAACTTATTAGTCATTATAAAGACTTTAAAGAAGCTAGAAAAACTATGACTAGAGAAGAGTATAAAGAATATACTGCTAAAGTTATGGAAGAAGAAAAGCAAAAACATTATGAAGAAGAAGAAAAGATTAAGACTGAACATAAGTTTAAAAAGAAACTTCTTCCTATTTGGATTAAACTAAGTAAAAAACATAGTGCTGCTTATGCTAATCTTTGGCTATATGCTATTGGTAAACTTGAAATTATTGAATTTGATGAAGAAGTAGAAGAAATATATGAACGGTTTGGAATTGGATTGGATGCTGACCATAGATGAAACTGGTATGCCAAAAGCTCCTACACTTAAGCAACTTCTTGATAGAGATGTTAGTCTTCTTTATACTAGAGATAAATCTCCTAATAAAGAGATGTATGTTAAAGAAGTTGGAGTTATTTATTATCTTGGTGATCCTAAAGGTCCGTGTCTACAAGAAGGTCTTAGTGAAAAAGAAGCTCTTAAGAAAGCTATTGAAAACTTTGATTTACCTAAAAATTATCAACCTGATATTCTTGTTTGGAAACTTATTAAAAGATATTATAATCAAAAAGCTGGTGCTGGTATGGAAGCTGTTCTTAATATTAAGCGTGGTATTCATAATGTTGCTCTAGCTGCTAGCAAGTTAAATGAATTGTTGAATGACAAGTTATCTGATGGTGCTAGTCTAGAAGATGTTCCAGTTGTTATTGGTTATATGAAACAAATTAATGATTTAGCTAATCAGTTTCCAAGCACGATTAAAGCTCTTAATGTAGCTGAAGAAAATCTTCTGTATGAACAAGAGAATGTTGCTGGTAGAGGTGGTGTTGAAATTACTAGTAGTATGATTGAGGAATAAGCTAATGCTAATCCACTCCATCCTCTACGGGGAGTCTAGCGTAGGCACGTAGTGCCGAAGCGGGTCCAAACTAGTGTTGAACTTAATGGTATTAATAATATGGAACTTAGAGATAAAAGATATAATGATATTAGACTTATTTTTCATGAAGAAGAACATAAGTATAATGATAGTCTAGGTAATGATTATATTTCAACTACTACTATCCTTCATAATTATGCTCCAAAGTTTGATAAGAACTATTGGTTGAGAAAGAAGTCTAAAGAACTAGGAATAAGTGAGAAGAAACTAGAGGAACAATGGTCAACTATTACTAAAGAAGCTTGTGAACGTGGAACTAATACTCACAATGGTCTTGAAGATGGCGTTAAAGGGGCATCTATGTTTCAACAAGCTATTAATTATCTTGATAAACGTGAAGATGGTATAATGGTTACTATTGCTGATATACCAAATTTTGGTGCTAATTATAAACTTCTTAATCTTAAAGATTTTATTGAACTTACTAATAATCGTTATCCTCTTATTTATGATGCGTTTAAAATGTACACTGAAAGAGGATATAAGATTTATAGTGAGATTGGTATGTTTCTTATAGATTGGTTAATTAGTGGAACTATTGATATTCTTCTAGTTAATGAAGATACTAATTGTGCTGTTGTAGGCGATTGGAAAACTAATCGTGGTGGATTAAGATTTAGTAGTGGTTATTATAAGAAAGATAAAACAGTTAAACCTGCACAACAAACTAATGTTTGGGTTGATAAAGATGAACGACTTTTAGCTCCTCTTAATCATCTTCCTAATTGTAATGGTGCTATATATAATCTTCAACTTAGTATGTATGCTTTTGCTGTTGAGTATATACTTGGTTTAACTATTAAAGGTATTTGGTTATGTCATATTGATAGTGATTTTGAACTTAATGAATATGGTATGCCAAAAAGATTTTCTGATGGTCTTTATCATATTAAAGAAAATCCTGTTGAAACTACTAAATTTTTTACTATGAATTATCTACGTGATGATATTAATAAAATTCTTAAAGATAGAGAATTACAAATTAAAGCTAGTGGTGTTCAAACTCAATTTAAACTTGCTATATGAAATTAAATAAAGATAATTTAATTGGAGTAATTATTGGTTTTATTGTTTTAGTTATATTTGCTGTTTGTTTATCTAGTGGATGTGCTAAACGTATTACTCCAGTTCCTGAAATTCGTTATGTTCCTGTTACTGATTCTACTGCTATTAATGAATTAGTTCTAACTAAAGAATTGCTTCGTAGAACTCAAGATTCTCTTAACGCTTATAAATCTGATACTACAATTAGTGCTGATTATTTTGTAGCTAAATATAAACTTGAGCGTATTAGATATTATAATAATATTGCAGGTAAAGGAAATAATATCAAATTTTTACGTTCATGGATTCGTAGAACTCTTGAAGAATAAAATATTATGTATATTATTAATCGTAGAAAAAATATAAGATTAATTGGCAATGAACATCATATTGGTGATGACTTTGAATTTTTGATTTATAAAGTTCAAATTAAAGTTCTTTGGTTTTGGGTTACAATTAAAGAATTTGATGAAGATGAATATTATGACGCTGTTGATTGTTTTAGATATTGTACTAATCCTTATATAAATTAAATTATGGCTTACTTTGGAGATGCTTTTAAAAAACTATCTATTAAAGAAGGTGGTTATGTAAACGATAAAGATGATGCTGGTGGAGAAACTTATAGAGGTATCAGTCGTAAATATAATCCTACTTGGCAAGGTTGGACTATGATTGATTCTTATAAGAAACATTATACTGTTGGTAGTAAAGAGTTTAAGTCTAAGCTTGACAATGATGTTCGGCTTCAGAAACTTGTTTGGGAAAAATATAAAATAGGTTATTGGGATGTATTTGAACTTGATGATTTTAATAGTCAGAGAGTTGCTGAACAATTATTTGATACTAACGTGAATTGTGGTCAAGTTGCAGCTATCAAGATGGCTCAAAGAGTTCTTGGACTTAAAGAAACTGGTAGATGGAATCTTGATTTGCTTAATAAACTTATAGAAATAAAAGATTAACTTAATACTGTATAGAATCATGAAGAAGATGCTGATAGCAATATTTATAATAGCGATTATCAATTTGTGTTTAACTTTGTATTTATCAATAAGTCGTTTTAGTGTAGAAGCCAATTCATATAATAAAAGTGACACCGCTATTAATCATGTTCGGATTGATTCTATACAGTTAGTTATAACTGAAAGAGAAAGTATAGTTTATAAACTTAAAGAACATGAGAAAGATATTGAAGATAAAGTTATTAGTCTTAATGACAGTGATACTTGGGAGTTATTCAAGAAGTTGGTGTCAGAGTAAGATTGATAATGTAGTGCATCCTCCACGGGGAGTCAACACTACTGATACAACTGTTCTTGTCCCTATTAATATGATTAAGATTGCTAATACTAAAATTATTAAAGCTAAACTTTATAAAGATATTATTAACGAACAAGATAGTATAATTAATCTCCATAAGATTAAATATAATGCTCTTTATAAAGAAGTTGAAATTTTACAAAATAATCTTGATAATAGTAATAAAGTAAATGATAATTTAAATAAGTCTATTGAACGTATTAAACGTAAGAATAGATATTTGGTAAGCGGTGGTGCTGTTTGCGCTATCGCTTTTGTTGTTTGTTTACTAGTTAAATAAAATATTATGGCTGATGGTAAATATCCTTTTCTAGAATACATTGAAGAACCTGATAAAGAGAAAAAGTATAAGAAAGCTAGTGATTGTGGATGGTATGACCCTCATAATAACTTTTTAATTGGAGATAGTGGTGGCTTTCTTTTAAATATTAGACCTGGCAAATTTGTTAATACTGAACTTTTTAATGAAGCTGCTAGAACATATCAAGCCACAGGTAGATATACACAATTTAAAGTTGATAGTATTCCTCATAGACAATTTAGACGTAGAGAATGTGATAGACGACGTAATGGTTTTTCTGCTCCTTGTTGGCAAAATCCAGATGGAAGTATAGAAGATGTTTGGATAACAGGTGGTCATTATAATTTTCTTAATTATACTCGTATGGAACGTACAGATGAATCATCTGTTATTGTTACTGAACATGGAGCTACTGCTAAAAAGATTTATAGTTTTCCTAGTTTTATTGATGCTCAATTTTGGACTTGGCAAATTATAGAATTTTGTAGACGTAATGGTTTACATCTTATTATTGATAAAACTCGACGTGGAGGTTTTTCTTATATTATGGCTGCTGATAGTTCTAATGAAGTTAACTTATCTAAGCATAAAGTTGTTATTCATGTTGCGGCTGATAATAAGTATTTAATTAAACAAGGAGGTTTAAGTGATTTTGCTGTTAATAATTTAAAGTTCTTTGAAGAAAAGACTCCATTTAAAAGAGGTATATATAGTCCTACTACTGATAGTTTTAAACTTGGTTATCGTATGAAAAATGGAGTTGAAGCTGATGATAGTTGGTCTAGTTCTCTTTTAAGCGTTAGTGCTAATAATAATCCAGACTGTGCTATTGGTAAAGATGCTGTTACAATTAAAGTTGAAGAGCTATCTACAATGCAGAATTTTGATGAGTTTATGAATGTAACCGAACCTACAATGACTGTTGGTACTCGTACTACTGGTACTCTTATGGCTTGGGGAACTGCTACCGCTGCTAATATGCAAATATTTGAACAAAACTTTTATAATCCTAGGGCATTTGGATTTATGGCTTTTGAAAATGTTTTTGATAATGATGCTCGTAATGAAGTTTGTGGATTTTTTAAATCTTATGCTTGGGGTCTTGAAGGAGAGATAGATGGAGTTAAAGGATTTGATGAAGATGGAAATAGTAATCTACGAATAGGACTTCAACTTGCTGCACGAGAAAGAGTTGAAAAGAAAAAGACTGCTAAGACTTTTGCAGAATATCTTAATTATCTTGGTCAGCGTGCTTTATTTCCTGCTGAATCTTTTAGTAGTGCTAGTGAAAATATATTTAGTAGTGAAGCTCTTAATAAGTTTGAAGATAAACTTCGAGTTGATAATAGTTATAAGTTTTACACTGATGGTGAACTATTTGAAGATGGAACTAAAAAGATTTATTTTAAATCTAATGCTCGTATAAGAATTGAAAATCCTGATATGAAAACTTATGATTATATTCAAGGAGTTCCTAGACGTGGTAATGAAGACCCTCATGGTTGTATAAGAGTTTGGTTTGCTCCTGAATATGAAGAAACATATATTAATGATAGACTTGTAAGAAGTATTCTTCCAGGTACTTATGTTGCAGTTTATGACCCTGTCGGTATTGATAAAGATAAAAAAGAAATTACTGATAGACATTCTCATAATAGTATATTTGTTATTGAAATGCCTAGAGAACGTAATGGATTTAAACCTAAGTTATGTGCTGCATATTATGGACGTACTGAAAGACTAGAAGAAGCCGATGAAAAGTTTTATCGACTATGTAAATGGTATAATTGTATTGGTACTGGACTTGTAGAAATAAACCGTGGTGAAACTGTTTCTAATTTTCGTAAATGGAAAGCTACTAAATATCTAGGTTATGAACCTTTATATGTTTGGGATTCTGCTGTTAAAGAAAAAGTTAGTACTAGTTATGGTTATAATATTGGTAGTGGACCTAAGAAACTAGATGGTCTTCGTCTACTTAAAGAGTTCTTATATGAAGTTATTGGTAAGAATGAATTTGGAGAAGATATTTATGTTTTTGAAAGATTTCTTGATTATCAAACAATTCTTGAACTTAAAAAGTTTAATGCCGAAGGTAACTTTGACCGTATATCTAGTCTTATACTTTTAGGTATATATTGGAAGTCTATTGATATTAAAGGTAAACGAGAACTTGCTAGTCGTAAGAAAGTTACAGAAGATAATGATAAAACAGATATTTTTAATAGACAATGGTTTTAAGATTAAATAGATAAAGATATGTATAATTTTGGTAGACTTGATTTTCCTAATCAGCACGTTAGTTATGCTGAAAAACAAGAAGTTGATTGGTATGCTAAATGTTGTGATTATGTTATAGAAGCTGGTATTGCTTGTAAAGCTGATTTTAATGTAGAAGAAAAGTTTAATATTCTTCTTGGTAATATTCCTAGAGAATATTATAGAAAAACTCTTAATCCTTATAATGAGAAAGATGAGAATTTAACTCGTTTTCCAGCTACTATGCGTAATTATGATATGATGAAAGGTATTATTAGAAGATATATTGGAGAATATATTAAGAATCCACATGATTTTATTGTTGGAGCTAATAATCCAGAAGTTGTATTTGCTAGAGATGCTGAACTTGGTAAACAAATTATGATGCTTGCAGAACAAGCTGTTGCTAAGAAGATACAAGAAAGTTATATGCAGTTTGTTAATGAAGGTAATAATCCAGAGCAATTTAATCCTGAACAAGCTGTTGATATTGAAGCTTTTATTAAAGAATTTAATGAAAATTTTATTGATGATATTAGTGCACAAGGACAGGATTTAATTAATGTTATTGATGACCTTACTGATGCTTTTACTATATATGCTAGAGCTTATTTTGAATTTGTTGCTTTTGGAGCTTGTTATACATATAGAGATGTTGTAGGTAATCAATTAATTAAACGTGTTGTTAGTGTTAGAGATGCTTTTCCTATTCCTAATGATAATATGTTTGCAGAAGATTATGATATGTTTGCTGAACGTCGTATGCTAACTAAACAGCAAATTATAGATGAGTTTTATGAATATCTTTCTGAAAAAGAACGTGAAGCTCTTGATACATATTATCAATATAGTGCTACTACTTCTAGTGATAGAGCACTTTTAAATTGGGATAAATATATGTATTATTTTGGTGATATATGTAGTAAATTTAATAAAGATGATTTGCAACATATTAAGAACACTAATATAATGGCTCGTGATGCTAATAATGGTTTATTTGAAGTTTGGCATACTGTTTGGAGAGGTGAAATAAAAGAAGGTATTCTTACATATAGTAATGGAGCATTTGTTACAACAAGAATTGTTGATGAAACTTATCAGCTTGACCCTGCTAGTGGTGATATTAGTATTGAATGGGTGTGGCGTCCACAAGTTTATGAGAGCGTTAGAATTGGCTCTCGTGCTACAAGCATATATCCTTATAAGGCTCGTCCTATTGCTTATAATAGGAATGGTAAACTTCCTTATAATGGTATTGCAGAACTTTTGCCTGGTTTTGGAAGATTTAGTGTTGTAGATACAGTTATTCCTTATCAAGTATTTCGTAATATAGTTTCTTATCATAGAGAAATGGCTATTGCTAAAAATAAGATGAATGTTCTTATGATTGCTAAATCTCTTCTTGGTAAAAAACCTGCTGAAACTATATATCGTATGGCTGCTGATGGTGTACTCTATATTGATGATGAAGATGATGCTAATCTTGTTAAAGCACAAAATGTTCGTTATCTTGAAAGTCGAATGAATAATTATATTACTGAACTTGGACAACTTATCCAAGAGATTGAACAGACTGCTAAAATGGAATGTGATATGACTCCACAACGTTATGGAGAAATTGCTAATAGTGCTGGTAAAGGAGTCACTGATGAAGCAGTTATTCGTGGAAGTATGGGTTCTGTTATTATTGAATTTATATTTGATAAAATGAGAGAACGAGATTATCAAGCTGAAATGGATTATACTAAACTTGCTTGGATTGATGGTCTTAATACTTCTTATAAAACTAAAGATGGTGATATTAAATATTTAAGTCTTGATGTTAATAGTCATATATTTGCCAATTATATTGTTACTTGTAAAACTTCTGTTAAAGAACGTGAGAAACTTGAACAATATAAACAGCTTGCATTTAGTGCTGCTCAGAATGGTAATATGGATATGGCTAATGCTGCTATACGTGGAGATAATGTTGCTCAAATTAGTAAACTTATTGATAAGTATCAAAATATTCAACGTGAGCATGAACTTGATGTTGAACGTGTTTCTCAACAAACAGAACAACTTCGTCAAGAATTTGAACTTGCTAAGATTGATAGAAAAGCAGAACAAGATAGAGAAACAATTAGAGTTGAAAAATATCTTGATGGTCAGATTGAAGCTATGAAAGCAAATGCTAATATTATGAGTTTTGATAATGGTCTTAGCGATGCTGAAAAGAGTCAAGCTGAAGAACGTATGGAAAATTCTAGACTTAATCTTGAACGTAGTAAACTTAGTTTAGATGCTCAAAAGACTTCTGTTGAAGCACAACTTAAAGAAAAAGAATTAGCTGTTAAACTTAAAGAAAGTGATGATAAAGTCAAGATTGCAAAAACGAATAAAAATCGTTATGATAGTAAAAGTAAATAATCGGCTGTACTTCTAAATTTTGTTCATAATAGGGCTGGACTTGCTTGTGAAAGTAGGTTCAGCCCATTTTCATTTTTATTTACATCACATGAGCCATTTTAAGCTCATTTTAAGCACTTTATTCATTTCGTGATAGATTAATCATTATGATAAAATTTGATTCATACATGGCTTCTCTGAAAGCGACAGGATAGGTTATCAGTAATAAATATCCTAGTTAGCAATAGTATGTTAGTCGGCAAATCGGCTTAAAGGTGAACATATTTTAACGATACAAGTAAAACTCGTATTATTATTATAGTTTATATTTGTGATATAGTAATTAATTAAAAACAAAGAATTATGCCTAATTTTGATAGTTTTGGTTTTAATGGTGAAACATCTAATGGTGATGGAAAACCTACTGACGACATTACAGACCTTGATACAGGTAAAACAGGGCAGTTAGATGCTAATGGTAATCCTATTGATGATATTACTAATAATGGTAATGGAGATGGGAATAGTGATTCTAATGCTAATAAAGATAACCAATCTTCATCCTCCACGGGGGGTAAGCCTAATGACAAAGCGAATGACGCTAATGCTGAACATGGTTTAGAAGAAGGTACTATTATCGAAGATGGAGATAATAAATATACTGTTGATAAAAACGGTAATCTTATTGACGATAAAGGTAATATCTTTAAAGCTAAAAACGAAGTTGCTGCTTATCTTAAAGAATTTGAAGTAGAAGATACTAAAGAAGAAAATACTATTGATGTTAAATCAATTCAAGAACTTGTAGGTGTTTCTGTTACTTCAGAAGATGGTAAACCAGTTGCTTTTGATAATACTCCTCAAGGAGTTGCAAGTTATATTCAATCCGTTATTGATTTAAAACGTGATGAATTTGCCCAAGCTGGTGTTAATAAATTATTTGAAGATTATCCTATTGTTGGTGATTTTCTTAATTATTATGTTGCAAATGGTAATTCATTTGAAGGCTTTGGTGAACTTCGAGATAGAAGCGGTATTGAAGTAGATGAAAATAATGTAAGTCAACAAGAAGCTATTGTTCGTGAGGCGTTTAAGGAATTTAATCGTCGTGGTAATGTTGATAAGTATATTCAATATCTTAAAGATAGTAATGAACTTTTCAATGTTGCTAAAGAAGAACTTGAAGCTCTTCAGAAAGCTGATAACGAAATGCGTGAAGCTAATGCTAAAGAAGCTATGCGAGTTAAAGCAGAAGAAGAGAAACAACTTGTGGAATTTTGGAATGGAGTTAAAGAATGTATTGATAAACGACAAATTGCTGGTTATCGTATTCCTGAAACTGTTATTATTGAACGTAATGGAAAACAAATTTCTACTACTCCTGAAGATTTCTTTAATTATGTTTATCAAGTTGACGATAAAGGACTTTCTCGTTATGAAAATGATTTAATGAAGTTATCTCCTGCTGAAAGACGCGATGAAGAACTGCTTAAAGCTTGGCTTAAATATACAGGTAAAGGTTATGATAGTTTGATAGAAATGGCTGTTTCTGATAAAGAAGCTAAAAAGTTGAAACTTACTGCTAGTCAACGTAAATCTACAAAAGGAGCTATTAAGATAACTAAACCTGACAGTAAAAAAGATGCTCTAAAAGATGAGCGTTTTGGTTATTAACATAATAGTAAATTTGTAGATGAAAACATTACGTGTTATTGGACAAACTCGTTATGAAGATAGAGGTTATTCTAATGAAGAATCAATTGCTTATCTTCAGCTTCAAAAGCCAGAAGAAATTAATAGTTTTCTGACTTATAATTATGGTATGGATAATGACCATTTTCCTTTAAGTTTTATTACTGAAGGTCAAGGTAGTCGTGGTATTAAAGAAGTTGCTACTGTACAATGGACTTGGAAAACTATGGGTCGTATGAAGTTTACAGACTTTGTAACTTACTTTAATACTGCTGTTACTAAACCCGGTCAAAATGGTAGTGAATTTGAAGTTCATTTCTCTACTCATTGGTTTATTGAACAACATGGTCTTACTGCTCCCGATGGTGTTACTCAAGTTCGTATTCAGAAAGACTTAGGTGAATCTGCTTATGGTTATGCTTATCTTCTGAAACTTACTTCTCCTAATCCTGATGCTTATGTTGACCTTCAATGGTTAACTAAAGGTATGTATTGGGCAATGAGTGCTCCTACTGTTTCTGAATCTTATTCTAAAGGTAACAGAAGCAATACTATGGGGCCTGCTGGAATGACTTCTCAACTTGAGTTTTATCGTTATTCTAAAGAAATAGCTGGTAATCTTGCTAATGTTATTACTCAATATCAATTCCAAAATGATAATGGTGGTACTTCTAATCTTTGGATTAACGAAGAGATGCGGCAGTTCAACTTGCACATGAGAGTAATGAACGAAGAACGTTTGTGGAAGTCTGAATATAACCGTTTACCTGACGGTACTATTCCTTTGAAAGACCATGATAATGGTAAACCTATTCCTCGTACTGCTGGTATGTTAGAAATTTGTCGTGAATCTAACTACGATACTTATGGTGAAGTTCTGACTCTTAACAAACTTGAACGTACAGTTGGTGATGTTCTTGACCGTGATACTCAAGATGGAGATAAGAAAGTTGTTCTTATGGGAGGTAAAGGATTTATTCGTGACTTTGAAATGGCTATCAGAACTGATGCTAAAGAAAATGGATTTATTACACCTCTTGGTGAAAAGATGATTCAAGATAATGGTGATGGTCTTTCTTATGGACGTTACTTTAATAAGTATAAAACTCCAGATGGATATATCATTACTGTTATTCATAATGCTTATTTCGATAAGGGTACTGATGCTGAAGCTGCTAAGCAAAATGGTATGATTCATCCTACTACTGGCTTGCCTATTACTTCTCATCAAGCTGCTTTGATTGATATGAGTAATTATAAAGGTAATCAGAATGTTCGTATAGTACGTCAAAAAGGACAGGCTTATAAAGCTAAAGTTATTGAAGGTATGACTGATATTCCTGCTTGCTGGGGATTGCCTAATACTAATCATGCAGCTACTGAAATTGATATGGCTCGTTATGAAGTTAAAGGCTCTATTGGTTTGCAGGTAGATAACACTACTAAGATGTTCTTATTGAAATGTGTATTATAATCATTTAAAAGAAGCTATTTAAGATATGGATTTTAACAAAGTAAATGAAGCTAATAAAGCAGGAGAAAATACTCCTGCTGCTTCTAATGTAAATACAGATAAACAGGTTATACCCCCCGTAGAGGATGGAGTAGATAAACAGTCTGCTAATACAGTAGGATTTAGAGATGAAAGTCTTGATGAACCTTATACTGAAAAACGAACTATTACTATTAATTTAGTTACTAATTATTCATTATATCGTAGAGTTAATGATAAAACATTACCTAAACGAATGGATAAAATTGGTAGTTGTGTTCGTAGTTCTCGTACTCTTTCTTCTAATAAAGGTGAGATTGAATCTTATTTTCCTGCTTTAATTGGTCTTGCTCCTAATAATGAAAACTTTATTTCACGGGTTAAGGCTTATCTTAATAATATTAGTGTTTCAGTTGATGAACTAGGTAAGACTTTTGATATTTCTTTCTTTTGGAATCGTAAACGAGATTATCTTCGTTTTAGAGCTGAAGAAGAAGCTATCGAAACTGCTTATATGAATAGTGACCGTAAAGGAGTTAAAGAACTTAGAGAAGCTCTTGAAGCTAAGATTACTAAGTTAAATCTTCTTGAAAGTGAAAAGTATAAATATGGTTATCCTATTGTTCTTGATGATTATCTAATTTATCGTCATTGTTTATTATATAAAGATGTAGCTAAAGATATTGCTCTTATTAATTCTGACCCATCTATTAGATTTTATTTTAAAGATGACCAAAGAGAAGCTGAGCGTCTTGCTAAACATCGTCAGGAAATTAATTCTGCTAAAGGTAATTATGTTAAACTTCTCACGAATAGTGATTTGTTTGATGCTGTATTTATTCAATACTGTGTTGCCAATAATATTAATATTCCTAACGGTATGGCTATGGATATTGTTGATAAACAATCACATCTTGATAAATTTAGTACAAATGAACCTGCTAAGTTTAATAAACTTTGTAATGATAAAGATATTACTATTAAATCTTTAATTGAGGTTCTTATTTCTCGTGGAGAATTTATCAGAGCAATTCATAATCAGAATATTACTACTCCTGATGGCGAGTTCATTGGTGCTAATGTTAAGGAAGCTGTTATGTGGTTTAAAAATCCTACTAATAGTGCTCTTGTTAGTGCTTATAAAAATAAACTTAAAAACATTTGATTATGAACATTGGGGAGATGCACGTGACGTTCAGAGAACTAGCACAGCAGATGGGTATGCAGACCGTCCGTGCTATTCTCATGGAAGATATAGATATTTGTCTTAATACTGCTATAATTGAGAAAGCTAGAAATGTAATAGTAGAAAACGTTGGACCAGTTCCTTATAATGATAAGGTTGCTCGACAAAATGCTTCTATTAGTCCTGTAAATGCTCTTAGAACTTTATATACAGCGGGTACTGTTAACGGCGGACAAATTACAGGTAATGGAACAGAAGTTGACCCTTATAAAATTACTATTCCTAGCGACGGTATTATGCTATATACAGGCTTTCAAGTTAGTTATAATAATAAGACAATTTATGATTGCAGAATTATTGAAGCTGAAGATTTAGGTCAGACGCTAAGAGATTTTTGTAATCGTGCTGCGAAAGATGCTCCGATAGTTACTGTATTTGGAGATGAATCTGCTATTGAAGCTAATATATACACTGGACGTAATAATACAGTTAAACCTGAATTAGTTAAATATCTTTATATTAAGGAACCTGCTAAAGTTCTATTTGATGAAGATAATAAAGGTAATTGGGTTAATTGTGATTTACCTCCATATTTACATAGTGAAATAGTTATGCGTGCAGTGCAGATTTATCTTGCAAGTATTGGTGCTACTTCTAGTGGAGCTGATAAACAAAGTTAAACTTTAAATTAAATTAGTTATGCGACAGTTTTTGTTAGCGGGCAATGTCGCTTATGGAGCAAGTTCACCTCTTGCTGCTGGAGCGGTTGCTTTTACTTATCTTGCTGATGGCAAGGAAACAATTGACGCTAATGGTACTAAGATTACTGACAAATTTTACATTAATCTTGGTCGTGAAGCAAATGGTCCTGTAGTTCTTCCTGCTTATAAGAAACATCTTACTTTTGTTAAAGGTGTTTATCAGGCTGCTACTACTTTCTCTGCTAATCTTACTATTGGCGATGTTAATGCTTATTCTGATTATTCTATCATGATTGTGAAGAAAGGATTAAAGTTCAATGAACGTAATCGTTGGACTGCTACCATTCATACTGGTCTTAATCCTACTGCTAATGATGTAGCAAAGAAATTAGCTAACCAAATTAATAATAATACTATTGGACATGGTATTAAAGCATCTGTTACTGAGGCTAAAATCACTCTAACTGCTGAGTCTAAAGGTATTGATTATGAAATTCTTGGAGCTGATGAATTAGTTGATATTGCAGTCAAAGTTACAGCTCACGGTTTACCTGCCTATGGTGACGCTGCTTATATTACTGATTTAGCTAATAAGGCTGCTGCTGATGCAGGTATTGAATATACTTACCGTGATACTTATACTGAACTGTATCCTGCATATCCTATTAATCCTTTGAAGCAACCTGATAGTGCAGATGCTGGATATACTATCTTTACGCTTCGTTTTGCTGTTCCGCGTGAAATGAAAACTAGAGATGAGGTTGTTCATCAGATTGTACAAATAGCGTTCCCTACTGGAGCTACTGCTATTGCAACTGTTGAAACTATCCTTAAAGCTATTGCTACTGAAGAAAAAGCATAACCTATTACCCGACTCGATTAGGTAAATATTAGGTAATATTAATCGAATAGGGGCTATTGGTATTAGCATTAGTGTTGATACTGATAGTCCCTATTCTTGTATCTATAAAAATGGAATTAATTCAAAATGCCTTTGAACAAGGTCTTATTCCCGGTATTGTTATTGTTATTTATCTTATAATTAATAAGATAATTGATAATAACAAAAGAAATCCTTTAGATGATATTGCCAAACTTCTTGATATAGTTACTAGAGATATTATTGAAAAAGATAGAGAAAAATCTAAAGCTGTTATTTCTATTACTATAGTTAATGCAGCTTCGGAATGTGCAAAGTTTGTTGCTTCAACTATTATTACTAATAATGTTGATAATAATCGTGACCAAATAGAATATAACGCTAGACATTTAGTTAATAGTGTTTATTATGATGCTTATTCTAAACTTAATATGTATCGTGGTGATGAAGATTATCTTAGTCATTATATGAAAGAAGAATGGAAAGAAGATATTTATGGTGATATTATAAATATTGTCTATAATAAAAATCTTGATTCTAATCAACGTATTCTTGCGTTTAATAAACGTATTGATATTAGAGTTAATGATTATACTGCTTATATTATTAATAAGGCATTTAAATAAGATAATATTATGATAAGAGGTTATATTAATAATCCAAAACAGCTATCGAAAGAGATGCAATTGCGTATCGCAAGCATGGCTGAAAAACAGGTGAGAATAGCAGAATTAGGCTTCCCATTGAACGAAAAAAATTGGTGCAAACTAACACAAGGGCAAATTTTAATTCAAGCACTAGAAGCCTTAGAATTGCTTTCTAATGAGCAACAAAAATCAATTATTAATTCATACAATAATTTGATGTTAGAATGAATGAACAAATAGATGATAATTATGTTAATGGTGTCTATGTAAAAGCTGATGGAACTGAACAAGTTGAGATTAATCCCCAATATGTTTATATGACTGTTCCTAGCAAATATGTTTGTGTTTATCATAAACTATTAGTTCTTATGGCACAATATGGACTTGATATGCTTAATGATTGTTCTGCTACTTGTAAAGGTAATAATAGAAATATTGTTACTTGTTGGAATATGTTTCAATCTGCTATGGCAGCATATCAACTTGGTCAAGATAAACTTGCTGAAACTCTTCTTAAATATATTAAAGGTCAACTTAATATTATTTATGAAGGTAGTGAACAAGTTCAGTATAGTGGTTCTATTACGCTTCCTGTTGATGAAGAAGGTAAAATTCATGCAATAGTTAGTTGTGGAGATGCTCCTAAATTTTATGTTGACCCTGAAACTGGTAAACTTTGGGAGAAGAAAGAAGAAGGTAAAGAATATAATGAAACTTATAGTCTTAGTGATGCTGATTATGATAATGAATAATGTGAATGTGTTCCATCCTCTACGGGGGGTCTACACTATGAATTTAGTAAACCTAGAGAACGTATGAAAACAATAGAAGAAGAACTTGGTAAAGTTAGTCTTACTTGTAATGGTCAATGGAATGATAGACCTTATGAAAGACTATGTATAGTTCATGATGGTTTCTATGCTAGCTATATATCTCGTAAAGCTGTTCCTGCTGGTATTCCTTTATCTAATGAAGAATATTGGCAACCTATTGCTAAACTTCGAGAAGATTTAGTTATTGATTATGAAACTTTCAAGAAAGAAATACTTGAACTTATTGCTGTTATTCAAAGAGGTCTTAAAGCTGCTAGAATTGTAGTATCTACAATGGAAGATAGAGATGCTCTTACTTGGGAACAGATTGGAGTAGGTTGTGAAGTTTATGTTATTGAAACTAAAAAGAGTTATATTCTTGATGAAATAACTCCTGTTACTAATGCAAAGAAATGGCATCTTGAAGCTGACTCTGAAATTGGTTCTAAATTTGTAGAATCATTTAGCGGTATGTTTCCAAGAGCAATTGCAGAACGTGCAGTTGCTGATGAATTTGGTATTAATATTCAAGATAACTATCTTCGTCGTAATGTTGTAGTTAATTATATGGCACAAGTACTTAAACAGTATTTTGAAGATAATGCTGTTCAAATACTTGAAGGTCAGATTACTCCTGAAATGCTTAGTGAATCTGTTAAACAAATGTTTACTGCTTCACAGATTACTAATGCAGCTGATGAAGAAGATTTAACAGTTGTTGATAATCTTCTTAAATTTGCAGATAAAGATTATAATACAAATGATTATAGTGGAAAGGCTCGTAAATATCTTCGTAAGAATATGATTAGTGGTGTTAATACTCTTACTCAAGATATGATTAACGAGCCTAATACTATTTATATACTTCAATATGATTATTGTTTAGCTGGACAAACTATTGAACTTCCAGATAATAGTATTATTCTTTGGAGAGGAGGTAAATTATATGATGGTGCCATTGAATTAAATCAATGTAGACTTCTTAGTAATTATCGTCAAGAAGATATGTTTGATAAAGAAAGTATATCTCTTGATGGAAATTGGGCTACTGGTCAAATACTTTATCATCCTCTTGATTTAGGCGAAGATAATAAACAAGTTGAAATTGTTGGTTGGGGTGGAGCTTATACTAATGATTTTTATTGGTTTTGGGATGGTGAAAAATGGGTAAGTATGGGTTTTGATTTATCTGTATATCTTACTCGTGCTGAATTTGAAGCTTTCTTAGAGAAGTTAAGAGAAGAGATGGAAAAGTTTTATGCTTGGCTTCTTGCAGAACTTAAAAAGATTAATGACCATCTTAAAATTCATGACCAACAAATATCTGAATTACAACAAGATATAACTGATATTAACACTAAAATTAATAATCTTATTACTGAATATAATGCTAAATTTGAAGATATTTATAATAAGATTGGAGATTTAAATAGTAGTATAGAAGGTAGTATTAATAATCTTGAGCAATATATTAATAATAAGATTGAAGAAATTCTTAATAAGATAAACCAAAATGGTAGTAATATTAGTAATGAGTATAAACAGTATTTTGAGAGTAATTATGTATCAATGTTTAAAAATAAGATTAGACCGGGTACTAATATTACTTTTGTTGAAAATGATGATGGTACCATTACTATTAACGCTGCTGGTGGAAGTTCTGGCGGAGGTGGATTAACTGAAGAAGAAGTAAGAAATATTATTAATTCTATGCTTAATAATTATTATACTAAGCAAGAAATTAATGATATTATTGCCGGTCTTGGCGGCGGTGGTGGTGGAACAGGTGGTGATGACACCCATAATGTTATGTCTACTACTCAACTTGGTGAAGCTAGAACAGGTAAATATCTTGTTATGAATAAATTTGCAAATAGTGAAACTAAACCTAGTAGACTTGATGTAGATTTTAATTCTCTTTATACTGATATTAAAAATAAATTGGTTAGGGAAGGATTTGGACAAGGTGGTGGAAGTGGAGAAGGAAGCGGTGGAGTTGCTGCTAGTCAAATTCAAGCTTGGATTGCTGCTGTTGTCCCTATTGGTTCTATTATGCTTTGGGATAGTTCTAATCCTCCTGCTGGATGGGAAGTTTACACTGCGGCTCAAGGACGTTTTGTTATGGGTTATATACCAAATGGTATTAATATTTATAATAATCCTAAACAAGGAAATCTTGATTGGAAAACAGTTCTTGAAAGTATTGGTAGTATTTATGACCCTGGTACTCCCGGTCGTAATATAAGTGCATATGGATTTTATATTGGTGGTACAGATTTACCTCTTCATCAACATGCTGTTGCTGTTGGTAAATCTAAATCTGGTGATAATAGTAATCATGTTATAACGCCTAGTAACTGGCGATTTATATCAGGAGATTTAAATGGCGATGTTAAAAATGGTTATCCTTATGGTACTGATAGAAATAGGCTTGATAATTTTGGTATTAATCGTTCTACTAATTGGTATATGACTGGACCTAATATTAGTAATAATGGTGAAATGACTTGGAGTCAAATAAGTGGTAATAGATGGACAGGTAATTATCTTGCTATTAATAAACTTATGCCTACTATTGCTTTACATTATATTAAACGTGTTTCTAATCCGTGGTAATTATGTCTAAAGAAGAGAATGTTTTTGTTGGTACTAATTGTCAATCTTTTGACCCTAGTAAAGTTCAATGTGATAAAGAAGGCAATATGCCAATTCATATACTAGATAAGTATTGTGAAGAAAATGATACTAGATATAATATATATCCTTTAACTGTTATTCAAGCTATATTTGATGGTAAAACTGGTACTAGACTAGATAGAATACTTGCTGCTTGTAATAGTGTTTATTTAACTTGGGAAGGTACTTTTGCTGATACTGTTAATAAACTTGATAAAATTTATCGTCGTAAAGGATATATTATTACTTATCGTGATGAAACTAATATTAATTGGACACAACGATATAATAGTGATGATATTAGTGATGCTGCTTGGACTAATCCAGATAATTGGGAGGGATGGTCTTTTGATACTGTTATTAAAGATTTAGCAGAAGCACTTGAAGAGATATTTAGTAATATAGGTGATTATAAAGACTTTCTTGATATTATTACTGGTTTCATTAATGATTTTGTTATTAATGTATTTAATAATATTAATAATTATCCTCAACTAGTTGAAATTATTAAGAATAGTACAGTTGAAAGTTTGCCTATTATTATTAGAGATATATTTAATAATATTAATGAATATCCTGAACTTAAAGAAATATTTAATCAATATATTAAACAATGGACTGAATCTATCTTTAATAATATTTCTTCTTATCCTGCTCTTAATCAGTTTATAACTAATGCTATTAATGCTCATGTAGAAACTACTATTGGCAACATATTTAATAATATTGATAATTATCCTGCAATTAAGAATCTTATTATTACTAATACTGTTAATAAAGTAGTTGATATATTTAAGAATATTGGTCAATATCCAGAATTACAAGAAGCTATACAGAATAATATTAATGAACGTGTTGATTATATATTTAATAATATTAATAATTATCCTGAACTTATTAGTATTCTTTCTGATTTAGTTTGTAATTGTGTTAAGAATATATTTGCTAATATTAATAATTATCCCGGTCTTGTTACTTGTATTAACAATGCTGTAAATAGTAGAGTTAATTATATTTTCAATAATATTGATAGATTTCCTATTCTTAAAAATCTTATTGAAACTAAAGTAGAAGCTAGAGTTACTTATATATTTGAACATATTAATAACTTTACTGAATTACTTAATGTTATTAAAGGTAATATAGAAAATATCTTTGATAATATTGATAATCATCCTAACCTTAAAGTTGTTATTGAGAATAAGGTTGAATCTACAGTTGAACATATCCTTAATAATATAGATAATTATCCTATTATTAAAGAGAAGATTATTCAATTCTGTAATGAAGCTATTGAAGCTAAACGTGGTGTAGCAAATGGTATTGCTAGTCTTGATGGAGATGGTAAAGTTCCAGCAAGTCAATTACCTAGTTATGTTGATGATGTTCTTGAAGGATATTATGTTGATGAAACTCATTTTGCTGAAAAGTATATAGATGATGCTCCTGTATATTATACTCCTGAAAAAGGTAAGATTTATGTTGATATAAGTACAGATACTGATTATAGTGGTAAGACTTATCGTTGGTCTGGAACTAAATATTCAGTTATATCTGAAACTTTAGCTTTAGGTGAAGTTACAGGTACTGCTTATGATGGTGCTAAAGGTAAGAAAACTACTGATACTGTTAATAGTTTACCAAATATTATAGTAGCAAATAGTATTGATTTTATAGCAGAAAATGAAACCACTGTTCAATATAATGTTAATACTTATAATAAACAAAATAATGGATTATATCAACAACAAAATAATCCAAATAAAAAACTTCCTGTTGCTTCTAAGACTAAAGCTGGAGTTATGTCTGCTGCTGATAAAATTAAGCTTGATGAAACTTTACCTAATCAGATTACTGAACTTAGCAATAATGTTTATACTAAAGAAGAAATTAATAATAAGTTTAATGACGTACCAACAGTAGAGAATACTTATACTAAAGCCGAAGTTGATAAAGCTATTGCTGATGCTATTAAAGCTTTAATTCCTGATGGTTATGAATTTGTTATTAAAAAGAAAACAACTTAATATTAATTATGGTGGTACTGAATAAGTGCCACCATTTAAAGTTTATAAAGTTATGCAAGATATTAATCAACAATTATATGAAAGAAAAGATACTCCTGAAGGATTTATTCCTGTTTATGGTGTAGTTATAACTGTTCCTACTGGAATATATACTAATGGACAAAAAGAATTTACTTGTGATAAAACTTTTGATGAAGTAAAAGAAATACTATTAAAAGGCGGAAGTATTATTGCTGTTGATAACAATAATAGTAGAATTAATTTTGATAGAATTGTTATAGGCAGTAACGATATTAGTGCTACAATTACTTATTTTTCTGCTGGTGGAATTAATAAAATTGATTTAAGTTGGGATAAAGGTATAGCTAGAGTTGGAGGTGGAGAAACTAAAAGTATTAATACTTTTGTAGCTATAAATAGTAATCAAATCGTTCAATCTTATGATATTGGAAATATTACTATTTTATTAACTAATAGTGGTAGTAAAGAAAAAGTATTAGCTGCTATTAATTCTATTTTTACTAATTTTGCTGGATTTGTTACAGCTATTAGTAAACCTAATTCTGTATTTCATAATGGTAAATATGGTACATTTAATGTTAGATATACAGATAATATTATAATTATTCAATGGAGTAATGCTAAGGCTATTCATCATGTTGCTTTATCAGAAGATGGCTCTTATGTTTATAATACTATTCAAATAGTTGACCAAACTCTTTATAGATTATCTGCTCTTACTGTTGAGCCAATAGTTAATCCTAAAATATGGATTGGCACTGGTACTCAATATGCAGCTATTGCTCAAAAAGATAATAATACTACTTATATAGTTAAATCAGACGCTTAAGTTATGGCTATATATCAAGGAGATATTGGAATACATGATATTAAACTTGGTAGTATAGATGTATTTGAAATATATCAAGGTTCTAAACTTGTTTATCCAGAAAATACTGAAGTTACTATTACTTTTAAATTGAATGTTTCCGGAACTGTTACTATTAATGGTTATACTCCTGTTATAAGTGAAAACAATACTAAATTTGTATTTACTATTCCTGTTAAGACTGATTATACTGCTACTATTACTGCTGAACATTATAAATCTCAAACTATTAGTGGTAATAGTAATTATTTACCTATAACTCATAATGTAGAATTAGAATGGGAACAAAGATTTATTTCTTATACTGTTACTTTTCCTACTGATGGAGTTAAAGTTTTATTTGATGGAATAGAAAAAGGAGTTATAACTAATGGTAAGTTAGTTGTATTAATTGATGATACAGAAGCTAAAGATAGTTATACTGTTACGTTTAAAGGTAGTAAAGCTAGTATATATGATACTAGTACATTAACAGTAGTTGATAGTGCTATTGCAAATACAGGTGGAAGTTATGATTTAAAACTTCCTACTAGTTCTGTTAAAAGTAGATATAAGAGAACTGACTATGCATCCTCCACGGGGAGTATAACCAAGGGTTCTACTTATGCTGGAACTTGGATTGAAACTGTTGTTAATCTTACTGCTAGTTTTACTAGTTCTACTACTTTAGGTAGTATAAGTAATAATGTATTAACTATACCTAATAATGAATCTACTAATACTAAAAGTGGAACTTTAACTGTTATATTTACTTTAGAAAATAAACAAACTAAAGAAGTTAGTGCTGCTTTAAATCAAGCTGCTGGAGCTAAAGTTTATACTAATTGGGTATTAGATTTACAAACTGATGGAATTAGTGTTGAAGCTAAAGGCGGCACTAGAACTATTACTGCTAATGTTGCCCGTAGAACTTATAAATGGAATAACGCTGGTACTGTTTATAGTGAAACTGCTACTCCTACTCTTAGTATTAGTGGTAGTGCTAGTCTTAGTGGAAATCAAATAAAATTTACATCAAACGAAAGCGTTTCAGCCCGTTCAGCGACACTTACAGCTAGTTATGTAGGATTGTCCAAAACGGTTACGATAACGCAGCAGGCAGGCGCAAAAGTGTATTCAGCGTGGTCTGCTTGGACTGTTTCTATCTCGACAAGCACGCAAACGATAGCTGCAAGTGGTGGTTCATCTACGATAACTACTAGTGCTAGTCGTTCTAGAACTTGGACTTGGAATGGAGTTGGTACTACACATACTGATACTGAAACTGCTACACCTACACTTAGTGGTAGTGCTGGTGGATTTACTTTAAGTGGTAAAACTGTTACTGCTAGTAACAATACTACAACAAATAGTCGTAGTATAACTATTACTGCTACTAGCAATAGTGTTTCTAAATCTATTACTATAACACAATCTGCTGGTACTAAAGTTTATGGTAATTGGTCTAGTTGGACTGTTAATATTAGTGCTGATAAAACTAGTATTGGAGCAACAGGTGGAACAGCTACTGTATCAACTAGTGCTAGTAGAACTAGAAGTTATACATGGAATGGTGTTGCCGGTTCTGGTGGTACAGAAACTGGAAATGGAAGTCCTACATTAAGTAAAGTTAGTGGTGATGGTAGTTGGGCTAATCCTAAAGTTACTTATGGAAATAATACTAGCACAAGCGGTAAATCAACTGTTATTCGTGCTACTATTGATTCAACTACTAAAGATATAACTATTAGTCAATCTGCTGGGGCTAAACAATATAGTGCTTGGTCTGCATGGACAGTTAATATTTCTAATAGTGGAAATGTTGCTGCTAGTGGAGGTAGTTCAAATATAACTACTTCTGCAAGTAGGACAAGAACTTGGACATGGAACGGAGTTAATGGAAGTGGTGGAACTGAAACAGGAACTGGGACTCCTACTCTTAGTAAAGTTAGTGGAGCTGGTTCATTTGCTAGTAATAAAGTAACTTATGATAATAATACTTCTACAAGTACTAGAAGTACAGTTATTAGAGCTACAATGGATTCTGTAACTAAAGATACTACTGTAACTCAAAATGCTGGTTCTAAAACTTATAGTAGTTGGGGAGCATGGTCTATTAGTTTAAGTGCTAATGTAACAACTATTGCTGCTGCTGGTGGAAATGCTACATTATCTACTTCAGCTACTAGAAGTCGTACTTGGCAATGGAATGGTACAGGAACAACTTATACTGAAAATGCTAGTGGTTCTCCTACATTAAGTAAAGTTAGTGGAGCTGCAACATTAAATAGTAAAACTGTTAATTATGGTAATAATACTTCTACTAGTTCCCGTAGTTCTGTATTTAGAGCAACTATTGATAGTGCAACTAAAGATATTACTATTAGTCAATCTGCCGGTAGTAAATCGTATGGAAGTTGGTCTAGTTGGTCTGTATATTGTAATGCTAGTAGTTATACTGTTGCAGCATCAGGCGGTTCTGCTACTATTTATTATGGTGCTTCTCGTTCTCGTACTTGGACTTGGAATGGCGTTGCAGGTTCAGGTGGAACTGAAACAGAAAATGCTACTCCAAGTCTTAGTGCAGGAAGTGGTGGTGGAACTTTAAGTGGTGGTATTTTAAGTTATAGTAATAATACTAGTACAAGTGTTAGAAGAACTAGAGTTACTGCAAATTATAATGGTGCTATTAATTTTTGCGATATTGAACAAAGAGCAGGTAGTAAAGTTTATGGTAGTTGGGGAGCATGGTCAGTAAGTATTTCTGCTAGTCCTACTAATATTGCTGCTGCTGGAGGTAGTTCTACTATTACTTGTAGTGCTGTTCGTAGTAGACAATATACTTGGAATGGGATTGGACAGAATTTTCCTGAAACTGAAAATGGTAGTCCAACTTTAAGTAAATCTGGAGATGGTACATTAAGTGGTACTACTAGTGGAAGTAAACTTACTTATGGTAATAGAACTACTACAACAAGTAGAAGTACAACTGTTACTGCTACTTATAGTGGAGTTAGTAAATCTATTAATATTACACAATCTGCTGGTGCTAAATCTTATGGCGCTAAAGTATATCATACTAAGTATTATGATACTAATCCTGATGGAAGTGGATTAGATTTTACAGGTTATCCTTATACTAATGAAATTGATACAGTTGCTGATGCTAATACTATATCTATAAGTGTTTATTATAGGTTATATACAACTCAATCTTGGACTTGGAATGGTGTTGCTGGTTCTGGTGGTACAGAAACTGTATATTATAATCCGGAACATATAAATGTAACAAATAAAGTTAATTGTGATGTATCTGTTACAAATGCTTTTAATTATGATAGCATGATTATAATAACATTCAAACTTTCTGCAAATAATTCTAATACTGCAAGAGAATATAAAATTGAATGGAATTGGCTAAATCATAATGTTATTACAAAAGGAACACAAAGAGCAAATTCTATGCGTGGTAGACTTGTTATTAAAAATGATCATTTTACTAGTCAAAATATTGCATTACCTATTTATTTAGATAGTGCAAATGTAGATTCAATATATAAAGGAGAAGCAAGTTATAATGATATTAAGAAAACTCCTATTGGTGTTTATGTATATATTCCTACTAATACTGATATAATGAACGCTGGTAAATTGCAATTTTGGTTTGAAAATAAAGATGGTGATGGCAGTAAATATAGTTGTACTTTAAGTAGTGTTAGTACACCTTCAAATAATGTTTCTGTATTTAATAATAATAATATTATTAGTGTTACTGCTAATACAACTACTTCTTCATTTACTATATTATGCCAATTTACTATGACTTCTAATAGTACAGTATTTAATGTAAGAGTTTTAATTGAACCATGATGAAAATACTATTTAATATAACAATATTACTAATGCTTATATTGTTTATTTACTCATTAAAGTTATTTAAATTAATCATATAATTATGAACAATAAACAACTATATGAAAAACTAGGTCAGAATAGTTATGATAAAGTATTTCCTATTACTTATCTTCAAAATATTCTTGACAAAGATACAAATAATGATTTAACTGT
>OLRS01001102.1_pt1 | contig 28216 bp, 28 predicted proteins | sample 1673171 | NCBI WGS metagenome assembly OLRS01 (sample SAMEA3136762, study PRJEB25190) | human gut metagenome | biome: human gut; feature: human-associated habitat; material: faeces | place: Austria | collected 2013
GAGCACCTGACTCTTAATCAGGGTGTCCAGGGTTCGAACCCCTGATCGCGCACTCTAAAGTATCGGTTTTGCAGATGACTGCGGGGTCGGTGCTTTTTTTGTGCCCGGAAACGGGGGGCTGAGATAATACACGTTTTCTTCTAAGCTGGAGATTGTAATTTTTGGCCATCTCCGTTATACTGGGGCTATAGGGAAAAGAGTGCCGTCCCGGCGGTCAGGAGGAAGAAAATATGAAACTGATGATGGTAATTGTGCAGGATCAGGATTACGCGAAGCTGGCGACCCGGTTGATTCAGAACCGGATTCGTGCCACGAAGTTCGAGACGTCTGGTCTCTATTCCAACAAGAAGAACGTGACTCTGTTCATCTGTGTGGAGGAAGAACAGCAGGAGCGGATACTAACGTACATTCAGGAAAGCTGCATCGAGCGGAAAGAAATCTGCGAAGTATGGGAGTACAATGGCAACATGATGGTGCAGGCTGAGAAGACCCTGAAAATTGGCGGAGCAACCGTATTTATATCTGAAGTAAACCAGATAATGAAATTTTAAAGATGTTACAAAATGACGACAAAAAAGCGGCCCTGCAAGTGCAGGGCCGTTGACATTTCAGAAATAATCTGAGTTTTACAAAAATTTACTTGCGTTATATAAAATCGTATACTAAAATATCCCTATAAATGAGGAAGTGTGATGGTAAAAGTCGTACCTCGCTGGGGAGTAGAGGCGACTTCGATGGTTCCGTAATGGGCCTTCACAATTTTCTGGGTAATTGCCAGACCAAGACCGGTTCCGCCGGTCTTACCGGAAGCAAATGGGGTAAAAAGCTCCGCGGCAGCTTCCGGCGTCATACCGCAGCCGTCGTCAGAGATGCGGATAATGAGCTGATCCAGATATTTTCTGGCAGACAGTGAGACACAGCCGCTTTCATCGGTGGCCTCAAAGGCATTTTTGAGAAGATTCAGAAAGGCCTGTTTCAATTTCACAGGGTTTCCAAATACCGTGGGAAGGTGCGCAGGCAGATGGAGGGAAAAATGTTTCCCATGCTCCTGTATGTAAGGCTGGAGACTGCTTTCCAGTGAGGTAAACAGTTCTTTCATATCCACCTCGCACATGAAGAAACGGCGCCCGTCTGTATACGCGGCCAGGTCTTCCAGAAGCTGTCCCAGATAGTCCACATCTTCCAGGGTCTGATTCCAGAACTGGAAATCCCGCACCTCAGGGTGCATCGTCTCAATCAACTGAAGCGAGCTGTTGATTAAAGTCAGCGGGTTACGTATTTCGTGTGTGATTTTTGCGATAGTAAGGTTAAGTTCATCCATAGTTTGTACCACTCCTGTAACTAAGTGTAGCATGGGGCCGGGGATGTGACAATATGGATTCCGCCAACAAATAAAAACAAAAAAGCTTAAAATTCGACAAAAGGAGGAAGCATGATAATGAGACATGATGATTGTATTTTTTGTAAAATTGCGAATGGAGAGATTCCGTCCGCTACGATTTATGAGGATGACGACTTTCGGGTGTTTCTGGATCTGAATCCGGCCACCAGAGGGCATGCGCTTTTGGTACCGAAGGATCACTTTGCGAATCTTTTGGAGTTGGATGAAGAGCACGCAGAGAAGGCTATTCTGCTGGCAAAGAAAATCGGAAGCCGGATGAAGGAGAAGCTGGACTGCGATGGATTGAATCTGGTTCAGAACAACGGAGAAGCAGCCGGTCAGACCGTATTCCATTTTCATATGCATCTGATTCCGCGTTACGAGAATGACGGAGCAGGAATCGGATGGAAACAGGGAGCGCTGACAGACGACGCGAAAGAGGAACTTGTGGAGCTGTTAAAAGATAATTAAAAAGCCGAATTCAGGGGAAATGCATGGGGATTAGTGAAGAAAAATTTCGTGAACTGCACGAAAAATATAAAAACCTGATACTTCGGCAAGTCTATGATATGACGAAAGATTATTATTTGGCACAGGATATCTGTCAGGAAACATTTCTGAAATTATACAGTTACCGTGACAGAATAGAAGAGGAGAAAGCAAAAGGCTGGATGCTGGTAGTGTCCTATAATAAAACATGTGATTGGCTGCGTCGCAATAAAAAGTACTACGAAATCGTTGAGAAAAACAGCGATGTGGTGGTAAGCAGCGCGGAAAATCCTCTGGAATATCACGCGGCAGAGATGGATAATCAGAATCGGTGTCTGCACATTCTGCGCGCAGTGCGTGAGAAGAATGAGGACTGGTACGAAATGTTGATACTTTTTGATTATTTTGGAATGTCGAAGAAGGAAATCGCGGAACGGACCGGATTCCCGGTCGGTACGGTGGATACCTATCTGAGACGATGTAAGAAATGGCTGAAGGCCAGGTTTCAGGATGTAAAGGAAAAATAAATAATACAGCGGCGGAAATATAGATTTCCGCCGCAAAGAAAACAATTGGGGCCTACCCTAACGGGCAGCAGCCTCTTCGATGAGCCCGATGATCGTATCGATGGAATCGGTCTGACGGCTGGCTTTCATGGCCTCGGAGAAGGAAGCGCGCTCTGCGTAGAGTCTGCGGACCGTCTGGAGCAGAAGCTCATTGGTGAGCGTCTCTTCTTCCAGAACCAGACTGAAGCCCTGTTTCTCGAAGGAACGGGCATTGAGAATCTGATCGCCCCGGCTGGCTGCAGCGGAGAGCGGAATCAGCAGGTTCGGCTTGTGAAGGGCCAGCAGCTCGCAGATGGAGTTGGCGCCCGCCCGGGAGATGACCAGATCCGCCAGAGCGAACAGATCCTTCAGCTCCTCGTTAATGTACTCATACTGTACATAGCCGGAGAGACCGGACAGAGAAGCGTCCAGTTTTCCCTTGCCGCAGAGATGGAGCACATGGAAATCCTTCAGCAGGGTGGGAAGAATCTTGCGGACCGCCTCATTGACAGCGGCAGCGCCCAGACTTCCGCCCATAACCAGAATGACGGGCTTGTCATCGGCGAGACCGGTGAACCTCCGCGCGGCCAGAGCGTCGCCGTGCAGCAGCTCCTGGCGGATGGGAGAGCCGGAGAGGACCGCCTTGTCCTTGGGCAGATACTGCAAAGTCTCAGGGAAATTATAGCAGACCTTCCAGGCAGCCGGAATTGCCAGCTTATTGGCCAGGCCCGGCGTCATATCGGATTCGTGGATGATACAGGGAACTTTACAGTGTTTCGCGGCCAGAACCACAGGCACGGACACGAAGCCGCCCTTGGAAAATACCACATCCGGCTTCAGTTTTTTCATGGTGCGGACGGCTTCGCCGTAGCCTTTCAGGACCTTGAAAGGATCCGAGAAGTTTTTCAGGTCGAAATACCGGCGCAGCTTACCGGAAGAGATGCCGTAGTAAGGAATCTGGAATTCCGTAATGAGCTTTTTCTCGATTCCATCGTAGGAACCCATATAGGAAATGTCGTAGCCGAGCTCGCGAAGCCGCGGCAACAGCGCGATATTGGGCGTTACATGTCCGGCAGTTCCGCCGCCGGTCAAAAGAATTCGTTTCAAAATTACACCTCCGTAGATAACTGTCTAAGGTTATTATGCTAGGTTCCATCCCTTCTGTCAATTGTAAATCAGAGGGGAGCAGATAGATTTCACACGGAAACCGGAAAACACAAAACTATCAGAATTACGATAAGGAAAGAAATATGAGTGAAGAAAAATTCCGTGAATGGATAAGCAGTGAATTTGAAAAAGAGGCAGAGGAACTGGAAAAGCGGCTGCAGGAGCATGAAGCAGCGGATCCCGAGCTGGCTGCCCTGGAGATGCCGGAGGATTCCTTCGACGATCTGATGCGGCGAATTAAAGCCGAGGAAGAGAATAAGAACATTAGTAAAAATGAGAACGGTCCCGCGAAAAAGCCGTTCCGGATTCGGAAGCGCACGCTCCTCGCCGTGGCCGCTGCCGCGATCCTGGTGGCTGCAATGGGTGCAGGCGTTACCGGCGCGAAATTATTCGTGCCGAAGGTGGAAAACCGGAGTGAGGATGGGGATTTTAATACAACGATTATTAATGGAGAGATGGAAGAAGACAGGGACATTTCAGAGAAAGATGCCTATCAGGAAATTGAGGACAGATTGGGGATTCAGGCGCTCAGGCTGAATGATAAACCTCAGGATATGGTTCTGGAAAAGGTATATATAGATGATGTGATGGGCGAAGCTCAGATGGAGTTTCGGTATAAAGGTCGAATATTTATAATATATGAGAATAAACAAAATGAAGATTCCGCGTTTGATAAACAGACAGATGGAGAGATAGTAGACACCGTGGATATGTTTCATTTGAACAAAAGCGTTGAAGTGTTCAAAATTGATAAAGGAGATGGCGGATATAGCTATGGAGTTCAGTTTGAACGTGGAAATGCATACTATTATGTAAATGCAGATATGGATTTAGAAGAATTCAAGCAAATTATTATGGGAATTATTTTCGAAAGTGTCTGATATGGCTCCCCTCATTCGTATTCTTAATGTAACTATCAATAAGTGCAATATGAAGGAGGGGAAACATATGCACAAGAAAAGAATCGCCATGGCACTGATGGGCCTTCTGCTGGTAGGAGGAATTTGCAACGTGGGAGCCATCACCAGCCATGCAGAAGAAATGCCGGGGTATCATGAGTATGTCAACACAGAGGACGAAGCGATTGATACCTGGTACGGCATTGCAAGAGGAACCTATTTACGTGATGGAACTACCGGAATAAAGAGGACAGGTTCAGGGTTGTTGAGCATCTCAGGAACAACAACTGCGTACAAGACCTGTGATTATGTAAAGGTAAGCCTTCATCTGGATGAGAGTTCTGACGGCGGCAGCCATTTCGGCAATATTGCTAGCTACTATTTCCAGGAAGAGAATACAACATCCTGCCATGGAAATAAAACCAATATTTCCGTAACAAAGGGCTACAAATACCGTGTAAGAGGCGGACATACTGCTGTAAAAGGAAGCACCGTGGAATCCACCACAACCAGTGCAGGTGTTCTCACCGCATCCTAACCCGCGCTCCACTCCCAATACCCGGGCGCAGGTTAGGACAAACCATCTACCAATCATTTATACACAACTGAATATGGAAAAGTAAAGGAACCAAAAAACGTAACTGAAAAATCAAAAAAATCTACACACTTTGAAAAAGCAGTGATTGTTGTTTTGTGATGTGATGAAAAGAGTCGGCCGGAGGAATTCCGGCCGACTTTTTTGACCGGCGGGTATCAAAAGGATTCTTTCTTGCAATTCCGTACAAGTGTTGGTAAAATAGAGAACGGAGAAGCAAAGAAAGTGAGGCGTCTATGGGCAGAACAGGTATTATTGGAGCGATGGAAGAGGAAGTTGCTCTCTTAAAAGAGAAAATGGAAATAGAGGTAGTAGTCAAAAAGGCATCCATGGAGTTCTATCAGGGGCATTTGAATGGCCGTGAGGTAGTCGTGGTGCGCAGCGGCATCGGCAAGGTGAATGCAGGCATGTGCGCCCAGATTCTGGTGGATGCGTTCAATGTGAGTCACCTCATCAATACAGGAATTGCAGGCTCCTTGAAAGCGGAGATTAATATCGGAGATATCGTGGTATCATCCGACGCGCTGCAGCACGATATGGACGCGCGGCAGTTCGGTTATGCCAGAGGCGAGATCCCCCGCATGGATACGATCAGCTTCCCGGCAGACCCGGAGCTTATCGCCATGGCGAAAGCAGCCTGCGAGGAAGTGAACCCGGATATCCGTGTCTTCGTGGGACGGGTTGTCACGGGCGATCAGTTCATTGCGGAGCGTTCCGTGAAGAATGAGATTGCGTCCTGGACGGAAGGCTACTGCACCGAGATGGAAGGCGCAGCCATTGCGCAGGCGGCGTATTTAAACAAGGTACCCTTCGTCATTGTCCGCGCCATTTCCGATAAGGCAGATGACAGCGCCACGATGGATTACCCCACCTTTGAGGCACAGGCCATCGAGCACAGCGTGAAGCTGGTCGAGAGCTTTGTATCCCGAATTCCGGAGGATGCGTACTAAAATTTCAGAATGGAAGTTTTGGAAAGAAAAGCGGGAAGCTTGTCAGCCCCTGTCGGGCCATGACGAGCGCCTGCTCTTTTTATTTGCAGGGATATCTTTTATAATAAATAGAAGAATTTAGCGGACGGAATAAAAGATGGGAGGGGTTACATGTTCCGAATCGTCATGATAGCGGCCTGGACCGCATTGCTGATACTGATACTTTACCTGTGGGCCGACGTCCGGGAAATCCTCGGAATCGTCAAAGACACCAAGCGGGAGCTGCTCCGCAGCAGCCTGTCCGCCCGGGCAAGTGAAAGTTTTCCAAACTTCGAAAAAGAAGCCGGGGAAGCAGAAGGGCAGGACAGGAAAATGCCGCAGGATCCGGAGAGACAGAAAAAAAGTGACGCAAAGAGTCTGAATTTCCAGGAGGAACAGGTGCTAAATGATGTGCTTTCGGAATTCCTGGGTTAGCAAAGCATCCGGACTCTGACAGCACAGTGGATAGACAAAAAAAAAAGAGGGTCTGCGTATCGGCGCACTTCAGATTGACGAGCGAAGAATAGTAAAGTTATAATAATGACAGGGAAATACAAAACAGTATGAAACACATAAGAAAATAAAAACGGAGAACCTATGAAAGAACTGGAAATCATCTATGAAGATAAAGATGTCCTCGTTATCCGGAAAGAAGCCGGGATCCCGGTGCAGAGCGCGCGGGTGGGGGCAAAGGACTGCGAGAGCCTGCTGAAAAATTACTTATATAAGAAGAATCCAAAGGGCGGCGCGCCCTATCTGGGACTGATTCATCGGCTGGATCAGCCGGTGGAGGGACTGGTGGTATTTGCGTTAAATCCGAAGGCTGCGGCAGCCTTAAGTAAGCAGTCAGCCGGAAAAGAGATGCAGAAAACCTATCTGGCGGTTCGGCACAGTGTGGATAAGTGTCCACATCCTGTCCCCAATGAGGAAGAGTTCTGTGGAAAACCTGTGGATAATGTGGAAAACTTGGTGGAAAACTGGAACGAGTGCGTGGATTACTTGTGGAAGGACGGGAAAAATAACCGCTCTGAGATGGTACAGGAGGGACATGCCGGGGCTAAAAAAGCAGTGCTCCGCTACCGGATTTTAAAGCGGGTGGATAACCTGGAAATGCTGGAAATCCGCCTGGAAACAGGCCGTCATCATCAGATTCGGGTGCAGATGGCGGGCAGAGGAACCCCTCTGGTGGGCGACCGCAAATATGGAAAGGTTGAAAACTATGTGGATAATGTGGATAACTCCTTCCCGGCCCTGTGTGCATATCGGATAAAATTCCGCCATCCGTCCACCGGAAAATGGATGAAATTTGAACGGAAGCCGGAAAATCCGGTGTTTCAGAAATTTATGTAAATCAGTTATCCACAGCGTAAAACGCTCATTTTTGCAGATACTAAGACGGACAGAAAAGGGAGAAGCCGTTCGCTTTTTCGGGGCCTGTCAGTTCAAGCGGATGCAAAAGGAGCGGCTTTATGGAATGGGTGCGGAAATATCAGAACTTGTGGAAGAAAATCGGAATCGCAGTGGCGGTCGGGCTTGCAATGAAGTACCTGGCGCCACTGGTGATTCCGTTTTTGATCGCGGGAGCGATTGTGTACTGGTGCAGGCCGCTGCTTGCATGGTTAAAGAAACGGCTTCATATCCGCCCGGGAATTTCCATGGCGGTGCTGCTCATAGGGGCAGCGGGAGGGCTTGTGTCAGCCGGAGCGTTGGCGGGTCGAAATCTGCATATTCAGATCCGGCGGTTGTGCGTGTATTTCAGCTACCCGGGACGGGTGGGGGAGTTTCTGGCACAGTGCTGTGAACGGTTTGGGGGTATGCTTCATATAGACAGCAGGATGATGATGCAGTTTGTAGAGGAGCAGACAGCCTGTATCGGAGATAAGACCTGGGAGCAGCTCCTGCCGGGTGTGTTCGGGGGATCCTGGCAGGCGGTACGCGTCTTGGGCGGCTTCCTTGCCGGCGCCTTTGTGACGGGAATTGCCGCGATTCTGCTGGCAGGTGATTATGATAAGCTGCGGGAAATGGGACAACGGTGGAGCTTCTATGAAAACTTGTCCGAAGCGCTCCGGGGAATCTCCCGGGCCATTGGTCGTTACCTGCATGCCCAGTGTATCATCATGGGACTGGTGATGCTGATCTGCACCGTTGGAATCTGGAGCTCGGGAACGGCAAAAAGCCCGCTGCTGGCCGGAGTCGGCACCGGTTTTCTGGACGCGCTGCCGATCTTCGGCACAGGGACGGTGTTTGTGCCATGGATTCTGATTCTGGTCATCTGGCAGAAGCGATATCGGGCGGCTGTCGTGTTAGCTGTGACTTATGGTCTTTGCACCCTGACCCGGGAGCTTCTGGAGCCCAGGCTGGTGGGCGCCCATCTGAAGCTGCTGCCGGTGGTGGTGCTGGCCAGTGTGTATGTGGGCGTGAAGATCTACGGAGCGGGCGGGATCGTGCTGGGGCCTTTATCAGTACTAATTATTCAGGAATTGTGGAAGAGGGTGGATGCAGATAAAAAAGAAGGAGCATCGGCAAATGAAGCAGATACTCCTTCGAAATAGATGTTATCGCAGAAACATTTTCACCAGCCGCCGCTTTCCTTCCGTATACGGCTGATACCGCATGGGCAGATCCGGCCATTCCTTCTTATCTACGATACTCTTACGGTGGGAAAAGGTCTCAAACCCGGCCTTCCCATGATAACTGCCCATACCGCTCTCCCCGAAGCCGCCGAAGCCCATGTACGGCGTAGCCAGGTGGATGATCGTGTCATTGACGCAGCCGCCGCCAAAGGAGCAGCGGGTCAGCACCCGGCTGGCCAGCTTCCGGTTCCGGGTGAAGACGTAGAGAGCCAGCGGATGGGGCCTCTCGTTGATGGTGAGAATCACTTCGTCGATGGAATCGTAGGTCAGAATTGGCAGCAACGGTCCAAAGATTTCCTCCTGCATCACGTCGTCCCGCCAGGAGACCCGGTCAAGGATGGTGGGTTCAATTTTCAAGGCTTCGGCGTCTGTCCGTCCACCAAAGACAGTCTTAGCCGGATTCATCAGATTCAGGATCCGCAGAAAATGTTTTTCATTGATGATATGGCCGTAATTCTCATTTTCCAGGGGACGCTCGCCAAGCTGGGCGCGGATCTGCCGGATCAGCTCTTCTATGAGCCGGTTTTTCACCCGGATATCGCAGAGAATGTAGTCGGGAGCCACGCAGGTCTGTCCGCAGTTCAGAAACTTGCCGAAGACGATGCGCCGGGCCGCCGCATGGATATCCGCGGTACGGTCCACGATGCAGGGACTCTTTCCGCCCAGCTCCAGGGTCACCGGAGTCAGGTGCGCGGCGGCCTTCTCCATGACGAAGCGGCCCACCGATTTGCTGCCGGTGAAAAAGATATAGTCGAAATGCTGTTCCAGCAGCGCTGCGTTTTCCGCCCGTCCCCCGGTTACGACAGCCACCCGGGACGCCGGGAAATAAGCCGGAATCAGACGCTCCATCAGGCGGCTGGTGTGAATGGAGTAGGCGCTGGGCTTTAAAATCGCCGTATTACCGGCGGCCAGGGCGTCTGCCAGCGGCTCCAGGGTCAGGAGCAGCGGATAGTTCCAGGGACTCATGATCAGCGTTACGCCGTAGGGCGAAGGCTTCTGGTAACTTGTCGAGCAAAACTGCGCCAACGGCGTCGGGACGATCCGATCCTGCATCCAGAGGCGCAGATGATGCTTCAGATAATGAATTTCGTTTAAAAGAAGGCCGGTCTCACACATATAGCTTTCTGCGGCGCTTTTGCCCAGATCCAGCTGCAGAGCTTCCTGGAGTTCTGTTTCATGTTCTGCCACCAAATGTTCGAGGCGGGTCAGGGCGGCCATCCGGTTTTTATAAGAAAGTGTTGAACCTGACCGGAAACACCGCCGCTGCCGGGCCACCAGTTTCTGAATCTCCTGTTCGTCCATGGGAATCCTCCAATCAAAGTAGATAGTTCTATTGTACCCAAATATGGAAAATCCGTCAAAGTAAATTGCCCCTATTATTATTTTTACGGAGTTTTGTTTAGCAGAAAATCAGCAGTAATTAAATTGATAATATTCCGATAGAGAAATTGATTTTACGATGGGTTAAGTTATTTAAGGTCATAAGGATTCGCCGTTTCTCCCAAATTGCTCCTCAGACTGCGAAAACCTTGACAAAATCGCCATTTCCGTACTACAATACAAAAAGATACGCCCACCCGGGCGTGATAATCATAACAGCTTACTGTTAGAGGAAAATAAATGAGAAAAAGCCCCGATGGGCGAGAAGGAGAACAAGATGGCGAAGGAGAAGAAACTGGTCGAAGAGATCACTTCCATGGACGTGGATTTCGCACAGTGGTACACTGATGTGGTGAAAAAAGCGGAACTGACCGATTATACAAGCGTAAAGGGCTGCATGGTTATCAAGCCGGCAGGCTACGCGATCTGGGAAAATATTCAGAAGGAGCTGGACGCGCGTTTTAAGGCGACAGGAGTAGAGAATGTCTACCTGCCCATGCTGATTCCGGAGAGCCTGCTTCAGAAGGAGAAGGATCATGTGGAGGGCTTTGCGCCTGAGGTAGCATGGGTAACCCACGGCGGACTGGAGCCGCTGCAGGAGCGTATGTGCATCCGTCCGACCTCCGAGACTCTGTTCTGTGATTTCTATTCCAAAGAGATCCAGTCCTATCGTGATCTGCCGAAGGTATACAATCAGTGGTGCTCTGTTATGCGTTGGGAGAAGACCACCCGTCCGTTCCTGCGCTCCCGCGAATTCCTGTGGCAGGAGGGTCATACCGCTCACGCGACAGCAGAGGAGGCTGAGGCACGTACTCAGCAGATGCTGAACGTATACGCGGACTTCTGCGAGGAAGTGTTGGCAATGCCGGTTATCCGCGGACGTAAGACCGATAAGGAGAAATTTGCCGGCGCAGAGGCGACCTACACCATCGAAGCCCTGATGCACGACGGTAAGGCGCTGCAGTCCGGTACCAGCCACAACTTCGGCGATGGCTTCGCAAAGGCATTTGGTATTCAGTATACAGCAAAAGACAACACCCTTCAGTATGTACATCAGACGTCCTGGGGTATGACCACCCGTCTGATCGGAGCCATCATCATGGTTCACGGCGATAACAGCGGACTGGTTCTGCCGCCGCGTATCGCGCCGACCCAGGTTATGGTCATCCCGATTGCGCAGCACAAGGAAGGCGTGCTGGACAAGGCATATGAGCTGAAATCCGCGCTGCTGGACGCAGGCTTCAAGGTAAAGGTAGATGATTCCGACAAGAGTCCGGGCTGGAAGTTCTCCGAGCAGGAGATGAAGGGTATCCCGGTACGTATCGAAATCGGACCGAAGGATATCGAGGCAAATCAGGCCGTTATCGTGCGCCGCGACACCCGTGAGAAGATCGTAGCAGCGATTCCGGAGCTGGCAGCGAAGGTAGGCGAAGTGCTGACCACTATGCAGAGCGATATGCTGGAGCGTGCGAGAAAGCATCGCGATTCCCATACCTACGACGCAGCCACTTACGAGGAGTTCGTCAAGACCATCAATGAGAAGCCGGGCTTCGTACGCGCCATGTGGTGCGGCGATCAGGCCTGCGAGGACAAGATTAAGGAAGATACCACGGCTACTTCCCGTTGTATGCCCTTCAAGCAGGATCACATCGCGGACACCTGCGTGTGCTGCGGAAAGCCTGCGAAGGCGCTTGTTTACTGGGGCAAGGCATACTAAAAATGATAGAAGAAAATGATTCAGGGCTGAGAAGCTACTGAACAGTTACGAGAAGCGGCTGGAGGCCAAACCCCTCGGGCCGCTTTTCCATTACAGCTTATCTGGAAGAATCTTACATATATAGATTCTGACGGAAAACACCCGGAAATAAGATAGAAAGGACACGCGCACATGAAGATTCAGATCCCGGAAAAAGCAAATGAAATCATTGCAACTCTTGCGGAGGCAGGCTACGAAGCCTATGTGGTGGGCGGCTGTGTGCGCGACGCCATTCTGGGACGGGAGGCGGCGGACTGGGATATCACCACCAACGCCAGACCGGAGCAGGTGAAGGCTTTATTTCCCAGAACGGTGGACACGGGGCTCCAGCACGGAACCGTGACGGTCCTGAACGGAAAAGAAGGCTTCGAGGTCACCACCTACCGGATTGACGGCGAATATCTGGACGGCCGCCACCCGGAGCAGGTGCTGTTCACGCCAAATCTTCTGGAAGATCTGAAGCGGCGGGACTTTACCATCAATGCCATGGCATATAATGAAAAAGAGGGTCTGGTAGATGCCTTCGGCGGTATCGGCGACCTGGAGCGCGGACAGATCCGCTGTGTGGGCGACCCGAGAGAGCGGTTTACCGAGGACGCCCTGCGAATCCTGCGGGCAGTCCGTTTTTCTGCCCAGCTGGATTTTGAGATTGAGGCGGAGACAAAAGCGGCCCTGGCGGAATTTGCACCGAGACTGACTAAGGTCAGCGCCGAGCGGATTCAGGTGGAGCTGATGAAGCTTCTGACCTCGGATCACCCGGAGGTATTCCGCGTGGTCTGGGAGACGGGCATTACGGCGGTGATTCTGCCGGAATTCGACGCCTGCATGGAGACGCCCCAGCACAATCCCCATCACTGCTGGAACGTGGGTGAACACATTCTGCGGACCCTGACCGGCGTAGAGAAGGACAAAGCCCTCCGCTGGGCAGCTTTGCTGCACGATATGGGCAAGCCTGCCACCCGTACTACGGATGAGCAGGGTATTGACCATTTTCACGGGCATGCGAAGCTTGGTGCCGAGATGGCAAATGGAATCTTACGCCGCCTGAAATTTGACAACGACACCCGCAAAAGAGTGGTGAGGCTGGTGGAGTTCCATGATGATCGGCAGTTTCCGCTGAATCATCGGGGCGTGCGCCGGGCCATTCACCGGATTGGCGCGGATCTGTTTCCGGATTATCTGAAGCTTGCCCGGGCGGATGCGCTGGCCCAGAATCCGGCGCTGCTGCCGGAGAAGCTTGCGCGGCTGTCAGAAATCGAGCGTCTGTATACAGAGATACTGGAAGCCCAAAACTGCCTGTCCCTAAAGGATCTGGCCGTGACCGGCCGAGATCTCATAGATGCGGGCGTGAAGCCGGGACCGACCTTAGGAGTCATCCTGAACGCCATGCTGGAGGCCGTTATCGAGCACCCGGAATACAATACAAAAGAATATCTCTTAGAAAGAATATTACCCCTCGTTTCCTCATAGATTTGAAAGGAACGGGGGGATTTTTGTGAACGAAAAAGCGCTGCAAATCCTGGAGCAGTATGATCTGGAGGTTCTTCGAAGCTACGGCGGCCGGGGCGGAATCATGTTGGAGACAAAAGACGGCTTAAAAATGATAAAGGAATTTGCAGGCTCGCGCGCAAAGCTTCCCCTGGAACAGCGGGTGCTGGGGATTCTGGCGGAGCGCGGCGTCTGCGCCGTGGATCAGGTGCAGGCCAACAAAGAAGGGGAGCTTGTGACCATCGGCGACTATGAGACGCCCTACATTATCAAGGACTGGCCGCCGGGGCGGGAATGCGATCCGAAGAATGAGGAAGAGCTTTTGAAAAGTATGCGTCTGCTGGCCCGGGTTCACCGGGAGCTTCGGGGCGTTCTGCGCACAGAAGGGGCGGAGCGCCGCCGGATTCTGGGCGCAGACCGGTCGGAAGAGTTAGAAAAGCATAATCGGGAAATGAAGCGTGCCCGGAATTTTATCCGCACCCGGCAGAAAAAGGGCGAGTTTGAACTCTTATATCTTCAGTGCGCCGAAACCATTTTCCAGAATGGAGCGGATGCCCTGGAGCTTCTGAAGACTTCCGGCAGTGAAAAGCTGTATCAGCAGGCCGTGGATGGCGAACACCTCTGCCACGGGGAGTATGTCCATCACAATATCCTGCTTCAGCGGCAGGAAACGGCCCTGGTGAACTTCTCCCGGTTTGAAATCAATGTGCAGATGAACGATGTGAGCCAGTTCCTGCGGAAAATCATGGAGAAGCACAACTGGAACGGTGGGCTGGCAGAGCGGATGCTGACAGCCTACGAGCGGGAACGCCCTCTGTCCGGGGAGGAGCGGGCCTATCTGGCTGCCAGCCTCTGTTACCCGGAGAAGGCCTGGAAGCTGGTGCATCATTATTACCATACCAACAAGGCCTGGGTGCCGGAAAAAAGCGCCGAGAAGCTGCAGGTTTTCCTGGCCCAGAATGAACGCAGGAAGAAAATGGTAAAAGAGTTATGGGTATCGTAAATGTGCTGTAAAATATGCCCGGATACATTGACTTTGCTGTACAAATATTCTAAAATTAAGCATAGATAACTCTATCTAAAAAACTGTATGAGTGAGGTATAAGTTATGTATTTGGACGATTATAAGCGTTGGATGGACACAGAACTGGAGGATCCGGCTCTGACAGAGGAACTGAAGGGTATCGAGGGTAAGGACGATGAGATTAAGGATCGCTTCGCAGTGGCCCTGAAGTTCGGTACTGCAGGCCTGCGCGGCGTGCTGGGAGCAGGATCTAACCGTATGAATATCTATGTGGTTCGTCAGGCCACCCAGGGTCTGGCCAACTGGGTAAAGACCCAGGGCGGCAAGCAGCTGGTAGCCATCAGCTACGACAGCCGTATCAACAGCGACGTGTTCGCGAAGACAGCAGCCGGCGTACTGGCAGCCAATGGAATCAAGGTTCGCATCTACGACGCTCTGATGCCGGTTCCGGCCCTGAGCTTCGCGACCCGTTATTATGAGGCCAATGCGGGTATCATGGTGACCGCGTCCCATAATCCGGCGAAATACAACGGCTATAAGGCCTACGGCCCGGACGGCTGCCAGATGACGGACGAGGCGGCTGATATTGTATACACGGAGATTCAGAAGACAGATATCCTGACCGGCGCGAAGGTTATGGATTTTGAGGAAGGAATCAAGGCCGGACTTATTGAATATGTGGGCGACGACTGTAAGGAAGCCCTGTACCAGGCTATCGAGGCCCGCAGCGTGCGTCCGGGAATCTGCGCTGCATCCGGCCTGAAGCTGGTATACTCCCCGCTGAACGGTTCCGGTCTGGTGCCGGTTACCAGGGTGCTGAAGGATATCGGCATCACTGACGTGACCATTGTACCGGAGCAGCAGTATCCGGATGGTCACTTCCCCACCTGCCCGTACCCGAACCCGGAGATCTTTGAGGCTCTTCGTCTGGGACTGGAGCTGGCCAAGAAGACAGAGGCAGACCTGATGCTGGCCACTGACCCGGATGCGGACCGCGTGGGTATCGCCATGAAGTGTCCGGACGGCAGCTACGAGCTGGTATCCGGTAATGAGATGGGCGTACTGCTTCTGGACTACATTTGCGCAGGCCGCATCGAGAAGGGCACCATGCCGAAGAATCCGGTGGCGGTGAAATCCATCGTATCCACTCCGCTGGCGGATGCGGTAGCGAAGAATTACGGCGTGGAGCTGAGAAGCGTTCTGACCGGCTTCAAATGGATTGGAGACCAGATCGCGCAGCTGGAGGCAGCAGGTGAGGTAGACCGCTTTATCTTCGGCTTTGAGGAGAGCTACGGTTATCTGGCAGGCCCCTATGTACGTGACAAGGACGCGATTATCGGTTCCATGCTCATCTGTGAGATGGCAGCTTATTACAGGAGCATTGGTTCCTCTATCAAACAGCGTCTGGAGGAGATCTATGAGAAATATGGCCGTTATCTGAACAAGGTAGACAGCTTTGAGTTCCCGGGACTGTCCGGTATGGACAAGATGGCCGGCATTATGGACGGGCTGCGCCAGAATCCGCCTGCAAAGCTCGACAATTATGCGGTAGTGAAGGTAACTGATTATAAGAAGCCTGAGGAGACAGGACTCCCGGCAGCCAATGTTCTGGTGTACAAGCTGGAAGGCGGCGCCGAGGTCATCGTTCGTCCCTCCGGAACCGAGCCGAAGATCAAGACCTATTTTACTACACTCGGAAAAAATCTGGCAGAAGCCCAGGCACAGAAGGATGCGCTGGCAGCAGCAATCGCTCCCATATTTGAGTAACAAAACCCGAAATGCCTTGACAAATAATTGAGAAACGGGTATAAATAGGAAAGAAGATATGGCAGAACGCACACACAGACATATCATCGACAAAAAAGAGTAGTAGTATTATTAGGAGGAATTACCAGATGAACAGAATGGAATTAGTTGCTGCTATCGCAGAGAAGACTGAATTATCCAAGAAGGACGCAGAGAAGGCTCTGAAGGCTTTCACAGATGTAGTAGCAGAGGAGCTGAAGAAGGGCGAGAAGATCCAGCTGGTTGGATTCGGAACCTTCGAGGTATCTGAGAGAGCTGCAAGAGAGGGAAGAAACCCGCAGACTGGCGAGGCTATGAAGATTGCGGCTTCCAAGTCCCCGAAGTTTAAGGCTGGAAAAGCACTGAAGGATGCCCTGAACTAATCTATGCGTCTTGATAAATATTTAAAGATTTCCCGGCTGATTAAGCGGAGGACCGTAGCCAATGAAGCCTGTGACGCGGGACGCGTGCTGGTCAACGACAAGGTGGCCAAGGCATCTATGAACGTGAAGACGGGTGATGTCATCGAGATTCAATTTGGCAGCAAGTCCGTAAAGGTGGAGGTTCTGGACGTTCAGGAGACCGTCCGCAAGGATGACGCCAAGGAGCTCTACCGTTATCTTTAAAAACAGGAATAATGAGAAAGACCTTTTCATACATTTAGTTGTAAACTAGTAAGTGTATGGGGAGGTCTTTTTTTGGAAGAAAAGCAATACGCGAAAGCCCACAAGCTGCTCTTAAGCAACCGGCGGACGGGCACCATCAGCGGCGTGACCGACGTGATTTCCTTCGATATCGCGGAAATCCTGCTGGAGACGGAACAGGGTATGCTGACCATCAAAGGCGCCGATCTCCATGTGAATCGTCTGACCCTGGAAAAGGGCGAGGTGGATATCGAGGGGCGGATTGACAGCATGGCCTACTCGGAGGTCACAGATTTTCATAAGGCGGGCGCGTCGATCCTGGGCCGCCTGTTCAAATAGCCTATGGCCGGTGGAATTCTTTTTGAACTGCAGTTTTTTGGAAAAGCCTTCCTCTGCGGCGCAGTCCTGGCCTTCCTGTACGGGGGATTGAAGGTCTTCCGGCGACTGGTTTTCCATGGGACCGTCTGGATGGCAGCGGAGGATCTGGCTTACTGGCTGCTCTGCGGTTTCCTGATTTTCCGGATGCTGTACCGGGAGAACAGCGGGTCGGTAAGGGGCTTTGCTGTGGCGGCAGTGGTGCTGGGCATGCTTTTCTGGCTGCTGCTTTCGAAAATGTTTCGAAATATGGTCAATTTCATAAGAAAAAAATTGCATAAATGTATAAAAAAGATTATAATTAAATAAATATACCCACAGACAGAGGTTTCTGTGGAAAACGCGAAGAAAGACTGGCTGTGGAAACAGTTTTCAGAATGAAAGTGAGGCGGAAGGAGCTATGACGACGAAGACCCGGCGCGGAATGAATCGCAGAAAGCGTATGGGCTACCGACTGATTGTACTGACAGTCATGTGTCTTCTGGTAACGGGTTTTTATGCAAAGCATCGGCTCCAGCAGAAGAACGCGGCCTATCAGAAGCAGGAAGAACAGCTGATGGCTCAGATCGAAGAAGAGGAACAGCGCTCGAAGGATATCGAGGAGCTTGGCAAATACGTCCAGACCAAGAAGTATGTGGAGGAAGTGGCGAAGGAGCGGCTCGGACTGGTTTATCCGGATGAGATTCTGTTCAAGGCTAAAGAATAATTGGTTTACATAATGCGTGTATGTAAAGGCTGTCCGGGACTGGGAAGGTTCCGGACAGCCTTTATGCTTTCCGGCAGGTTCTTAAACAGAATTCTATGTCCCCTTTTGCCGAAAAGATCTGAAATCACCCGCCTCCATTTGACAAAATAATCCGTTTCTGTCCTCTATAATTCCCAATCACACAGACACACACAGAAGACGAGGAGGAGTAAAAGGTGAGACGAGAGGAAAATTACGGCTGGCTCTACGGAATTGTGGCGGGCAGCTGTGTGGCGGCGATGCAGATCGGCGTGGGGATGCTTCAGATGGATCGGGATTACGCCATCCTGCTGGGGGCGGCCCAGGGACTTTTGGTGTGTTCACTGACGGTAATCTGCGGCGGGATTCTGGCATGGATTTTAAGACCCCTTCCCATGGAAAATGAGGAAACGCCCAATCCGGTGCAGCAGCGCCTGCGGGATTACCGGGAGGCCTTCGGCAATCTGGCGGTAAGCTTCGCGGGAGAAGGACAGAAAGCGGAAGCCGTTCCGGAGAACGAACAGCTGGATAAGACAGAGAAAATGAAGCTGCTCTGGAAGAACAGGCTGGAGGAAAACCGCGCTGCAGTGGCGATACAGCTGGGGGAAATGGCCCAGATCATGACGGATACCGTAGAATATGCCTGGGATACCAGGCCAGACGAGGAACTGGAACAGGTTTTAGCGAAAAAGCTGAAGGGTATGGGACTCTGCGTCCATTCAGTGCTGGTTTATCAGGAGGAGCACCGGCGGCAGGAGGTATATCTGACGGTCAGTACCCGCAGGCGGAAATGTGTGGCGACGAAGGATATTGCAGAGGTATTGTCCAGGATGATGAAGAAGGCCATGATGCCGGGCAAGGACAGCCGGGCCTTTGTGGGCAGTGAGAAGGTGACGGTGCTTTTCGCGGAACGGACGAACTTCCAAGTGCTCTGCGGCGTAGAGAAGGCGGTCAAAAGTAAAGAAACCATTTCCGGGGACAATTTTTCCCTGCATCGGTGCCGGGAGGGACAGTTTATCGGGGCGCTGTCGGACGGTATGGGGTCCGGCATGGCGGCTTACCGGGACAGTGAGATGGTCATCGATCTGCTGGAGCAGTTTCTGGAGGCGGGATTCTCCAAGGAGACGGCGGTGCGGATGATCAATTCGGCGTTGATCGTGCGGTCGGACGCGCAGGTGTTCTCCACCATTGATATCAGTTCGCTGGATTTGTATACGGGTATCTGCGAGTTCCTGAAGGTGGGCGCGTCCACCACCTTTATCCGGCGGGAAAACTGGGTGGAAACCATTTCCTCAACCAGCCTGCCTGCGGGCGTCTTTCACAAGCTGGAGCCGGACTGTACCAGTAAAAAGCTCTACGACGGCGACATGGTCATCATGGTCACCGACGGTGTGCTGGATGCGTTGCCTGCGGCTCATCAGGAGAAATTGATAAAGGATATCATTCTGGAGCACGATACAGGAAATCCGTCCGAGCTGGCAGCTTACATTCTGGCCCGGGTGCGTCAGTACCGGGAGAAGGAGCCTGTCGACGATATGACGGTGTTGGTGATGGGGCTGGTAAAGTATTAAAGAGATATGGTATACTAAAAGCAATGGAAAAACTACGAAAGGAAAACTGGGAAATGCTGGATCGTGTGCGTGCATTTACAGAAAAATATCAGATGATTCGTCCGGGAGACAGGATTGTGGCGGGCATATCGGGAGGTGCGGATTCCGTATGCCTGCTTTTCCTGTTGAAAGAGCTGTGCGGAGAAAAGGGCGCAGCGCTGTCCGCAGTGCATGTAAATCATTGTCTGCGGGGCGCGGAGGCCGACGGGGACGAGGCCTATGTGCGGGAGCTTTGCGGAAGCCTGGAGGTTCCGCTTTCCGTCCGTTCCTTTGACGTGCAGGACCGGGCTAAGCGGGAGCATCTGACGCTGGAGGAGGCCGGCCGGCTCTGCAGGTATGAGGCCTTCGCGGAGGAAGCGGAGCGTCTTGGGGGCGCGCGGATTGCGGTGGCCCACCATGCGGGGGATCAGGCGGAGACGGTACTGTTTCAGCTGTTCCGCGGAAGCGGCCTAAAGGGGCTGTCCGGCATGAGCCCGGCGCGGGACAATATCATTCGGCCGTTGCTCTGCGCAGAGCGTGAGGAAGTCGAGACGTGGCTGACCGGGCGAGGGATAGCCTGGCGCACTGACAGCACGAACCTGAGCATGGACTACACACGCAACCGGATTCGGGGCGACATTCTGAAGACGGCCCGGGAGAGCGTCAATGCGAAGGCGATCCGACATGTGGCCGAGGCGGCTGCGGAGCTTGGGGAGGTGGAGGCGTTTCTGGAGCGGAAGACGGCGGAAGCCTACCGAATCTGTGTGCGGGAAGAGGACGGCGCACGGTTTGTATTCACCAACGCATTTTCCATGCAGGATCCCCTGATCGGAAGCAGACTGCTGCGGCGGTGCATGGCGGAGCTTGGCGGACTCAAGGACGTGGAGCGGGTTCACATCGAGATGCTTCGGGAGCTGTTCGAAAAGCAGACCGGGAGCAGAATGGATCTGCCGGGTGACCGCAGCGCAAGACGGGAATATGAGGGCGTGCGGCTCAGTCGGAGTGAGAAGCCTGCACGGCAGCAGGACGGTGAGAAAACCAGTCCCATATCGTTCTGTCCGGAGATTCCCGGCAGCGTTACCATCCGAGGACAAAAATGGAAATTTACCCTGTATCCGGAGGAAAAAATTGAAATTATTCCCCAAAAAACATATACGAAATGGTTTGACTATGATAAAATAAAAAAATGTCTGGAGATTCGGGGGCGTAAGCCCGGGGATTATCTGGAGATTAACAGAGCGCACGGGCGCAAAAAGCTGAAGGCGTATCTGATTGATGAAAAGGTGCCGGCATCTGAGCGGGACGAGCTTCTGCTGCTGGCGGATGGAGCGCATATTGTATGGATTCCGGGGCATCGTATCAGCGAAGCGTACAAGGTCACGGAAGAGACAAGGAACATTTTAAAAGTACAGATAAGCGGAGGAAATGAACATGGCTGAGAAAATCAGAGTTATGATTCCCGAAGAGGAAGTAGACGCGAAGATCAGAGAGCTGGGACAGAAGATCAGCGAAAAGTTTGCAGGCGAAGAGGTTCACCTGATTTGTATCCTGAAGGGCAGCGTATTCTTTGTATGCGAGCTGGCCAAGAGAATTACCGTGCCGGTGACCATCGACTTTATGCAGGTATCCAGCTACGGCGCGGAGACCAAGTCCAGCGGCGTGGTACGCTTAAGCAAGGACCTGGACGAGCCGCTGCAGGGCAAGAACGTGATTATCGTAGAGGACATCATCGATTCCGGACGGACCTTAAGCCACCTGGTAAAGCTTCTGGGACAGCGTAACCCGAAGACCATGACCCTGTGTACCCTGCTTGACAAGCCGGACCGCAGAGTCGTAGATGTGGACGTGGAATACACCGGATTTACGATTCCGGATGAGTTCGTGGTGGGCTATGGCCTGGATTACGATCAGAAGTACCGGAATCTGCCGTACATCGGAGTACTGGAGTTCGTTGATTAACAGTTCAGCCATGCTTATACAGCTAGTTTTAAGGAGGACACATTTTGAACAACAGACAATTTCGGATTTCCGGAATCTATTTCGTGTTTTTACTGGTACTGGTCTATCTGTTCAGTACCTACGTAAAGCGGATGGACATGGAAAATCTGTATACCTATCAGCAGTTTGAGACTGCCGTGGAGAACGGCGAGGTAGTATCTGCCGTGATCAGCCAGTCCGAAGCTACACCTACCGGCACGGTGCGCCTGACCCTGAAGGACGGCAGCCGTCAGGATGTGAATGTGGCAGACACCACAGAGGCCAGAGAGCTTCTGGAGTCTGAGAATGTGGCGGTAGCCTTTGCTGCGGTGAGCACCAATAACTGGATGGCGTCCTTGGGCGCGCCCCTTCTGGCGGCTGTAGTGGCCGTAGTCGTTATGATGATCCTGATGAACCGTCAGGCCAACGGCGGCGGTGGCGGCAAGATGATGGACTTCGGCAGAAGCCGGGCCCGTATGACCACCCAGGAGCAGATTCACACCACCTTTAAAAATGTGGCAGGTCTGCAGGAAGAAAAAGAAGAGCTTCGTGAGATCGTAGATTTCCTGAAGCTTCCACAGAAATATACTCAGGTAGGCGCGCGCATCCCAAAAGGCGTGTTGCTGGAGGGTCCTCCCGGAACCGGTAAGACCCTGCTGGCCAAGGCTGTTGCAGGCGAGGCAGGCGTGCCGTTCTTCAGTATCTCCGGTTCGGATTTCGTAGAGATGTTTGTCGGTGTAGGTGCTTCCCGTGTCCGTGATCTGTTTGCGGATGCCAAGAAGAACAGCCCCTGTATCGTATTTATCGACGAGATTGACGCGGTGGCGAGACGCCGCGGCAGCGGTATGGGCGGCGGTCATGATGAGCGTGAGCAGACCCTGAACCAGCTGCTGGTGGAGATGGACGGCTTCGGCGTCAACGAGGGCATCATCGTCATGGCGGCCACCAACCGTGTGGACATTCTCGATCCGGCTATCTTGCGTCCGGGTCGTTTTGACCGTAAGATCATGGTGGGCAGACCGGATGTGCGCGGCAGAGAAGAGATTCTGCAGGTTCATGCGAAGAATAAGCCGCTGGCAGAGGATGTGGATTTGAAGCAGATAGCCCAGACCACTGCAGGCATGACCGGCGCGGATCTGGAAAATCTGATGAACGAGGCAGCCATTCTGGCAGCCAAGGACAACCGTCCTTATATCACCCAGGCGGATATCCGCAAGTCCTTCGTGAAGGTGGGCATCGGCGCAGAGAAAAAGAGCCGCATCGTCTCCGAGAAGGAGAAGCGTATCACCGCGTACCACGAGGCAGGTCACGCGATTCTGTTCCATGTGCTGCCGGATGTGGGACCTGTATACAGTGTATCTATCATTCCCACCGGCGTAGGAGCGGCCGGCTACACCATGCCATTGCCGGAGAAGGATGAGATGTTCAATACCAAGGGAAAGATGCTGCAGGATATCGAGGTATCCTTAGGCGGACGTATCGCCGAAGAACTGATTTTCGACGATATCACCACCGGCGCTTCCCAGGATATCAAGCAGGCTACCCGTGTGGCCCGCGCCATGGTCACCAAGTATGGCATGTCCGACGAGCTTGGCCTGGTCAGCTATGATTCCGACGAGGAAGTCTTCCTGGGCCGTGACTACGGCCACACCAAGGGTTATGGCGAGAACGTGGCAAGCAAGATCGATTCGGAAGTCAAGCGCATCGTAGACGAGTGCTACGATAAGGCCAAAGCCATCATCCTGGATCACCGCGACGTCCTGGACGCAGCCGCAGCGTTGCTTCTGGAGAAAGAAAAGATCTCCCGGGACGAGTTTGAGGCATTGTTTGAAAAGGAAGAGGCCGTACCGGCTGTATAAAAGTGAGCTTTTAGGGATTTCACGATTTAGTGAGATCCCTTTTTTTACAGCGCCAGACTAGCGTTTTCGTCATTATGACGGAATGAAATTGTGAATATTTCATAAAAACAGATGCTGATTTTTGTGAAGTTTGTGCACACTTATCGCGACACTATGATATAATAATACTCGTAAAACCCCCAATACATTATATAGTTTTTGCTACACCCCATAAGTAAAAAGAAATACCTTCTCCTGAAACAGACAGCGCAAGCTGTCTGTTTCACTTTATGTAAAAATATCCGTGGAACCGGCAGAGACAGAATCTATAGGACAAAAACAGTTACGTGGGTAAAGATTGTTACGTAATAAACAAATGTTGAAATGAAAGAGCTGGTATTATAAAATGATAATCAGGAATCAGCCGCGGGAGAGCGGCTGTGACAGAAAGAGAGAGAATTATGGGAAAGATTAACCGACAGGCGCTTTTCGTAGAGGAGTCGGAGGGCTTTCGGATTCCGCTGGAGCCGAAAGCAGGCGAACGGGTAAAGTTACGCTTTCGAACTGCAAAGGATAATGTAGAAGCTGTATATTTTATTAGCGGTGAAGAACGGAATCCGATGACAAAGGTCTGTTCCAGGGGCCGCTTTGATTATTATGAGATTGACATTGAAGTAGGAACTGACACCATCTATTATTATTTTGAAATCCGTTCCGATGAGGAGCGGCTTTTTTATAATAAGCTGAGCATCACCAATAATCTGCAGGACAGCTATGCTTTCCGCATCATTCCGGGCTTCGCTACGCCGGACTGGGCCAAGGGCGCGGTCATGTACCAGATCTACGTGGATCGCTTCTGCAACGGCGATCCCACCAATGATGTGCTGACAGGAGAATACAGCTATATCCACCAGCAGGTGGAACAGGTAAAGGACTGGAGCGAACCGCCTGAGGGCATGGACGTGCGCCGGTTCTACGGCGGCGATCTGCAGGGCATCCTGGATAAATTGGATTATCTGCAGGATTTGGGCATCGAGGTCATTTACATGAACCCGATATTCGTGTCCCCGTCCAATCATAAATACGATTGTCAGGATTATGATTATATCGATCCCCATTATACAGTGATCAAAGAGGACGGCGGTGATCTGCTCCCGCCGGGTGAGCTGGATAATAAAAAAGCGACAAAGTATATTAAGCGTGTAGTGAGCAAGGAAAACCTGGAGGCCAGCAACGAATTCTTTATCCATTTTGTGGAGGAAGTGCATAAACGCGGCATGCGCGTGCTGCTGGACGGCGTCTTTAACCACTGTGGATCCTTCAACAAATGGCTGGATCGGGAATGCATTTACGAGGATGACGGCGACTACGAAAAGGGCGCTTATGTCTCCGAGAAAAGTCCTTACCGGAATTTCTTCAAGTTCAATAATACCCATGAGTGGCCGTACAATCCCTATTACGACGGCTGGTGGGGTCACGACACCCTGCCGAAGCTGAGTTACGAGACCTCTCAGGAGCTTTATGACTATATTATGGGCATTGCCCGGAAATGGGTTTCTCCGCCTTATAATGTGGACGGTTGGCGTCTGGACGTGGCGGCAGATTTAGGATTGTCCGCGGATTTCAACCACAAATTCTGGCAGGATTTCCGGAAAAATGTGAAGGAGGCCAATCCGGAGGCTGTCATTTATGCGGAGCACTACGGAGACGCCACCAGCTGGCTGAAGGGCGGCGAGTGGGATTCCATTATGAATTACGACACCTTCATGGAGCCCATTACCTGGTATCTGACCGGCATGGAGAAGCACAGCGACGGCAGGGAGCCGGATTTGATGAACAATGCGAATGCCTTTATTGATACCCTGCGGGAAAAATCCTGCGCCTTTACGGGCCAGTCCTATCTGATTGCCATGAATCAGCTTTCGAACCACGACCATTCCCGTTTTCTGACCCGCACCAACCATAAGGTGGGCCGCGTGGATGAACTGGGCAGCGAGGCGGCCGAGGAAGGCGTCTCCAAGGCGGTCTTCCGGGAGGCGGTGGCCATGATGATGACCTGGCACGGCGCGCCGACCATTTACTATGGTGACGAGGCCGGCGTCTGCGGCTTCACCGATCCGGACAGCCGGAGAACCTATCCCTGGGGCCATGAGGATCAGGATCTGATCCGTTACCACAAGGAGCTGATCCGCGTCCGCAAGGAAAACCCGGCCTGTCGTCGGGGCAGCGGTATCCCGGTGTACGCCAAGGACGGACATTTCGCCTTTGGCCGTTTTTTGGACGATAATCATGTGCTGACCATTATCAATAATACTGAGGAAGCGGAGCGCATGACGATTCCGGTCTGGCAGATCGAGATTTCGGACGGCGAACTGTTTGAGCGTCAGGTGCTGTCCATGGAAGAAGAATTTAACCTGGAAAAAGCCCACTATCTGGTGTGCGACGGCAAGATTGAGATTTATATGCCGCCCTATTCCGCGGCTGTTATGAGCCATACCGGAAATAATTAAGAAATAGGGTATAAAAAACAAAAATTTTCGAATACAAGAAAAAGAAAAAACGAGAATAGAAAAAAGGGGTTGACAAATCCCTACCATCGTGATAAGTTAATAAAAATTTAATGAACTAAACCGTTGAAGCGGAGATAACGATGTTCATGCGCGCCCAGAGAGTCCGGGGAGGTGGAAGCCGGATCGAGATGCAGGATATCAAATGGACCGCTGAGGGCGCAGTCAAAGGTTAGATATCAGAATGGATATGATGCAAACCAAGTATTCTGCGACGTAGGGCATACGTCAGTTGCCGGGAATATGTAGGTATTCCGCAAAGAGCACGGGTCGTTCCGTGAAACAGGGTGGTACCGCGGGTGGTATATAATTTGTAGAACTCGTCCCTGACAGATGTAAAAGTCTGTCAGGGATTTTTTTTATGCAATAGGAAATTCTGATAGAATTCCCTATTCCATAAAAGCAAGCAGAGCTTGCAAAGATGCGCACTCGGCGCAGTGGTAGATGGTTGCCAAGGCAACAACGCCTCGGCGCGAGAATGTGCCAAGGCACATTCTTTTTAGGACAGGAGGAAAAAGTGATGTATCCAAGCCTTGAAGAAGTAAAGAAGATAGCGGCGTCGGGCGAATACCGCAGAATTCCCGTATGCCGGGAGCTGTACGCAGACCGCTACACGCCGGTGGAAGTACTTAGGACCCTGCGGGGCTCCAGCCGCCATTGCTACCTGTTGGAGAGTGCCAGCCAGACCGAGAGCTGGGGCCGATATTCCTTTCTGGGCTGTCATCCCACGCTGGAGCTGAATTTGACGGACGGGGAGTTGACCATCCGGCGGACGGCGGAGGCCCGGATAGGGGCAAAGACGCAGGAGGCTGAGGCAGGGAAAACAGATGCCACAGACGCATCAGAGACTGTGGAAGTACGAAAGGTCACCCACCCGGGCGAAGCCCTCCGGGAAATTTTGAAGGACTATAAAAGCCCGGTGCTGGAAGGCTTGCCCCCATTTACCGGCGGCCTGGTAGGCTACTTCTCCTATGATTACATCAAGTACAGCGAGCCGAAGCTGAACCTTAGCGACGCGGAGCAGCAGGACTTCCGGGATATGGATCTGATGCTCTTCGACGAGGTCATTGCCTTCGATCACTATAAGCAGAAAATCTTCCTGATTGCAGGCGTGCGGACGGAACATGTGGAGGAGTCTTATCGGAAGGCAAAAGAGAAGCTTAAAAGGCTGGCAGAGCTTATCCGCACTGGACAGAAGCCGGAGTTCCGGCCATTGAGGTTGAAATCCGAGATTCAACCCAAATTCCCGAAAGAGCGTTACGGCCAGATGGTTGAGAAAGCGAAGGAATACATCCGCGAGGGCGACATTTTCCAGGTAGTGCTGTCGAATCCCATGCGGGCCAAAGCCGAGGGCAGCCTCTTTGATACCTACCGGGTATTGCGGGTCAGCAATCCTTCGCCCTACATGTTCTACTTCTCCAGCGACGATATCGAGATCGCGGGCGCGTCCCCGGAGACTTTGGTGAAGCTGGAGGATGGTCATTTAAGCACCTTCCCGTTGGCGGGCACCCGCCCCAGGGGACGGACAAAGGAAGAGGACCGGGAGCTGGAGGAAGGACTTTTGAAGGACGAAAAGGAGCTGGCCGAGCACAATATGCTGGTGGATCTGGGACGAAATGACATCGGAAAAATCAGCAAAATCGGCACGGTACAGGTGGAGAAATACATGACTGTGGAGCATTTCTCCCATGTGATGCATCTGGGTTCCACTGTCACCGGAATCATCCGGGACGATAAGGACGCGGTAGATGCGGTGGACGCCATTCTCCCGGCAGGCACCCTTTCAGGCGCGCCGAAGTTCCGGGCCTGCCAGATTATAGAGGAGCTGGAGCAGTCCAAGCGGGGCATCTACGGCGGGGCCATCGGTTATCTGGATTTCGCCGGGAACCTGGATACCTGCATCGCCATCCGGCTGGTCTACAAGAAAAACGGAGAAATCTGTATCCGCTCCGGCGCGGGCATCGTGGCGGACAGCGTACCGGAGAAAGAATTCGAGGAGTGCTGCAACAAGGCCCGGGCCGTGGTACAGGCCATCGAAAAGGCACAGGAGGGACTGGAATGATACTTTTAATCGACAATTACGACAGCTTTTCCTATAACCTCTACCAGCTGGTGGGCTCGGTGGAGCCGGACATCCGGGTTATTCGAAATGACGAAGCCACCGTGGAGGAAATTGATAGCCTAAAGCCGGAAGCAATTCTGCTTTCTCCCGGCCCCGGCAGACCCGCGGACGCAGGCATCTGTATTCCGGTCATCCGTCATTTCGCGGGCAAGGTTCCCATCTTCGGAGTCTGCCTGGGGCATCAGGCCATCTGCGAGGCCTTCGGCGGAACGGTCTCCTACGCAAAAGAGCTGATGCACGGCAAGAAAAAGCTGATCCATAAAACCGGAG